>Ga0208949_1000035_pt1 | contig 63653 bp, 52 predicted proteins | sample AOAMet1_03_M0_10_2_FD_188231 | JGI IMG/M metagenome (GOLD analysis project Ga0208949, IMG submission 188231) | Ammonia-oxidizing marine microbial communities from Monterey Bay, California, USA - CAN11_03_M0_10 (SPAdes) | ecosystem: Environmental > Aquatic > Marine > Intertidal zone | place...
TGAATTTTTCTAAAGCACTGTTTTCTCTTTGCGCTCAGCTCTTTTGGGTTTTCCTGACAGCCTTCAAAAGGTATCCCGCGAACGTCAAAATTCCAGCGAGGCCGAATATTTTCCATTGCACTGCAAAAACAGCTTTGGAGTGCTGTACTGAGAATATCGAGCCTGAGCTGAGTGGAGGGTGTATGCGAGCAACAATAGGAAGGTATCGAAGTACGCCACCTGCCTTGAGAATAGACCATGACATCAATGTTTCTTCTCCAAGTTGAAATTTGCTAGAACCAGCACCAAAATCAACGTTGAAAATGAGTTGATTTGCGCTCAAAAAGCGCAAGTTATACACTTGCTCCATGCTATTGATTCGCTGGATTCTGCGCTTTGAGCTGAAGTTTAAACTAGTTATAGAGAAAGTATCATTCTCATAATTACCTCTCCATAATTCACCGGTTGTTTTTTGCAGTCGAGTGAAATACAGAGCGCAATCAGGATTTTTTTGAATTTCTTTCTTGATGCGCTCAATGTTTGCGGGCACGAGGGAGATGTCATCATCGCAAATCATCACAAAATCAACATCGATGGCCCTCAGCGCGACGTTTCTACTTTCCGATAAGCCTCGGCTTTTTGAATTGATGACTTGGACATTCTGGCCCAAGGCAGAAGCGTCAAGCGGTTGGTCTCGAAACTGGTTAACAATGACAACGGGATCGTCAACTTGTGCCAGCTGCTTCATGAAATCAAGGTTGTTCAACAACCTTGATTCCACGGTAGAAATAGCATAGCCAAAAGTGATTTCCTTGCTCATTTTCTTGTTTACCCCGTCACCTTCCTTACCCTCAGGGCTTTAGGCGTGACCTCAAGGTACTCATCATCGCCAATCCACTCCATGTATTCTTCCAAAGAAAGTTTTCGAGGAGGTGCGATGCGGAGGCTTTTGTCCGCACCAGATGAGCGCATGTTGTTGAGCTGCTTTCCGCGAACGAGGTTCAGTTCCATGTCGTTGTCGCGTGAACTTTCGCCGATGACTTGCCCTGCATAGATGTCCTGTCCTGAATCGATGAAGAAGGTTCCACGGTCCTGTAGGCGGTCAATTTCGAAGGCACGGGATTGTCCTGCTTCTTTGCTGACCAAAGAGCCAAGGGAGCGCGAAGTGAGTTCGCCTGCAAAGGGTTCGTATCCATCAAAGCGGTGGGTCATCACAGCTTCTCCAGATGTCGCCGTCAAGACTTGGTTCCGCAAACCAATAAGTCCGCGAGATGGAATCCGGTATTCCATGTGCTGCAAATCACCTTTGGCTTCCATGACCTGGAGCATTCCTTTGCGCTTCATCACAAGTTCCGTTGCCTTGCTTGCCACTTCGCTGGGCACGTCGATCACGAGGTGCTCAAAAGGCTCATGCTTGGCACCATCAATCTCTTTGAACAGCACTTGAGGCTTTCCAATTTGCATTTCGTAGCCTTCTCGACGCATGGTTTCGATCAGCACGGACAAATGCAGAATGCCTCGCCCGTAAACAATCCACTTGTCCTCGCTATCCGTTGGCTCGACGCGAAGCGCCAAGTTCTTTTGCAATTCGGCGTCCAGGCGCTCCCGGATGTGCCGGCTGGTCAATAAATCTCCATCACGACCAAGGAAAGGTGATGTGTTGATCGTGAAGAGCAACGACATGGTTGGCTCATCAACAGCGATTCGCTCCATGACCTCAGGGTTTTCGAGGTCGCTGATGGTGTCGCCAATCTCAAAGCCGTCCATTCCTGTAATGGCACAAAGATCTCCGCTTCGAACGTGGTCGACCTTTTCCTTGCCCAAACCTTCAAAAACAAACAATTCCTTGGCCCTTGCCTTGCGATGCCCGTTTTCAGTGCACAACGCATAATCCTTGTTCGCATGAAGGTCGCCTCGAAACAAACGCCCAATCGCAATACGACCGGTGTACTTTGAGTAATCAAGTGATGTGATTTGAAGCAACGGAGTTCCTTCCCGGTATGGTGCCTCAGGTACGTGCTCGAGGATCACATCCAGCAAATGCGTGATATCGGTGGTTGGATTTTCCCAGTCGGGACCCATCCAGCCCATTTTGGCTGATCCGTAGACCGTTGGAAAGTCCAACTGTTCTTCCGTAGCGTCCAAGGTGAACATCAAGTCAAACACCTGCTCTTGTGCGATGTCTGGGGTGCAATTCTCTTTATCGACTTTGTTGACTACTACAATGGGCTTCAAACCGAGCTCAATTGCCTTGCCAAGTACAAATCTGGTTTGCGGCATTGGCCCTTCGAAAGCGTCGACGACCAACAAAACAGCATCGGCCATTTTCAAAACACGCTCTACTTCGCCACCAAAATCAGCGTGACCAGGTGTGTCAAGGATGTTGATTTTGACACCTTTCCAGTTTGCAGAAACATTTTTTGAGAGAATCGTAATGCCGCGTTCACGTTCGAGATCGTTGTTATCAAGAATGAGTTGACCGGTTTCTTTCCGAGTGTCAACTGCTTGACACTGATGGATAATGTTGTCTACAAGCGTAGTCTTTCCGTGGTCAACGTGTGCGATAATCGCAATGTTTCTGATGCCGTTCATGAGGGTCGCGCGAAGGGATAAACGTTTCGCCGCGCGAAGAACGTGCAGATAATTGCAGATTACTACAAATCCTTTGCTATTTTTGTCCTCCGCTTGCCCGGATGGCGGAACTGGTAGACGCGCACGACTCAAACTCGTGTTCCTAACGGAGTGTGGGTTCGATTCCCACTCCGGGTACAGATAGCAAGGAAACTTGCAAGAAAACGCCTCTCTCTGGGAGGCGTTTTTTGGTTTCAGATCTTTGCTCAAGGAGCAAGCAATCTTTTTGGGCGTTGGTTTAACCTAGCTTTGTCGCAAAATTAACCTAAATGAAAAACGCCCTTCTTCTCTGCGCAGCAGCCCTTTTGTCAACGACATTCAATGCACAGCTGCAATTATCCACTCCCGAGCCCGGGGAATTTACCACGGTCGGTCTTGGTGGTTACATAACGATACCAGAGGATGTGGGAACGACGGGACAGGCATGGGACTTTTCGGGAATCGCTGTATCGCAGTCAGCCTCTTTTGGCTTTTTAAATGTGGACAGCATAGATTTTGGTGAGTCGTTTGCGAATGCAGAAATTGCTCTTGAGTTGGGAGATAGTAAGTTTTATTATTCGTACGATGATGCGTTTCGATACTTCGGAGAAGTGGAGAACCAATTGGTTATTTCGTTCACAGATCCAGAGGAATATTTCCCGCTGCCATTTAACGTAGGTGATAACTGGGAAGATACGTTTGCTTCTACATTTGGTGCGGCAGGGATCACATTTGAACGGGAAGGCACGGTGTCTTCGAGTTGTTTGGCTCAAGGATCAGTGACAGTGCCTGGAGGCCAAGTTTTTGAAGACGCTTACCGCGTCAACATGATCGAATATTGGATGGATTCCACTTTCTTGGGTACGTACGAAGTTTTTGCGGAAGCAGACTATTGGTTTGTGGAGGATTATCCTCGACCAGTTTTCGGAAATGTTTCCCAAACCACGTTTGACACGACTGTTGGGGGCGAACCCATTGTAGAGGAAAGCTCATTTTCCGTTTGGATGGAGTCATACACCGTGGGACTTGAGACGGTTGATCAAGCTCCAAGTTGGTCGATAATGCCCAACCCTGCGAGAGATGAAGTGACCATTTTGCGGGGCAATTTCCAATCGCCTGTGGAATGCGTTGTTTACGGACTGGATGGCCGTGAAATGATGCGAGAGTTGATTCGCCCTGGCATGCAAATGCGTCGACTGGACGTGAGCCAACTCGCAGCGGGCGTGTTTATGGTTCAGTTGGGAAAAAATCAGCAAGTCCAGCGCTTGGTGATCCAACGTTGAATCTGCGTTCGTTTCGCTTGATAGACTCTGTCCTTAAGCTCGCATGAGCAATAAAAACTGTACGGTTGATCACCTCACTGCTTTACGGTTTGAGGAAGTTGCCGCTGAGTGACCGAACACCGTTACTCGCGCCTCAGCAGGCATTCAGGCTTATTACAAGTCTCTTGCCTAACCTAACTTTGACGCAAATTAACCGGAATGAAAAATGCCCTACTTCTCTGCGTGGTAACGCTTGTTTCAACGACACTGAGTGCGCAGTTGCAATTGTCCACTCCTGAACCGGGCGAGTTTTTCACCCAGGGGGTTGGTGAGTATTTAACGATACCAGAGGATGTAGGAACGACCGGGCAGGTCTGGGACTTTTCGGGTACGACTACGTTGCAGTCATCGTCGGCAAACTTTGTGAGCACAGACAGCACCAGTTTTGGCAAATCATTCGCGAATGCAGAGATTGGCCTTGAGGCGGGAAACGCGACCACCTATTACGCATACGATGGCGCATATCAATTCTTGGGAGGGTTTGAGAATCAGTTGATTGTTGCTTACACGGACCCGGAGGAATATTTCCCGTTGCCATTCAATTTGGATGACAGTTGGGAAGACACTTTTGCCGCGACGTTTGGAGCGGCGGGAGTCACATTTGAGCGTTCGGGCACGATTTCTACGAACTGTGTGGCTCAGGGGTCTTTGACACTGCCGGGGGGACAGGTTTTGGAAGATGCTTATCGCATCTCAGTGAGTGAATATTTGAGAGACTCTACATTCCTCGGGACTTACGAGATTTTCACGGAGGGAGATTATTGGTTTGCGGAGGACTATCCACTTCTCGCTTTTGCGAACCTTACACAAACCACATTTGACACAACGACAGGTGGCGAGCCCATCACACAGGAGGGTTCATTTTCTGTTTGGATGGAGTCTTACACGGTGGGCATTGAAACGATTGTTCATGCTCCAAGTTGGTCGATGATGCCCAATCCTGCAATTGCCCAGCTTACCATAGCGCGGGGCAATTTTCAAATGCCCGCTGAATGTGTTGTGTACGGATTGGATGGTCGTGAAATGTTGCGAGAGTTGATTCACCCAGGCATTCAAGTGAGTCGCCTTGACGTGAGCCATTTGCCCGAAGGTGTGTACATGGTGCATCTGGGCGAAAGCACGAAAGCACAGCGCCTGGTGATCCAGCGTTGATCGCCTGTTTTCTCCTCAATAAGCTCGTTCTTTCCGGCCCTCGACGTAGTAGACGTATGCGCGGTTGACGACCTTGTTGCCTCCCGGTGTCGGGAAATTGCCGGTGAAGTACCAGTCACCTGTGTGATCAGGGCATGATGCGTGCAAACCTTCGATTGTTTGGAAAACGATTTTCACTTCTGCCTTCATTCCTTTGGGGGTGAGGAGCAATGAAATTTCCTGGCTTAACTCGTCAGCACTGAATGGTTCATAGATGGCCTTGACACGGTTAACGTTTTGTTCTTTTGGAAGCTCGAGTTCTTTTTTACAAGCAGCGTAAGTTTCGTCGATGACGTTTTTCATTCCGCGTTTCTTGAGCAGGCTGATTGCCGCTTGGAACGCAATGAAATCCCCCATTTTTGCCATGTCAATTCCGTAGCAATCGGGGTAACGAATTTGCGGCGCACTCGATGCCACCACAATGCGCTTAGGCTCGAGCCGATCGAGAATTCGCAAGATGGATTTCTTCAAGGTGGTGCCTCGCACGATGCTGTCGTCAATCACGACGAGGTTGTCTTCGCCTTTTCGAACAGTGCCGTATGCAATGTCATAGACGTGTGCGACCAAGTCATCGCGTCCCGCGTCTTCTGTGATGAAGGTTCGCAGCTTGGCATCTTTGATGGCGATTTTTTCAATCCGGGCGCGTTCGTCCAAGATGGCACGCACTTCATCGGGTTGGGCGTTTTCACCGAGCCCTAAGATTCTTGAAATCTTTGCTTGGTTGAGGTAATCCTCAAGGCCCTTGATCAAACCATAGAAACAGACTTCAGCTGTATTGGGAATGAAGCTGGTGACCGTGTTGTCCAAATCGTGCTCAACTGCTTCAAGGATTTGCGGAACCATGTTCCGTCCGAGTTCTTTCCGTTCGGTGTAGATGTCCTTGTCGTTGCCACGGCTAAAGTAAATGCGCTCAAAACTGCACGCGGACCGAATTCCCGGAGTTTTCACCTCGGGCATGCTTACCTCTCCGTTTCGTTTTATGATCAGGGCGTGGCCAGGTTTCACTTCTTGGACGCGGTCGGCGGAAATATTGAAGGCAGTTTGAATCACTGGCCGCTCACTTGCAACCACTACCACTTCGTCGTCTTCGAACCAAAAAGCAGGGCGAATGCCATTGGGATCTCTCATCACAAAAGCATCTCCGTGTCCCACCAAGCCACACATGACATAACCTCCATCCAATGAGTTTGCCGCGTGTTTTAGGATGGTGGGTATTTCCAGTTTTTCGGCGATGAGCTTTGAAATTTCAGTGTGCTCGAGCCCTTCATCTTTCAGAGAATCGAATATTCGCTGATTTTCCACATCGAGGAAATGACCGATTCGCTCCAATATTGTAACCGTATCCGCCTGTTCTTTGGGATGTTGGCCCAAACGTACGAGCTTATCGAAAAGCTCATCGGTGTTCGTCATATTGAAGTTGCCCGCAACGACGAGGTTCCGGGTCCGCCAGTTGTTTTGACGCAAAAAAGGATGGCAATTTTCCACTTCGTTTTTGCCATATGTGCCATACCGCAGATGTGCAAGGAACAACTCTCCTGTGAATGCTTTTTCGCGCTGAAGAAACGCTGCGTCTTCCAATTGCGATTTTTCGAGACCTTCAAAGCGGGGCATGATGCGGCTAAATACATCTTGAATGGGCCGTGAATCCACCGATCGAATGCGAGAAATGTATCGTTTTCCTGGCGGAACATCCATTTTGATGTTGGCCAGACCAGCGCCGTCTTGTCCCCGATTATGTTGCTTTTCCATCAGCAAGTACATCTTGTTGAGGCCATAAAAAGCAGTGCCGTACTTGTCAATGTAATGCTGCAATGGCTTCTTGAGTCGAAGCATCGCAATGCCACATTCGTGTTGGAGAAAATCGCTCATGCAAGGGGCAGTTTTGGCGCTTTGGTGCTGTGCAAATGTAGTGTCCGCCGCATCATGAAAGTGGGCGAGAACCTGCATTTTTATCTGCTGTGAATGCCATTGATCGGTTTCCCTGAATTCCACCGGAGTGTATGAACAATACCCGGGATTTGCGCTGAAGTTTTTCGGAACGAAGTTCAGAGGGAACACCCAGAACTGATTGCAGCTTGATCAAGGTTTTGGCGGTGTAAATCCCATCCAATTCTACACCTGTCTCCGCGTGAAACTGTTGCATGAATTCTTCGACGATGGGTGTGATTTTGCCAAAGCCGCCTTGATGTGCATCGTTCCATGAAGTCACGTTTTCCATGATTTCAGCGGCCCATTGTGCGTCCATCAACGCGCTTTCAATGTGCTTCTGGACGGCATCGCTCATATCGACTCCTTTGAGTGCGTTTCCAATAAAAAGGTGCGATACGCCACGCAGACCGATCGCAAGTCCCGCGGCTGTTGTACCCGTTCCTGCGCTCACAATGATGGCGTCCCAAGGTCGTTCTAGGTCGTCGGAAGTGATCAAACTTTGGCACCCCATGGTCCCGAGCGCATCGCCTGCTCCCTCTGGAACAATCCACGGATTCCCGAAGCGATCTCGCAGCCAAGCTTTGAAAAAAGGCAAGTGTTTCTCGCGGTACTCAGCGCGCGATACAGGCACCAACTCCATTCCCCAGTCCGTGCAATCTTGGAGCGTAGGAGTGAGGTTTTCGAGTTCGCTTGGCTCAGCTCGCACCACTCCAATCGTTCGAATCCCTAAGGCATGTCCTGTTGCTGCCGTGGCGTGCAAGTGATTGGACCAGGCTCCGCCAAATGTGAGCATGGCCGGCTGGTGCATGCGCATTGCGCGCTCCACGTGGAATTGCAATTTCCAGGCCTTGTTGCCAGGAGCCGGACTCGGAATGGAATCCAAACGCCGGACATAAAAATCAATGCCTGCTGCAATGGCTGGCGACCAATCGACCTGCTCGGTCCTCGGTTGAGGGGGTGAAAAACTGGAAGAAAGCGGTGACGTATGGGACGGCGGTTTCATAGGTGGTAAATTTGCAACATGCAGAGCGATTTGGACCCGGAAGATTTTTATTACAGCCCAGAAGGCTTCATTGTCTTTACGGAACAATATCACCTGAAGCGTGGTCATTGTTGTCAGAGCGGCTGCAAGCATTGTCCATACGGGTACGATCGCCGAACCGGAAAAATTCGAAAACCATGACCACTTTCATGAATACCGACGAACTGAGGGCGTTTCAAAGAGAGATTTTAGGAGGCATTCCGGCAAATTTACCGGCTGCATTTCCACGCTCTGAAGATGTGAGCCATGCACCGGTTCGAAAAGATATTTTGTCACCTGCGGAGAAGGAATTAGCGTTGCGCAATGCGCTGCGATACTTTCCAGCGGAGACACATGCTGTATTGGCGCCTGAATTCGCACAAGAATTGAGGGAATACGGACGCATTTACATGTACCGTTTGCGACCAAGTCAGCCGGTTAAAGCTCGGCCTATTTCGGCTTATCCAGCGAAGTGCGATCAAGCGGCTTCGATCATGTTGATGATCCAAAACAATTTGGACCCTGCAGTGGCTCAGCATCCGGAAGAATTGATCACTTATGGCGGAAACGGCGGAGTTTTTCAAAACTGGGCTCAGTACCGTCTGACCATGCAGTACCTCAGTCAAATGACCGAGGAGCAGACGCTAGCCATGTACAGTGGCCATCCGATGGGATTGTTTCCATCGCACAAGGATGCGCCGCGTGTAGTGGTGACCAATGGAATGGTCATTCCCAATTACTCCAAGCCTGATGATTGGGAACGAATGAACGCGATGGGAGTTTCTCAATACGGTCAAATGACGGCGGGGTCGTACATGTACATTGGCCCTCAAGGCATTGTTCACGGCACCACAATCACAGTTTTGAATGCCGTGCGCATGAACGATAAAACCGGTTCAGGTCCTGCCGGAAAGCTATTTGTCACGGCAGGACTCGGCGGGATGAGTGGAGCGCAACCCAAAGCTGGAAACATCGCCGGAGTCGTGAGTGTCACCGCTGAAGTGAATTCGGACGCAGCACACAAACGCCATGAGCAAGGATGGGTGGACCACGTCATTGAAGACGTTGAAGAATTGGTCTTGCAAGTGCGCGCTTCTGTGGAAGCGAAGGAAGCAGTTTCATATGCATACTTGGGCAATGTTGTGGATGTTTGGGAGGCGTTTGACCGTGCGGAGTTGTTTGTGGATTTGGGTTCAGATCAAACTTCGTTGCACAATCCTTGGGCCGGGGGTTATTATCCTGCTGGACTTTCGTTTGAGGCCTCCAACAAAATGATGGCCAGCGATCCGGATGCCTTTGCAGATCATGTAAAAGAGTCGTTGCGACGGCATGCTGATGCGGTCAACAAACACACCGCTCGCGGCACGTATTTCTTCGATTACGGAAATGCATTTTTGCTCGAGGCGTCGCGATCAGGAGCGGACATCATGAATACGGACGGGACAGGCTTTCGGTATCCGAGCTACGTCCAAGACATCATGGGTCCAATGTGCTTTGACTACGGCTTCGGACCCTTCCGATGGGTATGTGCAAGTGGCGAAGCAGCAGATTTGGAGCTAACGGATCGCATTGCGTGTGAAGTTTTGGAAGATTTAAAGAAAGAGGCACCAGCTGAAATTCAGCAGCAAATGGACGACAACATCCGCTGGATTAAGGGTGCGCAAGCCAACCGATTGGTGGTGGGATCACAGGCACGGATTCTATACGCTGATGCATTGGGCCGCATGAAGATTGCCAAGGCATTCAATGATGCGATTGCAGCAGATCGTTTGGCAGGACCGGTAATTTTGGGCCGCGACCATCACGATGTTTCGGGCACCGATTCGCCGTTTAGAGAAACTTCGAATATTTACGATGGCTCTGCCTTTACCGCTGACATGGCCGTCCAAAACTTTGCAGGAGACGCATTCCGAGGTGCAACATGGATTTCACTGCACAACGGCGGTGGAGTCGGATGGGGTGAAGTCGTCAACGGTGGATTTGGAATGCTGATCGACGGAAGTGCGGATGCTGAACGTCGCTTGACGTCGATGCTTCATTGGGATGTCAACAACGGGATTGCCCGAAGAAGTTGGGCCCGAAATGAAGGTGCGGAATGGGCTATTCAGCGGGCGATGGATCAAGAACCACTTCTCAAAGTGACCCTTCCTGCGCACGCAGCCGACGATGTCATTGCTGAAGCACTCAAATAATGGATGTTTATGCGCTTGAATTTGATGGAAAGACAGAATGGCAGAGCTTGAAAGGCAGCCGTTTCGAATCGTGCACCTTTCGCAATGTGAATTGGGCAGGATGTGATTTGCGAGGTGCTCGGTTCGAGGATTGCGCCTTCCATGATTGCGACCTCTCCAATGCCAAAACCTTGGGGCTGGGTTTTCAAGAAGTGAGGTTTGAGGGATGTAAACTCTTGGGCGTCAAGTTTGAGCTTTGCAATCCGTTAGGCCTATCCTTTCAACTGATTGGATGCAATCTCACGGCGGCATCATTTCATGCGCTGGACATGAGGCGTGTGCGATTTGAAAAGTGCAACGCTCAAGATGTGGATTTCACAAAAGCTCGAGCGGAGGGAGTCTGCTTCAACGAAGTGGATTTGAAAGGAGCGCTCTTTGAGCAAACAAACCTGAAGGCTGCGGATTTCACGTTGGCTGCGCATTGGCGCATCGATCCGAATGAGAATTCCCTGCAAAAAGCGAAATTTCGCAAAGAGGAATTGTCGGGATTGCTCGCATCGTGGCCGTTGGATATCATTTGAGTGTTTGCAAAAAAACGGAAGAAACGTTTTAACGTTATTTTCGTTTCCTCCAGAGAGCATTGAAGGTATCTTTGCCGCCGCAATGGCACAAATCACATCCCATCAAGGCGCTGAGAGATCAGAACAATTGCTCCAGCAAGCCATGGATGTTTTTCTGCGCTTGGGCATTCGTTCAGTCAATATGGCGGATCTAGCGAGTGAGATCGGAGTCTCGAAAAAGACATTGTATGTCCACTTTACCGACAAGGACGATTTGATCCAACGTTGCATGAGTGCGCATTGCGATCAGATGGAACAAGTGATTTCAGAGGCGGAAAATCACAATGGAAATGCCATCGACTCGGAATTGGCGATCATTGATTTTGTGCATACCGTGATCAGCAAGATGCACCCAAGCATGCTGCATGATTTGAAAAAGTATCACCGGACAGCATTCGAGACCATCAAAAAACGAGAGGACGAAATCATTCTCGGAACTGTGGAGCGCAACATCAGGCGCGGTCAAACAGAAGAGCTGTATCGCCTTGACATCAATCCGGTCTTGACAGCGCGTTTTCTTGTGGCCATCGGGTACGAAGTCCAAAAATGCGGGGAACGCAGCACATTTCAAGGGGAGTTGAGTTTGTCAGATTTGTATGTGCAGTCTTCCTTGTATCATATCCGAGCCATTTCGACGGAAAAAGGTGCGCAGTACCTCCAAAGCAAATTGGAAAAAGAAAAGTTGTTTCAATGAATACGAATAGAAATTTCATGCGATCGGCCATTGTAGCCTTTGCAATTGCTGTGATGATTTTACCCCATGCCCGTGGACAGGAATCATATTCCATTTCGCTGGCACAGGCACAAAAAATTGCACTTGAAAAGGCTTTTGCAGTGCAGTACGCAGCGTTGGACATGCAAAAGTCTGAGCGCGACGTGAAGGAACTGCTCGCAACGGGATTGCCTCAGGTGAACATCCTTGCGGATTATAGCCAGTACATCGACATTCCAATTCAAGTTGCATCTGGAGACGTCTTTGGTTTCCCGGCATACCTCACAGATTTTTTTGGCGGCGTTGCAGAAGCGACCGGTGTTGGCATCGATGCACCGCCTTTTGATCCGAATGCGATTTCTGAATTTCAATTCGGGCAGAGCCACACAGCGAATTACGGCGTGCAGGCATCACAGCTGATTTTCAGCGGGTCTTACCTTTTTGGATTGAAAGCTTCGCAGTTGTTGGTTTCGAGCCGAGAACGCGGACAACAGCGCACGGCCGATGAAGTGATGCAACAGGTCGCAGAAGCGTATCACTTTGTGCTGGCTGCAGGAGAAGGTTTGGCTCTGGCAAATGAAGCGCTCCGGCTTGTGCAATTCACCCGCGATGAGGTGGCTGCCTTGAATGAAGCGGGGTTTGCAGATGAGCTTGCTGTGAGCCAAATGGATTTGGCAATCAATGACCTGGAAGCTCAGGTGATGGCTTCGCAGGGACAGATTTCGATGTCGAAAGGGTTGTTGCGATTCCAGATGGGCGTTGCGCCAGATGCTCAATTGGAGTTGACCGACGAAATGGATGATTTGATGTCGAGTGGAAAAGAATTGGAATGGCTGAGCCGCGATTTTGTTGCCTCAGAAATCCCTGGCGTGCAGGAGCAGGAGCTTTTCTTGGGCTTGGCGGGATTGGATGTCAAAAGCCAAAAAGCGAGCGGTTGGCCGCAAGTTTCGGCGTTTTACACCAATCAGAACAACGCGCAGCGTGATGCTTTTGATTTCTTTCAAAAGGACCGTGAATGGTACCCGGTGCAGTTGTGGGGGGTGAATTTTTCCATGCCAGTTTGGACCAGTTTCGGAGGCCGACAGCAGGTTGAGAAAAAGAAAATAAAGGAGGAACGCGCGCGCATCGCATTGGCACAGATTTCACAGGCGGCGACAATGGAGTATGACAATGCTCGCACCTCCTTTTCCGAAGCGATGGCGTTGCTCAACAATGCGACCAATGGTGAGCGCTTGGCTGAAAAAATCTACATGCAATCGGAAGTGCGGTACAAGGAGGGCATGATTTCTAGCTTTGATATGAACGATGCGAGAAACCAATTGCTAGAGGCCAAACTGCAAAAACTAACCACTTCGTTGGATTGGCTCAACGCACGAATTGACCTGCAAAAAGCCCTTTCGGCATTTGATTGAATACGGTCGGAAAAAATTGAAAGAAGAGAACGATGAATAGCATTTATACAGCGCGCATGAAAACAGCATTGGGAATTCCCGCAATGATCTTGGTTTTGACCTTGACCGGTTGTGGATCGTCTGAAACGGAAGCCGGAGAATCGAGTGAAGCCAACGAATCAGCAAAGGCAACGAGTTTGTTCAAGGTCGGAGTATCGAACATTACACCGCAAGCGTTCACCCACCGATTTTCAGTTCAGGGCAACGTTGAAACAGATCGCAACGCGTTGTTGACGACTGAATTTGGCGGTGCCATTGAAGAGGTGATGGTGCGCGAAGGTCAGCAGGTCTCTGAGGGCACACCTTTGGTTCGGGTCAATACGGACGTGATGGAACGTTCGGCCTCAGAATTGCAAACCCAACTTGAATTGGCGCAAGCTGTTTTTGAGCGGCAGGAGCGTTTGTGGAAGCAGAGCATCGGTTCAGAGATTGAATTTTTGCAAGCCAAGACGCAGCTTGAATCGTTGCAAGGATCATTGAAAACATTGGAAGAACAAATGGAGATGGCCGTGATGCGTGCTCCCTTTGCAGGGGTTGTCGACCGATGCCTCGCAAAGACTGGAGAATTTGCAGTTCCTGGTTCCCCATTGGTTCGGATTGTTGATTTGAAGGACATGTATGTGCGAGCGAGTGTCAGTGATCATTACGCGGGTAAAGTGTCAAAGGGAATGTCCGCTGAAGTCATTGTAAGCGGAGTCGACTCCATTCGTACCAAAGTTGGTCGGGTGGGTCAGTTCATCAATCCGGCGAACCGCACCTTGGAGATTTCGTTGCCGTTGCCTGAAGACAGTAAATTCTTACCGAACATGTATGCAAGTGTTTGGCTGCAGGACCTTAGTTTGGATAGCGCAATGGTTTTGCCAAGTGCCTTGGTCCAGCAAGACATCAACGGTGACGAGTTTGTCTTTGTGGCCGAAGGTCAGGGCGATGTGCGCATCGTTCGAAAAACACTCATTGCATCGGGCATGGGTTCTGGTGACAACCTGCTCATCACTTCGGGCCTTGCATTCGGAGATGATGTGATTTCCCGAGGTGCAAACCGCGTGGTAGAAGGACAAGAAGTAAACCTTATTACGGACTGATTTTATGGAGGACCAATCGCAAAATCAAAAGGCACGAGAGTTCGGACTGAGCACTTGGAGCGTGAACAATGCCACTACGGTATTTGTGCTCGTTGCCATCATCATCATTTCAGGGCTGTACAGTTACCTGACGGTACCGAAAGAGAGTTTTCCGGAGGTTGTTGTCCCTGAAGTGTTCATCGGAACACCTTACCCGGGAAACAGCCCTTCCAACATTGAAAAGCTCATCACCCGTCCGCTTGAGAAGGAAATCAAAACCATCACAGGGGTCGATGAGATCACCTCTACTTCCATTCAAGGCTACAGTGCTGTGGATGTCAAGTTTGAATTCGACGTCACATCTGACGAAGCGTTGCGGAAAGTCAAAGATGCTGTGGATCGTGCAAAGGCAGATCCGGACTTTCCCGATGATTTACCAGCAGATCCTGATGTATTTGCATTGAATTTTTCAGAGCTGTTGCCGGTCATGAATGTCAATCTTTCAGGCGATTACAGTTTGGATGAATTGAAGCGTTACGCCGAAGCACTCGAGGAGAAAATCGAAGAGCTTCCGGAGATTTCCAAGGTGGACATTCGCGGAGTGATGGACAAGGAAGTCGAGGTGGTCGTGGATTATTTGCGTGCAGAAGCAATGCAGGTGAGTTTCAATGACATTTCAGGTGCGATTGCTCAAGAAAACATCACCATCTCAGGAGGAGATTTACTCGTCGACAACTTTCGACGCTCGGTGCAAGTTGTTGGGGATTTTGAATCCATGGAAGACATTGAGAACGTCATCATCAAAAGCGAGAATAACGCACCTATTTACCTCCGAGATGTGGCAAGTGTGCATTTTGTAGAGCAGGAAAAAACCAGCTATGCACGAGAGTATTTGAAGCCGGTGGTGTCCCTCGATATCATCAAGCGAGCAGGTGAAAATCTCATTGCAGCGTCAAACGGAATCAATGGAATCATTGCGGACGCCAAGGACGACTACTTGCCTGAGAATCTCACAGTATCCATCACAAATGATCAGTCGGATCAGACTCGAACCCAAGTGGATGAGTTGCAGAATTCCATCATTTTTGGGGTGCTACTCGTGGTAGGTGTTTTGTTGTTTTTCCTCGGATTACGCAACGCATTGTTTGTGGGTGTTGCAATTCCCCTCTCAATGTTTATGTCTTTCATGATTCTGAGCGCGTTGGGAATTACGTTCAATGTAATGGTTCTGTTTTCGCTCGTTCTGGCCTTGGGCATGCTGGTGGACAACGGAATTGTGGTGGTGGAGAACATCTACCGCTTGATGGACGAGGGAAAATCATCCATCGTTGCTGCGAAGCAAGGCGTGGGTGAAGTGGCGTGGCCAATCATTGCTTCAACGGCGACGACGCTAGCTGCATTTTTACCGTTGGCGATTTGGCCGGGCCTCATTGGTGAATTCATGAAATATCTGCCGATCACGTTGATGATCGTCTTGAGCTCTTCCCTTTTTGTGGCTTTGGTGATCAACCCAGTGCTCACAGCCGCTTTCATGCGTGTTGGCGAGGATGGGGTGAGCAAGAAGCGCGCTCACCGAGTGACCATTTCATTGATTGTATTTGGTGGAATCTTCCTGGCATTGGGCGCAACAGCATTTGGCAACATCCTCATGATTGCAGGTTTGCTGACAATCACAAATGCCTATGTATTGAATCCAGGCACGTTGCTCTTTCAAAACCGATTCCTGCCACGCTTGGAAGAGGGTTATGAGCGTTTCCTGCGCTATGCTTTGGCTGGTCGACGTCCTTGGGCGTTCTTCTTTGGAACAGCTGGTTTGATGGTGGTAGCTTTTGTTTTGCTTGGAGCGTTTCCACCCAAGGTGGAGTTTTTCCCGAGCAATGAGCCGCAGTACCTGAATATTTTCATCACCAAGCCCATCGGAACGGACATTGAAGAAACGAATCGGATCACTCGTGAAATTGAATCGCTGGTCTTGGAAGTGATGAACGAGGAACGCTTTCAACGGCCCAACCCAGAGACCGGTGAAATGGAGGCGTACATCGCCAATTCCATCATTGGCCAAGTGGGCAACGGAACCAGCGATCCTCAGGAGGGGCCATCATTGGGGAACACCCCGCACAAGGCGCGGATTGCTGTGAATTTTGTGAAGTTCCAAGAGCGAAGAGGACAGTCCACGCGTGATGTGTTGCGCTCTGTACGCGAGCGTTTGTCGGGCTATCCTGACGCAGAAATCATCGTCACGAAAAACTCGGACGGACCGCCTCAAGGCCCACCGATCAACATCGAAATCCGCGGTGACGATTACGACGACGTGCTGGTCACGGCCAATTCTATGCGGCAATACCTGCGCGAGTTGGATTTTGAAGGAGTGGAAGAACTGAAAATTGACGTCGACAAGCGCAAACCGGAACTGCCAATTACCATCGATCGCGAGAAGGCCCGGCGCTATGGGCTGTCCACGCAAAACATCGGCTATACGATTCGAACTGCTTTGTTTGGACGAGAGGTAAGTACGTTCAAAGACGGGGAAGATGATTACCCCATCAATGTTCGTTTTGAAGAGTCATCTCGAAACAACGTCGATGCGTTGATGAATCAAAAGGTGATTTTTCGAAGCGCTTCCGACGGCCAAATCAAGGAGGTGCCAATTTCAGCGGTGGCCACTGCAGATCGAAGCACGACGTTCAGCAGCGTGAAACGAAAAGATTTGGACCGTGTGATCACGTTGAGCTCCAATGTCTTGGAAGGAGCGAATGCCAACGAAATTGTTTTGGAAATGCAGGAATCATTGAAGGAATTCAATGCGCCTCGTGGGGTTGAATTTGCCTTCACAGGTCAACAGGAAGAGCAGGCGAAAGAGTTGGCTTTCTTGTCACAGGCTTTGTTGGTGGCATTGTTCCTCATCATTCTCATCATTGTGGCACAATTCAACTCCATTACCACGCCATTTATCATTGGTTTCAGTGTGTTCTTTAGCTTGATTGGAGTGCTTTTGGGCTTGGTTATTTTCCAGATGGATTTTGTCATCATCATGACCATGATCGGAATCATTTCACTGGCGGGTGTGGTGGTCAACAACGCCATTGTTTTGATCGACTACACCGATTTGATTCGGGAACGCAAACGAAAAGAGTTGGGAACTGGTGATCATCTCGCATTTGCGGAAGTGGAGGAATCCATTGTCCAGGGCGGTCGAACAAGGTTGCGGCCTGTTTTGCTCACGGCGATCACAACGATTCTCGGGTTGTTGCCGCTGGCTATCGGCTTGAACATCGACTTTGTCACCTTGGTGACTGAGTATGACCCTCACATCTACATTGGCGGTGATAACAACGTGTTTTGGAAGCCGATGAGTTGGGCCATTATTTATGGACTCACCTTCGCTACGTTCCTCACGTTGATCATCGTACCCGTGATGTACTGGTGGATCAATCGCATGCTTTATAAGTACCGATTGAAAGAGGCTGTATAATGCTCAACCGCCCCGCTGTTCTCGCTGCACGCGGCTGGGGATTCGGGTGAGAATTTCATACGGGATGGTTCCGGCGTTTGCAGCGAAATCTTCGATGCGTTGTTCGGATCCAAACACTTCTACCTCGTCTCCTTCTTGTGCGAGCGGAATGTTCGTGACGTCGACCATGACCATGTCCATGCAGACTTTTCCGACTACAGGAGCAAACGTACCGTGCACCACTACGCTTCCCCTTCCATTGGAGAGGTTGCGGGGAAAACCATCGGCATAACCCAAGGGCAATGTTGCGACGCGACGCGGATGATCAGCGGCGTCTTCTAAGCCATAACCGACACCTTCGCCTGCGGGAATGTCATGCAGCGAAGAGACCACGGTGTGAAAGCGAACCACCGGCTGCAACTCGAGTGTTTGAGCGCCATCGGGTTGCACGCCAAAGAGAGCAATTCCAACACGCACATAATCTCCACTGTTTTCAGGGAATCGGATCAGGCCTGATGAGTTGAGAAGGTGCGTTTTGATGTTGGGCTGGATTTCACGCAGCGCGTGAGCAACGGATTCGAAGCGCTTGATTTGCCTTCTGGTGGCATCATCTTGTTCGGGCCGATCGGCACTTGCCAAGTGGCTAAAAACCGTTTTTACCAGCGTGACGGGATCCTTAAGCAATGCGATCAGGACGGAAACTTCTTCATGGCCAAACCCCAAGCGGTGCATCCCGGTGTCAATTTTGATGTGAATCGGCCAAGGCTTTTGATTTCCGCATTGTCGCCATGCCTCCACAAAAGCTCCGTGTTGTTGCAAACTGTGGATGCAGGGCTCCAAGCGGTATTGTAGGAGCGATGCAAATGTGGAAGGCTCAGGATTGAGCACCATGATCCTTGAAACGATGCCGTGCTGACGAAGTTCTACCCCTTCCTCGGTGCAGGCCACCGCAAGCATGCTCACGCCATGGAATTTCAATTGCCGCGCAATCGCCGGGCCGTTGGTTCCGTAACCAGAGGCCTTGATGACGGCAATCAAGTCAGTGGCTGGACGGGCGTGTTCACGAACAAATGTGCGAATTGCTCTGAGATTTTGCGCCAGTGCGGAAAGATTCAACTCCAATCGCACCGAATGACTGCGGTGCATCAAAGCTGGGATCAATCGCTCGAATTGCGCTGCTCTTGCACCTTTGATGAGGGTGTTTTTACCTTGAAAAACCATCGGGTTTGAGGCCAGCAACTCCAGGGCATCTTCTACACTTTGTAAGGCTGTTTCATCCGGCCCAGCCAAGTTTTGAAAAGCGGGTCCGATCAACCAGACGGAATCCATCTCATTGCTTCGGATGAATGAAACGACTTGCCGCGCACCTTCGATGTCCATGCCAGGGATTTCTCCAATGATCGCTGCAGTTTTGAATTGACCCGGAAGGCGATTCAGGTCTTGAACGGCCAATTGCAGGGCATCCCAATCATTTGTGTAGGCGTCTGAAATCAACCACGATCCGTCGGATTTTTGAAGCCGTTGCATCCGATGCTCCAAGTCTTGGAAATGAAGAAGACTCTCGCGAATGTGCACTTCATCCAAGCCCCATTCCAACGCAAATAGGGCTGCCGTCATCGCATTTCTGTAGCCGACTTCCCCGGTGAATGGCAATTGCCAAATGGACTCCAATCCATTCCAAGCAATGGCAACGCTTCGCCCGCGGCTGTGCACTTGGCTTTTTACGCGTAACGTATCATGTTCTTCTTCGCCCCATGTTTTGACCTCAATATCCTGTTCGATTAGCATTTGTTTGGCCACATCCAGTTGACCAGGCATCACGACCCATTGACAGCCATTAAAAAGCCTAATTTTTTCACGTGTGAGCGCTTTGACATCGTCGAAATTTTGGACATGGGCATTTCCGATGTGCGTCAAAATGCCGAGCGTGGGGCGGATTGCGTGCCAATGACGCTTCATCTCCTCAGGCTCTGAAATCCCAGCTTCGATGAAGGCAATGTCATGTTCAGGCAACAGATCCCCCAGCGCCAAAGGAACGCCTACTTGGCTGTTGAAGCTTCTTGGATTGCCACAAGCATTGTGGTCTTTGGCAAAAAGTTGCATCAACCATTCTTTGACGGTTGTTTTGCCATTGCTTCCTGTGATGCCCACGGTTGGAATGTTGCAGACGCCTCTCCAATGGCGAGCGAAGTCTTGCCAAGCGAGGAGGGGGTTCGAAGCGACGAGCACGTCGGAGTCTGTTAATTCAGGCATCTGAGCACCTTCCTCCACAATGAAATAACGCGCCCCCATTCCGTGCGCAGATTCCAGATAATCATGGCCATTGTGCCAGGCACCATGGATGGCGATGAAGAGTGTTTCGTCTGCAGCAGCCAATGGAAGTTGACGGGAATCTTGGGTTGCACGCAAGCAGGCACTGATGTTTGCTTCTTGACGTGTCTGGATCAGCTTGAAATCATCGAGCTGGGAAAGGCCATTCAACCAGTTTTTCCAGTCGCCGACGGTCATTGTTTGTTTTCCTCGTTGCGTGCAGCCACAAAAGCTTGGCGGGTCAATGGGATGTAACGGTCTTTCTCGCCGATTTCAACAGTGTTTTCTCCCCCAGCAATCCGATGGGAAAAGTGCGCTGGGCGACCTGTTTCCATGCATACCGCATGCAGTTTGGTGACTTCTTCGGCCAAGCAGAGCAGTTCTGGCATGCACCCGAATGGCTTGGCGGTGAAATCCAAATCCAATCCTGCTGCGATGACCCGGATGCCTTGATCCGCCAATCGCATGCAGGTTGCTGGCAAAGCATCGTCAAAGAACTGAACTTCATCAATTGCGATCACTGTGATCGGCCGGGCTTGGCTGCTGAGGTAATTCAAGATTTCGGCGCTGTTTGCGACAGTTACGGACGGCAAGGCATTGGAGTCATGGGACGTCACAGCTTCTTTGTTGTAACGGGTATCCGTTGCCGGTTTGAAAATGACGGTGGGCTGATGCGCAATTTGAGCACGCCTCACGCGTCGGAGCAGTTCTTCGGTTTTCCCCGAGAACATCGGGCCGCAAATGATTTCAAGGCGGCCTTCGCCGAGGCCAGTATGCTGCAGTGGAGAATGTTCTTCGTGTGGTACCATCATGATAGTGCTCGAAATTACTTCAGGCATTACTTTGCAACCTCATGGAGCGCAAGCAATTTTTATAAATGATAAAATATTCGATGAATCGGCAGTTGGTTCAAGCGTTATTCGCTTGTTTTTTGATTGCTTTTATGGGGTGCACCCGAACGGCTGGTGAGGGCGGAGTTACCACCATTACGGGCAATGTGGAAATTGAGCAGCGCATTGTGATCACCAATCCGCTGAGCGCAATCGTTGTTCCGGCGATCGATCAAGACGTTTACATTACCTATGGAGATCGGGTTGGACCGGATGACCGCGTGCGCACCAATTATGACGGTGACTTCGCCTTTTATGGATTGCGCCCAGGCGATTACACAATCTACGTTTACAGCGAGGATACGATGCCTACGAGCAACAACGCACCGGATGTTGCAATCATTCAACAAGTCACCATCGAGAAGGGCGACGAAACGTTGGAGCTGGAGCCAATTCGCATTTACGAGGATATTTAATCGATGCGTCAGGGCACAACACTCATCTTTTTTTTAGCAGTGCTTTTGACCGCGAACGCTCAGTATACCGACACCGGCGGTTGGTTGGGCCTTGGGGTAGATCAAAAGGTCAACAAGGATTGGAATTGGTCTTTGAAGTGGGAGAACCGTTGGTCCATGGGAGGCACATGGCATGACCGTGGATTTGTCAACGCAGGAGTTGGTTACCGACTCAACAAAACATGGCGTGCTGCAGCACAATTGAGATGGATTGAACGCCAACGATATCTGGGTGCCTATGAATCGGGCCGACGTTTTGCGTTTCGCCTAGACGGAAAGGCCAAAAGCGGCCAAGGTGAATGGAAGTGGAGGCTGATGACCACAAAAGCTTGGAAATCGATGGCATTCAACGAAGGCGCTTCGATTTCGGAAAACTTGGTCCAGCGGTTTCGTCTGGGATACGCAAGGGAGCTATTTGATCGCTGGACGTTGGTTCCGAGCTACGAGTTTTTTGCAAAAGACATCGAGTCGGGTTCTGTGGATTGGAGCACACGGGTTCAAGTTCAATTGAAGCACGAGATCAATCAGCAATTGAGCACCAGTTTTGCATATGTCTGGTCCGATGAATGGCAAACATCTGACCCCTGGTCGGAGCACGTGATTCGATTCAACATCAATTGGCGTTTGCCTGATTTCAAGATTCGCAAACGGAAGCAGTCGGCACCTGCGGCGCGCGTTTATAGTGCTGAGGGCAATCGTTGGTCTCCACCTCGGCAAACTTTTGGGCAGTGTGTCATTGATCAACTTTATCTTTCGGAAGTGCACCCCAAAGGAAAACCCTCCGACTTTATTGAGCTGAGAAGCATGTCGTCAGTGCCGTGCGATTTACGCGATTTTTCATTGACCGATGACCTGAATGAGGAAGGGCTGGTCTTTGGCACAACGATTCTGCCTCCAGGAGGTTGTTGGTTGGGTTACGAAGGAGGAAAGGAGTCGTTTTCTTTTGGGATTTCTGCAGGGGGAGAAATCATTTATTTGAAATTATCTTCCGACGAGTTTCGGTTTTGGGAGGTGAACTCTGAGGATGACAAACGTTCTGTATCCTTTGACAGTAGCGGAAATCAGAAGGCTTCAGTGCCATCACCTGGCCGCAGCGAGTCCAGTGAGTCTGAGGACTAATCATTTTTGTCCACAAGATGTCTTGGGTTGTAAACATCCGTTTGCTATCTTCGCACCCCCAATTTTGGGGAGAATTCGAACATTCAAAACACTGAGCTGTGGATACTTTGAGCTACAAAACCCGATCCATCAATAAGGAGAACGCTGACAAGAAGTGGTTGCTCGTTGATGCTGAAGGCCAAACGTTGGGCCGATTGGCGTCCGAAGTTGCTAAGCGATTGCGCGGAAAGCATAAGCCGAATTTTACACCACATGCTGACTGTGGAGACTTCGTAATTGTGGTCAACGCAGAAAAGGTGGTTTTGACAGGAAAGAAGTGGGAGCAAAAGGAGTACATCCGTTACACGGGTTACCCAGGTGGCCAGCGAAAGCGCACTGCAATCGAGCAATTGAAGCGAAAGCCCTTTGCATTGGTTGAGGATGCTGTACGCGGCATGCTTCCAAAGAACACACTCGGACGAGAGATTTTTCGAAACCTGCATGTTTATGTGGGCCCGGACCACAAACATGAGGCTCAGCAGCCTGAGCAATTCAAATTGAACGCTTGATTCAAGCTTGATCATTACATCGAATGGAAGTCATCAATACATCTGGCCGAAGGAAGACCGCAGTAGCGCGTTTGTACATGAAGCCCGGAAAAGGAAACGTTACCGTAAACAAGCGCGACGTGGCTACTTACTTCAGCACATCTGTGTTGCAGTACAAAATCAATCAGCCTTTCATGCTGACTGAGACAACAGGTCAATATGACGTCCAAGTCAACGTTGACGGTGGAGGCATCACAGGACAAGCAGAAGCAGTCCGTTTGGCCATCTCAAAGGCGTTGATTGAAATCAACCCTGATTGGAAGCCAGCGTTGAAGCAGGTCGGTCTCACGACACGTGATCCGCGAATGGTTGAGCGAAAGAAATTCGGTCAAAAGAAAGCGCGTAAGAAGAGTCAGTTCTCTAAGCGTTAATCACACCCAACAGAACATTATTATTTGTTTAGCATCCAAATTCTTTGGACTCGCGAATCACGCGGCTACCATCGGATTGCTTAAACCAGGAAAGTAAACATGGAAAAGACTACATTCGAGCAAATGCTCCAAGCCGGAGTTCACTTCGGCCACCTCAAGCGCAAGTGGAACCCACACATGGCGCCGTACATCTTCACAGAGAAGAAAGGCATTCACATCATTGACTTGCACAAAACAGGCGTAAAGCTTGAAGAAGCTGCAGCAGCGATGAAGCAAATTGCCAAGAGCGGTAAGAAAATCTTGTTCGTTGCGACGAAGAAGCAAGCAAAAGAAATTGTTGCCGATCGCGTCAAGGCTGTAGGCATGCCCTACGTCACCGAGCGCTGGTCTGGAGGAATGTTGACCAATTTTGCAACCATCCGAAAGGGGGTTCGAAAGATGTCGCAGATTGACAAAATGGAGCAGGATGGTACGTTGAACACCATGTCCAAGCGTGAGCGCTTGCAGGTGAGCCGTCAGCGCGCCAAGTTGGAGAAGAACCTTGGTTCTATCTCGGATTTGACCCGCATCCCGTCCGCAATCTTCATTGTAGACGTTGTGAAAGAAAACATTGCACTTGCAGAGGCTCGCAAATTGGGAATCCCTGTATTTGCCATGGTGGATACAAACTCGGATCCACGGCCTGTAGACTTCCCAATCCCAGCAAATGATGACGCAAGCCGTTCCATTGGTTTGGTTTTGGACGTTTTGGTTCAAGCAGTAGCAGAAGGTTTGCAAGACCGCAAAGCGGACAAGGATCAAGCCGATGCTCAAGCTGCAGCCAAGAAAGCGAAAGCAGAAGCTGCGAAAGCTGCTCCGGAAGTGAGTGAAGAGGCCGCTGCTGAAGCGCCTGTTGCTGCTGAAGAAGTTGCTGCTGTCGAAGCGAAGACTGAAGCGAAGACTGAAGACAAGGCGGAAGACAAGGCGGACGAGAAGAAGGCCTAACCCTTTTTGATTTAGAAACCGCAACGGATGCAATAGCCGTTGCAAATAACCATTTCATATGAGCATTACAGCTGCAGAAGTGAACAAGCTCCGTAAGCATACGGGAGCAGGCATGATGGATTGCAAAAAAGCCCTGACAGAAGCAGAAGGCGATTTTGAGAAGGCCATTGAAATCCTTCGTTTGAAGGGACAAAAAGTTGCTGCCAAGCGCGGTGACCGTGAAACTGGAGAAGGAGCGATTTTGGCGAGCGCAAACGGTGAAGGCACCTTTGGAGCATTGCTTGCTTTGAACTGCGAAACCGACTTCGTCGCAAAGAATGAAGAGTTTGTTGCAGTTGCTCAGAGCATCTTGGATGTTGCTTTGAACGGAAAGCTTACTTCAAAGGACGACCTCTTGACTCAAACTTTCCCAGGCGAAAGCATCACCATCGGTGAGAAAATCACAGAGCAGATCGGAAAGATTGGTGAGAAAATTGAGATTGGATCGTTCGATACATTGGAAGGCACGAGCGTAGCATCTTATATCCACCCGGGCAATCGTCTAGCTACGCTAGTAGCATTTGATGGAGCTGTCGGTGAAGGTGGTCGTGACGTAGCGATGCAAGCAGCGGCTATGGCGCCTGTTGCCTTGGACGAGTCTACGATTCCGGCTGATTTGATTGAGAAAGAGCGCGGCATTGGCAAGGAGCTTGCAATCCAAGAGGGCAAGCCCGAAGAAATGGCCGAGAAGATTGCTGAAGGCCGTTTGAAGAAGTGGTTTAAAGAAGCAACATTGGTCAACCAGGCTTTCATCAAGGATGGAAAGAAGAGTGTTGCTCAGTACATTGACTCTTTGAGCAGCGGGGCAAAAGCCACCGGTTTCTGCCGAGCATCGCTCGACTGATCCGAAGAAAAGACAAAGATTTAGGCAAGGGCAATCCAACTGGGTTGCCCTTTCTTGTTTTTCTGCTCTGCACTTCACGGAATATTCGGATATTCGCACCAGCAATGAAGTACAAAAGAATTCTCCTCAAGCTGAGTGGTGAGGCACTCATGGGGCAAAAGCAGTTTGGCATCGATAACGATCGCCTGAAGCAATACGCTGACGAAATCAAAACGGCAGTGGACTTGGGGTTAGAAGTGGCCATTGTAATTGGAGGAGGCAACATCTTTCGCGGTGTGCAGGCTGAGGAGGGAGGCATGGAGCGGACCCAAGGAGATTACATGGGAATGCTTGCTACGGTCATCAATTCCATGGCATTGCAGAGCGCATTGGAGAGCGCTGGAATCGATACGCGGCTCCAATCGGCCATTGAGTTGAAGCAAATTGCGGAGCCGTTTATTCGCCGCCGCGCGGTCCGACATTTGGAAAAGGGGCGCGTCGTTATTTTTGGAGGAGGGACGGGAAACCCATTTTTCACAACGGATTCTGCAGCTTCGTTGCGGGCCATTGAGATTGATGCGGATGTGATTTTGAAAGGAACGCGTGTGGACGGCATTTACAGCGCCGATCCGGAGAAAGATCCAAATGCAGTGAAGTACGACACAATCAGTTTCGATGAAGTTTATTCAAAGGGCTTGAAGGTGATGGACTTGACGGCCATCACACTGTGCAATGAAAACAACCTCCCAATCGTTGTTTTTGACATGAATAAATCAGGCAACCTGAAACGCTTGATTTCGGGAGAAGATGTTGGTACTTTGGTAAACCAATAACGGTAAGGTCATGACAGAGGAAATTCAGATGGCAATGGACATGGCGCGTGAAGCCATGGATAAGGGAATCAAGCATATGGAGGCTGAGCTCCAAAAGATTCGTGCGGGGAAAGCGCACCCAGCAATGCTTGACAGCGTCAAGGTCGAGTACTACGGCTCTATGACTCCGTTGAGCCAAGTGTCCAACGTCAACTCATCCGATGCGCGAACGCTGACGGTGCAGGTGTGGGAAAAAGACATGCTTGATCCGGTTGCGACGGCCATCATCAATGCGAATTTGGGATTGAATCCGATGAACAATGGAGAGTCCATTCTCATCAACATTCCGCCACTCACAGAGGAGCGGCGCCGTGACCTTACGAAGCGGGCGCGTTCTGAAGGCGAGCATGCGCGGGTTTCTGTGCGAAACGCACGGAAGGAGGCGAATGATTTCATCAAGGCCGCTAAATCAGAAGGTTTGAGCGAGGATTTGGCAAAAGACGGAGAGTCAGAAGTCCAAAAGCTCACGGATCAATTCATCAAGAAAATTGATGAGGTATTGTCTGCGAAAGAGGCAGACATCATGACTGTTTGATCAGGCTTATGTCTGCGAAGGCTTCAAGCCTTGAATTCACGCGCCACAGCGCGTGCCTCGGCATCCGATGCAATCAAGGCCTCTAGATCGGGCTTTTCCTGCCAGCTCACAGTCGCTAGGGCGTGCTCTAGGATACCGGTCATTCCTGTGAATGATACTTCATCGTTTAAGAAACGAGCGACGGCGATTTCATTGGCAGCATTCAAAACTGCGGCAGCGTTGCCGCCTTTGTGACCTGCATCAAAAGCCAGTTGGAGGTTCTGGAACGCTTCCAAATCGGGTTGCTCAAATGTCAGCTGCGGATAATCTATGAAGCTAAATCGATCAAATGTATTGGGCAGTCGATGGGGATAACCCAGAGCATACTGGATGGGCAATTTCATGTCCGGCAAACCCAATTGCGCTTTGATGGATCCGTCTTCGAATTGCACACAACTGTGCACGATGCTTTGCGGATGCACGACCACGTCGATTTGATCCATCTTCAAATCAAAGAGCCATTTCGCTTCGATGACTTCCAACCCTTTGTTCATCATGGACGCGCTGTCAATGGTGATCTTAGCACCCATGTCCCAATTGGGATGCTTGAGCGCCTGGGCCTTGGTCACAGCATCTAACTGCGATCGATTCTTTCCTCGGAATGGACCGCCAGAGGCCGTCAAGATGATTTTCTCGATGGGGTTTAAGACCTCGCCAGCGAGGCACTGGTAGATGGCGCTGTGTTCTGAGTCAACAGGGTGAATGTCCACCCCGGCTTGAAGTGCCGCAGCCATGACCAATTCTCCAGCGACCACAAGCGTTTCTTTGTTTGCAAGGGCAATGCTTTTTCCCGCGCGGATTGCGCTCAAAGTGGGACGCAATCCTGCGGCGCCAACCAAGGCGGTGAGCACCATGTCCACACCTTCCATCTCCACAACTTGCTCCAGAGCTTCAGGGCCCGCGTACACCTTGATGCCTGCGTCAAACAAGGTTGAATTTACTTCTTGAAACAGTTCACGTTGTCCAATCACCACAGCATTGGGGCGGAACTCAAGGGCCTGTTCAATGAGCAATTTTGCATTGCGATGAGCAGACAACACTTCGACGTGTAGTCGTTCGTTTTGTTCGCGAATGACATCAAGGGCTTGTGTTCCGATGGAACCGGTGCTGCCCAAAATCGCAATTCCGCGCGTGGTTTCAGCTTCGTTCACAGGAATCCAAGTTCGAGTTTTGCTTCTTCGCTCATCATGTCCTGGGTCCAAGGTGGATCGAAAACAATGGTGACTTTTGCACCCGTAGCCCCGTCGATCTTGCCGACTTTTTCTTCCACATCCGCAGGCAAGCTTTCTGCAACCGGACAGTTGGGAGAGGTGAGCGTCATCTCAATATGGACAAAGCCATCATCTGTGATTTTCACCTCGTAGATGAGGCCCAGTTCATATATATCGACTGGAATTTCCGGATCGAAAATTGACTTTAGCACGTCGATCACGGTGGAATTTTGGAATGGAGCGGGCATGATATACGGGCTTAATTAGCGGGTTGAAACCAACCCTCAACTTCCTCAATAGAAAGCGCAGGCAAGTCCAATTTGTTCTTTTTTCGAAAACCGTTGAGCTTCTCTCGCAAACCTGCAGGCTTCATGCCTTCAAGCGCGGATGGGGACTCAAATCCTGCGGCGATGATGTGCGCAATCCAATCTTCTGAAATGCCCATTGATTTGAGGCCAGCAGCATCGGGTCCTTCATCAAACACTTCAGGGCGCATTTGAGGAAACAGCAAAACTTCTTGAATGGACGTTTGATCGGTGAGCATCATGACCAGGCGATCGATGCCGATGCCAATTCCACTCGTTGGCGGCATGCCGTATTCCAATGCACGCAGGAAATCTTGATCGATGAACATTGCTTCATCGTCACCGCGTTCTCCGAGTGCGAGTTGGTCTTCGAAGCGTTGCCGTTGATCATCGGGGTCATTGAGCTCGCTATAGGCGTTTGCTACCTCTGTTCCGTTGATGAACAATTCGAATCGTTCCGTGTAATTGGGATCATCACGGTGCACTTTGGTCAAGGGAGACATCTCCACAGGGTAGTCAATGATGAAGGTGGGTTGTACGAAGTGATGCTCGCATTTTTCACCAAACAACTCATCGATCAGCTTCCCTTTGCCCATTGTTGCATCCGTCTCGAGGCCTACGCTTTCGCAAGCTGCCCTGAGTTGCTCCTCAGTCTTTCCGTCAATGTCAATTCCGGTGTGCTCTTTGATTGCTTCGCGCATGCTTACGCGCTGGTAAGGCGGAGCAAAATTGATGTCAACCCCATTGAGGTTGGCCTTATTGCCCCCGTGAACGGCTTGGCAGATGTTGGCCAAAAGCTGCTCAGTGGTCGCCATCATCCATTGATAATCCTTGTATGCAACATACAACTCGAGCACAGTAAACTCGGGATTGTGCGTGCGATCCATTCCTTCGTTTCGAAAGTTTCTGGAAAATTCAAACACGGCTTCGAAGCCGCCAACAATGAGTCGCTTGAGGTACAACTCATTTGCAATCCTCAAGTAAAGTTCGCTGTCCAGTGCGTTGTGATGGGTGACGAATGGTCGAGCGGCTGCGCCGCCGGGAATGGGCTGCAACACAGGAGTATCGACTTCCAACCATCCTTCGCGGTCAAATGATTCGCGAATGCTACGGATGATCTGAGAACGCGCTACAAAGGTCTTTTTCACCTCCGGATTCACGACCAAGTCCACATAGCGCATGCGGTAGCGCAATTCTGGATCTGTAAAGGCGTCATGCACGTTGCCATCTTCGTCCACCTTTACGGAAGGCAAGGGCTTGAGTGATTTGGACAATACCGTGAGGGCTTTCACCTTCACGCTTTGCTCTCCGGTTTTGGTTGTGAAGGTTGTGCCTTGGATTCCAATGAAATCACCTCGGTCCAAGAGTTTTTTGAAAACGTCGTTGTACAATGACTTATCCTCTCCGGGACACATTTCATCCCTGTTGAGGTAGAGCTGAGCAGTGCCTTCACTGTCTTGCAAAACAGCAAAAGAAGCTTTGCCCATGATTCGGCGATTCATAAGGCGCCCCGCCAAGGTGACCTCCATGCCATCTTCAAAAGATGCCGCAAGGGTTTTTGACCTGTGGCTTGCCTCAAATGCCGCTGCAGGATAGGGCTCAATTCCCATCTTTCGTAGAGTTGCCAGTGAATCGCGACGCACGCGTTCTTGTTCCGATCGTTGCATGCCCCAAAGTTACATCGTGAAAACCGCATCGCGACGCTTGGTTTGCTTCAGACGTTTAGCTTTGCATCGATTCACAAAAAGCTATTTTCCATGCGCTCGATTCTCTCCGGTGTTTTCGCTTTGGTTTTTATGGGTTGTCAAATTGTATCTGCCGCAGATCCTCTTGCAGCTGACACCAGTCAGATCAAGGTTGACTTGTCTGAAGCATCCGTTTTGGGCGTTGACTTTGATGCCTTGCCTTTGTTGTCATCTCCCAAGTCAGCGACAGTAATGTTGCCATCAGAATGGCGAGGGACTGCTTCCATTGCGGAGGCTTTGGAATTTATTCCTGGCATGGATGTGCGCACGCGCGGAGCTTGGGGGGTGCAAACAGACATAAGCATCCGGGGCGGATCATACGAGCAAACAGCATTGCGGATTGATGGCGTTCGCTGGTCAGCGCCACATACGGGGCATCACCTCATGAACATTCCAATTGACCCTGAAGATTTGGGGCATGTAGAAGTTGTGCGTTCTGGGTCTGGACCTTGGGCTGGCATTGGTGCTTTTGCCGGAGGCGTTTTAATGGAGACTTCTGTCGATAAAGCAGGGACGAAAGCGAGCGTTACAGCAGAATTGGGCAGTTTTAATTGGACGCGTTTGCGTGCCAATGCACAAATTTCAACCGGAAAAATGCGGCACAGTTTCAGCTTATCGCAGGCAAAAACAGATGGCTATATTCCCAATTCGGATATGGAGATCAATCGGTTTTTTTGGGGCGCACGGTACCAACGAGGACTCAGTCAGTGGAAATCACTATTTGCTGCAGAATCGAAATCCTTTGGCGCGCAGAACTTCTATTCTTCGACCTACCCCAATCAACATGAAGAAACGGTTGCTGCGGTTGCGCAATTGGCTTGGTCCAGGCGACAAGGAAATTGGAACGCAACGGCAGCAGGTCACGTGCGAGCGCACAGCGACCGTTTCGAATTGTACCGAGAAGAATCAAACTGGTATGCGCTCACAGATGATGGATACTACGTTGCTCCCTCACTTTTTGCCACACCCGATACCGCGGCGGGATGGTACCAAGGAGCCAATCTGCACCGCTCTGTGGTTGGGGCGATCAATGGCCAACTGAGTTGGTTGGGTGAGGCGATGACCTGGACAGCTGCGGTGGATGCGCGTTCGGAGGGAATTCTAAGCAACCGTCTTGGATTGCTGGTGGATGAGAATTCGGATTATGCTTATAAGGATGATCGGTTGAACATCGATGCATATGTTTCAGGAAAGTACTTTGGGGCAGGAGATCGGCTGGCCGTAACCGCTACGATGGCGGTCAACGAAAACAGCCGTTTCGGAAGTTCCTTGCTTCCAGCATTGAATGCTCGAATGGCCTTTGGCCGTGGCGATCAAATTGTGGTCTTTGGTTCAGCCGGTCGTTCGGTTCGTCACCCATCTTTCACCGATTTGTATTACACATTGGGGGGCGCCGTAGGTAGTGAAGATTTGAAATCGGAATACGCAGACCAAGGAGAAATCGGAGGACGCTGGAACATTTCGGCATCGCAATCGTCGCATCAATTTTCCATTGAAACGACGCGATTTATTCGTCAAGGACGCGATTTGATTGATTGGGTGCAATTCGACGGAAGCGATTTGTATGAGGCCACCAACGTGGCCGAAGTTGACTTTTTCGGCGGAGATGTTTCCATGCTCTATCAACGTGCCGAATCCACAGAACAATTTTACGTGCGTTCAGCCCGCATTGGCGCATCTTGGCTTGAGGCCAATCGCGTTGCGTCCGGCTTTACGTCGAATTATGTCTTCGATTACATGCGGAACAAATACGATGTCATGGTGAATTTTGGTGTTGCAGGGCCACTGGACTTTTCGGTGCGAGGGAGTGCTCAAAATCGCAATGTTCAGTCGTCCATCTCAGACGATTTGTTCACGCACCTTTGGGGCTTTGATGTCAATTTCCAAGGCAATGAAGGTGCTTCCTTGCTTTGGAAAGGAAGCGTGCGAATGGACAACCTCTTTGATGTGCAGTTTGCTGACCGAGGACAAGTGCTGCAACCCGGGCGCATGGTGCGATTTGGCCTTACCTTTGCTTGGGCTGAATAAGCTTTGAGCATTCAAAAAACGAGAGCGAACATGGAACAAATGAGGGCATTGATCACCGGATTTCCGGATCAAATGAAAGACGCTTGGCGCATCGCAGAGGAGACGCCGCTGGACTGGAAAGGTTGGAAGCCTTCGAGTGCGTTGATTTTAGGCATGGGCGGAAGCGGCATCAGCGGAGCCATTGCTTCGAAAATGCTTGCTGGCTCTAGCCCAGCATTCATTCAAGCCAATTCCGATTATACCATTCCAGCGTGGGTGGGAAGCGAAACCCTCGTTTTGGTTTGCAGTTATTCTGGAAACACAGAGGAAACACTCATGGCCTTGGATGCAGCAGTCGCTAAAAACGCACGCATTGCGGCCATTACTTCTGGCGGAGAATTGGGCAGAAGGTGTGATGAGCACGGTTGGCCTTCCGTGCGGTTTCCCGGTGGCCAGCCTCCTCGTTCACAATTTGGATATGCATTCACCTCTGTGATGCACGTGCTCCATTCTGCGGGCTTGGTTCCAGATGCAATGCATTCAGCCTTCGGAGAAGTTGCTGCGCATCTTACTGCCAATCAAGAGAATACCATCGACCGTGCTGCAGCGCTTTTGGATTTGGTGGAAGGACGCCGCATCATGCTGTATTCCGACGCGGCCCAAGAAGGCTTGATCATTCGGTGGCGGCAACAATTGAACGAAAACAGCAAAACCCTTTGCAATCACCATGTTTTCCCAGAGATGAACCACAACGAGTTGGTGGGTTGGGAAGGCGGAGGAGAAAGTGAAGTTGCCGTGATCATTCAAACCCCAGAAGATCATGCGCGAACACGCGTTCGGATGGATGTTTGCATGGATATTTTCCAGAATCAAGGCGCAGATGTTGTGGTGGTTGAGGGCGATGGATCGAATGAAATTCTACGTTTTTTCGATTTGGTTCACCTCGGTGACTGGTTGAGTTTGCTTTTGGCTGAGCACTTGGGCTGGGACCCGGTGGATATCAAGAACATCGATCACCTCAAAGATGCTCTCTCCAAGATTAACTGATCGGAGATGAAGCCCCGCGTTCACTTTCATTCGTTGGGCCGTGCGTCGTACACGCCTGTTTGGAAGCAACAGGAAGTGCTAATGCAGGCCATTGTGCAACGAAAGATTGCCCGAAAAAAAGCGGGAATTTCAGAACGTGAAGGCTCGGAAGATCCGGCATTGGATCTGCCGGAAAGCCATTTGCTTTTTGTCGAACACCCGCATGTTTTGACCCTTGGAAAATCCGGAGACCCTGAAAATGTGGTTGCTTCTCCAGAACGATTGGACGAATTGGGCGTTGAATATTTTCCCATCAATCGGGGTGGGGACATCACATACCACGGACCGGGACAACTCGTGGGATATCCCATTTTGGATTTGGATCAATTTTATACGGACATTGGCAGGTTTATGCGGATGTTGGAAGAAGCCATCATTCGCACCTGTGCAGACTATGGTGTTTTAGCCAGCCGGATTGAAGGCCTAACAGGTGTCTGGATTGATGCCGATCGAGGAATGGATGCGCGCAAGATTGCGGCGCTGGGGGTGAAATGTTCCCGTTGGGTCACCATGCACGGTTTTGCATTCAACCTGAACACAGACTTGGACTTTTTCAAGCTTATCGTTCCCTGTGGAATAGATGACCGCGGAGTTACTTCTCTGGCGCAGGAATGTGGAAAGGAAATCAACCAAATGGAGGTTTCCGAGCGTATGATTGGGCATCTTACCGAGCTGTTCGACTGGAATTTGATTTCGGGGGACTGAAACCGTCGATTTTTCCGGAACTTCGAGCAAAATCATGGAACATGAAAACGACGCGTACAATCCTCATCATCGTTGCAGCGGTGGTGGCCTTGAGTTACATCACTGGCCACGGATACATTTGGGGAGGACTCGTTGAAACGTACGCCCGAGGTTGGAACAATTCAAACATCGATGACATTGAATTTCGGGACTTAAGAACCATCGCTGCTGCTGAAAACCCATCGCCTTGGGTGGCTAAGAAAAGCTGGAACATGGAGTTCACGGAGGAGGAAATGGCCTGGCACGATGAATACATGTCGGCGAGTTTCTTGGTTTTGCATGGGGATACATTGCTATTCGAAGAATATTGGCAAGGCCATGACCACACCACTTTGACCAATTCGTTTTCGGCCTGCAAGTCGATTGTGGCTTTGGCATTGGGCCTCGCGGTGAGCGATGGCAAAGTGAATGTTCAAAATGAGTTGGCCGATTACCTCCCGCGATTTGCTGGCGATGGTGGTCGAGGCCTCACCGTCCAGGAGGCACTGCAAATGCGCTCGCACATTCCTTTTGGAGAGGATTATGCCAATCCATTCGGCTTCATGGCAAAGGCTTATTACCGGGGAGATATTCAAGGATTGCTCGAGCCTTATCGCGTTGAGGAAACTCCTGGTTCCGAATGGAAATACGAAGGAGGAAATACGATGCTTTTGGGCGAATTGATCGCAGGACTGGATGAAGGCTCTTTGAGCCAATGGGTGGAAACCAGACTGTGGAACCCAATGGGCGCTCAGCATGATGCATTTTGGGGGTTGGATGCGCCCGATGAGGAAGGCGGAATCGAACGTTGTTTTGCAGCTTATTATGCGACTTCCCGTGACTATGCTCGGTTTGGAAAATTGATCAATCATCAGGGGAATTGGAATGGCAAACAGTTGATCGATTCAACGTACATGGCAGAAATGCTTACGCCGATAGCTGCGATGTCGGATGAATGCGATGCGGAACATTATGGCTATCAAATCTGGCTGGGCGAAACCGACTCAGGCATGCCATTCAGTTGCATGGAAGGATTGCGCGGACAAATGGTCATTTCTGTGCCTCTATTGGACTTGGTCGTGGTGCGAACGGGTTACAAAAAGGACAAACGGAAAGAAGGTCCTTTGCCGTCGGATATCCGACGTGTTCTCAATATGGCCCTCCGTTTGTTGGAGCAATGATGGATTGAAGACCAATTGTAAATTCACAATTGCCGTGTGTAAACCCGACAACCCGCTCAACCCTTGCAATCATTTGATTTGTGTTGAGAACGAATACACATGAATCAAAAGAGCCAACCCATCCGATGCCTTGTTGTCGATGACGAGATGCACGCGCGTCAGGCCATTTGCCGTCAAATTGAGAAGCATTGTCCGCACTTTGAAATTATTCAGACAGCGAGCAGCGCCTCGGAGGCGTATCAAATGATCAAAGACTTGACACCTGAAGTGGTGTTTTTGGATATTCAGATGCCACACGAATCTGGTTTGGAATTGTTGGACCGATTCAAGGATCGATTTTTCTACGTTGTCTTTTGCACCACTTACCACGAATACGCGGTTGAGGCGCTGCGAAAGCGAGCGTTCGACTATTTGTTGAAGCCTGTGGATGGCAACGATTTGATTGCATGTGCCAAGCAAATCACACACAAGCTCCGGGTTCAACCCGAAAAGGAAATACCAAAGCCGGGGGGACGCCGAGTGGAATTGATCACATCCGGGCAGCGGCATTTTGTTCGTCATGCCGACATCTTGTTTGTGGAGGCATCAGGAAGCTATTCCACCTTGTACCTGGAATCTGGGAAGCGAATCACGGTGTCCAAAAATCTGAAACGCATTGCTGAAATGCTTCAGGACCCGTTGTTTAAGCGCGTTCACAACTCATTTTTGGTGCGTCTGGCATCGGTGCAGGCCTTCAATCATCGCAAAGGAGTTTTGCAATTGCCGAACGGCAAGGAAGTTCCGGTAGCCGTTCGAAAACGTGAGGAAGTGCGACAGGAACTGATCCAGTTGATGGTGAATGAACAGCCTGAAACGGAGGTCAATTTAGCAGCAGAGGACCAAGGGACATTTGAAAAACCGTAGCGCCACCGCCGAGGGTTATCTTTGCCCCACATGAAACGGCGCGACATCAGGCTATTGAGCCAAGAAGAATTGAAGGAAGCGGTAGTTGCGTTGGGCGAAAAGGCTTTTCGTTCGAAGCAGTTAGAAGAATGGATTTGGACAAAATCTGCGGCTTCATTTGAAGAAATGAGCAACCTGTCCAAGGGGTTTCGGGCCAAGTTAGAAGCTGAATTTGAGTTGAATCGAATTGATTTGTCAGATCAGCAAATCAGCCGAGACGGGACCATCAAGTGTGCTTTTGACGTCCGTGCTGGCCAAGTTGTTGAAGGGGTTCTTATCCCTACATCCAAACGCATGACGGCATGCATTTCTTCTCAAGTGGGATGCAGCTTGGCGTGTAAGTTTTGCGCAACTGGAAAACTGAAACTACTGAAAAACCTCAGCGCAGCTGAGATTTACGACCAAGTGGAGATGATCCGAGGACTGGCTGACAGGCATTACGATAAGAACCTCAGCAACATCGTATACATGGGAATGGGAGAGCCCTTGCTCAATTACAGCGCTGTGTTGGAATCCATCGATCGAATTTGCGGAGAACCAGGGTTGGGCATGTCACCCAAGCGGATTACGGTGAGCACAGCAGGGATTGCAAAGGCCATTAAACGCTTGGGGGACGATGAAGTGCGATTCAACTTGGCGCTTTCACTTCATGCAGCCAATGACGAAAAGCGGAATCGCATCATGGCGATCAACGAGTCCAACAACTTGGAGGCGTTGGCAGAGGCACTGAAGTACTTTCATGAGAGAACAGGCACCCGTGTGACCTATGAGTACATCATTTTCAAAGACTTCAATGATGATCTGGATGATGCTCGTGAGTTAGCGGCATTTTGCGAACACGTTCCTTGTAAAGTCAATGTGATTGAGTACAATCCCATTGATGATGGAGAATTTGAAATGGCAAGTAGCGAGAGCGTTGACGCCTTCGTGGATTTGCTTGAATCTAGGAACATCATCGTCAATGTGCGCAGATCGCGAGGCAAGGACATTGACGCAGCGTGTGGTCAATTGGCCAACAAAAATGCTGTCGCTGACCCTCAGCCGAAAGACTGATCAGTCCAATTTCAAAACGGCCAAGAAGGCGCTTTGGGGAACTTCGATGTTGCCCACTTGACGCATCCGCTTCTTTCCTTTCTTTTGCTTTTCGAGGAGCTTTCGCTTTCGCGTAATGTCACCACCGTAGCATTTTGCTGTCACATCTTTTCGGACTGGCTTGATGGTTTCTCGGGCAATGATCTTTGCTCCGATGGCCGCTTGCAGCGCAATCAGGAATTGTTGCCTCGGGATAAGTTCTTTTAATTTCAGACAAATGCGTTTGCCCAAATCGAAAGCGTTGTCTTTGTGAATCAAAGCGCTGAGGGCATCCACTGGATCGCCATTGAGCATGATGTCCAGTTTGACCAACTTCGATTCTTTGTATTCATCTGGGAAATAGTCGAATGAGGCATATCCCCGAGAGACTGATTTCAGCTTATCATAAAAATCAAAAACAATCTCACCCAGTGGCATTTCGAACGAAAGCTCTACGCGATCGGATGTCAAGTACACCTGGTTCGTTAAAACACCGCGTTTTTCGATGCACAAGTTCATTACCTGCCCGATGTACTCGCTCTTGGTGATTACTTGTGCTTTTATGAAGGGCTCTTCGACGTGCAACAAATGGTTGGGTTCTGGTAAATCCGACGGGTTGTTGACGATGAGCATTTCATCCATTTTCGTGTATGCGTGGTAGCTCACGTTGGGGACGGTGGTGATGACGGTCATATTGAATTCCCGTTCGAGCCGTTCTTGGATGATCTCCATGTGGAGCATGCCCAGGAATCCACAACGGAATCCAAAACCGAGGGCTGCAGAAGACTCGGGTTCAAAAACCAAGGACGCATCATTGAGTTGGAGCTTCTCCATGCTAGCTCTCAATTCTTCATAATCTTCGGTATCTACGGGGTAGATTCCGGCAAATACCATGGGCTTCACATCCTCGAATCCTTGGACTTGCGTTTCGCATGGAGACGATTCAAGTGTAATGGTATCACCAACCTTGATTTCTTGAGCGTCTTTGATGCCGGATATGATATAGCCAACATTGCCCGCTGACATTTCTTTTTTTGGCGACAAATCCATGCCCAATGTTCCAATCTCATCCGCTTCATAGACTTGATTGGTCGCAAAGAACTTCACACGGTCTCCTTTTTTCAGACGACCGTTTATGATCCGGTAATAAGCGATAATTCCTCGAAACGAATTGTAAACGCTGTCGAAGATCATGGCTTGAAGTGGCGCTTCAACGTCTCCTTTTGGTGCTGGCACGCGTTCGACAATTGCTTCGAGAATTTCGTCAACTCCAAGGCCACTTTTCCCACTTGCGGGGATGATGTCGTCGAGCGTGCAGCCGATGAGGTCTACAATTTGGTCGCCCACTACCTCAGGATCCGCAGAATCCAAGTCCATTTTGTTCAAAATGGGAATGATCTCAAGATCGTGCTCCAAGGCGAGATACAGATTTGATATCGTTTGCGCCTCAATGCCTTGGGTGGCGTCCACAATTAGCAGGGCGCCTTCACAAGCCGCGATGGACCGAGAAACTTCATAGCTGAAATCAACGTGTCCCGGCGTATCAATGAGGTTGAAGATGAACTCTTCTCCACTTGCTGAAGTGTACGCCATTTGGATGGCGTGACTTTTAATGGTGATTCCCCGTTCTCTTTCGAGGTCCATATCGTCGAGGGCCTGATCCTGCATCTGCCGTTCGCTGATGGTGCCAGTCGTCTGCAACAGACGGTCGGCCAGGGTGCTTTTGCCATGGTCAATGTGGGCAATGATGCAAAAATTACGGATGTTCTTCATCGGGGATTCGTCTGCCGCAAAAATACGGCTCAAGGGGTTCGTTTTGCCGGATGTTCCATTGCTTATTTCTTATGGCGCTCCGATGTACTATATTTACAAACTTCTCGAATCCAAAATTGTTGAGAACGCAACGTTTTTAGTGATTTATGAGTTCTGAATATGAAAACCTGATTTACATGAAGCAATTCTGTTTTGTCCTCTCCTCACTGCTTGTTTCGGTTCTATCATTTGGTCAAATTTTGACCAATGATGGCCTTGATTTTTCGATGAATAGTGAAGCGTATGAGCAACCGTCAATGACCACGGTTGAAGACATTCTTGATCGGTACGGCTCATTCAAAGGAGCGGTATTGAACATGAACCGTGATGAACACATCATCTTGCGGGCGTGGGACGGATTTGATAAGACCGAAGCGCGCAAAATTCTGAAAGAGCGCAAGGATCAGTGGAAGCTCGATCATGCGGATGAAATTGAGGCTCGGAAGCAAGCGAGGATGCAACAGACAGGAGGCTGTGATTGTTGGATTGAGCCGGATGCTTCGTACAATCAAATCACAGTAGACGACATGTATTACACTGCTGGAGCGGGTGAGTATGTGGATTTTTCAACTCCTCCCATTCAAATTGACTTTGATTTTGAGCTCTACGGGATCGTCTACAATAGTTTTTATTTGAATTCGAAAGGGTCTGTTTCGTTCGACAACTACACGATTGATTGGACGCCAGAAGAATTTCCGGTTACCACAGATGAGGTGGCTCAAATTGCCGGTTTTTGGGCAGATTCGGACTACACCACATCAGGGGAGATTTATTACAAAGTCACTCAGGAAGAAGTCTACATCAACTTTGTTGACGTTGGATACTACAACGACAACACAGAATTGCTGAACTCTTACCAAATTGTCATCACAAGCGATGATTCCGGTGCGCTGCCTGACGGAGCAAATACACAGATGTGTTACCTCGACATGAACTGGGCCCACGGTGATGTTGGTGGTTCTGCGGGATGTTGTGGCGATAGTCCCGCAACGGTCGGAATGGATGCAGCACCGGACTTTGGACCGTACCTGCAGTTTGGCCGGTTCAACACCTTGGACGACACGTACAATGGACCTCAGGGCACAGGACCCGGCAACGATGACGGAGTCAACTGGTTGGACTACCGCATTTTCAATATGGATGCTTCCGAGGATAGCGAAAACATCAATCCTTTCCCAACGGGAAGTTTGGGTTGTGACACGCTTTTCATGTGCTTGGGCAATACCTATGACATCAACATGAGCTTTTTGGGACCAGAACCCAATCAGATGATCACTGTCGAGACCAACGATTTAGTTGGATGGGATTATGAATTGACGGATGGAGAAACGGCCAACATAACAGGATTATTCACCGCGTTGCCCGAGAACGTTGGTCTCAATGAAATCAACATCACAGCAACAGACGACGGAGCACCTACAGGCGTCACAGAATTGACGGTGGTCATCGAAGTGCTCAACATCGAATTGCCTGATTTGGTCTTGGAGGGCAACACAGCAATTTGTGCGGGAGGAGAAGTGGAAATCACAGCTGCTGGTGCTTTTGACGAGATCATATGGTCCAATGGAGCAGAGGGCAACACCAACACATACACCTTTGGCGGAACATTTTTTGTCACGGGTTATTTGGATCAATGCACCGTTGTTGAGGAGTTTTATGTGGATCAGAGCCCTTATTTCCTTCCGGATGTAGAAGTTGACCCCCCTTCGGTTTGTCCTGGTCAAACCACTGTGGCAATCGTCGATTCGCTCGAGCAGGAAGGGTACAACATTTACGAGTGGGAAGGAGACTGGAATGGACTCGGAGGCGAAGTGGTTGGAACCATTGGAGAAGCAGGGGCTGAGCTCACAGCTGGCGTTTTTCGTCTGTTGGTCACGGACGAAGATGGCTGTCAAGGCCAAAGGGTATTCATCATCGAAACGGTGGGGTCTTATATCCCAGAGGCCACGGTAGAACCATTTTGCGATGGCATACCGAACGAAGTCTCGTTTGACGGAGGTTACTCGAGTCCGGAAGAAGGAACGTTTTACGTTTACATGAGCTCCAATGAGGATTCTGGATGGGGAGGAAGTTATATGGAGTTGATCATCAACGGTACGGACAGTTATATTCTTACCTCTTCAGCGGGTTTTACGCAATTTGATTTTGACATTGCTGCAGGTGACGAGATGGAGTTGATTTTCTATGAGGATGCAAACATCGATTCCGATGTTCTCTCTGTTACTGTCTACAATTGTGGTTACGAGAATGGGATTGAGTTGAACGATTTAGCGCCGGGTACAATTTTATTGACTGCCGCAGATTGCGAGGCTTCGCCAGCGGTGGGTTCCTGGAATTGCCTTTCGGGTCCTGAACCGTGGTCTTTTTCAAACACAGACGAGTACGATACAGACTTCTTCCCTACCGGCTACGGTTTGTATGAGATTTGTTTCACGGAGGAGACGTGTGCACAGGATTACTGCTACGATGTGGAGATTACTGAAGAGCCTTCCGTCACATTGTCAACAGCGAATGATGTGCTGTGCAATGGTGAAATGACCACGGTGTTCGCTGACGTCATTGACATTGGAGGAACAGCTGGACTGAATTGGTCTGCTCCTGGAGATGATGACGTATTTCAAAATGACTTTTCGTTTTCAAATGCAACAACGTACAATGCTTCGGTTGTGATTACAAATGGCTGCGGCACCGCCACAGCGTCCCTGCCCCTTTATTCGCAATACACGCCCGAACCAGAGTTGGAGGACGAGAGTTTGTGCGACGGTGGGGAGGTTTACCTCGATCCGACAAGCCCAGATACGCCCGATTTGGAATTTGAATGGTTCATTGATGGCGACTTGATTCCAGGTGAAATTGCAGAGGAATATACCGCTGTCTCTACAGGTGAATTCTGTGTAGAGGTGAGCAACCAGTGTGGGCAAGGCGAGGCGTGTGCCTTGATTACCATTGTGGGCGAAATCCCTTCACCGCTCGAAAGCATGACAGTGGATTGCATCGGGGACGGCACTGCTGCGATTGTTCCTGAATTGCCAGATGGCTACACGGTTGTATGGCCTGATGGTTCAACTGATATCAACTGGGAAGTGGCAGATGGAAGTTCGTATGACGGCACAGAAATTTGCATGGATTACACGGATCCTTATGGATGCGAAACCAATACGGTCTGCACTTATTTGTACATCGGTTTGCCGCCTACGATTGACGCAGAGCCAATTCTGGAGGATGGAGACTTTTTGACCATGTGTCCAGAAGTTGAGTACGACTTTGATTTGAGCGCACAAACATGGAACGGAACCGCTTATCAGGATGGTGCAGGAGAGTATGAATGGTGGGTCGAGTGTCAAGACACAACGATTTATTTCGGAGATCCACAAGATGCAATGACGGTAGTGAGCTCGATGTTGAACCAACAATGCTGGGAGTACGGCATTACACTGGTCGGTTCAGCCATCAACCCTTGCGCAGTTGGAGGCATTCGCCAAGAATGGGAGGTGCTCGTAGACTATTGCGAACTCACCATTCCAAACGTGTTTACGCCTGATTACGGTGACGACATGAACGAGAGCTTCTACATCACGGGATTGGAGGTATATGAAGACGTTTACATGCGTATCTACGACCGTTGGGGAAAGCTTGTTTACACGAGCAATGCCTACGATAACGAAGACGCATGGAGGCCGAACAACGATGAGACCGGTACGTTCTGGTACACGATGTTGTTGCCAGAAAATGGACGTGAGTACAAAGGTGCGGTGACCATTCTTCGCGACTGATTTCGCGGATTTAAACCCTCGAGCTTGGCCAAATCAAAGACGCACTACGTCTGTACTTCCTGCGGACACGAATCCCTCCAATGGGTAGGTCAATGTCCGGGGTGTAAGGCTTGGAACACCCTTGAGGCGTTTACGGTGAAAGCTGCGACGCCATCCCAGAGGGCGATTCAATCTGTGAGCAAAGGACTTCAACCTGTTCAAGCCAAACCACTTGCTGATGTGAGGGTGATGGAAATGGATCGCATGTCTACGGGTGATCCAGAACTTGACCGGGTATTGGGAAAAGGAGTCGTTCCAGGAGCTGTGGTATTGTTGGGAGGAGAGCCGGGAATTGGAAAGTCGACCCTGATGCTCCAATCGGTATTGGCAATGGCCAAAAAGTCAGAGCGGATTCTTTATGTAGCAGGTGAAGAAAGTCCCGAGCAGGTGCGCATGCGCGCAGAAAGACTAGGTGATGTATCACCCGCGCTGTATGTTTTTCCAGAGACTGATGCGCAAGCTGTGCTGCGGGAATTGGAAGCTAATAAGCCAAGCGTAGTTATCGTAGACTCGATCCAAACCATGTTTCTTCCAGAAGTTGAATCCGCACCGGGATCTGTTTCTCAAATCCGTGAGACTGCAGGGGCTTTTACCCGTTACGCGAAGCAACATCATATCCCTGTTTTCTTCATTGGACACATCACCAAAGAAGGTTCTTTGGCAGGACCAAAGGTGCTCGAGCACATGGTGGATGTGGTGCTTCAATTTGAAGGAGATCGTCACCATGCTTATCGCATGTTGCGCGCGTCGAAAAACCGATTTGGAACCACCGCTGAGTTGGGCTTGTATGAAATGCGTGGATCCGGTTTAATTCCAGTGGACCATCCGTCCAATGCGCTTTTGGGACAGACTTCGGATGAAGATACTTTGAGTGGAACAGCGATTTCTGCGGCGATGGAAGGGGCTCGTCCCATGCTTGTCGAGGTTCAGTCTCTGGTAAGTTCTGCGGTGTATGGAACACCTCAGCGTTCGGGCACAGGTTTTGATTTGCGGCGCCTCAACATGCTATTGGCAGTGCTGGAAAAGCGCTGCGGTTTTAAACTGGGTACCCAAGACGTTTTTTTGAACATGGCAGGCGGATTGCGCATCCAAGACCCTGCATTGGACCTTGCTGTGGTGGCGGCAATTTTGAGCAGTGTATTGGACGTCCCATTGCCATACGGCACCGTATTCGCTGGCGAAGTCGGACTGACTGGTGAAATACGCCCCGTTCCCCGCATGAATCAGCGCATGGCGGAAGCATCACGTTTGGGCATGAAGCGAATGTTTTACAGCGGCCATGCGCGGAATTTGGACACTCCAAAAACGGGAAACATGGAGTTGATCGGAATTCGGCAGGTCAGCGACTTGCACGGGAAACTATTCTAAGAAGCTCGTCCCTCGTTATTTCTTGCCTGAAACAATGACCACAAACTCTCCCCGAGGTTCGTGGGCAGTGAAGTGTTCGATGAGCGCATGAGAGGTGCCGCGCAGCGTTTGCTCGTGCAGTTTGCTGATTTCTCGGGAGCACGAAATGGCTCGGTCGGGTCCGCAATGCGTGCCGATTTCTTCTAACAGCTTGATGATGCGATGAGGAGATTCATAGAGCACCACGGTTCGTTCTTCATCTGCCAGAGCAGTTAGGCGCTTTTGTCGGCCTTTTTTGTGCGGAAGGAACCCCTCGAACACAAACCGATCGCATGGAATTCCAGACACGACCAAGGCAGGGACAAATGCCGTGGGCCCCGGCAAGCAAATGACAGGAACATCATTCTCGACGCATGCGCGCACCAATAAAAAAGCAGGATCCGATATGCCAGGAGTGCCTGCATCAGAGCATACACCTAAAGTTTGACCGGTTTTTAAAGCGCTGATCCAACCCGGTATGCCACGATGCTCATTGTGCTGATGATGCGCTTTCAAAGTCGTCTCAATTCCAAAGTGCTTCATCAACTTGCCGGTGGTGCGCGTATCCTCTGCGAGGATGTAGTCCACACGTTTCAGTGTTTCAACGGATCGGGGTGCAAAGTCCAATAGGTTGCCGATGGGGGTAGGAACGAGATAAACGGCTCCCCGTTGCATTTCAAAGTCTGACATGGTCACGCAAATAAACGGCGCAGACGTTGTAAAAACTCGTAAGGCGCCCCTTCTTCATCTCCCCAGTCAACATCGTGCAGGACTTGCTTTTCCAATTGTTCAACCGCAATCTCATAGGACTCTGCTTGTTCCAATTTGCTGCAGGCACGGAGGAGTTTTTCGACATCTCCGCCAAAGAGATCGCCTGCAAACCGCACCCGATCATTGATGCTCAGTGTGCTTTGGATGGAAGCAATGCGCTGCACGCTCAAGGCCTCTGCAATGCTCGGCCCGGCAGCTGCTTCAGGTGCAACCACAGCTACAGCTTCAGGCTCCGCCTCAAAATGTTGTTCGACCGCCTCGGGAATGAGGGGTTTTGGCAACGGTTCAGACATGGTTTCCGGTTGCTCTTGCTCTTCGTCCACGGGCGTCATGTGCTCCGCCAAGGTTGCAGCCACCAATGCCTGGTGCAGTTCAATGCGCAGTTGGTTCCACATAGCCGGATTGGCCGGCTCCTGCATCAAAGCTTCCTTCGCAGATTCGATGTGATCAAGCGCTTTTTTACGAAAATTCATAGGGACAAAATTAGGGTCAGTTGGAAGATCTTCGGAACAAGGTTTTGAGAAGCTCCTTTTCGCGCTGCAGATTTTCACGTCGGTGGCTTTTTTGCGCATCGCGGTCCCAGCTGTATTTCGGTTCGTCCAGCGTTCCTTCCATTGCGATGAAAAACTGTTGTCCAAGACCATCATCTTCGATGCGACCGAATTCATCGTTGCGTGAGTTTCGCAGATCACGCATGGCAAATCCCATGGTATAGTCCAGGGATTCATCCAATCCGTATGCACCCTCCAATGAAATGTTCATTGCGGATGAGCGAATGTCAACCTGAGGAAGCTGCACAGATTCTTTGGATATGTAAACCGCAGATTCAAGATCTTCGATTTCCACGTACCGGAGCCGATTTCGAAGGTCTTCAGGATCGACAAGTGGCGCCATCATTCGATTTTCCTTCAAATAATCTGCAATGTCGCCAAAGGCTTCAAGGTTCTTCAAAGTGCCCCTTTCCAATGAAACCGTCCCAAGTACATCCAGTGTTTGAGGCTGCCAACGCACGTCTTCAATCCATTCGAATTGCACGGACCCCGATGCTCCAAACGTGCCGGTGAGATGTTCAGCACGCAGGGTTTTTTGATGGAAATCTTCGAAAGCAAAAAACAATTCATGCAAATCACACCCTGAAAGATTGGGGTGAGCGATTATGATGGCGTTTTCAGCAGATGGAAACTCAATGATTGCATCTCCCCGCAATTCGCCACTCAAGGTGGCCGCGGAGAATCGTTTCACGGTCCAAACATCCCGAGTGAGTCGGGCAATCGCTTCAACATTTTCCATCGCCCAGAGTCCATACTGAAGGTGACTCACAGATGCTTGAATCGTCCAATCCGCTCCCGCAGGAAGTTGCAAATCTACCAAGCTGATTGGGTTCTCAGAGTCATTTTCATCTGCAGTAAATGCCCAATGGTCCACTTGAACAGTGGCTTCGAGTTGCGATGTTTTCTGGCGCCATTGTTCCAAAGGAGATGGGACGGAGAGGTTGCCAGAAATGTGTGACGCATCCCATTCAGCGGCAAAATCCGAGGCAACCAAGGCTGCGTCGGTGATTTTGCCAGAGCCATTGAACGCCCAGGAAATTTCGTTTGAGGTACCGCGCCAATCGACCGCACTCCAGTCGGCTTCGGCGCTCCACAGGTCATTTCCTGTGGCAGCAATTGTGCCCGTCCAAGAAGCTGTTCCTGTTTGTGGTCTGCTGCCGGTCCATTGAAGGGCCAGTGGCATTGCGTCCCACTCGACCCAATTTATTTCTCCAGTTCCGTTGGCTTTGAATGTTCCTCGGTCCAAGAGGAAATCGTTGATTGTCCCTTGCCACTGCAATCCGCCTGTTTTGATTTTGAGTGCAGGGAGGTCTGCGCGCCATCTGCTGTTTTCGTACTTCAGCCACAATTTCCCGCTTGCGTCCACATCTAGGTTTTGGTCCGGTTCCCCTGGCAATGGCACACGCCAATGGCTCGGATTGATTTGCCAATTGGATTTGAACACATCATTTTCCCAGGACCATTTTCCGTTGGCTTTTGCATCTGATTTTAATGCGATCCATGGATCCGGAAGCGGCACGAGTTCGAGGACGGAATTCACTGAGAGGCCTTGTGTTTCACCTGTGATTGTCCACCCTGCTTCGCCATAAGTCAGTTGCGACTCCCAAGTGGCTTGCATCCAATCAGCTTTTTCCATAGAGAGCTTCAACTCATTGGCTGAAGCATCGTAGGTGCACGAGGCGTCCCAGGTAAGGGGAACGGACGTGTTCCAATCAGGGGAAACGATTTGTCCGATTCTGCCAGAACCAGTTGCGGTCAAAACACCTTCGAACCAGGCGAGTGAAGCCGAAGCGTAGTCCACAGCGATTCGACGGTCTTTCACGGTGACATTCGACGCGTCAATTGAGAGCTCATCGATGGCGAAAAGTGAAGTGGAGGAGGAATCTTCAGGGGATTTCCATACATCGGTATTCCAAACCCCCTGTGCATCCTGTGTGAGTTGAATTTCAGCGTTCTCAATCCGCAGGGCTCGAAGTTCGTATTGGCCTTGAACCAGTTTCCAAGCGTTGCATTCGAGGGATAAGCTCGGTGATTGGAGCAGGGTGTCTGGGGAGTCACCTGACCCCAGAATGTGCACATTGTTCAGGACCAATGAAATATGCGGAAAAGAAGACCATGCATCGAGGTGAATGGATTCGATGTGTCCATCTGTTTTCAATCGTTCCGATAAGGCCTCAAGAATTGCAGCTTCCGCTTTTCCTTCATTTTGGGAAAGCCAATAGACGCCGACGCCTGCCGCTACTGCGCAGGCAGCAAAAAAAATGAGGAAAATGATTTTAAAGTTGCGCATGATCAGCAATTCGAAGCTACTGACTTGAACGATGCTACGTGCACAAGCATTGTGTTGGATGTGCACATGTAACCGTGGAAGACGCATCTTTGTGGTATGAAAAAACGCACATTCATCAAATTGGCTAGCACAGCAGGTGCCGGCATGTTGATTGCACCGTTAGCGAGTTGTGGAGGCTCGAATCCTGCAGATGCTCCAAAAGTGAAAGGCAGCAAGCCTCGCCCGTTCTTGTATGAACAGGAGCCGTTGGGATATGATTTTTCGGCCTTGTCACCGGCCATAGATCCGATTACCATGGAGGTTCATTATGGCAAGCATCATGCCGGATATGTGGCCAAGTTGAACCGTGCTTTGCGTTCTGCTGAAGGCGCGCTGGACAATCTCACTCTGATTGAGTTGCTCAAGTCACTAAAACCAGGCGACACCGCTCTGCGCAACAATGGCGGCGGACACTACAATCATACGTTGTACTGGCGAACCTTGACTCCGGGAGGCGCCCCAGAACCAGAGGGAAATTTGAAACAGGAACTGGAAGATACATTTGGTTCTTTGGACGCATTCCAGACGGAATTTTCGACCGCTGCTGCGACCCGATTTGGTTCGGGTTGGGCCTGGTTGATGCGCGATTCAGATGGCGCCTTGAAAGTGACGAGCACCCCCAATCAGGACAATCCATTGATGAGCGGAATAGCCGAATCAACTGGAACCCCGTTGCTCGGGATTGATGTCTGGGAACACGCTTATTACCTGAATTATCAAAACAACCGCAAGGCCTACATCACCGCTTTCATGGAGCGCATCAATTGGGATGTGGTGGCGTCGAATGATTTGACTTAAGCGGGTTTCAATCCAGCTCTTTCGTCTTTTCGAACAAGGGTGCTTGACAGTGTGATTCCACCGTTCATTAGCAGTTGGCGGAAGGCCAAGTTGTTCTCAGGCTTTAGTATGTAGGTCTCTTTTTCCAAGGGGTTCTCTGAACGTGCCTCGAAAGAACCATGGAGGACCTCTCGCCACACAGCCATCGCGGCTTCATTGGAGTCAAAGGCGTATACCTTGATTTCATCCTTCCAGCGCCGTGCAAGCACGACTTGGTATTGGCCATTGTCGCCAATTTGGTTCAACACCAGATAACCATGGAAACGTCTGATCAATACATCGGTGCCTATCACCATTGAGTCTGCAGGCGAATTTTCATCGTAGAACGAAGTTGGATGAATGACCAACGTCAGGTTTTCATTGTCTGACCATGTTCCTTGCCATTTGTCAGGAAAGTCTTTCAAATTTCTTCGTTGCTGAGGCATGGGTTCCTCGAAAGTCACGTTTGAACATCCCGCCAAAAGGATGGCCCCGAAGAAGAGGGTGATTGAAATTCTAAAGTTCATATCAAGCAAGTAAAATCGAGGCCAAGACCCCAACAATTAAGCAGTAAACCGCAAACGTATGCATCTTGGTGCGCTTGACAAATCGAATCATCCACTGACACGCAACCCATCCGCTTGTGAATGCAGCAGCAGCTCCGAGGGCATAAGACTGCCAGCTTACGGAGGCGCCCTGTCCGATTCCATCTTTGTAGAGGTCGAGCAACTCAAGTGCGGTGGCTCCGAAAATGACGGGAAGCGCCATGAGAAAACTGAACCTCGCTGCTTCTTCTCTGGATATGCCGAGCGCAATCGCTGCTCCAATTGTAGAGCCCGATCGGCTGATTCCAGGCACAATTGCAAACGCTTGCGCGCAACCAATGAGCAGCCCTGTCTTCAGTGAAATATTCTGTTTTTTTGGTTTCAACCGTTCTGAAGCAAACAAGATCACCGCTGTTGCGCACAATGACCATCCCACTCGATTTGGATGGTTGATGAAGAAATCTTCCAACGCATGCCGCATGGTGAAAGCGACAAGAACAGCTGGAATCACGGAGACGGCAATCCAAAAAATGTAATTCCGAGAAGTTGTTCTGCGGTCCAAATCTGAGGTGAATGTACCCGTGATGAGTTGAGCAATATCGTTGCGGAACACCACCAAGGTGCTGCACGCTGTAGCTCCATGTACCAAAATACTAAACGTCAAGTCAACCTCTGCCAGGCCAAACAGCGACTTGCCCAACTCGAGGTGTCCCGAACTGCTCACAGGCAAAAATTCGGTCAATCCTTGGATCAGTCCAAGGACGATGGCTTCCCAATGGGACATCAGCGCTTGAGGATGGCGTAAAAAATCGTTCCGTAGCCGCCAAGAACCACAATCGGCGCAAGGGTAATGCGCCGGAAATTGAAGATTTCTTCACTGAAAGCGGTTGGATCCTCAGCTGCACCTCCAGACATCAGGATGTAACCCACTGCCAAAAGTCCGAGGCCTGCAACGAGCCATTGGTAGTTTGATTTCTGAAAAGCAAATCCGGCTGAACGTTCGGTGGAATCTTTCATGAATGACAAATTTAGTGCAACCGGTCCAATCGGCTCCTCAGAAATCGATTGACAGCTATCGCCGTTGAAACTCCGCCAAACACCCCTCCAATGAAGGTGAGAATCACGAATAAAATGACCAAGTAAATGAGGCTAAACGGTTCGAGCAGTGCCGTATTCTGAAACGTCACCAAGGATAGGATTCCATTGACGGCGCAGAACGCAATCCCACCCGAGATCACCCCATAAAAAACTCCTTGTTGAATAAAAGGAGAGCGAATTGCGCGTGGATGAGCGCCAACAAGTTGCATTGTTTTGATTACAAACCTCCGAGCGAATATGGTGAGCCTGATGGTATTGTTCATGAGTGCAAAAGCCGCAAACATGAAAAGCAATGCAAGACCAGCCAAGGGGACCACCAATCGTTCGATGGTTTGTTCGATTTGTTCCAGCAATTCGGACTGCCAGACCACTTCGGAAATGCCTGGGATTTGTTCCATGCGACTCACCGCTGCTTTCAATTCAGTTGTGGTGCTCCAATCCGGTTTCATGCGCAAGTCCATAACATCGGACAGAGGGACGTACCCTAGAAAGTCAACAAACGATTCCCCGAGTTGTGCTTCTAAATCGGCGCTCGCAGCTTCTGCTTCAATGAAAGTGACGGATTCAACAGCCGGGTCGGTTCGCAGCAATTCTTTGCTTTCGAGGAGCACATTTGCATCCACTTCGCGCTGGAAGAACACCTGAACGCGCGCTTCTTGCCGCAGTTGTTGTTCCCAATGCACCCCCAAGAATCCAATGACAATGAGCAATCCGATGAGCAGGAGCGTGAGGCTCATGCCCACAGTCGTGGTCACCGCAGTGGTGATTTGTGCGCCAGATGGCCGGTGTGACGGGGAGGATTTGGAGGACATGGGTTGTTTCGGAGTCCAAATATGCGAGATAAAAACGAATGATGTGCCAATCAATGTTATTCGATGGTTGTGCGTTTGCCGCAGCAGTTTAGAATGATTTTAAATAAAGTATATTTGTCAGGACTAACAAAGGAAACACGATGATTACAGTCAATGAAAGCGCAAGGGATGAGGTGCTCAAATTGCTGAGTGCAGATGAGCATCCGGAAGGGAGTTTCGTGCGCGTTGGTGTAAAGGGTGGCGGTTGCTCTGGGTTGTTGTACGAAATGACGTTTGATCACGATATGGGAGAAGGGGACGAAGTTTTTGAAAACAACGGCGTCAAAGTTGTTGTTGACCGCAAGAGCTATTTGTACCTCGTGGGCACAGAACTTCAATTCAGTGGAGGGCTCAACGGAAAGGGTTTCCAGTTCTACAATCCCAACGCCAACAGAACATGTGGCTGCGGAGAGAGTTTTTCATTGTAAGAACACCACCGCAAGGGCATTAACATTTGATTCATACCGATGGCATACGACGGGAACGATAAGGTATTGGAGGAGGTCACGGGTAAATCGTATGAATTCGGTTTCACCACTGACATTGAGTCTGACAAAGCTCCTGCAGGCCTCAATGAAGATATCATTCGGCTGATTTCCTCCAAAAAGGAAGAGCCAGAATGGATGCTGAAGTGGCGCTTAGAAGCGTTTGCAGTTTGGAAAAAAATGGAAGAGCCGGATTGGCCTCATTTGCAATATAAAAAACCTGATTATCAGGCAATTAGCTATTATTCCGCCCCGAAGCAAAAAAAACAGTTGAATTCCCTGGACGAGGTCGACCCAGAAATGAGGAAGACCATGGACAAGTTGGGCATCTCAATGGAAGAGCAAAAGCGATTGTCGGGCGTTGCGGTTGATTTCGTGATGGACTCGGTTTCGGTGGCAACTTCCTTCAAAGAAAAATTGGGCGAATTGGGCATCATCTTCTGTAGCATGAGCGATGCGGTCAAGGAGCACCCTGAGCTGATAAAAAAGTACCTCGGAAGTGTGGTCCCGACCAAGGATAACTTTTTCTCGGCACTGAATGCAGCGGTGTTCACCGACGGTTCATTCTGCTACATTCCCAAGGGAGTGCGCTGCCCCATGGAGTTGAGCACTTATTTCCGCATCAACGAATCAGGAACAGGTCAGTTTGAACGAACCTTGGTTGTGGCCGATGAGGCGAGCTACGTGAGCTACCTCGAAGGTTGTACGGCGCCGCAGCGCGATGAAAATCAACTTCACGCCGCAGTTGTTGAATTGGTTGCGCTTGATGAGGCAGAAATCAAATACTCAACCGTCCAGAATTGGTATCCCGGCGATGCTGAGGGCAAAGGAGGTGTTTTCAACTTTGTCACGAAGCGTGGCATATGCCATCGCCGCTCCAAGATCAGTTGGACGCAAGTCGAAACGGGCTCTGCTGTGACCTGGAAGTACCCGAGCTGTATTTTGAAAGGCGACCACAGTGTTGGAGAATTTTACAGTGTTGCAGTGACGAATAACGCACAGCAAGCAGACACCGGAACGAAGATGATCCATTTGGGCAAAAACACCCACTCGACGATCATCTCCAAGGGAATCAGTGCGGGCAAAAGCCACAACAGCTACCGCGGTTTGGTACAGATTATGCCCTCTGCAGACAACGCTCGAAATTTCTCGCAATGCGATTCGTTGCTGATGACGGATACGAGCGGAGCTCATACTTTTCCCTACATCGAAGTCAAAAATCCCACTGCGAAAGTGGAGCACGAGGCGACGACGTCGAAAATCGGAGAAGATCAGATTTTTTATTGCCTGCAGCGTGGCATCGATGAGGAGCAAGCGATTAGCTTGATCGTCAACGGATACGCGAAAGAAGTCTTGAACCAGTTGCCCATGGAATTTGCCGTGGAAGCACAAAAACTCTTGTCCATTTCATTGGAAGGAAGCGTAGGATAATGGTAAACATCAAAGAACTCAAAGCCTCGATCGGGGAAACTCAGATTTTGAAAGGCCTTAACCTTGAAATCAAGCCGGGCGAAGTCCATGCCATCATGGGGCCAAACGGTTCCGGGAAATCCACTTTGGCATCGGTTCTCGCAGGACGCGAAGACTACGATGTGACAGGAGGATCTGTTGATTTTGACAGCCGTGATCTCTTGGAAATGGACGCTACAGAGCGTGCGCGCTCAGGATTGTTCTTGGCTTTCCAATACCCCGTGGAAATCCCCGGGGTTTCCAACATCAACTTCATGCGTGCTGCCGTCAATGGAAAGCGCGAGCATGAAGGATTGGATCCAATCAAAGGAAAGGATTTCCTCAACCTCGTTAAGGAAAAGGCTTCCTTGGTAGAGCTGGACGGTCGATTGCGCAATCGTTCTGTGAATGAAGGTTTCTCAGGCGGCGAAAAAAAGCGCAACGAGATTTTCCAAATGGCCATGTTGGAGCCGCGTTTTGCAGTGCTTGACGAGACCGATTCAGGCCTCGACATCGATGCTTTGCGCATTGTTGCAAATGGAGTGAATGCGATGCGCTCTCCTGATCGGAGCTTTTTGGTCATCACGCACTACCAGCGCCTTTTGGATTACATCGTTCCAGACTTTGTTCACGTGCTGGTGGATGGAAAAATCGTTTTGTCTGGCGACAAAGATTTAGCGCTGAAATTGGAAGAGAAGGGATACGATTGGATCAAGGAAGACGTCATCGCATGACCGGAACGGCAGAACCCATCGTCATGGACTTGCAGCGCAAGCCAAACATTCATCCGGCCACCCAGGCCAAAGGTGAAGCGCTGATAGCCGCCCTCGCTGACCTCCGAACAGGGACAGGTTTGGCAACAGAGTATTTGAAAGAATTGCCTGTTCCCCACCGCAGAGTGGAGAGATGGAAGCACACGCCCGTGTCCGGTTTTTGGACCACATACGAGGCGCCAAGGGTGCAAACCATACAAGCTGCGGGCTGTGAAGCCTGTCCAGTACCGGGTTTGCATGCGTACCGAATTGTGTTTGTCAACGGCATGTTCGACGCAGAAGCGAGTGATTTGCCCGTGCACAGCGGGGTGCGTTGCGAACCGGTTTCGATGACAGCTTCCGCACCAGCAGAAGCGGGCAACTTGGAAAAATCCGATTGGTTTGCGGCATTGAATCAAGCGCATGCGACAGAAGGCATGAAGTTGCACGTCGATAAAGGTGTTGTTTTGGACCGTCCTTTGCTAGTGCATCATCACACGCACGGTCAAAAAAGCGCCAATTTTTTGCGCCATGAAATTCAGGTTGAATCCAATGCACAAGTGCAGCTCATTCATTGGAGCACTTCCAATGAGGAGGCATCTGGCATGGTCAACATCATGATGCAAATGGATGTGGCGAGCGGCGCCATCGTGGCATTGGATAAAGTACAAGATGAAGCGGGTCAAGTGCATCATTTGGCCTTCGAGCAAATCAACCAAGCACAAGCAAGTCAGGTTCGGGTACATACCGGTACCATCCAAGGAAAATGGGTTCGAAATGACCTGAACTTTCGATTGGATGGAGAGGGTTGCGACGCGGTGTTGAATGGCTTTTTCCTTCCGAAAGACAGCGAATTTGTGGACAACCACACCACCGTTGATCATTGCGCAGCTCATTGCACGAGTTCCGAGCAATACCAGGGCATTTTGTATGGTTCAAGTTCCGGAGTGTTCAACGGCAAAGTATTTGTCCGACCACATGCCCAACAGACGAACGCGTACCAGCAAAACGGAAACATCCTTGTGACCGATAAGGCAACAATCAATGCCAAGCCGGAATTGGAAATCTATGCAGACGATGTGAAGTGCAGCCACGGTTGCACCATTGGTCAGTTTGATGAAGAGGCTTTGTTTTACGCGCGGTCACGCGGCATTGGCGAGTCAGAAGCCAAAGCCATGTTGGTTCACGCTTTCATAGGTGATGTGTTGGATGGATTTGCGGTGCAGGAGGTGCGCATGGAAGTGGAGCATCGACTCGCCACAAAACACGGTTGGGATACGTGGAACGATACGTTAGAATCCGCATGATTAGCGCTTTGGACACAGCAGCAATCCGCTCACAATTTCCAATCTTGGAACGGGAGGTACACGGGCAACCCCTTGTGTACTTGGATCACGCAGCATCTGCTCAAAAACCGATAGCGGTCATTGAAGCACAACGGGAATACCTTTCACATTATCATAGCAATGTGCACAGAGGTGTGCACGCCCTTTCGCAACAAGCTACGGATGCTTTTGAACGCGCGCGCTCAACGGTTCAGTACCACATCGGGGCCGCTCACCTCGAAGAAATCATTTGGGTAGCAGGGGCTACAGACGGGATTAATTTGGTTTCACAAGCGTGGGGCCGAGAACACATTGGTGCGGGCGATGTCATTTTAATCACCCGCATGGAACACCATGCGAACATCGTGCCCTGGCAAATGCTCGCCCAAGAGAAGGGAGCGAAAGTAGAGGCGGTGGACATTCTTGCAGACGGGACACTGGATGAGGATGACTTTCAAAAAAAATTGAAACTTAATCCAAAGATGGTGGCGTTCATGCATGTTTCCAACACGTTGGGCACCATCAATGATGCGCAACGATTGACAAGCATGGCAAAATCGGCAGGAGCAACGGTTTTGATCGACGGCTCTCAAGCACTGCCCCATATGATTGTGGACGTGGCAGAACTGGATTGTGATTTTTATGTTTTCTCCGGCCACAAAGCCTATGGTCCCACAGGCATTGGTGTCCTATACGGTCGAAAATCGATCTTGGAAGCGATGAACCCTTGGCGGGGTGGTGGTGAAATGATCGATGAAGTCAGCCTGGAAAAAGGCACAACCTTTGCCGGGTTGCCGCACAAATTCGAGGCAGGTACGCCGCACATCAGCGGTGCAGTTGCCTTGGGTGTCGCACTCCAATGGTTGACAGGCGTCGGTTTGAAATCGGTCATGGAACACGAAACCATTTTGTCTGCTCAAGCACGGCATCAGTTGGGGAAAATCGATGGACTACAGTTCATCGGGTCAGCACCAACTACTTCAGGTGTGGTGAGTTTTATTGTGGACGGTGTGCACCCCTATGATTTGGGAACGTTGCTCGACCAACAAGGAATTGCCGTTCGCACCGGACATCATTGCACCCAACCAATCATGGATCACTACGACATTCCAGGCACGGTTAGAGCCTCTTTTGGGGCGTACAATACGCTTCAAGAAGTCGATTATTTGGTTCAAGGCGTGGAACGTGCACTGAAGATGTTGCGTTGATTTTTATAAGCTGAACCCATTTCGATGAACGCTGAACTGCAAAGCCGACAAGAAGAGATCGTTGAGGAATTCTCGTTTTATGAGGATTGGATGGAGAAGTACGAGCAGCTCATTGAAATGGGGAAAGAACTTGATGCCCTGCCTGATGAAAGCCGCATGGACGAGCATTTGATTCGAGGATGTCAGTCCCGTGTTTGGTTGCTGGCCAGTAAGGATGAAAACCAATCTGTGCGCTTTCATGCGGATAGTGACGCCATCATCACCAAGGGGTTGGTCGCTTTGATGGTGCGTGTTTTGGATGGATTGCCGCCAAAAGACATCGCTGAATCCGATTTATGGTTCATTGAAAAAATCGGTTTGGACAAACATTTGAGTCCCACTCGGGCGAATGGTTTGCATTCTATGGTGCAACAAATGAAGCGATACGGCGTAGCCTTTCAAGCTCAGTGATGTCCGATTGAGAGGCCAAAGAAAGTGGCACCAGACTCCTGTCTTTTGTGAATTCTTGCAGGTTATCACAAACTCATGGAATTGGCGCCACTCAAGCCGAAGGCTCAAGGTTATAACAGGAACGGATTCTGAATGGTTGCACAACGTCACAGCACAGACAGTGCGTTACTTTATTTTCGGGCAACGCTCAGTGCAGAGATGGCCGTGCTCAGCTCTTGCACAGTCGCTTGGAATGCATTCATCTTGTCCTTTTCAATTGGAGTAGAAGGAGGGAATTCTTCACGCAAATGATTCACCTGTTTGCCGTTTTTCCAAAATCGAAAACACACATGGGGTCCGGTGGCCAGTCCTGTGGAGCCTACATATCCGATGACTTGACCTTGTTTTACGCTTTCGCCAGCTGATACGGCCCTTCGTGACATATGCAAATATTGGGTTTCGTACGTCTTGTTGTGGCGAATCTTGACATATTTCCCGTTGCCTTTTGTGTAGCTTGACTTACTCACAACACCATCACCCACAGCAAGAATGGGCGTGCCTTTGGGCGCAGCGTAATCGGTTCCGTAATGAGCCTTGGTTTTCTGCAGAATGGGATGAAATCGCTTGAGGTTGTAATGGCTGCTAATTCGGCTGAATTCGACAGGTGACTTGAGGAACGCTTTTCGCAAGCTTTGGCCGGCTTCGTCAAAATAGTCATACCCTTCGCCTTGGTCGTATCGGAAAGCAGGCAACGCCCGTCCTCGATGCTGAAAATGGCAGGCAATCACCCGGGGCATGCCCATGGGTTCGCCATTGACGTATGTGCGCTCGTACATCACATCAAAGTCATCGCCTTTTTGAAGCCGTGAGAAATCAACGGTCCAAGCGTAAACGTTTGCCATAGCAAGTGCGAGGGAGGTGGGCGCACCGAGCCGATCAAGGTCGACGTAGAGCGAATTCTCAATCGTTCCCTTGGTGCGCTGTATCAAAGTGTCTGCAGGAAGGCTTTCCAATGCCACTGCGTATGGTTCTTGAAGTGAAAAACGAGCGTATTCTCGGGCGTTGCGCTGGTAAATGAAGTGTGCAGCTGTTGCTGATGAGTCTCGGTCGTATGCAATCCACCAGGATTTTCCACTGCGCATGTTTCGCACATCATATTCATCATTCGTGGCTTGGGTGAGGCGTGCGATTTCACCTGCGCTCATTCCTGCCGGACTCAATATATGGGACAGCGATTGCCCAGATGCGATGACCCCCGAATCCGAATCGAATGCTTCCCAAAGAAGCCCAAACCTCTCAAGAGGTTCGGTTGGAGGATTCGGAGTGGCAACTTCCACTCGAGCGGATTCAGGAATGGCATTGCATCCCATAGCGAGTCCTATTATCGCAAGTGTGATGATCGATAGCGCTGCAAATCCGGGAATTTGATGGTTGAGAGTCCGTGCAATCATTTCACTCCAAACACTTCTTTTTCAACCCAGCCTTTGCCCCATTCTGCCTGTTCTGTTTCGTTCCAAAGTTCTGGATAGAAAATACGCTTTTGAAACCGAGGGGGCAGGTATTTTTGCCAATTTGTCCCTCCTGTTGCGGCAATGTCTTCCGGATTTTTTTGCAAGTAGCGGACGGCACTTTTGTAATGGCTCAAAGGCCAGTTGATGTTTACGTTCACATCCAACCAACGCAGAGCATTGCGCAATTCATCTGTCTGTTGACCTGGAGCGAGATTTTTCCAAAACGATCGGAGGTTGGCGCCGAAGCAATTTTCGGCCAACTCCATAAGGATGTCGTCATATTTCTGCTCAAACTGTTTTAGCGTTAACGTTTTATCTCCAGAGGAGAGTTCGACGGCCCCGGCTTTCCAATAGATTTTGTCAAAAAGGCCCATTAAATCACCCGGTGTGTGGTCGGCATGTGCAGCCCGAAATTCCTCTTTTAGCAAACGATCGAAGCTGGTGGCGTGAATTTCAATCATCCGGTATTGGGCACTCTGAAATCCACTTGCGGGAAGCAAGGACATGCGGAATTTCAAGAATTGATCTTTATCCATGCCATCGACCATGATTTCAAAACTGTGCGTCAAGGCTTCGAAATAGCGGTTGATTCGATTTATCCGTTTGAGCATGACACTGGAATCCATTGCATCTGCGCGTTGCAGTTGCTGAAATTCATGGAGAGACAACTTAAAATAAAGCTCTGTGATTTGATGGTAGATGATGAAAATCTCTTCATCTGGAAAAGGCGTAATGGGATGTTGTAGGCTCAACAACGTATCCAAATTGATGTAATCCCAATAGGTCAAAAAATCAGCGTGAAGGAGACCATCTAAGTAGGAATTCAAGTCTTGACCCATCGCTGCGTATTTGGCCTGAAGGGCCTCGAGCTTGTCTAATATGGATTTGTCAAAGGGGTGCGATTCTGGCATGGCACCAAATTCGTCAAATTCTAGTCAGTTTAGGCCAAAATCTAGGGGACTTCTTAACCCTGTTGCGTTGGTCAGTTCCATTTTGATGGATCCGAATAATATTCGGGTGCTTGCAAGCAAAGGAATGCGGTTGGCATCATTTGTAATGTATACAGCCAAGTCGTCCGGATTTCTCCAAATGCGACCGGTTTGGATCACAGGATGAATCAGCGCGCAATCCCATTTTTTACCGTTCCACTTGACATCCTCATTTCCCGCATAGACGGCCTGCAGGTCAATGCATTCTTCATCCATGAAGATGGGAACGGCAACCGTATCACCAATGGTGAGTTCATCAAAGGAGATATGCCGCAATGCATAAATTCCACTTACCATGTCGTATGCCAAACCAGGGAGTTTGTGTAGCGATTGTTTTGGTTTGTTTTTCCCTTTGAAGGCAATGGCTGTGACGCTCGAATCAACATGGCTGAATGAGTAATCTTGATGCAACTTGTAGCCGCCTTCATGGATGTCCCGCAAGAAATGGCTCGGAAGCCCTGTGGTGGGATCGATTTGCGATTGGTAATGATCGTCAACTTTGAAGAACCAGCTGAATGCACCGGTGCTTTTGCCTTGGGCATCGATGATCCAATCGCGGTGATTTTTTGAATCACTCACCGTGATGGTTGCTTCAGCAGCGTCCAACAAACCATAATGAAACCGATAACTCAACGATTCGCCAGGAGCAAATGCCAAAGGGGCGTTGTTGCCCGGGATAGCCTCCATTTGGGCTGAAGAAATGAAGGGAGTGAGCCCAGATAGAAACAAAATGAATAGCCTCATCACCTTTGTACAATACAAGGATTGGGCCATCTTGGATACCGTTTTAAATTCAGCTCAAAACCGCCATGCATTTCAATTCGATTGCAATGGGCGTTGGAAGACGATTGATTTCGACGGTTGTGCGGCAGGGCTGTGTGTCGCTATCAGGAAAGTACTCTGCATAAATGCGATTGAAAGTTGCGAAGTCACGGTGCATATCGACCAAGAAAACGGTGATGTCCACCAAGTTTTCCCAACGGCTTCCATTGGCTTCTAGGATGGCCTTGACATTGCTCAAGACACTGTGAACCTGGGCCGCAAAATCAAAAGCCTTGAAGTTGCCATTGTGGTCCAATTCGAGGCCAGGAACACCACTATCGTTGGAGTCACTTCCAGCAATTCGCGGACCTACACCACTCAAAAACAATAAATTACCGACGGATTTTGTGTGAGGGTAATTGCCGACTGGTTTGGGTCCTTGTTTCATTTTCGTGCCATCTTGTTTATCGCAAAGATGCCACGATTATCCGCACGGGCCGAATGTGCTTGTCGAATTACATCACCGCGTTTACCGCATGAAAAAAGCTGAGAACATGTCTTTATTGTTTTTTTTTGTATTTTTATGGATGAAAAAAAGCAATTGAAAGAATGTCGTGTGAAGCTCAAACTCATTTCTCCAATCTAGTTTTAAATGGTAGAAAATGCATCAATCTGCTTTTAGTGATTGCTTTTTCAGTTTGCTCTTTGATGGCCTCAGATGCTTTCGGAAACGAGCTGAATCCTCCCGCTAGTTCCGCAGAACCCGGAAAAATATTCGAAGCTGCATCAAAAGCAGGTCTTTCAGGAGAAGGAGTATTGGACCCCAATGGTGACGGATGGATTACATCGACTGCGGCAATCTTTTCGACCTATCCTACCATTTCGGATGAGTCAGAGGAATTCGAAGAATCGGGTTGGGTTCAAATATTTCATGTTTCGAGCGAGCCAATTGATGATTTGGATACGGGGGGTGCTTGCGGAGCAACAGAAGTGGTTGACAACAACCATACAGGTCAGCATGCGGGATATTATCGATTGATAGACCAAGATTCAGATCCGAGCAATCGAAACGAATACCTTCAATTTCGACTCCGAATGGCGAAGGAAGCGAGCGGTGCATTTGGATATAGTATTTTGATTGATACAGACCAGACTTTTGGTTCCTCAGGAGCGGCATCGGATTTAAATGCAACCTCGGGCAATCCCGGTTTTGAACTTGAAATCTTATACGGTTCAGGAGGCGGAAGCGCAGGAGTGACCATGCAAGATGTCGATGGTGCCACTTCAGGAAATTCAACGCTGTCTTTTTCGAGTCCAGGAGAGCGTGATCAAAAATCATACGCTCGATTCTCGAACTGCACCTCTGTTGATCCAATTTTCGTTGACTTCTACGTGAGCATTGGCGACATGCCTGCGGGGATCACTGCGCAAACGCCGCTGCGAATGGTTTTTGCTTCGTCGAGCAGTCCGAATACGGCTTTGGGAGGATCTGCAAGTGACGTTGGTGGGGTTGATGATGACCAATATCCTGCCGACGATGATGCTTTTACAATTGTTGTGGAGTCCACTCCGCTTCTAAGCTTTAGCGGCGGCTATGCTGCAGCAAGTGGAACAAGCTCCATCGATTTTGGGAATCACGTGCATTACTTTCCCCCGCTATGCCAGGACCCAGACTCCAATGCGGTTGAATTTCAGATGTTTTACGTTTCAACGGCGGAGACTGAGGCGTTCGATGTTCTTATCTACCAAGGCACCAGTGGATCTCCGGTTGCAACGTTGAGCGATGTTTCCAAAGGAAACCCGGGAACTTATGACCCTGGAGTTTTTAACAATGGTGCCAGCTTGGTTCCAGCAGAGGATGTCGGAATTGTACTCTCAGACGCGGGTTTGCGTTTTGAGTCCGCCGGAGGAGAAGATTTTTATGTGACTTACCGGACTCGGAACAGCCTTCAATCGGGGTCTTTGACGTGCAAAGGAACATCAGCTCTCGGAACGGAATTTCGATGGGGAGGGATTGCCAACAAGGCGGTAAAAGAGAATAAGCTTTCGAATTCAGCAGGTTTTATGGCGACAGTCGACGGCACAGTTGTGACCGTTTCCGGTTATGACTCCGATTGTGAGTTCCGTTCAGGGATTGATCCTGATGGCATCATTTCCGATACAGTCACATTCACACTTGATGCATTCGAAACCTATGTTTTGGAGGCCATACCGGACGAAGCACCCGCAAACAATGCCGGATGGATGGGAGCTAAGATTGAATCGAGTGAGCCTATTGCCGTGAGCACAGGGGGCTTGAATGTAGGTGTAATTTCTGGTGCTAGCTCACGCGACGTGGGGATTGACCAAATTGTGCCCACGAGCAGAATTGGGACGGACTATGTCTTCATCCGTGGAGAAGGCATAGATGATACTGAATTTCCGATTATCGTTGGGGTGGAGGATGGGACCAAGGTCTATGTCGGGGGGAATCTTTACGGAACATTGAATGATGGTGATTATTTCGAAATTGACCCTTCGAATTGGTCCGGGAGCACCGTCGGTAGCAATATGTTTGTTGCAACTGATAAGCCGGCATACGCATTCCAGTGTTTGGCGGGATATACGCAGAATAATACCATCGGAATGAATTTTGTGACTCCCCTGACATGTGTTCCAGTAGGAGGAATCGATGAAATCCCATTGGTCACTGATATCGCTGGGGCGAATACTTACAGTTCGGCCATTACAATCATTTCCTCGTCTTCTCTGACTTCTTCGGATTTGATTGTTTCGGATGGAGGGGGTGTCGTCACTTTGCCGCCACCAACGTCGGTAGCCGGCACAACTGATTGGGTCAGTTATTTTATCTCCGGGTTGTCCGGAAATGTTTCTGCTCTTGCTCCAGCTGGCCAGATTTCGGTTGGCATTTTCATGTCCTATAAGCACACTTCGGGCGGCGCTGTCAATGCGGGTATGGCAGGCTACTACTCTCTTTTCAATGGGGTTTCGAGTTCTTATTACACGGATTCAGATGGTGATGGCGTGGGCGAAGGTGCTGGATTGGGCGTTTATTGCGAGGGCAATGAGCCATCGGGTTCTGTCCTGAATGCCGGTCCTGATGGATGCACAGACACTGCAGCATGCAATTATGATGATCCTACAGGCGCTGCTTGCTCCTATACCCAGACGACATTCTACCGTGACGCGGACAACGATGGTTATGGTGATTCAAGCGATAGCCAAGATGCCTGCAGCGCTCCTACCGGGTATGTTGCAGACAACACGGACTGCGACGATTCTGATAATGCTGCTAATCCAGGTATTTCAGGTTCTTGTGGGGACAATACACCTCCTACCATCACATCGGGAACAACAGGCACGGACCTGGCTGAGAATAGTGGAGCTGGCCAAACGGTATATACGATTACGGCTACGGACGATGTCGCTGTAACAAGTTATGCGATTGCGGGTACGGACGCTTCGCTGTTGAGTGTTGATTCGTCGACAGGCGTTGTGACGTTGACAGCAGACCCGGATTACGAGGCGAAGAGTTCTTATAGCTTCACAGTCACAGCGAGCGATGCTGCCAGCAATACAAGCACGGCTACCACTGTAACGTTCTCGATTACGAATGTGGATGATGCAATCCCGACAATCACATCGGGAACAACAGGCACGGACCTGGCTGAGAATAGTGGTTCGGGTCAAACCGTCTACACGATCACTGCTGACGCAAACGATGGCGGCACGATCCAGAGCTATGCGATAGCAGGCACGGACGCCTCGCTGTTGAGTGTTGATTCGTCGACAGGCGTTGTGACGTTGACGGCAGACCCGGATTACGAGGCGAAGAGTTCATACAGTTTCACGGTGACAGCAACGGACGAATCGGGTACGAGCACGGCTACGACTGTGACGTTCTCGATTACGAATGTGGATGATGCAATCCCAACAATCACCTCGATCACGACAGGCAC
>Ga0208949_1000043_pt1 | contig 57832 bp, 37 predicted proteins | sample AOAMet1_03_M0_10_2_FD_188231 | JGI IMG/M metagenome (GOLD analysis project Ga0208949, IMG submission 188231) | Ammonia-oxidizing marine microbial communities from Monterey Bay, California, USA - CAN11_03_M0_10 (SPAdes) | ecosystem: Environmental > Aquatic > Marine > Intertidal zone | place...
CGAAGGAAACGTATTGGACGAGTGCGGCGTTTGCGGCGGTGAAGGCATCGCTGACGGCGCATGCGATTGCGATGGAAACGTATTGGACGAGTGCGGCGTTTGTGGCGGTGAAGGCATCGCTGAAGGCGCCTGTGACTGCGATGGAAACGTATTGGACGAGTGCGGCGTTTGTGGCGGTGACGGCATCGCTGAAGGCGCGTGTGACTGCGATGGCACATTGCCTGCAGATGGTTATGACTGCAGCGGTGCTTGTTTAAACGACACCGATGGAGACGGCACATGCGATGAATTTGAGATTGCGGGTTGTACGGATGCGGAAGCTCCGAATTACAACCCTGAAGCGACTGATGACGACGGCACATGTGCCTCATTGACGTTTGCTTTGGCTCTTCAAGGAATTCTTGACTTCACCGTTCCTGAGGGCGGAAACAACGGTAAAGCGATTCACGTTGTGGCATCTGCTGACATTGCAGATTTGAGTTCATTTGGAATAGGTGTAGCCAACAACGGTGGCGGAACGGATGGCGAGGAATACACGTTCCCTGCAATTGGCGTTGAGGCTGGCGATGATATCTTGGTTGCCCGCAGCATTGAGGCCATGACTGCATATTTTGCGGACTGCGCTTCGGAATTTGAATACATATTGTTGGCCAACTCGGATATCAGCCAAAACGGTGATGATGCCATTGAGTTGTTTGAGTTGTCAACGGTCATCGAGACGTTTGGTGATATTGACGTAGACGGAACAGGCCAAGAGTGGGACTACTTGGACTCTTGGGCGTACAAAGTGGACGGAGTTTGGACGTATGGTGGAACGAATTGCACCGACAATACGCAGACTACCTATGACTCGGATTGCCCATATCCATTGTGCCCTGCGCTTCCTGAAGGATGTACGGATGAAACTGCCTGCAACTATGATAGTGAGGCAATCTTAAACGACGGATCTTGCCTACAGTTGGATGATTGCGGAGTTTGTGGTGGTGATGGCATCGCTGAGGGCGCTTGTGATTGCGATGGCAATGGACCAGCAGAAGGTTATGATTGCGATGGCGTATGCTTAAACGACGTGGACGGTGACGGCACTTGTGACGAATTCGAGCAAGGCGGTTGCACGGATCCAGAAGCCTGTAACTATGATTCTGAAGCTTCAGAAGAAAATGGCACATGCCAGTATACTGATGAGTGCGGAGTTTGCGGTGGTGACGGAATTGCCGAAGGCACATGCGACTGCGAAGGCACATTGCCCGCAGACGGCTACGATTGCAATGGCGCTTGTTTAAATGACACCGATGGAGATGGTACTTGCGATGAATTCGAGATTGCCGGTTGCACGGATGCTGAAGCTCCAAACTACAACTCTGATGCCACTGACGACGATGGCTCATGTGCCTCGTTGACGTTCGCTTTAGCTCTCCAGGGAATCATTGACTTTACGGTTCCTTCTGGAGGAAGCGATGGCAAGGCAATTCATGTGGTGGCGTCTGCAGACATTGAAGACCTGAGCTCATTTGGAATTGGTGTTGCCAACAACGGTGGTGGAACCGATGGAGAGGAGTTCACTTTCCCGGTAGCTTCGGTAAGCGCCGGTGATGATATTTTGGTTTTGCGCTCAGAGGACGCCATGTCGGCTTACTTCGCGGACTGCTATTCTGAATTTGAACATGTGTTCCTCGGCAACAGCGGAATCAGCCAAAATGGTGATGATGCAATTGAGTTATTTGAATACACTGTGGTCATTGAAACGTTTGGAGACATCAATGTTGACGGATCGGGCGAAGAATGGGACTACCTAGATTCTTGGGCTTACAAAGTGGACGGAGTTTGGACGTACGGAGGTGTAAACTGCACGGATGGTACGCAAACAACTTACGATTCAGATTGCCCATATCCTTTGTGCCCATTGACCATCACTGGTTGCATGGATGCATCAGCGTGTAACTACGATGCGGATGCCACGGAAGATGACGGTTCTTGTGCTCAATTTGATGAGTGCGGTGTTTGCGGTGGAGAAGGCATTGCAGAAGGTGAATGTGACTGTGACGGAAACGTCATAGACGAATGCGGTGTTTGTGGAGGTGCAGGGATCCCAGAGGGTGATTGTGACTGCGATGGAAACGTATTGGACGAGTGCGGAGTTTGCGGAGGAGCCGGTATCCCTGATGGGGATTGCGACTGCGATGGAAATGTTGCCGATGAGTGCGGAGAATGCGGTGGCGACGGCATAGCAGACGGAACTTGTGACTGCGATGGTACATTGCCAGCGGAAGGTTACGATTGCAATGGCGATTGCCTGAACGATACGGATGGCGATGGCACATGTGATGAATTTGAAATTGCGGGTTGTACAGACGAGACAGCTTGCAACTATGATTCAACAGCTACAGATAACGATGGCTCGTGCGCAGTGCTTGACGAGTGCGACGTTTGCGGCGGCGAAGGCATTGCAGATGGTGCTTGCGATTGTGATGGAAACGGACCCGATGCAGGTTACGATTGCGATGGCGTTTGTTTGAGCGACGCTGACGGTGACGGCACATGCGATGAATTTGAAATTGCAGGTTGCACCGATGCGAATGCTTGCAACTACAACCCCGAAGCGACTGAAGAAGACAATTCTTGTGCCGCAGTGGACGAGTGTGGTGTTTGTGGAGGAACTGGAATTCTCGAAGGTGCCTGCGATTGCGAAGGAAACTTCCCGGAATTTGCTTACGATTGTGACGGCAATTGCTTATCCGATGAGGATGGTGATGGAATCTGTGATGAATTGGAATTCCCAGGTTGCTTGGATACAGAAGCCTCCAACTACGATGCTTCTGCTACATTCGATGATGGATCATGTGAATATGCAGGTTGTACCATATCGAGCGCTTGTAACTACGATCCTTCATGGGACGTTTTGGATGCAGACGCATGCGACTTTGATAGCTGCGTTGGTTGCACCAATCCAACGGCTTGCAACTATGAGGATGGCAACACCATCGAAAATGGATCTTGTGAATTCGCAGAGGAGGGTCAAGATTGCGACGGTGTTTGCCTCAATGATGCGGATGCCGACGGGATCTGCGATGAGCAAGAAATTGCAGGTTGCGATGATTCATCGGCATGCAACTATGAAGGTGACGCAACAGACAACGACGGTTCTTGCACTTATGCTGACTCAGGATATGATTGCCAAGGTGCTTGCTTAAGTGATACTGATGGCGATGGCACATGCGATGAATTTGAGGTCGCAGGTTGCACGGAAGAAGGCGCCTGCAACTACAATGCAGATGCAACAGACGACAATGGTTCGTGCACACAGGCTGCTTCAGGCTATGATTGCGCTGGCGACTGCCTCGTTGATTCTGATGGAGACGGAACGTGCGATCAGTTTGAAGTATTCGGATGTACGGATCCCAATGCGGCCAACTTTGATGGCGACAACACAGAAGAGAATGGCTCATGCCAGTACCCTGGATGTACTTTATCCAATGCTTGCAACTTCAACTCAGCCGCCAATACGAATGACGGCAGTTGTGAATACCAATCTTGCCTCGGATGCACAAACGATGATGCTTGCAACTTCGATGCGACAGCAACCGGGGATGATGGTTCATGTGATTTGCCAGAAGAGGGTTATGATTGTGAAGGCAATTGCTTGAATGACGCGGATAACGATGACGTTTGTGATGAATTTGAAGTAAGCGGTTGCACGGATTTGAGCGCCTGCAATTACGACGATGACGCAACAGAGAGCGATTCAAGCGCGTGTGACTTTAGCTGCTATGGTTGCATGGCAACCAACGCTTGTAACTTCGATCCAACGGCGACCATTCAACCTGCCGATGCATGTGAGTATGAGTCTTGCGTTGGATGCACCAATGCTGCAGCTTGCAACTTTGAGCCTTTGGCTCTGATCAACGCTGCAGGCAGCTGCGAGTACCCTGAAAATTCCTTCGTGGATTGCTCAGGTGACTGCATCAATGATACCGACGGTGATGGAACATGCGATGAGCAAGAAATCATGGGTTGTACGGATGTAAATGCTCCGAACTACCAAGCTTTTGCCACAGAGGACAATGGCACTTGCCAAGTGGGTGGATGCATTATTCCATCTCCCAACTTCGCTTGCAACTTCGACCCAACTGCGGACTATTTGATTTTCTCAATGTGCGTCAATCCACCATGTGCATCTACAGGAGGATCTCCGATCCCAGGTGCGATGTTGGTCCCAGGCTGTACAGATATGTTTGCTTGCAATTACGATCCTGCAGCCACAGAGGACGATGGTTCTTGTGATTACCTTGCATGCTTGGGTTGCACGGACATGGACGCCTGCAACTTCGACGCGGATGCTGTCTACAATGATGGTTCTTGTGATTATGCGAGCTGTTCAGTCTTCGGTTGCACGAATTCAAATGCATGCAACTACGATGATGAGGCCACAACAGACAACGGCTCTTGTGAATACACATCTTGCACTGGTTGCACGGACGAAAGTGCTGACAACTATGACGAGACAGCCACTTCGGACAACGGTTCTTGCCTGTTTGCGGGATGTACTTTCCCCAATGCGTGCAATTATGATGCAACAGCGAACTTGTTCAACGGAACGTGCGAATACACTTCTTGCGCTGGCTGCACCGATGCAACGGCTTGTACGTTTGATCCAGCTGCTACCATCTCGAATGCAAGCCAATGCGAATACGCTGAAGAATTCTACAGCTGTGACGGTGAATGCTTGAGTGATAGCGATGAAGACGGCATTTGCGACGAGCTTGAAGTCGGTGGATGCACAGATGCAGAAGCCTCAAACTACGATTCAGCGGCAACCGATGAAGATGGCTCTTGCGCTTATCCAGTTCCTGGATGTACCCTTTCGACAGCTTGTAACTTCGACGCCTCTGCTACAGAGAATGATGGCTCATGTGAGTTCACTTCATGCGTAGGATGTCTCGATGGTGCCGCGTGTAACTTCGATGGAGAAGCGTTGTACAACGACCAGTCTGAGTGCGAATTCCCGGCCTTTTACTACGATTGCGATGGCAACTGCCTCAGCGACGCTGACGGCGACGGAATTTGTGATGAAACAGATAACTGCAGCGACGCAACAGCCTGCAACTTTGACGATGCATTCAACCTGCCTTGCGCGGAAGTTGATGCGTGTGGAGTTTGCGGAGGTGACGGTGTAGACACCGATGGGGATGGCGTATGCGATAGCGAAGAAGTCTTCGGGTGCGATGCCATTGATGCCTGCAACTACGACAGTGCTGCGACTGAGAATGATGGATCATGTTCATACTGCGGATGCCCAGCGACTGACGCCAATTACGATGGCTATGAGGTAATCGTGGAGCCATATGCGGTCCATACATCTGGTGAATTGACAGGTATGACCACGTACCGTTTGTACTTGGAAACTGGACATCCGGATGACTTGGTGACTTCTTTCACCGGAAACGGCGAATGGGGACTAGAGCTCAATACAACAGGTGCGTTCTACCAAGACATTGCAGGTGGATGGTCAGCAGTTGGACAAAACCCAGCGTTAATGGAGATGTTCCCGAATCTGATGTACGATTCGTATGTGACCATTCAATTGGATGCTCCAGCGGGAATGTCCTCGACAGAGAATAACCCCATTGCATTGCCAGGGGCTTGGGTGAATGAATTTGAAAGCGGTCAGAACATCGTGATCAATGACTTCATTGGAAGCGGTTGGTATGTTACTCCTGATGGATCCAACACTGGAGTGGATGAAAACAACCGCATGTTCTTCGCACAACTGACGACAGATGGAATCATCTCAGGTCAGTTCAGAGCGCAAGTCTTCCCAATGGGAGACAACATCAATGACGAGCGTGTGGACTTGAGCTTCACACAGCCGTTGTGCGGATGTACGGATGAAGCAGCTTGCAACTTCACTGTTGGAGCTCTGGAAGATGACGGTTCTTGTGTCTTTGACTCAGGCGTTACAGACTGTTCAGGTGAATGCTACAACGACACCGATGGTGACGGTGTATGCGATGAGAACGAAGTAGCGGGTTGCACCGATGCAACTGCATCGAACTTCGACGGATCAGCGACAGATGACAACGGCTCATGTGAATACCCGAACTTCGGTTGCACGGATGCTTTTGCATGCAACTATGACGATGAAGCAACAGAAGACGATGGCAACTGTGAATACCCAGCGTCATTCGCTGTGGATTGCGATGGAAACTGCTTGATCGATACAGACGGCGATGGCATTTGCAATCAGGATGAAGTATTGGGTTGCACATTCGCCAACGCATGCAATTACGAGGCAGAAGCGACTGAAGAAAATGGTTCTTGCATCTTCGCAGCTGAAGGCTACGATTGTGATGGCAATTGCCTGGCTGACGCTGATGGCGACGGTGTTTGCGATCAGTTTGAAATTTTGGGATGTACGGATGCCGGTGCATGCAACTACTCGATGGATAGCACAGAAGAGGACGGGTCTTGCGATTACTGCTCATGCGGTGATCCTGCTAGCAATTACTCCATGACCGTTGAGGAATATGCAGTGGATGGAATCGCGGGCATGACCACCTATCGATTCTATGTCGACATGGAGAATCCTACCGATTTCTTGAGTGCCATGTTCGGTACAGCTGCGAACCCACTTTCTGTGATGACCAGCGACGGTTTCTACAATGATGATTTCGCTTCAGGTTCTGCAGCGGACGGCATCAACAGTGCTTTCTTCTCGATATTCCCAGAGTTGGAATATGATAGCTGGGTAACCATCGGAATTGACAATGCTCCGCAAGGATCAGAAGTAGCGATTGGTACAGTGGAGAGTGAAGGTCAACCTTGGATTGGAGCATTCAACGCTACGTCGGAGATGAGCGGTCAGGACATTCTGATTGATCACCTGAGCGTATTTGGTGGAGCATGGTATGTGACCAACGGTTCTGCCAATGGTTTGCCAGATGAAGACAATCAGCGTGTATTGTTCATGCAGTTGACCACTTCAGGGTCAATCTCTGGAACGGTCAATGCACAGATTTTCCCTGATGGAAATGGCGACAATGAATTGTTCAAGACATTCACGTTCGATGGCACTGGCACGTTCGCCGCTGAGAATGAGTCTGAGAACGGCCTTGGTAACTCATGTGGTTGCACAGATGACCAAGCCGATAACTTCGACTTCGAAGCGACATACGACGATGGCAATTGCATCTATTATGGTTGCATGGATGAAGGAGCTTGCAATTATGACGCCGGTGCGAATACCGACGACGGATCTTGCTTCAATGCTGCATCAGGATATGATTGTGAAGGTGTTTGCCTGAACGATGCTGATGGCGATGGAGTGTGCGACGAATTCGAAATCACGGGCTGTTCTGACGCCACGGCATGCAACTACAATGCAGCAGCTACAGAATCCAGTGATTGCTTGTATACAGACGGTATTTGCGAATCTTGCTCTGGCCAAACAGATGGCACAGGCACAGTCATTGATAACGATGCTGACAGTGATGGCATTTGCGACGCTGACGAAGTTGATGGTTGCCAAGATGACACAGCATGCAATTACTTGCCAACGGCAACGAACGATGACGACAGCTGCGAGTACTGCTCATGCCAAGGCAACACAGCTTCTGAGGAAGGTTATGGTGTGATCATTGATCCAGTTATGGTGCACGTAGAAGGTGAATTGGCAGGCATGACAACCTACCAGGTCTACTTGACAACACCAAATGCGGATGACTTGCTTACAGCACTGATTGGAGACAATAGCTTTGCCCTCAACCTGTCCAGTTCGACTGCATTCTACCAGCACCCGAACGGCGGTGTGACTCCAGAATTCATGTCAGACGTGATGGTGGATGTAATGCCAAACTTGGCTTATGATTCATACGTCACTGTAGGCTTGGACGGTCCTGCTTCTCAAGTGGGAGAATCCAATGCGGGTGTCATTCCTGGGCCTTGGTCTTCTGAATTTGAAGCGGGTGGACCAGTTGTGATTGAAGATGAACTTGGAGGTGGTTGGTACGTAGTGCCTTCTGCGACGAACGCTGAAGTAGGCGCGGACCTCCGCATCCTCGTAGCTCAATTGACCACCGATGGTCAAATTACCGGCTCATTCCGCGCACAAGTCTTCCCGAACGGAAACAACGAGAACGATGATCGTGTGGACATCACATTCATGGATGCAATCTGTGGTTGCAACGATCCAGAAGCGTTGAACTACGACCCGATGGCCAACTTCTTGGTCGAAGGCTCATGTGACTTCCCAATTTACGGTTGCGTAGATGAGTCTGCTTGTAACTTCGATGATGGAGCAACAACCGATGACGGTTCTTGCATCTACTCTGATGGCATCACAGATTGTGATGGCAACTGCATCAATGACTCAGACGGCGATTTTGTTTGTGATGAGAATGAAGTAGAGGGTTGCTTGAATCCAAATGCATGCAACTACGTAGATCCATCGATTGTGACGGACCTTGTGACATGTGTCTTTGCTGAAACAGGTTACGATTGCGATGGGAATTGCATCGTTGATACAGACGAGGACGGTGTTTGTGATGAATTCGAAATTCCTGGTTGCCTCGACGAAGCAGCTTGCAATTACGATGCTGCCACAACGGACGAAGTAGAATGCATTTACGAAGAAACGGGCTATGACTGCGACGGCAACTGCCTCGTAGATTCTGACAATGACGGTGTGTGCGACGAATTCGAAGTGTCTGGTTGTACCGATGCTGCAGCTTGCAACTACGATGTGTCCAACACTGAAGAGGACGGGTCATGTGACTTCTGCTCTTGCGGTGAACCTTTGAGTGGTTACTCCTTGCAGGTCGAAGAGCATGCAGTGAATGGAATTGCCGGCATGACGACTTACCGATTCTACATCGGTATGGAGTCAAGTGAGGACTTCTTGAGCGCCATGTACGGTAGCCTCCAGAATCCATTGGAGGTAAATACCTCGGACGGCTTCTACAACGATGCATTTGCGAGTGGTGCCACTGCAGATGGATTGAACGCTGCGTTATTTGGATTCTTCCCGACGCTTGCATTTGACAGCTGGGTTACGATTGGGGTCGAATCGGCTGCTGTTGCACCAGAAGTGGCAACGAGCACGGTTGAGAGTCAATTCCAACCTTGGCTAAATGCATTCTCAGCCAATTCTGATATTGATGGTCAAAACTTTGTCATCGATGACTGGACGGGAGGTGCTTGGTTCTTGACAAACGGCGCGCCAAACGGATTGCCGGATGCTGACAACCAACGAGTCTTGATCATGCAGTTGACTACTGCTGGGTCATTTGACGGTACATTGAATGCTCAGATCTTTAGGGAAGGCGACGGCTCGGATGATGTCTTCAAGTCCTTTGCATTCGATGGAGTTGGTACATTCAACGCCATAGGTGAATCTGCATCAGGTGCAGGCAATGCTTGCGGTTGTACGGACCCAGAAGCTTCGAACTACGACGAGGATGCTGCATATGAAAACGATTCATGCTTGTACCCAGGTTGTACCGATGCTATGGCTTGTAACTATGACGCTGAGGCAAACACAGATGACAACTCTTGCTCATATGCTGCTGCTGGTTATGATTGTGACGGCGTATGCTTGAACGATGTTGACAGCGATGGTGTGTGCGATGAATTTGAAGTTGCAGGTTGCCAAGATGATGCAGCATGCAATTACAATGCGGACGCTACCGACGAAGACGGATCTTGCACGTATGCTGATGCGGGTTATGATTGTGATGGCAACTGCCTGGCGGATGCGGATGGTGATGGTGTATGCGACGAATTTGAAGTCGAGGGTTGCCAGGACGCTACCGCTTGCAACTACAGCGCAGATGCAACGGATGAAGACGGTTCATGCACATATGCCGAAACTGGCTACGACTGCGATGGCAACTGCCTCGTAGATACGGATGGTGATGGTGTATGCGACGACTTTGAAATCGCCGGTTGCCAGGACGCTATGGCTTGCAACTACAACGCTGATGCTACAGACGAAGACGGATCTTGCACGTATGCTGAAGAGGGTTATGACTGCGAGGGCAACTGCCTCGAAGACATGGACGGCGACGGTGTATGCGATCAGTTTGAAATCGCTGGTTGTCAGGATGCAGTGGCTTGCAACTACAATGCTGATGCAACAGACGAGGACGGATCCTGCACGTATGCTGACGAAGGCTACGACTGCGATGGAAACTGCCTCGAAGATGCAGACGCCGACGGTGTATGTGATGAATTTGAAATCGCCGGTTGCCAAGACGAAATGGCTTGCAACTACGACGCAAATGCGACGGACGAAGACGGATCATGCACTTATGCTGATGCGGGTTATGACTGCGATGGCAACTGCCTCGTGGACACTGACGGCGACGGAGTGTGCGACGATTTCGAAATCGGAGGTTGTCAGGACGATGCGGCTTGTAACTTCAACGCTGATGCGACAGACGAAGACGGATCTTGCACATATGCAGATGCCGGTTATGACTGTGATGGCAACTGCCTAGCTGATGCGGATGGTGATGGAGTTTGCGACGATTTCGAAGTGGCAGGTTGCCAAGACGATATGGCTTGCAACTACAGCGCAGATGCAACCGATGATGATGGCTCTTGCACGTATGCTGATGCCGGTTACGATTGTGAAGGCAATTGCCTTGCAGACGAAGACGGGGATGGCATTTGTGATCCATTCGAAGTCGGTGGCTGCCAAGATGATACGGCTTGCAACTACAATGCGGATGCTACCGATGAAGACGGATCATGCACTTATGCTGATGCAGGTTATGACTGCGAAGGCAATTGCCTCGCCGATGCTGATGGCGATGGTGTATGCGACGGATTCGAAATTCCAGGTTGTGTCTACACAAACGCTGCAAACTTCAATGCTGAAGCTACGGATGACGACGGAAGCTGTGCCTTCGAGGGTTGTCAGAACGATAACTTCGCTAACTTCAATAGCTATGCGAATGCGGATGGAACCTGTTCTGATGCACCTGTAAGTGCCGATTTCAATGGAGACGGTGTTGTGCAAAACCAAGACCTCCTCGACTTCCTGTTGGCCTATGGCCAGTCTGGTCCAGTTTGGGGTGGTGTTGAGTGGGTGCAAGATGCGTGCAATGTTGAACCAACTCCTCTGGAAGACCTTTATACGCCAGTGGACTATTGCGGTTCTGACGACCCAGCTCCACTTTGCGACATGATTGGTTGTACTTATCCAGCGGCAAACAACTACGACGCGGATGCGACCATTGAAAGTGGTGACTGTGTCTGGACGGGTTGCACGGACAGTGATGCACTGAACTATAACCCAATCGCCAATTTGGATGATGACACATGCAAGTACCAAGTATGTCCTGACTTTAACAACGACGGACAAGTACAAGCTCAAGATCTCTTGAACTTCTTGTTAGCTTGGGGCATGACATACTGATCTTACACAGACTGCGAAAAACAGGCCACCTTTCCACGGAAGGGTGGCCTGTTTTATTTGGTGGCAGTTGATGACCCACTTAAATTTGCGCCAAAATTACAAGATGAAACAATTCGGTTCCTTCATTGCTGCATGGTCAACATGCCTTCTTTTTACGGTGAATTTGTCCGCACAGGAATACCTTCATCAGGTAATCGTCCTCAACGAAGGATGGTCGGATTGGCAGACGGGGGAGGTTATGCAACCAGCTACAATGGGGGTTTATGATCCAGGACTTGAATTATACGCTGTTGTGGACACGCTAGAAGATGCAGCATTTGTATCCGATGCTTTCATATTCAATGAAATGATTTTTGTCGCAGCTGATGGAGAGCTCATGAAATACGATGCCAATTCACATGAGTTGCTTCAGACTGCAACTGTTCCAGGTATCCGCAAGATGGCGCTTTACAATGATTTGATTTTCGTAACCCGCGGAGATGTGGATGATCAGGGCATGAATTTGCCATTGGAAGCTTACTTCCAATGGTATGATGCTGTTTCGCTTGAATTGGTGGGGCAATTGACAGTAGCCGAGAACGGTCCGCAATTCGCTTCAGAAGGAATCGCCCTAGCTGGCGATCGGCTTTATTTTGCGATTAACAATGCCTTTGATTGGGGCAATGAGGTTGGATTCATAGGGGCTTACGATGTTCAAACGGATGAATATTTTGAATGGGACTTGGGTGCCAATGGTGTCAATCCATACCATGTTTTTGAAGCAGGTGGAGCAGTCGTGAGCGTAAACAACAGGGATTATGCGTCAACTTCGTTGAGTGCGTTAAACATTGCGTTAAACATTGCGGAAAGCGTGATTGAAACGGTCGAAGTGTCTGCAGCAAATGCAGGATGCCTTGCGGCTGTTGCTGTCGACTCGGAGGTGCGTTATCAAATTTCAGGTGAAGCTGTGGTTCGTCAAACCAATCCTTTGGACCTCGCGAACTCAACACCTTGGATCAGTGATTGTCCTTCCTTCTACGGAATGGCGATCGACCCGGTTTCTGGCGATGTTTATGGTTCTGTGACGGATTACAGCACCTTTGGACTCGTAGAAATCCGATCGGCTGCAGGTCAATTGCTCAGCCAGTTTGACTGCGGCGTGAGCCCGGGCGTGCTTTGCATGGATGTGAGAAATATTTCCACTGTAGCAGGTGCAATTCCACAAAGCATCACAACGCAAGGAACTCCTGAGCGTTTTGACGCTTCAGGTCGCTCATTGCCTCTGGCCCCTGTCGTTGGGTTCACACTGGACGCCAATGGCCGCAAAGTGATTTCTCTTAGCCGTTATTGAAGCCTCGACCGGGGCATTGTGTTTCCGAGGGTCTAACCTGTGGTGTTAGATTAGAAAACAAAGGAAAGCCAAGCCGCCACCTAGGGTGAGCTTTTGCCAAGCTGATACTGACCCGACTTGACCTCGAAACAACTGAATGTTTGCTCCAGCGAAAGGAAGCAAGTAAATGAGGCTTTCGGTGCCTAGACTGAATTGCATGGATGAAAGAATCGCTGCGCCAACGAGCAAGGGCCATGTGAACAAATGAGCTTTTTTGAGGAATTTCAGGGTCCTTTCACTTCCCCACCTGACAGGGAGTGTATCGTATCCGGAGGATGAATCGCCCGTTATATCTTGCAAGTCTTTTGTGACTTCCCGCAGAAAAGTAATGACCGTGCTGAGAAGGGCATATGCGATCAATCCTTGTCCGCTGGCTTCATCGAGGATGTCATGCCACGTTTGAAAGTTGAATGCTTCAAGCGTGCACCAAATGGGCAGCTGGCCTACAATTAAGGCTACGACAATGTTGCCTCTAAGAAACCTTCTTTTAAACTGGGGCGAATAAAGCCACAACAGTCCAGCAACAATAGCAGACCACAAAAGAGGAGTCGGCGAATGCCAATCAATCGAAAGGGCTAGAGCCATAGATAGGGCAGTTCCGACCATGAAATGATGAACCATTAACGCTGTTCTCCGGCTCACGACACGTCCGACCAAGGCACGATGTGGTTTATTGACGAGATCTTCAGCAACGTCAAAATAATCGTTGATGACATTTCCGCTCGCAGCTAGGATCATCATGATGGCTGCAAGGAGGAGAAATTCGGAGTTGATCAGTCCTGAAAGCCCGGGTTGAACCCAGGCCGAATGAATCAGTGCCATGCTGATACCAACCATCAACACGTTCCAGGGTCGAGTGATTCGCACACACGCCCAGAAGGGAGAAAGCGTGATGGGGGTGATTTGGCTTGGTTTTTTAGCCATGCGATGCGTCAATCAATTGACCAGTTATATTCTCAGAACCCGTTGAGTCTGGTCGATGCAAAGCATAATTGAAGCCTGAATGAATGGCGTGACCACCGACTGATCCATCCAAGCCTAGGGCGAGGTAGCCGACTTGTAAATCCTTCACAGGCATGGCTTTCATAATGCGGTGCACAGCTTCTTCACATGCCTCTTGCGCTTTGGCGCCTTGTTTCATCAGTTCAACGACGAGAAAGGAACCTACGGTTTTCATTACGGCTTCTCCAAGGCCAGTTGCGGTTGCACCTCCTGCAGTGCCATCAACATAAAGACCCGATCCAATGATGGGGCTGTCCCCAACACGGCCATGCATTTTGTAAGCAACGCCACTGGTGGTGCAACCTCCAGCTAGACGCCCTTGGTCGTCGAGGGCGAGTAGACCGATGGTGTCGTGGTTTTCAATATTGATTACAGGAGCATAATTTGATTCAAGCCGCCATTGCTCCCAAGCCTTTTTGGAAGCTGCTGTGAGGAGGGATGTTTTTGGCATATTCAACTCCCGCGCATACTGCTCGGCACCAGCACCAGCGAGCATAACGTGCGGCGTGTTTTCCATGACCTGCCGAGCCAGCGAAAGAGGGTGCGCGACATTTTGCACGAAACAAACGCTGCCAGCATTTAGCATATGATCCATTATGCAAGCGTCCAAAGTGACGAGTCCGTCACGATCGGGCAATCCCCCCAATCCCACGCTTTGTCCCGATGGATCGGCCTCGACGATGCGCGCGCCTGCTTCAATCATGTCAAGTGCGGATCCGCCTTTTGCCAGAGCCTCAAAGCCCGCAATATTTGCAGGGGTGCCGTGATTCCATGTGGAAACCATGGTGGATGAACCAGTGACTTCCGACGGGCCGATTTTGTCGCCGGCACCAGTGAAATTGGACGTAGCAAGGGCCTGTTGCCAACCCCATCCTATGCCAACTCCGCCCGCCAGTGCAGTGGCTCGGCGTAAGAAATTCCTTCGGTCAATGCTCATCTACCGAAAGTCGCACAAAAAGCGAGAAAAAACTATTTTTCTTTGGTAGATAAAAATGTCAAAATCAACCAAGGCAGGACAAATAAATCTGCCAGAACTGCGAAGAGGAGTGTAAGGGATATGAGGACTCCGATGTAGAAGGTGCCCAAGAAGCTGCTCAACGAGAGGGTGATGAATCCGCCGCACAAAATGATGCTGGTAATGATGATCGCTTTTCCAGCTCCAATGAACGAGCGCTTCACAGCATAAGGCAAACTGCGACCTTTTGCCAGTTGGATTCGCAGTTTACTGATGAAATGAATTGTGTCATCCACTGCAATGCCAAAAGCAATGGTGAAAATGATGCTCGTTGAAAGTTTCAGGTCAATTCCTGTCCATCCCATGATACCCGCGATGAGGAGCAATGGAATAAAGTTCGGGATGAGGCTAATAAAGACCATTGTTAAACTGCGGAACATGAGACCTGCGATGAGGGCAACGATGAGAAAGGCAATGCTCAATCCTTTTACCATGTCTCCTGCCAATGATCCTACATTCAAGTCGATCAATTGTGCTGTGCCTGTGACACGAAGTTCTAGCGGTGAATCGGGCAATTCAGCAGCAAACCAATTGTGCATTTCTCGATTTTTACGCTTGTAATGTTGGGCTCCTAAATCGGGTAGTTTTCCGAAAATTCGCAACGAATTGGATTCTTTATGGGCCACCACGTTCAATGCCGAATTGGCTCCAAAGCGATCGATTGAACGAACCATTGCGTCGAATTTTCGCTGCGTAGAAGGGAGCCTATCAAAGGCTCCACCGTCTCCATTGCTCCAGCGGTTGACCTGCGAAAAAATGACATCCGAACTTATCACAGCACCAACGCCATATGTTGCTTTTAGATAGGATGTAATTTTCGCCATATCCTGCTGGACCCGAAGGTCGAATATGGAGGCGCTTTCATCCACTTGGACGGCCAACTCAAATGGGCGGACTCCCGCAAATTCTTTCTCAAAAAAGTTGAATTCTTGACGAAATGGATCGTCGTCAGCGAGATCTTCGAGCAACACATTGTCAACTTCAATTTGAGCGGCTCCAATGGCAGCAAAAGCGCAAATGGCGAGGGTGATCCATCTGATGTATTGACCGCGTTTCAACGCATGGCCCAGAGCACGTTCAAGGGTTCGATTCCAGAAAGTTCCAGTCCCATCACGCGTGATTTTTGGAGCAGGATACAAGATCATGACAGCTGGCAACAAGCTGAATGCCAAAATGTATGCCACAGCAACTCCCACTGCGGCATACAATCCGAAATCTTGAATGGGAGCGACGGAAGACGTTGTCAATGTTAAAAAACCGATCGCTGTCGTTAACGTCGTTAGAAAGGTGGCCAGTCCAACTTCTTTAAATGCCGTCGCGATGGCCAATGATTGTGACACGTTTCCCCGCAATTCTTCATAATACCTGGACAGAATGTGCACCACATCACTGATTCCAACGACGAAAATGATTGTAGGGAGCACAATGGTCATCACGTCTATGGACTTCCCCGTGATTTCCATGATGCCCAGTGTCCATAGTCCACTGAGAAGCACTACCAGCAAAGGAATGATCACACCCCACGCGCTGTGAAAAGCGAGCCATAAAAACAGCACAATGATTGCCATGCCGACGGAGACAAAAAGAACCACTTCGCGTTGCATCACATCGACATAGTACTTCTGCGCTACAGCACGCCCAGCGATGTGGCTGGTGTGATCCCACGTGTCAGCGAGGCTTAGGACTGCACGTGCGAGGGTGTCACACCTTTCCTTTGACAGTCTTTGTTCGTGTGCAACTTGCAGGGTAAGGGCCTTGCCATTTTCTGAGACGAATGTGCCGATGTAATTGCTGCGATTGGCAATGCGCACGGAGTCTGCCTTCAGATTGTCCGCCACAATCGAGTCTGGCGATTGCCAGCGAAGCAAGGGGCGCTGCACCAGCGAAAGACCCATGCGTATGGGTTCACGTATTTGAGTGGGTGATAGGACGGAGGTAACGAACGGCAATTCATTCAATTCAGTCGCGTATCGCTCAACTTCACGCAGGAAATCAGCATCATAGATTCCAGTCGGACTTTCGATGCCAATGATCAGAAAATCATTGTCAGTTTCGAATCGCTCTCTGAAATCGAGGTAAAAAGCAGTGTGAGAATCGTCTTTCGGAAAGAAACTTTCGAAGTCGTAGTTGAAGCCAATCTGACTCACTCTCCATGCCATAACGATGGAAACCAGTGATATACAGATTAACGTCCAGCGGGCCTTTTTCTTCCAGGATGAAGTGTTCAATGATTCCATGCAGGGGGATAACAATTTGAGGCGACCGCGGTTCAATGAAAAAGCCCCTGAATGGAATTCCATTCAGGGGCTTTTAAAAACGTTCTTGGCGCTTATTCCTAAGGGAGATTATTTCACCTCCTCGAAATCAACGTCTGTGACTTCAGGGTCACCCGCGTTCGCTTGAGCACCTTCAGCGGCTCCTTCTGGCGCCCCTCCTTGTGCTCCCTGCTCAGCGTACATTTCCTGGCTTGCGGCTTGGAATGCTGTGTTTAGTTTTTCCATGCCCGCCTTGCAGCCATCGATATCTTGCTCTGAATGCGCAGTTTTTAACTCCTCTAAAGCGGCATCAATGGGGCCTCGATTTCCTTCTGAGATTTTATCTCCGAATTCACTCAACTGCTTCTCCGTTTGGAATACCAGTGCGTCTGCTTGATTCAAGGTTTCAATTCGCTCCTTGGCCTGCTGGTCAGCTTCAGCATTGGCTTCCGCCTCTTGCTTCATGCGAGTAACTTCTTCATCACTGAGCCCACTTGAAGCTTCGATTCGAATGTTTTGCTCTTTTCCGGTCGCCTTGTCTTTGGCGCTCACTTGAATGATTCCATTCGCGTCAATGTCAAAAGTGACTTCAATTTGCGGAGTTCCACGCGGAGCAGGGGGGATGTCAGCCAACTGGAAACGACCAATGGTTCGGTTGTCCGTGGCCATAGACCGTTCACCTTGCAAGACATGAATTTCAACGCTTGGTTGGTTGTCTGATGCGGTGCTGAAGGTTTCAGACTTTTTCGTTGGGATGGTGGTATTCGCATCAATCAACGCGGTCATCACACCTCCCATGGTTTCAATCCCCAGTGAAAGAGGAGTGACGTCCAACAATAAGACATCCTTGACATCTCCAGAAAGTACACCACCTTGGATGGCAGCACCAATGGCAACCACCTCATCGGGATTCACCCCTTTGGATGGTTCTTTTCCGAAGTAATTCTTCACTGCATCTTGAACGGCAGGAATTCGAGTGGAACCACCCACGAGGATGACTTCATCAATGTCTGATTTTTCCAAACCAGCAGCTTTCAACGCAGCGGCACAAGGCTCAATGGTGCGCTTGACCAAAGAATCTACAATCTGCTCAAACTTGGCGCGGGATAGCGATCGCACAAGGTGCTTCGGTACACCATCCACGGGCATGATGTATGGCAGGTTAATTTCTGAGCTGGTCGTGCTGGATAATTCTATTTTTGCTTTTTCTGCGGCATCCTTGAGACGCTGCAAAGCCATGGGGTCCTTCGAAAGATCCAATGCCCCATTCTCATCTTTAAATTCTTGCACCAACCACTCGATGATGGCCTGGTCAAAATCATCACCTCCAAGGTGCGTGTCTCCATCTGTGGAAAGCACTTCAAAGACTCCGTCGCCCAATTCCAAAATTGAAACGTCATGCGTTCCACCACCTAAGTCAAAGACAACAATTTTTTGATCGATCGCTTTCTTATCCATGCCATAAGCCAATGCAGCTGCAGTCGGCTCATTGATGATTCGTTTGACCTCCAAACCGGCAATTTCGCCAGCTTCTTTTGTAGCCTGACGTTGCGCATCATTGAAGTATGCTGGCACTGTGATGACGGCACCTGTGACTTCAGCACCCAAATAGTCCTCCGCCGTTTTCTTCATTTTCTGAAGGGTCATGGCACTGATTTCCTGAGGAGTGTAGAGGCGATCGTCAATTTTCACACGCGGTGTGTTGTTTTCTCCTTTCACCACTTCGTAAGGGACCCGTGAGGTCTCTTTTTTGACCTCGTCAAATGAACTTCCCATAAACCGCTTGATGCTGTAAATGGTCTTGGTTGGATTCGTGATGGCTTGTCGCTTCGCTGGCTCACCGACTTTTCGCTCACCACCTTCAATAAATGCGATGATTGAAGGCGTCGTGCGCTTTCCTTCTGCATTTGTAACAACGACAGGCTCGTTGCCTTCCATGACGGAAACACAGCTATTGGTGGTTCCCAAGTCTATTCCAATGATTTTACTCATACTATTAGATTGATTCAATTATTTGTTCTTCTCTTGTCAAGTAGTGTGCCGTTTCAATTTTGAATCAAAACGGCTGACAAGATTGGCACATTGGGACACAACAACTGACAAAAAGTCGAAATTTCAGACGTGCTTGAGCATTCTGAGCGCCAACGTGTCAGGCTTGCAGTTCAGATGCCAAACGCGCCAAGTATGGGGCAACGTGCACCATGCGGCTGCCGTACCAACTGAATGCTTCGCCGTCGACGAGCAGCGGTTTTTTCCCCATCTCCCGAAACATCGCTAAGTGTTTGGGCTGAAAAGGGAATGGTTCGCTTGGAAGCAATGCCAGACCGCTCTCCATTTCACGCCACTTTGACTCGGAAACTTCGGGGTAGCGCTTGCCTTGAAGATCTTTAGCAGCGTTATCAATGCCCCACCATTCCATTACAGCATGTATGAAAGTATCTTGTCCTGCGAGCATCAATGGACTGTTCCAGACGACATAACTCGCTCGGGCTCGTTGCGTTCGAGGTTCTCCCCAAGTTTGTTGAATCCGATCGCACCATTCCTGTCCAGTTTTCTCTTTTTTCGTCGCTCGAGCAATTTCTTGGCAGGCTGCTACTGCTCCGTGAATGCTCTTTACATCGGTCAAAAGCACGTCGGAAAAGTTTGAACAAGCCTCGACAAGTGATTGGTCGTTTTCCTCTTTACTCGCAATGATGAGGTCTGGTTGGAGGCTCTCAACTTTCTCGACGTGAAAAGTCTTTGTTCCTCCGATGACTGCGATATCATTTTTATTGTCGCCCACTCGTACGCAAAATTTCGTTCGGCCTTTGAGTTGGTTTGACAATCCAAGGTCGATGAGGTATTCAGTCCAGCTTGGGACAAGGCTGACAATTCGCATGGTGCAAATTTACGAAGCGGCGCGTTGGGGTATAAATTCGCAACATGATGCGGTTTACCATCTTCCTGCCAATTGCACTTTGCTTTGCGCTTGTTCAAAATTTGTGTCTCAGTCAAGACCAAAGGCCAACTGTAGGATTGGTACTGACGGGAGGAGGCGCCCGTGGGGCAGCGCATGTTGGAGTTATTTCGGCTTTGGAAGACTCAGGAATACCCATAGATTATGTGGTGGGCACAAGTGTAGGTGCTTTGGTGGGAGGTTACTATGCGGCAGGCTGGAGCCCCGAGATGATGTGGTCGATGCTGAGTACTGATGAATTTCAAGCGCGTGTCAAAGGCCAGCCGCAGGATGAGTTTGCATTTCGTTCCGATTACGAATCTCCGGGCGTTCTGAGCGTTCGTTTGGGTACAGACCGTGGAGACGTCAAAGGCCATTTGATTTCGAGTTTAACCTTGGATTGGGCCTTAATGGAGGAACTTTCACCTGCCTGTGCAGCAGCAAAATCTAATTTTGATTCGTTGATGGTGCCATTTCGTTGCGTCGCGAGTAACGTGCTGGCCAAGAAGGATACAGTATTTGCAGAGGGAAACTTATCGCAATCAATCCGAGCTTCGATGTCATTTCCGTTCTATATGCCACCGGTCTGGATGGATGGAAGCCCATTTTATGATGGAGGTTTGTACAACAATCGTCCTGTCGATGTTATGATTGAAAGTTTCAATCCTGATATTATTCTTGTGTCCGGCACGGAATCGGCTATCTCAGATTTCAATTCGGATGATTTGATTTCGCAGATTGAGGCGTTGGTCGTTCAATATGCCGATCCTATTGAAAGTGGAACTGATGGGGTATTTGAAATCAGCACAGACTTGGACATTGAAACCCTGGACTTTGGTGCATCGAGTCGCGCGTGTGAACAAGGCTACAGCCGTGGTCTTGAATTCGTTGATTCGCATCGGGGTGCAATTCCCGTCTTGTCTGATCTTGATCATGCGTCTCGAACGCGTGGTCAGTTTGTCTCCAAACTGGAAGCTTTCAAAGTGAATGGAATCAGTGTAGAAGGAATGGAAGTGAGCCAAAAGCGATATGCGGAACGGATTTTGAATTTTGCAGAAAAAAACCGCAATGCTGAGGCTTTAAAAAGACGGCTTTTCTTTCTCGAGGCAAATTCTCACATCGGCAGAGTTTTCCCTACTGCAGAGCAAATCGATGATGGGTTTGAGGTGCACTTGGATGTGACGGCTGAGCGCGATTTGCAATTGGAAGTAGGAGGGTCGGTTTCGTCTCAACCATTGAGTATGGGACACGGAGCATTGGGTCTGAATCATTTTTCACGGGTTCCGATGACAGCTCGATTGACGGGGACGATTGGGTCATTGTATTCTGATCTTGGCTTTGGTGTTGCCTTGCACTTAGGAGCCAATACACGCGTGGTGCTGGAGCCTGTTGTTAATCTTCGGCGATGGAATTACACCCGAGATCTCGTTGGTTTTTTGCAGGAAATTCGACCAACCTTTTTTACGTCATCGGAAAGGGAGTGGGGAGGGAAAGTGAGGATTGCTTCTGGTCTTCGTAGTGATTTTTGTCTGTCGCTTTTGGAAATGCAAACGGAAGACAATACATATTCAGACTGGCTGTTTTCGTCCGAAGAAGCGGTCAATCAAGATCGATTTTCAGGCCTAGTCTTGGGCGGGATGTGGTCATACAAAAGCCTGAATAAGAAACAATTTGCTACGCGAGGCAGCCGGCTTGAATTGGGGGGGCATTTCTTTACAGGAACTTACTCTTCAGATTATACTCCGCGAGATGAACCGGGTACACGGGATTCATTGGAACGTGAGCGGTCATTTTTCCGAGGTTTCGCGAAAGTCGAAAGCTACCTTCCGGTTACGAATAAGCTCACAATCGGATTGAACACAGAGGCTCGTTTTTCCAACGAGAAATTGCAAACCACTTACCGTGGGTCACTTGCTCAAGCAACATCTTATGCACCGATGCTGGGCGCAAGTGCCATGTTTTTGGAGAATTTCCGAGGTTACAGTTATGGCGCGGTAGGTGCCATTGTAGATTTGGAGATGCATTATGGTGTGCATTTGCGATCCGAAGTTCACGTGTTCAAGGCGAGGAAGGGCATAGTGGACGGCGATAAGGGACCTCGACTCGTTCCAGATTCACCTTCATTTTGGATGGCTGGCGTTCGAGCATGGAAGGAATTGCCAATTGGGCCTTTATCGATTGGCATGGAGTATTATAAAAGCGAGCGGTCTCCAATCTTTTTTGAGGTTCTTATCGGGTGTCGCTTGTTCCAGCCAAGTTCGCGTCGTTAAGGTGCGATTGTCGTAATTTCGCGCCATGGGTGAATTGAAATTTGGTGTTGTTGGCGCGGGGCATATTGGGAAGCGACATATGGAGATGATCCGCCGCAATCCGGCTTTTGAACTGGTGGCATTTGCTGACATTCGAACCAAAGACGCATGCGGTGTCGAGGATGCTGCCATCTATTATGCTTCACTCGAAGACATGCTGGACTCTCATCCTAATTTGGATGTCATTTGCGTTTGCACACCAAACGGATTTCACGCTGCACAGGCAATTTTAGCGCTTGAATCTGACTGCCATGTGGTCATTGAAAAGCCCATGGCCTTGAATCGCCAGGATGGTGAAGATGTATTGCATTGCGCATTGTCTCGTGGGAAACAAGTGTTCTGTGTCATGCAAAATCGATATTCACCTCCTTCGATTTGGCTCAAAGAAATGGTGAGTTCAGGAGTTTTGGGCAAGATTCACATGGTGCAGGTCCAATGTTATTGGAACCGTGACGACCGCTATTATGGTAAAATTCCTTGGAAGGGCAAACTGGATTTGGATGGAGGGACACTTTTCACGCAATTCAGTCACTTCATTGATCTGATGTACTGGGTTTTCGGAGATATCCATCACATTCAGAGTCGATTCGTCGATTTCAACCACCAAGACAACACAGATTTTGAAGATTCAGGTTTGATTTCGTTTGAATTTGTGAAACATGATGCACTTGGAACATTCAACTTTTCGACGTCAGTCGCGAATCAAAATTTTGAGTCTTCCGTCACCATTATAGCAGAAAAGGGAACGATCAAGGTTGGGGGGCAATACATGAATGAGGTGGAGTACTGCGAGGTCTCTGACTATGTCATGCCAGAGCTACCGCCGTCAAATCCGGCCAACGATTACGGCCACTACAAAGGATCTGCAGCCAATCACGGGTATATCTTCGAGAACATTGAAGCTACTTTGATCGGGGATGGCCAAATCACAACCAATGCCCTTGAGGGATTGAAGGTGGTGGACATCATTGAGCGCATGTATGCGGCTGGAGATCGACCATTGAAAAAAGGATGAGGATCGCGAACGTTGTCTTGAACGATTTTACCCGCGACAATCGGGTGCTTAAAATTGCGGACACCCTTTCTGATGTCGGCCATGAAGTCACGGTGATTGCTTTGCATAAACCCGGGTTGCCCAAGCAAGAAACCCACAAAGCAGGCTTCGCTGTCCATCGGGTTTCATTGAACATGCCAACGCGTTTTTTTGGGGGAGCGTTGAAACTTGCTGAATTGGCATTAAAAATTGCATTTGGATACCGACGGTATGATGCTTGGCACTGCAATGATGCCGAAGCTTTTGCGATTGGCTTGCTAGCCAAGTGTCTGCGACCTCGCCTAAAATTGATTTACGATTGCCATGAATTTGAAGGAGAGCGAAACGGGAAGTCCAAGGAATACCTGAGAGGAGTGCGCTGGCTGGAACGAAACTTCATCCGTTTTTCCGAGGAGGTTATCGTGGTGAGCCCATCCATTGGTGCTGCCTATAAAGAGCGCTACGGGACGCATGGATTGGCGAAGGTTCAATTGGTTCGAAATGTGCCCCATCAACTGAGCTCAAAAGGAGAAGCAAACACGCCAGATTTGGGAAAGTTGCGCGATTCATTGGGTCTCAGATCAGATGATTTTGTGGCATTGTACCAAGGCGCGTTTACCATCAATCGCGGCATTGAAGAATTGTTAGGAATGGCAGACCAACTGATAGGAAGCCGCATTCATTTGGTGTTCATGGGTTATGGCTTGCTCGAAGATTCCATCAAAGAGTGCGCAAATTCAAACACGAATGTCCACTATCAGCCTGCGGTACCATACGAAGAGGTGTTGTGGTACACCCGGGACGCTGATGTGGGACTCGTTTCTGTTCGCCCAATCTGTTTGAGTTACCTCTACTGCCTCCCAAATAAGTTGTTTGAATGCATTCAAGCCGGCGTTCCCGTGCTGGTCAATGAATTGCCTGATTGCGTTTCGCTTCTTGAACACTACAGAATTGGTCGCGTTGTCAAAGGAGACGCTCCTGAAGATTGGCTCAAGGCGCTGACCACAATGGAGCGAGAAACACCTTCATTCAAGCATCAGGTAGCTGAGGGCTTGGCACTTGCTCAATCAGAATTAAATTGGGAACGCGAGCAAAACAGCCTCGTTGATGTCTATCGCCGATTGGTTGATTCTAGTTCTTAGAATCAATCATCAGCCACCGATGGACCGCAGCACTGCTTGGACTTCTCGGTCACTTCCTAGGACCCCATCAATGCGTTCAATCCACTTGCGCGCATCTGTTCTGTTGCCCTCAGCAGCAAGCATTTCGGCGGTGTATATCACGCTAAATTTGAGCAAATCGACCTGAACTTCTTCAAGTCCTCTTCCTTCAAATTCCTCAAGAATTTGAGATGCAGTCGCCCATGACTCTTCGGCGTCTCGCTTTGCCTTGCTCTTCCAGAGCACACTGCCATACATCAACCAGGCACCGGGATCTTCTTGATCCAATGTCCAGAGGTATTTGTAATACGACTTGGCTTTTGTGAATTTCTCATCATCCACATAAACTTCGGCTTGATTCATGGTGGAACGGCGCAAATCATTGAAGTAATCGGTATACTCTGCGATGTATTCGCTCTCTTTGTCCTTCTTGACAAATTTAGAGGCATACTTCAGAGCACTTTTGAGTGCGTTGGAATATTTCTCTGCAAATTCGGGGTTGCCTGATTCAGAGATTTTGAAGTAGGCCATTGACATGAAAACGTAGGGCACAGGCTCCTTTTTGGTTTCGTCATCCTCTGTGTAGCGGATGGCCTTGTAGAGCACTTTTTCAAATTTCTCGTCCACCATCCACATCAAGAGCTCGTCAAAATCCTCTTGTGGGATTAGCGGAGCTTCTTCCTCTTCGTCTGTATATCGCTGAGCCAACGATGAAAAAGGCTGTGCCAAGATTAAACCAAACAGCAGGGTGAATTGTAGAACTTTCATGCGGTTTTCTTTCCAAATAACATGCCGAAGATAATGAGCAGTCAATTGAGGCCAACGAACAGCAGTTTAAAACTGTCTTTTTCACAGTGATGAGTCGTCTCTCTTTGCCCATTATCGATGCTTGGTTCGCTTCAAAAGGGTGGGAAGCGCATGCTTTTCAACGGGAGGTTTGGGAAGCACAATCGACGTCAGGTCAGGGATTGATCATTGCCCCAACGGGCTCTGGCAAGACGTATGCCGCAATGGCAGAAACCCTTGCTCACGCTGCTTTGCACAAGAATGAAATATCGAAAAAATCGTGTGTGCGCATGATATGGATTGCCCCGATTCGTGCATTGACTAAGGAAATTAAGCAGAGCGCAGAAAGGATGTGCCAAGGCTTCGATTTGGACTGGGAAGTAGGCATACGCACTGGCGATACTTCTGCTTCTGAAAAATCGAAACAGCGCAGGCGTTTGCCGCAAGTTTTGATCACGACGCCAGAATCGCTTCATGTTTTGATCGCTATGAAGGGAAGTAAGGACCGATTCAAGGCGTTGGAGTGCCTTGTGGTGGATGAATGGCATGAATTGATGGGCACCAAACGTGGTGTGCAAATTGAATTGGCAAGTGCGTGGCTTCGATTGCAGAATCCATCTCTCAAGGTTTGGGGGATTTCAGCCACCCTCGGGAATCCTCAAGAAGCAATGGAGGCATTGCTCGGTCCGCTGCACCAAGGAATGTTAATCCGAGCCGATTGGAAGAAGAGGATCCAAGTTCAATCTTTGATGCCAGCGCAAATGGAACGGCTTCCTTGGGCTGGTCATTTGGGACTTAAGTTGGTGGAACAAGTGGTTGACGTCGTTCGCGATCATGGCAGCACGCTCATCTTCACCAATACACGCGCTCAATCTGAAATTTGGTACCATAAACTTCTTGAAGCTGCTCCGGAATTGGCCGGTGTCCTGGCTCTCCATCACAGTTCAATAGCAAAGGATTTGCGTGACTGGGTCGAAACTGCTCTGCATGACGGAGAACTGCGAGCTGTGGTGTGCACGAGCTCTTTGGATTTGGGTGTTGATTTTCGGCCTGTTGATGCCGTCGTTCAAATTGGAGGCCCGAAAGGTGTCGCTCGATTCACTCAGCGTGCCGGGCGATCGGGGCATTCTCCTCATGCCTTGAGTAAGATTTTCTTTTTGCCGACACACGGACTGGAACTCATCGAGGCTGCTGCGCTCAGGGATTCCATGGAAAAGGGGCGCATTGAGCATCGTGAACCTTTGATACGTTCATTTGATGTGTTGGTTCAATTCTTGTGCACACTGGCGGTCGGAGATGGCTTTGATGCCAAAGAAATTGCTCAAATGACCCTGACGACCCATGCATTTTCAACGCTGAATCAAGATGAATTCGCATGGTGCATCCAATTCATTTGTGATGGTGGAGAATCGCTAGCGGCTTACGAAGAATACAAACGTGTGACGGTTGACGCTGAAACGGGTCTTTATGTCCTGCGGGATGGCCGTCAGGCACGCAGGCATCGCATGAGCATTGGCACCATTGTTTCGGATCAAATGATCAAGGTAAAGTGGAAGGGTGGAGGATTCATTGGCCACGTTGAAGAGTATTTTGTGGCGAGCATGGAGCCGGGAGATTGCTTTTGGTTTGCTGGGATAAGCCTCGAGTTTATCAGGATCAAGGAATCGGTTGTGCAGGTGAGGAGAAGCAAAAAGCCCAAAGGTCGCGTTCCAGTGTATTTGGGTGGACGTTTGTCGCTCTCATCGGAATTGGGGCATGCATTGCGAGATGAGTTGGATGCTTTCGGAAAGGGACACATTCGATCAGCTGAAATGGCTCGGGTTTCTCCACTATTGGAACTGCAACAACAAATGAGTTCTTTGCCTTCGAACAAGGAAGTTTTGGTGGAACAGTTTCAGACGAATGACGGTCATCACCTTTGCTTGTACCCATTTGAAGGCCGCGGTGTGCACCAGGCGCTGGGCATGCTTATGGCGTATCGATGGAGCCAAATCCGTCCGCTGTCTATCTCGATATCCTGCAACGATTACGGCTTTGAATTGCTCTCTGATGAACCTTTGAAGTTTGAAGAGGTGAATGACCTTAATTTGTTGTCTTCCATTGGTTTGATGGATGACATTCAGTCGGGTGTGAATGCGTCTGAAATGGCCCGAAGGAGATTCAGAGACATAGCCGTTATAGCAGGTTTAGCTTTTCAAGGTTTTCCTGGCAAGCATCACGGCGTGAAGCATTTGCAGTCTCATTCCGGATTGATTTTTGAAGTGTTCCGTGAATTTGATTCTGAAAACTTGTTGTTCCGGCAAGCCTTCGAGGAACTCATTGATCAACAAATGGAATGGACGCGTCTGAAGTCGGTGTTTGATCGCCTTCAAAAGCGAGACATGCGCCCAACGTTTCCGGTACATCCGACGCCTTTTTCCTTTCCATTGGTGGTTGATCGATTGCGCGAGAAATTGAGCTCGGAGCAGCTGGAACATCGAATCAAGAAAATGTTGGCTTATGAGTTGTCTTGAATGTGGTAAATTCGCGTCCATGCAAGAAAGAAAATGTCGCGTCGGGCTGCTGCTCGCGATTATGATGGTGTGTCCGCTTCTCATTTTTTCCCAATCCACCGTGAAGGGATTTATCAGGAGCATGGACTCAGGGGAGCCAGTGATGTTTGCCAGCGTTTCGCTCGAAGGATCAGCCTATGGTGTGATGACAGACATTGAGGGGTTTTATAGCTTGACCCGTATTCCAGAGGGCCAATACACCTTGGTGGTGTCGAGCATGGAATTTGAAGGGATCTCAGAAGAGGTTGAGTTGCGCGAAGGAAAAATTGTAACACGCAACTTTTTTCTTGAAAGCAAAGTGATTCAGTTGGGCAGTGCTGAGGTCAATGCAGATCGGCAGGAGCAGACCACCAAAGTGAACATGTCCATTGAGACCATTCGTCCTTCAGACCTCAAGAAAATCCCGAGTTTTGGTGGATCACCAGATTTGGTTCAGGCCTTGCAGGTTTTGCCAGGCTTCATCAGTACAGGTGACCAAGGCGGGCAATTGTACATTCGAGGAGGCTCACCCATCCAAAACAAAGTGCTCTTGGACGGCATGATCATTTACAATGCATTCCACAGCATTGGCTTGTTCAGTGTTTTTGACTCGGACGTGATTGCGAATGCAGATGTCTACACAGGTGGATTCAGCGCCAAGTTTGGAGGTCGAATATCCTCCATCATGGACATCAAGACCCGAGATGGAAATAAAAAGAAGGTTCAAGGCCGGGTAGGGGTGAGCCCTTTTGGAGCGAAATTGACCTTGGAGGGACCCTTGAAGAAGCTCGGGCCGAGCGGAGGAGGCATTTCCTACATCCTGTCGTTGAAGCACAGTTATTTGGAGCAGACATCAAAGGTGCTTTACGACTATGTCAATGATGACGGCACAGGGCTTCCATTCAACTTCACAGATGCGTACGGTAAAGTTTCATTTGGAAGCGGGAATGGCTCCAAGCTCAGTCTGTTTGGGTTCAACTTTAGCGATCGCGTCAATTACCAAGCACTTTCAGACTTGCGCTGGTCCAATGTCGGTGCAGGCGGAAACTTCACCGTTGTTCCCTCGGGTTCTGCAATCCTTATGAACGGACACTTTGCAGCGAGCAATTATGAGATTCGGCTGAAAGAAGACGAATTGGAAGATCGCTTCAGCAGTGTCAATGGCTTCAACTTTGGTCTGGATTTTAAATACATTTTGGGAGAGAATGCAGTGGAGTATGGCTTGGAGGTTGTCGGCATGGAGACCGATTTCCAAACGTTCAATTCCATTGGCGTTCAAGTTGGTCAAAAGGAGAACACAACGGAGTTTGCTGGTTACGTAGATTACCGAATTGTGAATGGTGATTGGATCATCAATCCTAGCATGCGCATGCAATACTACAGTTCCATTGCCCGCTTCCGTCCGGAGCCACGAATCGGACTCAAATACAAGGCCAATGAGCGCCTTCGACTGAAACTTGCTGCAGGATTTTATTCGCAAAATGTGATCAGTTCCAATTCGGACCGGGACGTTGTGAATTTGTTTTACGGTTTCTTGTCTGGTCCGGAAAACCTTCAGCGCACCTTGCTCACTCCTTCTGGGGATGTTCAAGATGTGAACCATTCTTTGCAGACTGCTCAGCACGTAATTTCTGGTTTCGAATTCGATCTTACTGAGCGTTTTAACCTCAACGTAGAAGGTTACCTGAAGAACTTTACTCAGTTGACCAATGCGAATCGAAATAAGTTATTTGAGGACAATGCAGACAACGCCGATGTTCCTGAGGTGTTGAGGAAAGACTTTATCGTTGAAACAGGCATCGCTTACGGAGCTGATGTGGTATTGAAGTACGAAGAGCGGTCCACCTACATGTGGCTTGTGTATGGTTATGGAAATGTGGATCGATGGGACGGATTCCGATGGTATGATCCTGTTTTTGACCGTCGCCACAACGTGAATTTGGTCGTTTCACAAGGTCTTGGCCAGAAGAAGGCTTGGGAAGTGAGTGCTCGCTGGAATTTAGGTTCTGGGCTGCCATTTACCCAAACACAAGGCTTCTATCAGCCACCCAACGTGGTCGATGGCATAGCAACAGATTACGTGGTAGCCAACAGCAACGATTTAGGCATTCAATTCGCAGGCCTCAATGAAGGGCGTTTGCCTGCGTACCATCGATTGGATCTGAGCATCCGCCGTGAGTTTGAGTGGGATAATCAAACATTGGAGTGTTCGGCTGGTGCAACGAATGTTTACAGCCGAGACAATGTATTCTATGTGAACCGCATCACAGGTGACCGGGTTGATCAATTGCCATTCTTGCCATCTATAAGCCTAGACTGGCGGTTCTAATTTGCAGGCTGGGATCTCAGGACTCTGTCTGATGGTCTGAGATCAGTGCAGCAGCATTTTCTTTGGCAGCAGCACTCACTTCTGCACCACTGAGCATTGAGGCGATTTCCATGATGCGAACATCCTGCTCTAGATTTTGTACGATAGTCCGCGTAGATCCATTCGACATTTCTTTTTTAACTTGGAAATGCTGGGTGGCAATGGCGGCAACCTGGGGCAGGTGTGTGACTGAAATGACTTGTTGATGGCTCGCCATACGTTTCATCATCTGTGCCATTTTACTCGCGACATTCCCACTAACGCCTGTGTCTATTTCGTCTAAAATAATCGTAGGGATGCTCACTGCATCGTGTCCAACGGCCTTGAACGCGAGCATGAGCCTGCTCTTTTCACCACCTGATGCAATTTTTTGCAAAGGCAGTGGATCGACACCTTGATTGCTTGAGAAGCGCATTTCCAGGGATTCAATTCCCCACTCATCGGGCTGTTCACCTGGCTTGAAATCAAATTCCAATCGCGCATTTGGCATGCTCATGGTTTGGAGCATCGCTTGAATGTGAACCGCCAATTCTTTTGCAGTGGACTCGCGGCTGTCCATCAGCGTGGTTCCCTTCAGCAACATTGATTTTTGCTTCAGCTCTTTGTCGGACAAGGCGTTTTCGTATGCTTCTTGGATTGACGAAGCTCGATCCAGGCGAAGGGTCAAATCATTCTGGAGCTCGATCAATGCCTGCACATCCTCAACACTGTGCTTGTGCAGCACTTTCTGCAAATCATCGAACTTGCCATTCAGCACATGAAGTCGCTGTGGATTTTCTTCGACAGATTCGGCTTGTTGCTCGAGTTCATTTACGATGTCCTTCAATTCAATCGCAAGCGTATCTATACGGAGTTGCAGTGCTGCGTATTGGGATGTTCGCTCTGCTGTTGAAGCGACACGTTTATGGGCCTCTTGCAGTCTGTCTATGGCCGAATTCCCATGACTGTCATCCGTTAAAGTAGACCATGCTGACTGCAAATCATGTCGCAACTCAGCGCTGTGTTCGAGTGTGTTTCTTTCGGTATCGAGTGCTGTCCAATCGTAGCTTCCAATTTGGAGGTCTTCCAGTTCTTTGAGTTGATAGCGCAGGTAATCCAAGTCTGTTTGCGGTTTGGCTTTTTCCAATTCGAGCGCGCGCAACGTTGACTTTGCTTCTTCGTAATCTGAATAAGCTTCGCGATAAGATTTGAGTAGGTCGTTGTGGTCAGAGCGCTCGTCAATCCAATGCAATTGATATTCACGAGTGAGCAGGAGCCTGGTGTTGTCTTGACCGTGTAAGTCGACCAGTTTTTCTCCCAACACGCGCATTTCGCTCGCTGTAACGGGGCTATCGTTGATGAAGGCTCGTGACCTGCCCTCTGCATTCAATTCACGCCTAAGGATGATTTCAGGCCAAACATCATACGCATTCTCTAGCAACCAAGCGTTGGAGCTTTTGCTCGAATTGAAGGTGGCTTCAATGGTGCATTTTTGAGTCCCTTGCCGAACGGCTGAGGCATCTGTTCGGTGACCGAGAACGAGCCCCATAGCTCCCAGAACAATTGATTTACCCGAGCCTGTTTCTCCTGTCATCGCTGTCATGCCGTCTTGCCAGAGGATTTCTAAATCCTCGATGAGGGCATAATTTTGAATGTGGAGGCGCTTGAGCATGCTTTGTGTTGAATCAGCTAAAAATGCTGTCGTATTTAGAAATATTGCCCGGGTCCATCTGCTTTAGAACTGGCAAAAGCCGCGCTTTTTCAGCTTCGGGTGCAGGACCAAAAACCTTCAAGATTTCATCTGATTTCGCAAGAAAAAACAGTTGGAGGTTATAGGAAGAGGGTCGAATGCGATGGGTTTGTCGCATCTCAATCAAAGCGTCGGCCATGGCGAGTCTCCCGCGTTCAACATCGTCGAAAAGTTGGTCCAATCCCATCCGGTGATAATAGTAGAGGCAATTGCGTACAGGACGGAAAGTTTGTGAAAGCATGTTTTCAACCAGCCAATATCGATTTTGCTGGCCTTGGCTCGCCTTCCATCCAGACGGGCCGGAGTTTTGAGCATTCGCTACGATGGTCTGAGCCTTGACATAGAACGGTGTGCCACTGTCCAATCCCATGCTATCGTAATCCATGCCGAGCACCATGTATGCATAATAGGCTAGCACGGAAGAAAGGTTGTCGCGGTATTGATCGATGCTAAATTGGATGTTGCTGCTTCCGTCCCAGGCAATGTCGAAGTCGTTGTCATTGACGAGAAGCAGGGAGGTATTGTAATCGCTGTTGTAGACAGGGCGTGAGCTCTGGACTTGCAAGGTGCCCTTAAAGGATGTGGGGGATGGCGCCTCAGAAATCGTGATTTGGAAACTGCATTCGATGCGTTCTTCGAAGAGGATTTGATCATTCGTCCAACGGCGTCCATTCATGAATTCTTGAATGTTCTCCTCCATGGACTCAAAAATTGAGGATTCCACGTTTGCAATTTGAGGAGCGATTACCTGAACACGGCAGTTCAGTTCTTGTGCTTGAACACGCGCCACATTCAAAAACAAGGTGCTTGAAACGGCAACGGCAAAAAGGAGATGTTGGGTCAATCGATTCATTGCGGCAGGAGGGTCATGATGAGTTTCGTGATGTCTTGGGCAACAGCTGCCTTGGACTTCAATTCAAAAATATGCGATTTACCATTTTTCTCAAAAATGGAAATTTTGTTGGTGTCTGTGCCAAATCCAGCACCGGGATCCATTGTGCTGTTCAAGACAATGAAGTCAAGATTTTTACGCTTGAGTTTCAACTTTGCGCTGTCTTCTCCTTGATCGGTTTCAAGTGCAAATCCTACGAGAAATTGACCGTTTTTCTTGTATTTCCCCCAATCGGCTAGGATGTCAGGGTTTTCTTCCAGTTCAACTGCAGGAGGCATTTCGTCCCGATGCAGTTTGTTGGAAACAACGGTTTTGGCGCGGTAATCCGCAACTGCTGCTGTTGCAATGCCAATATCTGCTTGTGCAAATGCTACCATAGCTGCTTTATGCATTTCGACTGCTGTTTCCACGTGTGTGACCTGAACGCCTGCGGGCGCGGTTAATTGCACAGGGCCAGCAATGAGGTGCACATCTGCACCAGCAGATTGTAGTTCTTGGGCCAAGGCAAATCCCATTTTTCCAGAGCTTCGATTGCCAATGAATCGAACGGCATCAATGGGTTCGTGGGTTGGGCCTGCAGTGATGACCACTTTTTTTCCGTTGAGAGGAGCTTGCTTTTGAAGCCAATTTTCCATCCAGTCAGCAATCGCCTCAGGCTCGGCCATTCGTCCCTTGCCTTCCAATCCCGAAGCCAAAGCTCCTGAATCAGGTTCGATGATCGGTACACCCCGGTTTTGCAGCGTTTGAAGATTTGCTTGGGTCGCGGAGTGTTGGAACATATCCAAATCCATGGCCGGTGCCACAATGACGGGACACCTGCTGCTTAGATGCACGGCCATGAGAAAATTATCACAAGTGCCAGAGACCATTGCACTCAGCGTTTGGGCTGTAGCGGGTGCGATCAGAAAGGCATCTCCCCAAAGACCTAGCTCGACATGGTTGGTCCATTCGCCAGAGTCTTTGTTTTCTGTAAAGTCGCTGTACACTTGGTGCCCAGTAAGAGTTGCGAGCGTTAAAGGGGTGATGAATTCCGTCGCAGAAGGCGTCATAACCACGCGGACAACGGCGCCCCTGCGCTGCAATTCACGGGCCAGCAGTGCTGATTTGTAGGCTGCAATGCTTCCGGTAATTCCGAGTAAGATTTTTTTGTGTTGCAACATGGCGGTGACTGAATTCCGCCAAGCGCTCAATCCTCGCTGGTCTCAGCCTCCTCTTCAGCCTCCTCTTTTGCGTCAAAGCCTAGAAGCCCTTCTCCCATTTCTGCCAGAGCCACGCTGTGGGGCTTAGGAAGTCGTTCGTAGAACTTCGAAATCTCAATTTGCTCGCGATTTTCGAACACCTCTTCCAATGAATCGGTAGGGGTGATGAACTCTTCAAGCTTAGCGTTGAGTTCTTGCTTCATCTCAACAGCCAATTGGTTGCTGCGCTTGCTGAGCACTACAATTGTTTCAAACAAGTTGCCGGTTCCGCTCTTCTCCAGTTCGTGACTGTCGCGGGTTTCGGTCGTCTTTTCAGCTTTGATGGACTTGAAGTTCATGGTCATTCAATGATTTGGGTAGCTTCCAGATTTTCAATAGCACTGATGCTCTTTGCGTGAACGGTTTGAGCTTCGTTGGCGTACTGACTATCAGGGAAACGGGCGACAAAGGTAAGAAAAGCTTCAATGGTATCGTTATATCGTTCCAATTTCCTTCGATCGGTGCTCATTTCAGCATATTGGAAGTAGCTATCGACGATGAGCCATTGGATCTCGTCACGAAAAGGCGTGTCCGGATAGTCCCTCAGTGCATTTTCAAAGGCGATCACAGCGCTCTTGAATTGTTGCGTGCGATGGTAGAGTTTGGCCGATTCATACGATTTGACCTCCATTTTGTACCGGAGCTCATCCACATACTGTTGGCATGAATCTCGGTAGAAAGTCATCGGATATCGGTCCATGAACAACTGAAATTCGTTGATCGCGGCCTCTGTCTCTGATTGATCCAATGATGCTTTCGGGCTGAGTTTGTAACTGCAGATTGCGGCTTGGAATTGAGCGGGTTCAGCTCTGCTGTCGTTTGGAAAAGTTTTAGCAAACGTCTTGAAGTGGTAACGTGCCAGGTAGAAATCCCCAACGCATTCATGTGCTTGAGCGCGGTAAAACGCTGCGTCAATTGCTCGTTCCGTTCCGCGAGATAAACTCACAACTTCTTCGAGCAATGGAAGCGCTCCGAAGCATTTGTTGCTGTCCAAAAAGCCGAGAGCACGTTCGTACTTGTAATCCAAGTCCGTGCTTTTCATGATCTTATTGTAGTCGCTGCAGCCGCTGCTCAAGATGAGCAATAGGCCTGCTGCGCTGAGCAAACCAAGAGCGAGTGTTTGGATGCTGCGGGAGCCATGCGAGGCCGAGAGTTGAGAAGGAGTTTGAACCATCGTGGCGGCGAAGGTAATTAGCCTTGGCATTTTTCGGCATTCGGTGCCCTCCAATTTGACAAAACTTTCCACTTTTTAGCTTGAAATGACCTGTGGATGGATAAAATCGAATAAGTCTAGCCCAAAATGCAAGGTTTAATTGGCAGGAGATGGTAAGTTTGCCGCTTATAATAAACCATTCGCCTTGGATATTTTCGACCGCATTCGCAACGATCGTGGCCCGCTAGGCCAACATGCACGTGAGAGCCACGGATATTTCACCTTCCCGAAGTTGGAAGGTGAGATCAGCAACCAAATGACCTTTCGCGGGAAAGATGTCTTGGTTTGGTCTGTGAACAATTACCTTGGGTTAGCAAATCACCCGGATGTCCGGAAAGTTGACGCCGAGGCTTCAGCTGAGTGGGGCATGGGCTATCCAATGGGAGCACGGATGATGTCTGGCCAAACTTCTCAGCACGAATTGCTGGAGAGTCAATTGGCAGATTTCATGCAAAAGGAAGACGCCTTCCTGTTGAACTTTGGGTACCAAGGTTGTCAGTCAGCCATTGAGGCACTTGTCAGCCGACACGACGTCATTGTCTATGACTCTGAATCACATGCCTGCATGGTGGATGGTGTTCGTTTGCACCAAGGCAAGAGGTTCGTTTTCCAGCACAATGACATGGCTTCTTTTGTGAAGCAATTGGATCGTGCAAAAGCGCTTTGTGATCAATCCGGAGGAGGTATTTTGGTCGTGACTGAGGGTGTTTTCGGCATGGCAGGCGACCAAGGGCAATTGAAGGAGATTTGTGAATACAAGGAATCGTACGGCTTCCGATTGTTCGTTGATGATGCGCATGGTTTTGGAACCATAGGTGAAAGCGGACGTGGGGCGGGTGATGCACAAGGTGTTCAAGATCAAATTGATGTTTATTTTGGAACCTTTGCGAAGGCCATGGCCACAATTGGAGCTTTTGTTGCAGGTGATGAAGATGTGATCGATTATTTAAGGTACAACATGCGGTCTCAGACCTTCGCGAAGTCACTTCCTATGCCCATCGTGAAGGGTGCGCAGAAGAGACTTGAAATGCTGCGAACGCAGCCGGAGCATAAAGACCGTTTGTGGGAAGTTGCAAACGCACTCCAATCTGGTTTGAAAGCTGCAGGTTTTAACATTGGTGTAACAAACTCTTGCGTCACACCTGTTTTCCTTGCAGGTGGGTTGGGCGAGGCGACAAATTTGACGCTGGACTTGCGAGAGAATTACGGGATTTTCTGCTCAATTGTTGTGTATCCGGTGGTTCCCAAAGACACCATCATGCTTCGCTTGATTCCAACGGCAGTGCACAGCATTAAGGATGTGGAATACACGATTGAGACGTTCACCAAAGTGAAGGACAAATTGTTCGCTGGAGAATACAAGAGCGAGAAGATCGCCTCTTGGGCCTAATCAGGCGCTAGCCAGAAGCCATGCGCGTTTTCATTGAATTGTCGTTTGATGGTAACGCTTACCACGGTTGGCAAAGGCAGCCAAACGGTCTCACAGTTCAAGAAGAACTGGAGCGTGCGCTCTCACTTTTTACGGGCACAACCATGGTCGTCATGGGTTGCGGTAGGACTGACGCTGGAGTTCATGCCTCTTACTTTGTTGCCCACGCGACTTGGCCGGATGAGGCCCCAAGAAGCAAGCGATACAAAGACTGGGATGAGGCAGTGTGGAAGCTAAATGGGATGCTGCCCAAGGCCATTGCGCTTCATCGGATCACAGAAGTTGGAGAAAAGGCGCATGCTCGTTTTGATGCATCGGAACGCGGTTACGTGTACCACATGCACACGAAAAAGAATCCTTTTCTTGTAAATCGTTCAGCTCGAATCATGCGCAATGTTGATTTTGAGCGCATGCAGGAGGCCGCACCTCTTTTGATTCAGAAAGCTGATTTTGCTGCGTTTTGCAAGTCTGGTGCGGATCAGAAAACGACCATATGTGACGTGCGACAGTCGCGCATCATTCCTCTAGAAGGCGGAGAACGTTGGGTGTTTGAAGTCAGCGCAGATCGTTTCTTGCGGAACATGGTGAGGGCCATGGTCGGGACGTTGCTTGAAATTGGTCAAGGCCGAATCGAACTTGAGGATTTGTTAGCTGTTTTAGAAAGCAAAGACCGGAGCAAGGCGGGAGCCTCCGCTCCAGCCGACGGTCTTTATTTGAACCGAGTTGTCTATCCTCATTTTGCTCCTTGGCACGGAGAGTGGAACAACGCAGCAAAGTAAGCATGTCGAAAGAAGCCGTAACGGGAAAAGTATTTGATGCGGCAACGCTGAAGCGCATAGTCGAGCAAGCAAAGCCATATCGGTTGCGTTTTACCATGACAGGCGCATTGGTTTTACTGCTTTCTGCAATGGTTTGGATTCGTCCGGCATTGATTCGAATGGCTGTTGATGATGCCATTCCTGCGGGTGACCACGGTTATCTTTTGCAGATTTTTTGCGCAGTGGTGGGCTTGCTCGTCATTGAAGCACTTTTGCAATTTCGGGTGACGTACCTCGCCAATTGGGTTGCACAGAGTGTGAGTTTGGATTTGAGATCGAAGTTGTTCGAACATGTGGCCAAATTTCGATTGCAGTATTTCGATAAAACACCAGTAGGTACGCTTGTTACCCGCCATGTCAGTGATATTGATGGAATTGCCAATGTCTTTTCCAATGGGATTTTGAATGCCATTGGAGACATCTTAGCCCTTTTCGTAGTCATTGGTACCATGGTTTGGGTTGATTGGCAATTGACGCTGCTGGTTCTTGCACCCATACCTGTTCTGCTGTTTGCAACACGCATCTTTCAAAAGGTGATAAAAAAGGCATTCATTGATGTGCGAAATGAAGTGTCGCGAATGAATGAGTTTGTTCAGGAACATGTAACGGGTATGCACATTGTTCAAGCGTTTGGACGTGAGAAGCGCGAAGCCAAAGAGTTTGCTAAAATCAATGCTTCTCACCGTGATGCGAACATTCGTTCCATCTGGGCATTCAGTGTCTTTTTCCCACTCGTGGAATTGCTCTCGGCAACTAGCGTGGCTATTTTGCTCTGGTGGGGCATGCAGGATGTGCTGGCAGAGCGAATGACCCTTGGCATTTTGCTGCAGTTCATTCTGTATGTTTTCATGCTGTACCGTCCGATACGTCAGCTCGCAGATCGATTCAATGTGCTCCAAATGGGCATCGTGAATTCCGATCGCGTTTTCAAATTGCTGGCGAAAGACGAAGGAATGGAGGATCCGAAAGGTCAATCTTCTTACGCATTCAAGGGGACGATTGAGTTTGAAAATGTTTGGTTTGCCTATGAGGGAGAGCAATGGGTGCTGGAAGATGTTTCGTTCCAGATCAAGGCTGGGCAAAAAGTAGCATTTGTGGGTGCAACTGGCGCAGGGAAATCCACCATTATCAATTTGTTAACGCGTTTCTATGCCCACCAGAAGGGCTCCATTCGCATCGATGGAATCGACATAAGCACCATTCCATTGCATGTGCTGCGAAACGAGGTTGGCGTTGTTCTCCAGGATGTGTTTCTGTTTTCAGATGATCTCATCAACAATGTGACCATGTACAAGACAGGTTATGACCAGTCTGATTTGGATGCAGCAGCTGAAGCGGTTGGAGCAGATGAATTCATCGCGCGGCTTCCTGAGGGATGGAAGCAGAATGTGCGAGAGCGCGGTGCGATTCTTTCAGTCGGTCAGCGGCAATTGATAGCCTTTATGCGTGCATACCTTGCATCTCCAAAAATTTTGGTATTGGATGAGGCAACGTCGAGCATCGATTCGGAAAGTGAATTGCTGATTCAACGCGCTACAGAACGCATTACGAAAGGCCGCACATCCTTGATTGTGGCCCATCGATTGAGCACGATTCGCGATGCGGATGCTATTTTTGTCTTGGAAAAAGGCCGCATTGTTCAGCAAGGTTCCCATGAGGATCTGATTGCAGCTGATGGGGTCTACCGCGATTTGAATCGCATGCAGCTAGGAACTTCAGAAGAAGACCAAAACCACGGAGCTAGATCCTAAGGAAGAAAAAACCGATCAGGCTGCGTTAGTGTACTCAGACACTCCTGCGATTTGATGGTTTTTTTGAGCAACGATCAAACGCTGTTTTTTATTTGATACCAGAAGGACACGGGAATCGGATCGGAGGTTTTGCACCATGCCAATGTGCTTGTAGATTTTTCGCAGGGATCGCTTGTTCCCCTTGTTCAATTCATCCGCATGGTACTGGGTAAATCTTACCAGCCGCTTGGTTCTGACTTGTGTGAGCAAGATCAATTGGTTTGCAATTCGATCCGCAATATGCTGTGGTTCAATCAAAGCATTGATGATGCTTTGGTTTTGATCAATTTCTTGCTGCACCAGTGAATCCAAAGCTCTTTGAAAGATGGGGTCTACGCCGCCATGTCCAATCTCGATCCAAGTAGGGCGGATGTACAAATAGGCCATTTGAAGAGCGCGGTTCACCTTGTGAAAGGGGTGAAGAAGAAAAGTCAGTGCTTGCATGTGCGGTGATACGCGAATACCCGTCAACAAGTTTCAAATGCACTTGAAATGATCGAATGGCTCAAGGCATTCAAGGCAAGTGAAGTGGGCTTTGCATGCTGTGGACCCGAAAGGAGAGACGAGCTTTGTATTGCTGGTCTTGCAAATGGGGCATGGCACGACACGTTCATCGCCGAGCAAGAAAGCTTTGTCTGCGCTTTGTCCTTCAGGAGGCGCTACGCCATTACGGGCCATTTTAATTCGGGTTTCCGCGCTGATCCAGTCTGTGGTCCAAGCCGGTGTCATGACCAATTTGATCTTCACATGCGGATGAATTTCTTCTGCTGCTTCTTGAAGATCTTCCGTGATTGCATCCGTTGCTGGACACCCCGTGTAGGTTGGCGTCAATTCAATGACGGCGGTTTCACCGTCCATGGCGACATTTCGGATCATACCCAGTTCCATCACGGTCAGAAAGGGCAGTTCTGGATCCATGACGCTGTGCAGGCGTTTTTTGATGCGTTCCAGGACGTTGCTTACCATGAAGCATCAGGGTAGGAGCGAGGCAACACTTGCATCTCAGCCAATAAGTAACTCAGGTGTTCTGTGTGCTGGCCGACTCGTCCACCTTTTTGCATCCAATTGGATTCGGGGATTTCCAATGTGGCTTCTTCTAGGACTGCGCTTACGGCTTCTAGCCAAGGATCTTTGAAAGACTGAAGTGTTGGCAAAGTTCCATTGCTTGCCCACTCCTGCGTCTTGTCATAATCCATGAAAAATTCCCCGGTGTATTCCCAAAGGCGATTGATGCTTCCCTGGATTCTAGTTTTGCTCTCCTCTGTGCCATCGCCCAATCGAATGATCCACTTGGCAGAATGGGCGGCGTGGTAGCGCACTTCTTTGATCGCCTTGGAAGCAATCGCTGCGAGTTCTCCGTTCGCTGTTTGGCCTGCCAATGCCTGGTAGCGCAGCAATGAGAATTGGTCAAAGAGAAATTGACGTGCAATTGTGTCACCAAAATCGCCATTGGGCAATTCCAAGAGCAAGAGGTTGTGGAATTCTCGGTCTGTCCTGAAGAAAGCAAGCTGATCTTCGTCCCTGCCTTGGTTGTCTTCTTGACCGGCTAGGCTGAGAAGTGCGCGTGCTTGACCAATCAAGTCGAGAGCAACATTGGAAAGGGCAATGTCCTCTTCGAGAACGGCAGCATGACCGCACCACTCAGAGAGTCGTTGCCCTAGGATAAGTGCGTCGTCTGCTAACCAAAGCATCAGGGAGGCGTTTTCATTCGCCATGTGTCACATGTTTTTGATTTCATCCGGCAACTTATAGAAAGTTGGGTGCCGGTAAACCTTGTCGTTTGCAGGGTCAAACATCACGTCTTTTTCCGATGGGGATGAGGCTGTTATAGCTTCAGCGGGCACCACCCAAATGCTCAATCCTTCGAGTCGCCGTGTGTAAACGTCCCTCGCATTTTCCAACGCCATCACTTCGTCTGCTGCATGCAAGCTTCCTACATGCTTGTGGCTAAGCCCCTGACGGCTGCGAATAAACACTTCCCACAAGGGCCAATCTCCATGTTTTCGGCTCATGCTGCGTCGAGTTGATTTGATTTTCGTTTGGCGACCTTCTCCGCATAAGCTGCGGCAGCTTCACGAACCCATGCGCCATTCTCATGGGCATCTTTTCGTGCTTGCAGTCGCTCTTTATTGCAGGGGCCATTGCCCGCGATGACGTTTTCAAACTCAGTCCAATCAATGGCTCCAAAGGTGTAGTGTCCCTTTTCTTCATTCCATTTCAAGTCAGGGTCTGGAATGGTAAGTCCCAGGAGCTCTGCTTGCGGCACGGTCATGTCGACAAATCGTTGTCGCAGCTCATCGTTGCTGAATCGTTTGATTTTCCATTTCATCGAACGTTCACTGTGAGTGGATTCTCCATCACTCGGGCCAAACATCATGAGTGACGGCCACCACCAGCGATTGAAAGCGTCCTGTGCCATCGCTTTTTGCTCCTTCGTGCCTTCGGTCAAGTTGACCATGATTTGGAATCCTTGGCGCTGGTGAAAGCTTTCCTCTTTGCAAACCCGCACCATGGCACGTGCATAAGGCCCGTAGCTGCATTTGCAAAGTGGCACTTGGTTCATAATGGCTGCGCCATCTACCAACCAGCCCACGGCACCCATGTCCGCCCAGGTGAGGGTTGGGTAGTTGAAAATGCTGGAATATTTGGCTTTGCCTTGATGCAACGCATCTAGCAAGTCATCCCGGTTTGCACCCAAGGTTTCCGCCGCGCTATACAAGTACAGTCCGTGGCCGGCTTCGTCTTGCACTTTGGCCAATAAAATTGCTTTGCGTTTGAGGCTAGGTGCCCGGGTGATCCAGTTTCCTTCTGGTAGCATGCCTACAATTTCGCTATGTGCATGCTGGCTGATTTGGCGAATCAGCGTTTTGCGATAGGCATCTGGCATCCAATCCTTCGCTTCGATTTTTTGATCGGCGGCGATGTACGCTTCAAAGCGTGCGTTCAGGTCCATGGCTTGAGTCATTTCGAGCAATATTGTTACAAAGATAACAATCGGGGCGCCCAATGGTTTTAAGCTCGTAAACTCTTCTATTTTTGTACCATGAATCAATTCCACACACTTCGAGTAAAGAACGTTCGAAGGGAAACCCAAGACTGCGTGTCCATTGCGTTTGAGCCTGAAAATTCGGAGATGTCAGCCTTTGAATTTAGCGCTGGCCAGTATTTGACATTGAAAGCGACCATTGAAGGAGAAGAGGTGCGCAGGAGTTATTCTTTGTGCAGTGCTCCTAGTGATGGAGAGTTACGTGTCGCGGTCAAGCGTGTTGAGCAAGGAAAATTCAGCACTTGGGCGAACCAGGAACTTCAGGAAGGAGACACGCTTGAATCCATGTTGCCAAATGGAAAGTTTGTGCTTGATATTCAGCCCACATCTCAGCGAAAGTTTTTGGCCTTTGCAGCGGGTTCAGGCATTACACCTGTTTTAAGCCAAATTCAAGAAGTGTTGCGAAAAGAACCGGGGTCTGAGTTCACCCTGTTTTATGTGAATCGCGAGACGAATTCCATCATTTTTCGAGAGAAGTTGCAGGAGTTGAAGGATGAATATTTGAATCGATTTCGTCTGTTCAATATCATGACTCGTGAACCTCAGGACATTGCACTTTTCAATGGCCGATTGGACCAAGCCAAGTGCGCCGCAATTCTTTCAAGCCAATGGGTGGATGCTACAGAAATGGATGCTGCGTTTCTGTGCGGGCCTGAGGACATGATTTGGGGGTGCAAAGCAGCTTTGGAAGAAGCGGGGATGGCGTCTGAGAAAGTTAAATTCGAGCTTTTCACTTCCAGCACTGCCAAAACAGAAACGGCGCCAAAAGAATCCGTTTCGCCTGCTGTGGGCGCAGCATCTGAGGGGAACCAATTGTCCATCGTATTGGATGGCATTACGACGGTCGTTCAAGTTCCTGAGAGCAAATCCATCATTGATGCTGCTTTGGATGCTGGGCTTGATGCACCATATAGTTGCCTCGGTGGAGTTTGCTGCACTTGCAGAGCTAAAATGACCAAGGGCACAGCAGAGATGGATGTGAATTATGCACTCGAGGCGTCCGAAACGGAAGCTGGTTTTGTTTTGACGTGTCAAGCCAAGTTAAAAGGTGACGGTCCGTTTGAAGTGGACTATGATCAGCAATGATTTGATTGAGCCAGCTGAACTGTTTTCAAGTTTCACGTTCAGAGAGTTCGAGCCAGCGGAACTCAGAGGCTTCCAGTTTTTCGGTAACCACTTTTAATTCGTCTCCTAAACGTGTCAGTTCCTCGTGCTCAACGGTGCTGTAAAGTGAGCTTGTCAACTCCTCTTTGCGTTTCTCAAGCATTTCCAGGTCTTTTTCAAGTTGCTCCAATTCAAACTTTTCTTTGAAAGAAAGCCGCTTGGTGTAATCATTCTTTGGAGCTGTTTTGACATTCGCTTCGCTATCGGTGGCTGTTGAAATTGCCGATGCTGATTTTGATGTGCGCTGCTGAACTTGACGTTCGGCGATTTCAATGCGGTATTGAGAGTAATTTCCAGGGAAATCTTGAATAGCGCCAGGTTCGCCAAGTTCCGATCCGAGCACCCAAATGTGTTCGACCAAACGATCCATGAAGTAGCGATCGTGGCTCACGATGATAAGGCAACCCGGGAAGTCAAGAAGAAATTCCTCCAAGACCTGCAAGCTGTATATGTCAAGGTCATTGGTGGGTTCATCTAGAATCAAGAAATTGGGATTGGCCATCAAAACCTGAAGCAGATGCAAGCGTTTTTTCTCTCCCCCGCTAAGCAATGAAATGAATTGATGGTGAGTTGATCGTGGAAAAAGGAACCGCTCCAGTAGCTGCGATGCAGTGATCTTATGTCCTCCCTGAAGTTGCATGAATTCGGCGATTTCATAAATCGCTTCGATGACCCGCATACCCTCTGGAAACTGAGCTCCTGATTGGTGATAATGACCGAAAACAACTGTTTCACCAACCACAACTTTTCCGGTCTTGGGGTCTGCTTGCTGGGTGATCAATTCCAACAAGGACGATTTTCCTGAACCATTGGCCCCAACGATTCCGATGCGCTCAAACCGCTTAAAGTGATGGGTGAGGCTGCTGAAAAGTGTTCGGTCTCCAAATCCCTGACTCACCTTGTGCAATTCGACAATCTTGCCACCAAGTCGGTGGGGATTGAGTTTGATGCTCATCGGATCTTCTTCCAATCGAATGCGCGCCTGTTTCTTGATTTCATAAAACCGATCAATTCGGGCTTTTGATTTCCCAGTGCGAGCAGATGGGGTCGAACGCATCCATGCCAACTCCCTTTTGAATGAACCACGGGCGCGTTCTCGATTGACCAGAGCAATTTCTTGGCGCTCTTCACGCTTCTCGAGGTAGTAGCTGTAATTGCCCTTGTAGCGATAGAGCGATTCAGCATCCAACTCGAGGATTGTGTTGCAGACATTTTCTAAGAAGTAACGATCATGCGTGATCATTAGCAAAGTCATTTTGGATCGGGCTAAGTATTTTTCGAGCCATTGGATCATGTCCAAGTCAAGGTGGTTGGTTGGCTCGTCAAGGAACAATAGATCGGGCTCTTCAATCAGTACTTTGGCCAAGGCAACCCTCCGTCGTTCACCACCGCTGAGAGAACCCATCGTTCGGGTTAAATCATGCAGGTTTAGCTTTCCGAGTATTTCTTTGCCCCGGGCCTCGAAGTCCCAGGCTTGCGTCCGATCCATGTTGTCATAGGCCAATTGAGCCGCAGTGGCATCGTCGGGATTTTGCAATGCAATCGTGTACGCATGCAAGGCTTGGACGGCGTCGAGATCTCCTGAATAGAGGTTGTCAAGAATGCTCTCTGATTTTTGATAGGGAGGTTCTTGTTGGAGAATGCACCATCGGACCTCTCCACCCATGCTTACGCGGCCTTCATCGTAAGGTTCCAACTCACAAATGCAATGCAGAAGGGTGCTTTTTCCGCTGCCATTTCGGGCTACAAGTGCAGTTTTCTGTCCTTGTGAAAGTCCAAAGGTGATTCCTTCAAACAAGAGCCTTTCGCCGAAGCGTTTGCTGAGGTTCTCAACAGATAAAATGTTTGTGGCAGCCATGGATGCGAAAGTACTGCGGACCGGGACGAATATTACCGCCATTCACATTGTAAATTGCTCCGTGAAATGGACCGAATCAACTTGGGATGAATGGGATGCTCCAACCATGTTTGCCGCTCTGCGCCTGCGCGCTGATGTTTTTGTGGTTGAACAAGATTGTGTGTACCCAGATTTAGATGACAAAGACGTTCAGTCAATCCATTTGGTCGCTATGGCGGAAAACGCCCAACCAGGTCAACCTGCGATGGCTACAGCGCGAATGGTTCCGCCGGGAGTGTCTTATGCTGAGCCTAGCATTGGTCGGGTGGTGTCAGCGCAAAGTGAGCGCGGCGGGGGACTTGGGCGTGAACTCATGGAACGAGCCATTCGCATTTGCCAGCGGAGATGGCCTCGTCAGGCCATTCGAATATCGGCACAGCAATATTTGATTCGTTTTTACGAAGAATTGGGCTTTGCCTGCGCTGGCGAAGGTTACTTGGAGGATGGAATTCCTCACATTGAGATGGTTCGGCAGGCAGAGAACGTGGGTTTTTGGATAGAAAAGCACGCTGCGATCGTTGCGCAATTTGGTGAGGCTTTAGCCGCTGTGCCAGCAGATCAAAAAAAGGGAAACTCAGAGCATTGGGGCGCCGCTGAGGTAATTCAACATCTGCAGCTTTCTGAGCATGGATTGCGAACTTATTTGGCGAAGAAGTCCAACGCGCAATGGAGTGTCTTGCCGCAAACCGATTTGGATTCAGATCGGGCAGGAATGAAGATAATCGGTGCGTTGAAGTCAAATCGGCGTTGGGAAGATCCCACCAAAGGTGCGATATCACCGAATTCCAATGTCAACGATGCAGATGAAGCCTGGGCAAATTGGATTGAGACTCACGATTCGATGTGGGATTCAATGGAGGAGATGTTTCGTGATTCGGGTTGGTGGACAGTCAAGTTATTTCGTCACCCATTGGCCGGATACCTGTCACTATCCGATACTTTTGCCTTCGCAAGTGCGCACATTGAACACCACATCAAACAGCTGGAGCGACTCCATGCCTAAGTCAATCATATGATTTCTGTTGTCATTCCATGCCTGAACGAGGCACAGTACATCGATTCTGCGTTGCAAAGTCTCCTAGATCAGATGGACCCAGGAGAGGGCTGGGAGGTGATTGTGGCCGATGGCAGGAGCGATGATGGCACGCGTGAGAGACTCAATCATTGGCAGGATACGCATGCACAATTCAGGTGGGTTGACAATCCACAGCGCACCACTCCCCGGGCCTTGAACGCTGGCATAGAAGCTTCAAAAGGGGAGACCATCATCATTCTTGGGGCTCATGCGCAAGTCGACAACGATTTTTTGCTGCGGAATGCAGAATTGCTCAAAGCACATCCAGAATCAGGTTGCGTGGGTGGCGTTGTGGAGCAAGTGCATGGATCCGATCGGTCCCGTCAAATTGGAGCAGCGATGAGCACGCCATTCGGGGTTGGAGACGCGCGTTTTCGCATCGGGGGCATTGCTGGGCATGTCGATACGGTGGCTTTTGGAGCTTATCGAAGGGAGGTTCTCGATGAAATTGGTTGGTTTGACGAGGCACTCGTTCGCAATCAAGACGATGAATTGAATTATCGTCTGTTGCAGTCAGGATGGCGTATTTGGTTTGATCCGCGCATCCGCAGCCGATACCATGTGCGCTCCACTTATGAGAAACTACTCAAACAGTATCACCAATACGGGTACTGGAAGGTATTTGTCAATCGCAAGCACGGCACGATCACGACGTGGCGTCAAACCATCCCTGCTATTTTCTTAGCCACGCTTGGGTTGTCAGGACTTTGTTGGATCCTGGAATTAGCGGGGATTTGGAGCCACATTTGGGATGGGTTTGGGGCTTCCATTTTCATGAGCGCAGCACTGTTATGGGCGATTGCTGGTTTGGGATCGGCAATCTCAGCATCTGAATCAGTGCGTGATGTATCCGGTATTTTGCGTGCATATGGCATGATTCATTTTGGATACGGATGGGGATACTGGCGCGGTATTTTGAGGTTTCTGATTTTACGATCCAAGCCTCAGGAGCACGCTGTAAAGCTCACACGATGAGCCAGGAAGTTCAGAAATTGTTGGCTTGGATGCCAGTGTTGACCGCGTTTTTAATTCCCATACATCCGCGTTTCAGTTCTTTCACACTCGCGCTTTGGGCCGTTGTTTCATTGGTGTACTTTATCGCTACCTTAACCAATGTAGATCAGCGAATTAGAGCTACTAGGTTAACTTTATTGTTTAAGATTTTAGCAGGTGCTTCCTTCGTTTATTTCTGTGCCATTTGTTTAGGGATGTTGTGGACCGAAAATCAAGCCGAAGGTTGGTTTGCCTTGGAGGTTAAATTCAGTTTCCTCCTGCTTCCTTTATTGTTTTGGCAAGCCAATTCCGTTTTGAATGATGACTGGAAAAATCAAACGAAGCGAGCGTTTCAATGGGGGCTGTTGGTATACTTGGTTTGGCGCTTTTTTCAGGCATCTTGGATGGGAGATTGGTCATTGCTCCGTTATGATGGTTTTGCGGGTCCTTTTCACCCTTCATACATGGCCTTGTACTTGTTAACAGGGATTCTATTGAGTTCCAGTCGCGATGCATTGGGCAGGGTATTGCTACTTGTTGCAGGATTCTCAATAGGGTTGCTAGCGTCGAAGGCGGGTTGGGGAATTGGAGCTCTTATCATTGCCATTGAGGCTGCTCGGAGATCAAGGGCTGCATCGAAGGACTTCCGTTGGCTGACTGGCTCATTTGCATGCTTGGTGATCGGAGCAATTTGGGCTGATGGAGGAAGAATGCAAGAATTTCAGTCTTATTTGGGGCGGAGTCCTTCTGTTTCTGTTCAGACGAGTGATGGTGCGCTCAATGTGAGCGCTAGTGATGAAGCAGTCGCAGTGAAAACCGGATCGACAGGCGGCAGGATGCAAGCTTGGAGAGCATCAGTGCAGTTGCTCGAAAAACACCCATTTGGCGTTGGCACCGGTGATATGACCTCAACCCTCGCAGCGGTTTATGAGCGCGAAGGCTCGCTTTATGCCAAAAAGAAAAACATGAATCCTCACAGCATTTGGCTTCAGGCAGGTGTCCGCCTGGGCTGGCTGGCAATGTTGGGCATGTTGGTGCTCTTTGGTTTTTTTGCTTGGAAAGCCATTCATCTTGGAGCCTTCCAAATAGCAATTTGGACGTTGGTCATTGCATTGAATGGCACTGTCGAAAGCCTATTTGAATTGCAACAAGGGGTTGTGGCCATTTTATTTTTGGGTCTTCTGTTCAGTTCAGAGACAACCAAAGAGGTATAATTGAAGCGATTACGAGGCTGTGCCGGAGTGCGCTGCAGGCCTGCTGATTCGAGTTGACCGGTTCTTGATGGATGCAGCCACAAACGAAATGAACAGTGGATGAGGTGCTTCCACAGTGCTGGCGTATTCAGGGTGAAACTGTGAGGCTACAAACCACGGATGCTCTGGAATCTCTACCATTTCGACCAATCCTGAATTGGGGTTGCGCCCTGAGGCGATCATTCCATTGGATTCAAATTGTGACAAGTAAAGATCATTGAATTCATACCGGTGACGATGACGCTCTTCGATGCGATCATTTCCGTACGCCTCTTTCGCTTTGGTGCCCGGAAGTAATTCGCAGGGATACGCTCCTAGTCTCATCGTCCCCCCCATGTTTTGAATGCTTTTCTGCTCTGCCATTAAATCAATCACAGGATGTGGGGTGTACTCCTTGATTTCCGTTGAATGGGCGTCTTCCAAAAGCAAAACATTGCGCGCAAATTCAATGACAGCACATTGCATACCAAGGCAGATTCCGAAAAATGGAACCTGGCGTTCCCGCGCATAGGTGATGGTTTCGATTTTGCCATCTATGCCACGCGATCCAAATCCGGGTGCAACCAAAATGCCATCGAGTCTTTCAAGCACTTCATGGGTATTTTTGGCCATGATGGTTTCGCTATGGATCCATTCGATTTCGACCTTGGCTTCCAATTTTGCGCCTGCATGTATCAAGGATTCCGCAATGGACTTGTAGCTGTCTTTTAACTCAACATATTTTCCAACAAGTCCAATTTTAACGGTGGATTTGGGGTTCTTGTGATGATCTAGGAATTGTTTCCAGGTCGTCAAATCGGGCTCTGTATCTTCAAATGACATTCCCAGCTTTTGCAGCACCACCTCGTCGAATTTTTCCGATTGCATGAGCAACGGCACATCGTAGATGGTTTCAGCATCAATGCTTTCGATGACAGCATTCGGAGCTACGTTGCAAAAACGAGCAACTTTGCTTCGGATCGCGTCTGACAATTTGTGCTCGGTTCTGCAAACAAGAATGTCAGGCTGCACACCGAATTCAAGCAATTGCTTGACCGAATGCTGTGTGGGCTTCGTCTTCAATTCTCCCGCCGCTGCTAGGTAAGGAATGAGCGTAAGATGCACCACCAATGTTTCTTCTGGGCATTCCCATTTCATCTGCCGCACAGCTTCGATATAGGGGAGGGACTCAATGTCGCCAACCGTGCCACCAATCTCTGTGATCACGAAGTCGTAATTCGATTCTGCGCCAAGAATCTGCACGCATCTTTTGATTTCATCCGTGATGTGCGGAATGATTTGGACGGTGCGACCGAGGTATTCTCCCCGTCTTTCCTTGTCGATGACAGACTGGTAAATGCGACCTGTAGTAATGTTGTTGGCTTGGCTTGTTCGAACGTTCAAGAAACGCTCGTAGTGACCCAAATCAAGATCGGTTTCGGCTCCATCTACGGTGACAAAGCATTCGCCGTGTTCATAAGGATTGAGCGTGCCGGGATCTACATTGATGTATGGATCCAGTTTTTGAATGGTGACAGAATAGCCTCGTGCTTGGAGGAGCTTGGCCAGCGACGCGCTCACAATCCCTTTGCCTAAACTTGAGCTCACTCCTCCAGTGACAAAAATATAACGGCTGTTTCTCACGGGCACCGGCGTAGCTGGGTTCGTGGAGTTTGTTTTGGAATCTGAAGGAGTAGGAGACATGCCCGTAACTAAATAATGGATACGGGATTCAAAGTTAGTTCCAAACTGCGCCGAGAACACCTGTTGTGAACATCTTTTCAAGAACTTTGCTACCAAGCCAGCGGCAGAGCTTCTGTAAACCACGTCGCCAAATTTCCAGAGAAATTGTCAGTCCAGATTTTTGGTCAATTCATCGATCACTTTGAATCCACTGAACAGTTCTTGGCCAATGATTCGAAAGAGTGTGTAAGAAGGAATCGCCAGAACCATGCCTGCGGCTCCTGCAAGATTTCCTGCGATGCTAATGACGATGAATATTTCGAGCGGATGTGCGTGGACTCGATTGGCAAAAACAACGGGCTGTGTGAAGAAATTGTCAACGAGTTGGGCAATGGCAAAAACGCCCAAGCTCCCCAGCAAAATTCCGCTGGTATCGGATGCACCAGAGAGCGCGGATGTGGCAATCAAAACCAGGCCTAGCCCCGTGCCTGCCATTGGCCCGATGTAGGGAATCAAATTGAAAATTCCGGCCATAAAGCCAATGAGGAAGGCATTTGGAGCTCCGATGATGCTCAGACCCAAAGAGACAATGGTGGTAATGATGGTTACTTGGACAACAAGACCACCAAAATATCGGGTCAACAAGGCGCTTGTTCGATCGATGATTGAGTTGATTTTAGGCACGAGTTTATCAGGAGTAATTGCCTCGATAATGTTGCGAAAAAGAGCGCCATCCTTGAGGAAGAAAAAAGTCATAAACAGGATGGAAAACACGGCCACGAATCCGTCTCCCAAGCCTTGGAGAAAGGCACCGAAAAAGCTGCCTATTCCGTCAATTTGCACAAACCCTTGGATTTGTTCCAAGAGGAATGCGCTGTTCTGTTGACCATCGCCGCTCAAATTCAACCAGTTGAGGTTGTGATCAATCCAAGAGAACGTTTCGTTTGCCATGCGTTCAACGCCGATGTCATTCATTCCTTGCACAGCGCGCGCTTGCTCTGCAAAAAGTGGTGCGAAAAGTTGTGTCAAACTGATGGTGAGACTGAGCATCACAGCAAGGGTGAGGGCGGCTCCAATCGAGGAAGGAAACTTTCTGCCTCGAATGCTGATTCGCTGCAACATCAAAACCATCGGGCGTCCCACAAAGCTGAGCGCAACTGAAATGAGCAGATAGCCGACGAGTTCACTGAATCTCCAAATGGCATAGCCGAGAATGGCAAAGCCAATCAGACCAATGATTGAATTTGTTGACGGCTTGAAACGCATGGTGCTTGGGTGTGTGGATGAGCGAGCAAAATACATCAACAATGGCCATGCGGCTCCGTTCTGTCAAAAATCAAAATAAGCTATTGTTTAGGCAAGATTAAAAAATTATTTTTGCGACAATGAACAGCACAGGTTCCATTAGCCAAGAAAATTACCTGAAGGCCATTTTCAAATTGCAGAATGAGCACGGTATAGCCTCCAATCAGGCGATAGCAGAGAAGCTTGCTGCAACGCCAGCAGCTGTGACCGGCATGTTGCGTAAATTGACTGAGTTGGAATGGGTTGAGCACACAGCCTATCAAGGGGCAGTCTTGACTCCAAAAGGGAAACAAATTGCAACATCAACCATTCGTAAGCACCGATTGTGGGAGGTTTTTCTGGTCGAGAAATTGCAATTTAAATGGGATGCTGTCCATCAATGGGCAGAAGAATTGGAGCACATTGGTGATGCCGATTTCACAGAACGCTTGGATGCGTTTCTCGGATGCCCCGCCACGGATCCACACGGTGATCCAATACCGGATGCCAATGGGGATTGGGCAGGAAATGAGCGGGTGATTTTAGCGGATGTTTTGGCCTGCAATCAAGAGTTCACAGTCCGCGGAGTCTCGAACAGTGCTTCTGATTTTTTGCGTCACTTGGATGCATTGAACATTCAATTGGGAAAACAATTTTCTGTGGTCGAGCACTTTCCATTCGACGGCAGCTGGGAGTGGAAAGATGAGTCGGGAGTGAATGTCCGGGTTTCAAGGGAAGTGGCGAGTCAGTTGCTGGTGGAACTGAACAGGCCTCAAATGTCTTCAAAAAGTCAGTAAGTCATGAACGAGATTGTAGCATTCATGTCTGACCGAGGAGCCTTAGAAGCTGCTCTTTTGGCAACATTTTTTACCTGGTTTATGACAGCTGCAGGTGCTTCTTTGGTGTTGTTTTTCAAGGACATGCACCGCAAGTGGTTTGATAGTATGCTGGGCTTCACAGGCGGCGTGATGGTGGCAGCGAGTTTTTGGTCGTTGCTTTCGCCCGCAATCGAAATGACTGCAGGGGAAGGTTTTGCAAAAGTTGTTCCTGCATCCATTGGATTTGGACTTGGTGCTCTTTTCATTTTTGCTTTGGATAAATTTACTCCTCACCTGCACATTAATTTCAAACAAGACGAAGCAGAGGGGCCTGCGACTGACTGGCATCGATCGACGCTTCTCGTTTTGGCCATTACGCTTCATAACATTCCCGAAGGACTTGCCGTGGGCGTGTTGTTTGGAGCTGCAGCATTGGGATTGGACGGCGCTTCTGTTGGCGCTGCTGTCGCTTTGGCCATTGGAATTGGAATTCAGAATTTCCCGGAAGGCCTCGCTGTGAGCATGCCACTTCGCCGTCAAGGCGTCAGTGCGGGTCGATCCGTATGGTTTGGTCAATTGTCTGCAGTCGTTGAACCTGTCGCTGCTGCTATCGGTGCGATAGCTGTGATGCAAATGCAAGTGATTTTACCTTATGCCTTGGCGTTTGCAGCGGGCGCTATGATCTATGTGGTCGTAGAAGAGGTAATTCCAGAAACCCAACGCGATAAATACACCGATTTTGCCACCTTGGGCTTCATTGGAGGCTTTTTGGTGATGATGTCGTTGGATGTTGGCTTGGGCTAGCGCTGCAGCGAGAGTCTTTGTTTGCTAAGAGGGGTCAAACGGCTTGTACGCTCCCTTCAGAACTCAGTCCAGCCAGCTGGGGGTGACTTTGCTAAACCACCCGGAACTCATCATGAGCAGCACGCTGTCAGCTTTCTGTTGAGCATCCAAGAAGACTTGCAAATCCGCTTTCGAGTCAATGATTCGCAGGCGATTTGAATTGCCAAAGCATTCTGCGATGAACGCTGAATCAAGTTCAGGTAATTTTTTATGCTTGAGCACTTCTGGGTCATAATACACAATCTGCTCATCCGCTCGCTCCAAAGCTTTTCGATACGTGGGTAGGAAGGCTCGGTTCAGGCTGGAAAATGTGTGCAGTTCAAACACAGCCGTGAGATGGCGATTGGGAAAGGCATCTTTCACCCCGGCGGTTGTTGCTCGAAGTTTGGACGGAGCATGAGCAAAATCTCTAAATGCGATGAAATTTTGAGTTTCCAGCAACAACTCCAATCGCCTCGCTGCCCCTGTGAAGTTGATCATCGCCGAGTCGAAGTCAGATGCAGAAATTCCTACAGTTGCAGCCAAAGCGCGGGCGCCTGCTAAGTTTTGCATGTTGTGTGTCCCAATGAGAGGCGTGCGTGATGTTTTGCCATCAGCCCAGCTCACCATGCTGGTGCCGTCCGTTTCGAGCGCGGAAACAGGGGTGTTGTATGGTATGAAAGTGAGGTCACTGCGCTTCGTCCGTCTTATCACGGCAGCCAAGTGTGGGTCTTCTTCGCACCAAACAACAGATGCGTTTGGCGCCAAGGTTTCCAGGTACGTATCAAATTGTTTTATATAGTCTTCTTCTGTTGGGAAAACGTTGATGTGATCCCATGCAATTCCTGTGAGCAAAGTGAAATGGGCCTGGTACCAAAAAAACTTAGGCCTACGGTCAATGGGAGAACTGAGGTATTCGTCGCCTTCAAAAACGGCGGTCTGCACCCGTGGGTCAAGATGCACCATGCGGTCAAATCCTTCCAGTTGCGCTCCTACCATGAAATTCACAGGCGATTTTATGGCCTTAAACGCATGCAAGAGCATTGAGGTAATGGTTGTTTTTCCATGGGATCCGCCTACTACAATGCGGCGGTCTTTTTCAACGGCACTGAAGAGGAACTCAGGATATGATTGAATTTTCACACCAACCCTTTGAGCTTGGAGCAATTCAGGATTGTCCTGCCTCGCATGCATTCCTAGGATGACACAATCTAAATTTTCATTGATTTGCTCGGGATGCCAGCCCTCATTTCGGGGCAACAATCCTGCCTCCCGCAAGCGACTTCTCGATGGTTCCAAAATTTGGTCATCCGATCCGCTGACTTGATGTCCAGCGTCAGCCAAGGCCAACGCCAAATTGTGCATCGCACTTCCTCCAATGGCAATGAAATGTATTCGCATGGTGCAATTTCTTCAAATAAACCTCTTAGGGAAGGGATTGCGCATATTGATGCCAACAGCTTAGCTTTGACATCATGAGCGGCAAACGGTCTTTTTTGGAAGGATGGCTGGCATTTTGGGCAAGCTTTCGATACATGAGGCAACGTGGCATGAAGGGGTGGATTCTTGTTTTTTCGTTGACGACGGTGCTAGGATGGTGCGGCATAGCATTTGCTTGGTGGTATTCCTTGACCCACTTGCGTGATATCATTTTGGAATCACCGTCGCTAGGCACCATGAATTCCTCAGCAATTGATGCGGATGCTTTTACCTGGTCAGGCATCAGAGAATTGTCGAGGATTGTATTTTCTCAAGGACTGGCCTCATTGATTCAAATTCTTTTTGCTGTTGCCGGTGTGTTCCTGAATCTAAAAATCACGAAGTTTTTGGTGTTGGCGATTTTAGGACCACTGATTGCGATGCTTTCAGAACGAGCTTCATCTGGCGGAAAGGAAAGTCAGCCGTCAAGCTGGAATTGGGGGGGATTTCTTCATGGATTTGTTCGAGGAGCAAAGTCAGCTCTTTTAATGTTTTTGGTCGAAATCGGTTTGGGTATGATCATTGGCTTAGGAAGTTTTTTAGTCTCAATGTTGCTGCCTTTTTTGGCGCCATTTCTTCTGGTTTTGGTGCCGTTAGCATTTGGGGTTCTGGGGTCTTGGTTTTATGGCGCTGCCATGTTTGATTGCATCTGGGAACGCCGTGGATTGGGCAGCAGAGCTGGTTTGAAAGCGTCTAGGGAACTCGGGAGTGCAGTGGTGGGACTCGGGTTTCCGCTCTATATTTTTATGACCATCCCATTTCTTGCTTTTCCATTAGGACTCATTCTGGGGCCTGTAGGAGGCGCTGTTGGTGCGGTATTGCTTGATGAGTCAGAACCGAATGGTTAACTTTCGACTATCGCGTCCATATTTCGATAAAAAGAGCTGCTGTGCGCGTCACAGTTTGTTTGAATAAAAACCATCACGATGTACAATTTTATAAAGAGTGTTTCACTGATTTTTTCGTTTTTTTTAGTCAGTGAATCAAGTGCTCAATCTTGCATTGATAGCACGCTCATTGACCCTGAAGTAATGTGCAGTACACTTTGGGAGCCTGTTTGCGGATGCAACGGTGTGACATACTCAAATGATTGTGTTGCAACCTTTGCCGGTGGCGTGGTCTCTTTCGTCAACGGGGAGTGTACAGGACTCAACGGAGACTGCATCGACCTTGGAAATGTTGATTTTGGAGCATGTGATATGGCTATGGGCGTGGCGTTGATCGGTGGATCGTGCCAGTTCACGTCCGGTTGTGGCTGGGAAGTTGACGGTGAAGATTACCAACCTTATTTCTTTGAGTCCATTGATTTGTGTGAGATTGCGTGTGATGTGGGTTCAGGCTACGCAGCATTTCAAGATGAATTGGAGATTTTGCAAGTTTTTCCAAATCCATCAGAAGGTGTTGTTTCTGTTTTGGGTATGACGGTCGATATGGAATGGAAGGTGTACTCTTCAATTGGCGAGTTTCACTGTTCGAGACGCGGACCATGCCTGCAATTGGAATTGCCTCGTGGCGTTTGGGTCATTGCACTTGAAAATGGTGAAATACAGCGTTTTGTTGTCCGATAAAAGGGGGAAACGGATCGATGAATCAAAGTTTTTGCACCGCATTGTTGGTGCGAGGTTTTCCACTTCTGTTGAAAAGTCCGGTGTTTTTTTATCGATATACGTAGCTTTTTCATAGCTAAATCACTATATTTATAGTCTCAAACTAACACTGATGAAGAATCTCACTTCTTTTCTTGGGCGGATTTTGCCCTTTGCTATTGTATGCAGCCTTTCGATTACTACCGCCCTGGCCCAGCAGGCGCAAGTGCAAATTGTTCGAGCGGACATCAATGGAAACCAGATCAATATGTACCTGGATCACGATTCTTTGCAGCGTTTCGTAAACCAGGCAGTTGGAGCAATGGATGGAGATGCGGACGGGAGTCTCTTGGAATGGTCAGATGTACTGACCAATGGCAACAACCCTGAGATGAATGTCAATTTTAGCGGATACAGCGTATTCGGCATTGATAGTTTGACTTCCACGGGAGTGCTATTAGCAGATAGCCTCGTACTGAATAAGGATGCCGAAATCACAGGTAAATTGATTTTGGGAGATTCGTTGGCCGTAGCAGGAGCTGCTGCTTTGGATAGCACATTAAGCGTTGCAGGTTACACCCGAGTCAACGATTCCTTGTACGTTTTGAAAGCAGCCTTATTTGCTGCGGATGTTAGTGTAGGCGATAGTCTGTTGGTTACTGGCGCAGCGGCTTTGGATAGCACGCTTGCTGTCACAGGTATTACAACATTGAGTGACAGTTTGGTTGTTGCTGGCAACTCGGATTTGAACGGAACGTTGGATGTAACGGGCGAGACCACGATTACCGGCGAACTTCACGCGAGTGACAGTTTGGTTGTTGCTGGCAATGCCGATTTCGATGCTACTTTGAACGTTGATGGAAATGCAACTGTCGGAGGAACACTGGCTGTTACAGGCACTGCTTCTGCGGCGAATGCTGTTGCGGATAGCGATCTGATCACTAAGGGGCAATCTGACACACGTGACGATTCATTGGCAACGGCTGTTGCAGCTAACGATACTGACATCGCTACCTTAAACACAACTCAAGATTCAATTGAGAGTGCTATTCAAGCCAATGATACAGACATCGCTACTTTGAACACAACTCAAGATTCAATTGAGAGTGCTATTCAAGCAAATGATACAGATATCGCTACTTTGAACACAACTCAAGATTCAATTGAGAGTGCTATTCAAGCCAATGATACAGATATCGCTACTTTGAATACAACTCAAGATTCAATTGAGAGTGCTATTCAAGCCAATGATACAGACATCGCTACTTTGAATACAACTCAAGATTCAATTGAGAGTGCTATTCAAGCCAATGATACAGATATCACTACTTTGAATACAACTCAAGATTCACTTGAGAATGCTATTTCATCCAACGATACAGAGCTTGATAGCATCTTCGCACGAGGAGACTCAATCATCAATGTTCTTTACTGGAACAACACCGCCGGAGTGCTTTCACACGAC
>Ga0208949_1000044_pt1 | contig 57307 bp, 35 predicted proteins | sample AOAMet1_03_M0_10_2_FD_188231 | JGI IMG/M metagenome (GOLD analysis project Ga0208949, IMG submission 188231) | Ammonia-oxidizing marine microbial communities from Monterey Bay, California, USA - CAN11_03_M0_10 (SPAdes) | ecosystem: Environmental > Aquatic > Marine > Intertidal zone | place...
GTTCAGCAATTAAAAATCTTGAAGCGGTCGTAAGCCAAACACAAATAGGCCTGCTTCTTATTTTACCCAGAACTTCTGTGAGCCCGCGATGCCTGTCATTCGCAGGATGTACAAGCCGGATGCAAGTCCTGTTGTCGGCAATGAGAACCAATCACTGTTTCCAACCCCATCAGTGACTTGGCGTCCGTTGGCATCAAAAATTTGGTAACTCCACAAAGCACCTGCACCTCGGGCCTGAAGCCATTGAACTTGCAAAGGCTGGCCCGAAGCCAATAGAGAAGGAAATGCCCTCCAGAGCCCATCTGAATCCAATAACCATTCCTTCACTCCAACGGCTTCATAATCGTACGCTCCGCACAGTGGTTCATATTCGTCGCAGATCCAACTCGAAAGAGCACCTGAAACGGTTCCCAATGTCTGGTAGTATGCATCCGGATCGCTGACGTGTGCGGCATGCCCTGCCCCCTCGAGCGTTGTGAAGCATGATTCAACGCCCAGACTCTCGGCAGCCTCATGTATGGTCTGACTGCCATCCACTTCCGTAATCGGAACACCACTTAGCAAAATCATCCCTGACCCATAAGGCACCGTCCCGTCATTGTCGCCATGGACAGACACCAAGGGCATGCCATCCTCAGACATGAAGTCCACCGTTTTGATGGCGCCAGCGATGTTTACAACTCCGGCTATTTCGCTGCTATATCCCGGATTCCCTGATTCCCCCTCCAGTCCACCTCCCATGCCCGGTACCGATTGGTCCACTTGAGAGGGGATTTCTGAATCCAAGTCGATGTAATCCATGTGCAATCCAATGAATGCACCGGCAGAAACACCTCCGACATAAATGCGGTCAGGATCAATTCCCCACGGATTCCCATCCTCTTCAGCTGTTTTGCGAAAAAAACGAACAGCAGCCTTACCATCGTGATATGCGCGCCATACAGAGCGCACGAGTGCATTTGAAATATCCAGAAAATTATCCACTCCCAATCGATATGAAATGGAACCAACAACGTATCCCATTCTCGCCAAATCCTGAGACAAAGCAAGAACATCCGGGCCATCATTGTCTCCACCTATGAAGAATCCGCCATGACCAAGCAATATGAGAGGGCGCAGTGTATTGTCATCACCTGAAGGCTCGTAAATATCAACCACGAGGGATTGACTTAGTCCTGTTGTGTTGATGGCATTGCCGTATTCGACATCATAGCTCACGTCAAAACTTTCAAAAGCTGATGTGTATCTGTAACGTGATGCGTCGCAATCAGATTGGGCGGAGATGTGCACGGTCAAAAAAGACAGGGAAAGCGCGCAAAGACAACTCAGGATATGGTTCATATTGATCAGCTTTGATGAATAGTTATTACACAAATAAAATCATATTTGTTCCTAAAAAAAAAAAATGTGCAATTTCAAATACCTGCTCGCCCCTATGTTATGTGCAATCCTCTGGGGTTTCAGCAGTTGCAGCAGTGCTCCAACCACCTCAGGCCACGCCGTTTTTCCCTTGCGAATTGAAGCTATGAAAGCGTTCAATCTTGCATTTCGAGCAGGAGAGAACACGGATTCGTTGTTCGCAATAGATGGCTGGAAGCGCGCTGATGCTGGAAGACTTGTAACGAAGAAATTTCCAGTTCCGACATTCCTTACACCGCCAACGATCAGCATCAGTCTTGCCCTGCAATCGGCCGGAGATCCTTGGGACAAGTCCGGAGCTGTTGTTCTACTGCCTGAAAAATGGTCTTCCAACATTGCCCGAGATTCCACTGCATCACCCGGCATTCTAGAAAACACAGCCACTGGATTCACTCCAGCTTTAGAAATTCTGCGTTTCATCACCCCATTTGGCGTGGGACATTTCAGCACGAGCGAACGATCCGATGAATACCGTCCAGTATACATTCCCGCATGGGAAGAGGACATCACTTGGCAAAATGATATTTCACATCTCTGGTCTGCCATGCGCGACTCCATTACCATCGGCGTTTACATCGACACCTGGAGCAAGGAAGGATTTGAACTCGACCTTGCAATTGAATTCAAAGAAAATGCGATGCAAATACCTGCAGCAACCCAATATGCGCATCGGTCGTTGCTGAACACCACCAAATTTCATCCCAACCAAAACTCTTTTGATGGTTTTTCAAAAGCGCCCCTAATGATAGAATTTGAACTTCCAGCATTCGCGCGCAATGCAAAGCTCAATTACATCGCCACTGGCCACGGGGGTCACTCAACCGGCGATGAATTTGTACGCTGTGAGCATATCATAACATTGGACGATGACACGGTGGCTCAATTCACGCCATGGCGCGATGATTGCGCAAGTTTCCGGAGATTCAATCCCTCCTCTGGCGTTTGGACTGAGCGCACATACTGGCGCGGTGATAGCATCGACGAAAGAATCGCATCCTCAGACTATTCGCGCTCTGGATGGTGTCCGGGGAGTGATGTTCCCGCAATGGAATTGCAACTGGGCGACCTTGAAGCAGGTCCTCATCAATTCACCATTGACCTTCCGAGTGCTCAGCCCTACACAGACGCTGAGATGAATTTCTGGAACATAGCTGCTTACTTGACATGGCAACTGCCTGAAGAGCTCTAAATCATTGCTTTATTTCCTTTTCTGAACGACCTTTGCCGCCGCTCTGAGCGCCGGTCAACTTGACGGGCAAGCACGAAAATGCAACGTGATACTTACAAGGAGTGCAACCTGATTGAACATGGCAAAAATCATATACACACGGACCGATGAAGCGCCAGCGTTGGCGACGCATTCGTTTCTCCCTATCGTGCAAGCCTTTGCAGCTAAAGCCCACGTAGAATTGGAAACCCGAGACATCAGCCTCTCTGGCCGAATCTTAGCTGCTTTCAACGATCTACTCCCATCTGAGCAACGTGTCACTGATGCCTTGAAAGAACTGGGTGAATTGGCGAAGCGTCCCGAGGCCAATATCATCAAACTGCCCAACATCAGCGCTTCTGTTCCGCAGTTGAAAGCGGCTATTGCTGAGCTTCAAACACTGGGATTCGCCTTGCCTGATTATCCCGAAGAGCCAACGAATGAGACAGAAAAGGATGCCAAATCGCGCTACGATGGTGTGAAAGGATCCGCTGTTAATCCCGTTTTACGTGAAGGAAATAGCGATCGACGCGCTCCCAAAGCAGTGAAAGCATACGCTCGCAAACATCCGCACAGCATGGGTGCTTGGTCCTCCGACTCCAAATCGCACGTGGCTCACATGTCAGCAGGTGATTTCTATGGCTCGGAAAAGAGTGTGACAATGTCGGACGCAACCGAAGTGAAAATCATATTCAAAGGAGCGGACGGAGAAGAGCAAATCCTCAAGTCATACTTCCCCCTCCAAGCAGGCGAAATCATTGATGCCGCGACCATGAGCAAAGCGGGATTGCGCGATTTTGCGATGGAACAAATGGAAGATGCAAAGGCCAAAGGAGTCCTGTTTTCATTGCACTTGAAAGCCACCATGATGAAGGTGTCAGATCCCATTCTGTTCGGAGCCTTCGTGGAAGTCTTTTTTGCTCCAGTTTTTGAGAACTATGGAAAAGAGTTATCAGACCTTGGAGCCGATACACGAAACGGATGGGGCGATGTTTTGGACAAAATCAACGCCTTGCCAGCCGATCGTCAAGCCGCTATCAACGAGGCCATTGAAGCAACATACAAAGAGCGTCCAAACTTGGCCATGGTAAATTCCGACAAAGGAATCACCAACCTGCATGTGCCATCCGACGTGATCATCGATGCATCAATGCCCGCGATGATTCGGAATTCCGGACGCATGTGGGACAAAAATGGAGAACCCCAAGACACGAAGGCGGTCATACCAGATCGTTCTTATGCAGGGGTTTACCAAGCCACGATTGATTTTTGCAAAGCCAACGGAGCTTTGGACCCACGAACCATGGGAAGTGTATCCAACATTGGCCTAATGGCTCAAAAAGCCGAGGAATACGGATCTCATGACAAGACTTTTGAATTCCCAGGCGATGGGATGATTCAAGTGGTTGCCAAAGACGGAGCCGTTTTATTGGAGCATGCAGGACAATCTGACGATATTTTTCGGATGTGCCAGGTCAAAGATGCTCCCATCCGCGATTGGGTAGGTCTTGGCGTAAAACGTGCACGAGCCACAGGAAATCCAGCGATTTTCTGGTTGGACCGCGAACGTTCACACGATGCGCAATTGATTGAAAAGGTTCAGACCTACCTCCGCGATTACGACACTACTGGTCTAACCATCGAAATCCTATCGCCAGTCGAAGCAACGCATTATTCACTGGAGCGCATCGTCAAGGGCGAAGACACCATTTCTGTTACAGGCAATGTTCTTCGAGACTACCTAACCGATCTATTCCCAATCCTTGAAGTGGGAACCTCAGCCAAAATGCTCTCCATTGTGCCGCTTATGAATGGAGGTGGATTGTTTGAAACCGGTGCAGGCGGATCAGCGCCCAAACACGTGCAGCAGCTGCAGGATGAGAATTACCTGCGCTGGGATAGCCTCGGAGAATTCTTGGCTCTAGCCGTTTCACTCGAGCATTATGCTGAGCATACAGGAAATGAGCAAGCCCGAATCATGGGACGTTGCCTTGACGACGCCACAACGCGTTTCTTGGACGAAGACAAAAGCCCTACACGCCGGCTAGGTGGCATCGACAATCGTGGATCGCACTTCTACCTCGCTTTGTATTGGGCCGAGGCGCTGGCAGCGCAATCCGAAGACCACAAACTTCAACTAGAGTTTGCATCCATGGCCTCTGCGCTTAAAACTGCAGAATCCAAGATCATTGAAGAATTGATCGCGGTGCAAGGGTCTGCTGCAGACATTGGTGCCTACTATCGTCCAGACACAAAAAAAGCTGAGCAGATCATGCGTCCATCCGCAACGCTCAATCAAATCTTAGTCGATTAAAAGAACCGCTCAAACTCAGAAGATTGAGCATTAAAAAAGGGATGACCGGTTTGGTCATCCCTTTTTTTGCCATCATGATTCAAGTCACTGGTAGACCCGAACGTAATCGACGGCCATAAAAACAGGAAACTCGGAAGATTCATCTGGGTTCCCCGGCCAATTGCCACCGACTGCAACATTCAATATGAAGAAGAACGGATTGTTGAATGGATAAGGTTGGCCTTGCATCATTGAGGGCGCAATCGTGAAGTAAACCTCATCATCCATGAAAAATTTAATCTCATCCTCCATCCATTCAACGGAAAAGACATGGAATTCCTCGTCGAAGTGGTCGGGATAAATCGAAACCGATGACCCCTGATGGGTCCAACTCGGCCAATCTGCGCCCCAATGTGCTGTTCCATGTACAGTGCCCGGCAAATGTCCCAACAATTCCATGACATCGATCTCACCGCACGCAGGCCAACCCATGTCCGGATAGTTCGCGCCCAACATCCAAATCGCTGGCCAGACACCTTGCCCTTTGGGCAACATGGCACGCACATCGATTCGACCATATTGAAACTCTTTCAATCCGAGGCTTTTCAAACGTGCGGAGGTATAAGCATTCTCACCAACCTTCTCAGCTACAATGAACAATTTCCCGTCACCAACAAAGCTATTGTTTGAACTGTTGGTGTATGACTGGAGCTCGTTGTTCCCCCACCCTCCGTTACCGGAACCTAAATCATACGTCCAATTCTCAGGATCAATGGCTTCGCCTTCAAATTCATCAGCCCATGTCAGAGTCATGCCTTCGTATGAGGAAGACGCTTCATAGCCTTCATCCGAAATGAAAATGTTGCTATCATCATTGCGCAACCCAACATTCACGCTGGGTTGTCCCACCTCGATGTAACCGTTGACCGGATTTTTCAACTCCACTTGAAACGACTCATCGGGTTCGAGGTAATCGTCGGTCACAATCGGAATGGAGATGGTCTTGGATGTCTCACCTGGGGCGAAAACCAGTGATCCAGACATTGGCATAAAATCCTCACCCGCAGTGGCCGAGCCTTCTATGGTCATGTATTCCACTGAAACCTCTCGCGAATTCACCGGACTGAGTTTGACTTCCACGGTCACAGAGGTCAATAAAGCTGTTTCGAAGACTGTGACGTCATTTGCCCAACTGATTTCAGAGTTCACCTCTGGTTGTGGCTCATTGCAAGCCTCACACGAACTCAACAACACAATTCCTGCAATGCTGAGGTATCCCAAAAACTTGTTCATCATTCCTCGTACTAGATTTAATCTGCCTCAAACACAATGGTAAACCAGCCTTCTCCCTGGACGCAGTCACCACCTTGAATGGGTCCATGCAGCACCAATCGGCTTTCGGTCAGTTCTACGATGTCGTAATAGGGACCAGAATCCCAAACCCCCATGAAACCGCACAATGCCTCATCAAATGCATCAAGACTGATCTGGTCTTCTCCGGAAGTACCAGCCCCTTCACTGAGCAAATAAGTCGTTGGTGGAATCTCAAGAATTGTCTCCACGTACCCATCAAAAGGATTCATTGTACTGCCATTGTTGTTGTACAGATATGCTCCGTCTTCGGTGAATTGATAGCGGTCATCCACTTGCCATTCGGTGTGCCCGTCTGCAGGAGAAGTGTACCACTCAGTTGAATACGGAGCGGGACCTACTGAAATAGCACCCGCCTCATTGGACAATTTCCATGAGCGTTGATTGTCGCAACCGGTGAGCAATGCTTTTGTTCCCTCACACGGCAACTCCAACGTTTGATCGATCACCACTGTCGCTGTTGCAGTGCCCATTCCTCCGGCAGTGTGGACAGCGTAAGACAACATGTACTCTCCTTCGACCGGGTAATAAGTGGTATCAGAAGATTGGTCTGAGGTTTGGCCATTGCCAAAATCCCAAAGCTGCAAAAATGAACCTTCAACGGGCTCAGCACTCACAAACACTCGATTCGAATCCGTTCCAACCACTTGACCCGTTGAGTCAACAGCATCGATAAATTCCCACGAAATAATCGCATTAGGAGCACCTGGGAGATCGATGCCCTCTTCCTCAAACGGCTTGCACCCCTGGATCGCCAGAAGAAGGAATAAAGTGCCCATGAGGGCTATGTTGATTGACGTTTTCATATCAGTAACCATTGTTTTGGGTGATGTTGCCACCAGACAACGTGATCTCGACTTCTGGTATTGGAAATACCTCATTCACTCCAGCGGAAAAGCCTGCATCTGCTAAAACAGAAGATGCGCGTCCTTGTCGGACGAGGTCAAAAAAGCGGTGACCCTCCAAGCCTAATTCTACACGACGTTCATGATAGATCGCCTCCAACAAGTCCACACCACTTACATTCGCTGGAATTGGCTGAAGCGATACGCGACCGCGGACCTCGTTCGTGAACAAGCGAGCAGCTCCTTCATTGCCGAGATGATATTGCGCCTCCGCATGGAACAACAAAACATCAGCGTAACGAATGATGCGGTCATTGGAATAGCCATTGGGATTGGGATCTCCAAAAGGTGCTTCGTCTGAAGCATTGATGAAAAACTTCTTGGTGTAGTATTCATGTGGCATGCCCGTGGCTTCCAATGTAAACTCGCCTCGATCACCCATTTGATCTCCAACCTGGAACACTGAAGCTGCCAAACGAGGATCACCTGATTCAAATTCATCCACAAAATTTTGCTCCGGGATGTTGAAACCATACCCTCCGAATTGGCCCCGCGCTCGGGTGAAGACATTCGTGAAAGTCCCTTCCAATTGATTGCCCCAGTTGCCTCCAGATGCGTTCATGTATTGAACCTCCCAAATAGAACCAGATCCATTTTCTCCAGCTTCTGTGAAGATCTTGCTGTAATCTGGTTCTAGAAAATATTCTCCTGACGATACGACCTCATAGGTCAAATCTCGGCAAGGAGCCCATTCAGATTGGTAAGCATGAACCTTGGCCAGCAACGAGGTTGCCGCGCCCCAGGTAGCTCTTCCAATTTCAGAAACCGACATAGCACTGCGCTTCGGAAGCGCCTGACGAGCAAGTTCCAAATCCGTTTCGATCTGTGCCCAAACTTCTGTTGAAGGTGTGCGCGTTTGCTGGTATTCACTTGGTGCCAAATTGGTCAAAATCAATGGTACATCACCAAACATCGTTACCAAGTTAAAATACCAGTAGGCCCGAATGAAAGCAGCTTCCCCAACAAAGCGGTTCTTATCCGTTTCATCCATCTCTACATCGGGAATTCGATCTATCGCGAGGTTGCAATAGGCAATTCCACGGTACGCAACTTGCCACTCAGCGAGCATCAATTTGCTTGAGGCCAGTCCTTGAAAATTTTCGAACAAGAACAATTCCGGCTCATCTCCGTCTCCTGACCCTCCCTTGTGCGAATCGTCCGAAACGATGTCTCCAAAGTACCAGCGAAAGTGCGGTGCCAATTGGCTACTGCCCTGAATGTTGGTGACTTCTTGCTGAAGATTGTTGTAGCAAGCAATGGTCGCTGACTCAGCGTCAGCTGCATTCAAGAAAAAGTTTGCTTCCGTCGATCCAACCAGTGGCTTCACGTCCAAAAACTCGGATTTGCAAGCCACTAGAGAGACGGCAAATAAACCAATGATTAATGTTGTTTTCTGACTCATAATTTCTTGGATTAGAAGTTTACATTGATGCCGGCCATAAAGGTTCTAGCAGATGGATAGAAACCACGATCGATGCCTATTTCCAACGTTCCACGCGAACCAATCTCTGGATCCAATCCCGAGTAGCTGGTAAACGTGAAAAGATTCGATGCGGCAACATAAATGCGACACTTTCCAATGCTCAAGCGTTGCATCACGCTTTCAGGCAACGTGTAGCCCAATTGAACATTTTTGATTCGCATAAACGATCCATCTTCCACAAAACGATCCGAAATCCGGTTGTTCTGATTGGGATCCGAATGGGAAATTCGAGGATAAACGTTGGTAGTCCCCTCCCCTGTCCAACGCTCCAACGCTGAAACGGGTAAGTTCGTCGTATTCAAGTCGTAGCGAAATACACCATTCAGAAGATCGTTTCCATGTGAACCTTGGAGAAAAACGGAGAAATCAAACGACTTGTAGCTGGCATCAAAGTTGAATCCGTAGGTAAAGTCAGGATGTGGGTTGCCAATCATGACTTTGTCTGCACCATCGACAGTGCCATCATCGTTTTGGTCCACAAAAATAACATCCCCCGCTTGGGCGTCTGGCAGCGCTGTATTTGCCGCAGCTTCTTCATCCGTTTGGAAAATACCTGCTGTTTCGTAACCGTAGAAATAAGCAATTGGTTGTCCAATTTCAGTGTAGGAAACCAAATCCCCGATGCCGAATACAGAACCCGTTGAGATCGGCTGACCGCCCTCACCCAATCCTGTGACTTCATTTCGAATGAAACTGATGTTTCCACCGACTGAATACTCCACAAGACCGATTTGATTGCGGTGATTGACCATAAACTCAACACCCGAATTCCTCGCTGAAGCCACATTGGTCGCTGAAGGCAAGTAGCCGACAACACCCGGCAGTGGAACAACAGCCAACATGTCGTTGGTGCTCTTCACAAAGTAGTCGAAGACGAAATTCAATTTGCCTTTGTACAGATCCGCGTCAATTCCAACGTTGGTCTGCTCCACAGTCTCCCACTTCAAATCAGGGTTCGATGTATTGATCGGTCCGGCACCATTGACCTGAACCTGATCACTGCCAAAGGTGTAATTCAGTCCGTTATAGACAAGGCTTGTGTAATCGTAATTGCCAATGCCATCAGCATTGCCATTCTGTCCCCAGCTTCCGCGAAGCTTGAGGAAATCAATCCAGTCTTTTTCAGCTACCCATGGAAGTTCTGTCATGTTCCACGCTGCAGAAAACGACGGGAAGATTCCATAGCGGTTGTTGACTCCGAAACGAGACGAGCCATCCCGACGAATGGTCCCCGCCAAAGAAATGGCATCTCCTAATCCGTAGTCCACTCGCATGAATTGTCCAACAAAAGCCGATTCTGAAATGCCGCCATTCGCAGAAGGCGCTTGTTCTGCAGCATTCAAGCTATTGTTTAGATATGCATACTCAACATCATTTGTTGCGAGGCTGTCACGCGATGCATAAAAGCTTGTGCTTCGATTGCTCAAGGAGGAATAGCCTGCAACAATTTTCAAATCATCACCATTGGACAATTCTTTGTCGTATGTCACAATGTTTTCCCATTGCCAATTGCTCCACTTATTTTCCCCTAAGACCAAAGAGTTGACCGGACGGAATTCGTAAGCCGGTCGGTCGGGGTCGTTCGGTCCGATGCCCAGGTCGTACGTAGGGTTGAATATTCTCTGAGAACCTAGAGACAAGTCAACAGACATGGTGGAACGAAAAGTCAGATTCGATAAAATGTCGAATTCTGCAAAAGACGACCCCACAAAACGGTTGGTCGTCCAAAAGTCGTTGTTCAATGCGATCTGATTCGCCGGGTTGGCGATGTCAGAATCGATAAAATTCGAATAAGCAAAAGTCCCGTCCTCTCGCGTTGCTTGAGTGATGGGGTCCATATTGAGTGCACGCCCAACAGGCGTTGCAAACTCGTTGTTTTCTGCAAGGGCAGAACGATTGAGATGCGTGAAATTGACATTCTGTCCCAATCGGAATCGTTCACCGCCGTCTTGCCGTGTATTGACGCGGAATGTGTACCGTTCAAAATTGCCTTTGTCACCGCCCACAATTCCATCTTGCGTGAAATAGCTTCCACCAATTGCAGTTGATGACGTTTCTGTGCCTTTGGTAAAGCTGAACGAATGGTTCATCATTGTCGCACGTTCAAACACCTCGTCTTGCCAATCAAAACCTTCACCAAGTGATGATGGATCGGCAAGAGCAGCAAGTGGGGTAAGACCAGCTGCTGAACGACTTTCATTCATGAGAATGGCATACTCTTCAGCATTCAGCAAAGCCATGTATTTCCATGGTTCTTGAACACCGAAGTAACTCTCGTATGTAATTTGTGGTTTCTGGTTCTTGGATCCCGCTTTGGTCGTAATCAAAACGACTCCGTTCCCGCCACGTGCTCCATAAATTGCAGCAGAGGCGGCATCCTTAAGAATGGAAATAGACGCAATGTCCGCAGGGTTCAAATAGTCGATTCCACCACTGGGAATCCCGTCAATGACATAGAGTGGCTCTGAATTGTTCAATGAACCAGTTCCCCGAATCCGAATGGACTGGGTTGAACCAGGCTGTCCTGAATTTTGAGTGACTTGAACACCTGCCGCACGACCTTGGAGTGCTTGCTCCGTTCTGAGCACAGGCATCGAGGTGATCTCTTTCGAATCGATGGTGCCTACTGCACCTGAAATTTTGCTTCGCTTCTGGTTACCATAACCCACGACAATGACCTCCTCTAAGCCTGCAACGTCCGCAACCAACTGAACATTGATTTCAGTTATTGCAGCAACCGCAGCAGTCTGTTGTGTATAGCCAATGAAGGAGAACACGAGTTCTGCATCTTCACCACCAACATTCAAAGTATACCGACCATCTAGATCGGTAAACGTTGCATTTTGAGACCCTTTCTCAACAACCGTCACACCTGGTAACGCCTGGCCATCCTCAGCTGCAGTCACCATTCCGGTAACCGCCTTTCCCTGGGAAAAGGCGGTTACCATCACGGCTGTGACAAAGCTGAATGCTAAAAGCAATTTTTTCATTCAAACTATATTTTCACGAAGGAAAAATCCTTCTCTATTCTTAGTTGACCTTCAACAATTTCTGCGTCAATCCAAAGCCTTCCGTTTGAACCTGTATAAAGTATACTCCTGTCGCCTGCGCTGAAATGTCCAAAGTGTAGACATTCTCATTTGCAGGTACCTGGAATGCATCAACAAGAGCACCGGTGAAAGAAACAACCTTCACTTGCTTCACAGATTGCGCACCTGCGAATCGCATTTCAACGTTTCCTGTTGTTACTGACGGAATCAATTGAAAGCCAAAACCAGCCACCTCTGCAATGCCATTTGCGCCTTCACATGCTGCACAAGCATTGTAGCAGTATGCGTCAGTTGCTTGAGTCGCCTCAGAACCAACTGTCAAAAGGCGGTTGGTGAAAGCTCCAGAAGTAATGGTGCACTCTGTGAAGTTTTCAGCATCGAATACTTCATTCACACCTTCTCCATTTTGGTACAAGAACTCATAGTTACCAGATGCAAGGGTTTGCGTCGTCTCGTAGATGCTGTCTCCATCATCATCACTCATCTCAATCGAGCCCCATCCGTCAAAACCGGCATGCAAGTAAACACCACCTGCAACAGTCTGCTCAGACATATCGACACGGAATGTTACAACCACTTCTGAAGAAGACTCGCACGAACCATCCGTACTGCACTGTCCGAAGCAAGTGCTGACAGTTGTGGTCTGATTCACTGCCTCCAGAAAGCGATCATTGTAGTTCGCGGGATCTCCACATGGCAATCCAGCCAAGTTCTCTTTGCAAGACCAATCGGCACATGCTCCATTGGTGAAGGTATAGTGTCCAGAGAATCCGGCAGGAACAATGGTTGAAATGCTGTAAATACCATCGCCGTCGTCATCAAGCATTGGATTATCACCCGGTACTCCAAAGTCGGCACCTCCAGCGATGAACACACCTTGCTCTGAAACCTCTTCGTTCGCCATGTTCACATTGAACGTGACCATATAGGTAGAATCACCTCCGCCACCTGTAGACTCGCATCCAGCGCAAGAGTTGAAGCATACGATTGGAAGCGCTTCGTTAATTGTGCCGACTGTAAACGTTCTGTTGGTGAATCCATCAATGGTGGATGTGCAATCCTCCCCGCCAGCAAACTCCTCCTGGGCAGTCCAACCATCCAAGGTGAACTTGTATTCATAGGTCACTCCTTGGTCCAAATCCAGGTCAGCCCTGAAGACACCATCTCCATCTTCGTCAGTCATCTCATTGCAATCACCACACCAACCGTTGAAATTGCCGTTGAGGTTGACCATTGTATAATCGCCAACATACTCACCCATGTCGACATGGAATGTCACCACTGAGGTAGCCGCTTGTTCGCCGCAAGTGCCATCTGTGGAGCATTCGCCAAAGCAAGTCGAAATGGTCGTTGGTCCGCTCACTGCAGCCAAGAAGCGATCGTTGTAAGCATCGGCGTCACCGCACTCAAGGCCTGCAAGGTCTTCTTTGCAGGACCAATCCCCGCAATTTCCATTCAGGAACGTGTAGTGGCTAGCGAGTCCTTCGTCAAGCAACATCGTGATGCTGTAGGTACCGTCTCCGTCATCGTCCATCATTTGATTGTCTCCTGCAACTCCAAATTCAGCGCCACCTGCGAGATAAACGCCTTCCTCAGAAACCTCTTCTTGGGACATGTTGACATTGAATGTCACCTCGTATGCATTCTCTGCAACAAAACACTCACCGTCAGTGGAGCACTGAGCGAAACAAGTATTGATGACCGTATCCTCCGTGATGTTGCTCAGGAGTCGATCGTTCCAAGTACCGTCTGCACAATCTTGACCTGCAATGTTCTCTTTGCACGACCAATCTCCACACGCACCATTGGTAAAGGTGTAATTGCCCGTGTAAGGCGTGGCCACTTCAATCGTGATTGAATAAGTGCCATCTCCGTCAGGATCAGTCATTGGGTTATCACCCGGGACTCCAAAATCTGCGCCACCTGCCATGAATACTCCACTCTCAGCCACTTCCTCAAGCGACATGTTGAGATTGAATGTCACCGAGGCGGTCTGAGCCATCGACGTCAAGGCAAAAGCTGCAAAAACTAGCGTAAAAAACTGCTTCATATTTAAAAATTTAGGGATTATTTATTCTTCATTGTAACGGCTACATCAACTACTTGGTTGCCCACTCTGATTCCGAACGCACCAGGCTCTACGGCGTAAACATTGTCACGATTTATAAAACCGAGCTCGGCAACAGCAATTTTAGCGGTCACTGCTTTCGTCTCACCAGCACCAATGGTGACACGCTGGAAGTGGCGCAAACGATCAACACTCGGGGTGATTGACGCAACTTTGTCCTGGCTAAAAACAGCCACCAGCTCATTGGTCGAACGGTTGCCGCCATTGGTCAAGTTCACTGTGATTTCAATGACATCATCCATGCCATAATCCGAACGGTCAGTTTTCAAACCTGAAAACTCAACTGGACTGTAAGACAAGCCAAAACCAAACGGGTACTGCGGATTAAAACCATTCATCGAAAAATCAGAATGAATCCTCTCCGTGTGTTTGTGATCGTAAGTCAGGTGAGCCGAAGTGTGGCGTGGCCATGTGAATGGCAATCTCCCGCTTGGATTGTGAGATCCGTCCAAAACTTGTGCGATTGCATCAGCCCCATAATCTCCGGGAATGTAGGCCATTACAATTGCATCAAGCAAAGGCTCAATGTCATCAAAAGCACGCGGACGACCTTCAATGAATACTCCAACCACCGGAATGCCTAACGCATGCACTGCACGAACCAAATCCTTCTGGTTCTCAAACAAAGCAATGTCATCGATATTCCCAACAATTTCGGTATACGGCATCTCCCCCAACCCGAGGACGATGTGCGACGGTTGCTGTCGTTGAATGCTTCTGACCACCCGCTGAATTTCATCGCCGGTAAATTCCATTCCCAAGTCCATGTGCTTCACACGTTCAGAACCAAAGCGCATTTGCATCGCCTCTACCATTGTAGGCTGGCCTTTGGTATTGAATGCTGTGTCTGTGCCTTGCCATGTTCCTGTCCAACCTCCATTAAGGGCATTCAAACTATTCGATGTAGGTCCAGAAACGAACACTTTACCAGCGCCTGAAATCGGCAAAACAGGTTGTCCCTGTGGAGATTCATTTTTAAGCAATGTCAAGCTTTCCAATGCAGCATTTGCAGCTGCCCCCGCGTAATTCTCCTTTCCGGGGTATGCTGACAAAGAAGGGGGGAAACCTTTGGTCTCGAACAAACCCAACTTCTTCTTCATCATTAAAATTCTGCGAACCGATTGGTTGATGCGTTCTTCGGAGATTGATCCCTCCTGCACCAGCTCCAATAAACTTTGCGTAAACTCTAGGTCCAAGGGAACCATGGCCATATCTATGCCAGCGTCGATTGCCATTTTGGTCGCCTCTTTATAGTCTTCGGCTACCATGTGCCTCGTAAATAAATACTTGACATCTTCCCAGTCGGTCACCAATAAGCCTTCGAAACCAAGTTCATCGCGCAACAAGTCTGTAAGAAGAGCTTTGCTTGAGTGAACAGGCACACCATTGATCTCTCCGCTGTTGACCATAATGCTCATCGCACCAGCATCAATGGCCGCTTTGAAAGGCGGAAGAAAATACTCTCGAAGTTGACGCTCTGGAATCCATGCAGGTGTGCGATCTTTTCCAGAAAGCGAAAATCCGTAACCGAAAAAGTGTTTCAAGGTTGCCGCGAACGGCACCCCGCTATTTTGGTATCCATCCACCATAGCAGTGCCCATCGCTGAGACCAAATGAGGATCTTCACCAAACGTTTCCCAAAAACGCGGCCACCTCGGGTCTCGCGCTAAATCAAGCACTGGCGAGAAATTCCAATGAATGCCCACAGCATGCACTTGCTCCGCAGTATTCTTCGCTGCCAGCCGTGCAATTTCAACGTCCCAAGTGGCACCTAACCCAATTTGCTGCGGACCGAGCACACCGTTTTCAGTGTAGGTTGGACCATGGATGGCATCAACACCATACAATACCGGGATACCCGATGACTTGGCGGCAGCGGCTGTTTGAATTCCAGTGATGAATTCGTGCCACTTTTCCGGAGCGTGTTCATGATTTCCACAATTCAAAATGCTACCCACTCGGTATTTCACAAGAGCGTTTTGAACTTTCACAGAATCCAAATGCTGGGGCTCCTGCAAATCATATGGCTCGCCGATGGCGATCGCTCCAAGAGTGAGCTGGGTCATTTCACCCACCTTATCTTCGATGCTGAGGGTCGAGAGCAAAGAATCGACAAAAGCATCTTGGTCATTGCCACTTGACACCTGTTTGTCTGCACAACCTATGAGCAGCAGCATGCAACTTGCAATGGACACTTGATGGAGAAACCAGTGATTCATGATTGAATTCGCTTTTTCGAGTTTATATCGTGTGCAAATTACAATGAACATCCGATTCCCTCCGCAGAAGTAACCCTACTTTTCCATGCACATTACTTGCACATTTACCTCAACATTCACTCATATATTTGCAGAAGAAAGGACACTGAAAATTACATGAACCATTACTATACAGTGCTTTGACCGTACTTTACACATCATCTCAACCCTCAGCGCTTTGAGTACAACTCCTCTCACTTCCCTTCTCGTAGTCCCCTACCTCATCTTCGGAACAATGTGTTTGGCAAACACGAATCCTTCGCAAGCTGTCATTCAACACTTTGATCGAAAAACCATTGGCGGCGGCACCCATTGCCCCTATATTTCGGTTGGTGACCCTAACTTTGTTGCTGCAGCCAACAACCTCGGCCTGCTCATTTTTGACGGAAACGAATGGTCCTTAATGGACATGCCCAATGGGGCGCAAGCAAGATCGGTCGCAGGTTTTGAGAACCTTCTTTATTGCGGCGGACAAGGGTTCGCAGGGATCCTTCGTCACAACGTCGCCACGCACGAACCTGAATGGACTGATTGCACTCCGCAAATCCAAGCAAAGTCAGGTGCCTTTGATGACGTATGGAGAATGTTTGTGCCGCAATTGCCAAGAAATGGCAGGGAATCTAATTTCAACGCAGTTTTCAGTTGTCAGGAATTTGCTGGCTCCCTTTCGCCTGATGGTGACTATCGAGAATGGCTAAAGGGGCCAATTCGAAATGCTGCTACGTGGGATGAAGGGGTTGCATTCCAGACGAATGGTTTCATCCATTTCTTTGATTGGTTGGGTGTTGAAATTGAAAAAATCCAATTGCAAGAAGACTGGAAAATGGAAGGTGTGCTAAAAGATCAGGATGGCGACATCCTGATCTTGACCCACGACCATGGCATTCAAGTGTGGAAGGATTCCTATTGGCATGCAAGCACTTCGCCGTTGAGCGAACACTTGAAAGAGGTCCGTGTGAATTGCATTGAGCAGCATGAAAATTCCTGGCTCATCGGCACATCTCGTGGAGGGATTGTAAGCACCACCAACTTTAAGACATTTCAAAATTCCTACACTCAAAATTCCGGCTTGATCAGCAATAGTGTTCTCAGCCTGAAAACGGATACTCTTGGGAATCTCTGGGTTGGCCTCGAAGGAGGCATCGACTTGCTCAAATACAACTGGCCCCATCGAACACCAGCCGGCCTGGAAGAGCTAAATGAAGCAGGGTATTCATCCTTGCACCTTGCGGATGGGAGCAAGTATTGGGGAACTTCTCAGGCCGTTTATCTTCAATCTCGCGATGATGCTTCTCTTCAAGTAATTGAAGGCGTCCCAGGGCCAATATGGTCATTGTCTTTGAGGCAAAATGACGTTTGGGTGTGCCATCGTTCAGGAGCTGGCATCATTCAGAACGGTCAATATCAGCCGGTCATCGATGAGACGGGTGTATGGAATATCTGGCCATCCTCGGATCCTTCGGTGTGGTATGCAGGAACCTACCTCGGCATGGTCCAAATTGGTTATGCCCCAAGGGGGCGTCACCCGAGCAGTCGATGGCACAACAATGGACGAATCGAAGGCTTCAATGAAAGCTCTCGTTTCCTTCAAGAAGAAAAAAGCGGCATATGGTGGATATCTCATCCCTATAAGGGAGCTTTTCGGTTGAATTTGAACGAACAGAAACGTACGATCACGAATGCTGCGGTTTACGCCGATTCTTCAGGCTTCCCAACCCCTCTTCAGATCAACATGTGCGAGCTCGATAAACGAATGATTTTCGCCACCTCTCGCGGGTTTTATCGTTGGAATCGTGAAACGGATCGAATGATTCCTGATAGCAGCGCTTTGAGCAATTGGATCGATCACGACCGGTCGTATCAGCGCATCATGAATAGCCCAACAGGAGACATCTGGATTTTTGACGACAAATCTGTCCGCATGTTACCGCTGGGAGGCCTTTCTGTCCTCGAAGCCCCAAGATCACGTTTCGCAACAATGGAGCAAAATCCAGTCCCCACGCCTTTTGAAGCCATCGAGTTCCTCGAAAACGGTCAAGTATCCATCCCTACTGAGCAAGGGTTCATCTACCTCACACCTCAATTGATGCATCATGAAAAAAGCTTACCGAACTTGCACATTAGCGAGGTGAAGCATTTGAACAACGCAAAATCAGAAGCGTTCATTCAAGACAAAACCATACTGCTTAATGCTGGTGTTCACGCCCTCGAGTTCAAGCTCACCGGACTCAACTCAGATTGGGCCGGGTTGCTCGAATATCAGTGGCGCATTCAAAACGTAGCCGAACAGTGGTCACGCCCAACTTCCAACTCAAGAATCACGCTCTCAGGCTTGCAACCCGGAACACATGAAGTGGAGTTTCGCGCGTTCATTGGCGAAAACATTCCTTGCGCCGTGACTCCCGTAAAAATCATCATCAGCCCTTATTGGTATCAACTGTCCTGGGTTCGCCTCATTGCAGCTCTGCTTTCGATTTCACTTGTGGTGATTTTCTTCCAACGCAACAAACGCATCCTTGAAGCTGACCATCTCATCCAAAAGCAAAAGGAACATGACAAGCGCATCGAAATTGAAACGGCCATGAAAGCTTCCATGGAGCAAACCGAAATGGCCTTGCAAGCACAAAAGGCCCGGGCGAAAGAGCAGCAATTGGCTGCTAAGAATAAAGAATTGGCTTCGGCAACAATGCACTTGGTTCAAAAATCCCAATTGATTCAAACAATCGACTCGAACCTGCAATCTTTGAAGTCTCAAATACCAGGCGAAAACAAAGCCGAGGTTGATGGACTATTGAACATCATCAAAGATGGTGGGAAGCTAGATGATGCATGGGACACTTTTACAAAGCAATTCGACCAAGTACACGTTGAATTCCACAAACGCATTACCGAACAATTTCCACAATTGACAAAAACTGACCTCAAACTCTGCACCTACCTCCGCATGAACCTATCCTCGAAAGAAATAGCCTCCCTCATGTTTGTCTCGTTGCGAGCTGTTGAAGTAAGTCGATCCAGGCTTCGGAAGAGATTAGGTCTTGAAAAAGAACAGAACCTCATCGCGTTCATTCAAAACATTTGAGCCCTGGCACCTTAATTTCACACGCATGAAAGCGCCATTTTCGAGCCACCTCCAGTGCATGCCGTTTTATACTCTTGCATTTTTAGTATCTGCCGGACTTTGCTCCTGTTCGGGCGATCGCGGTTCACATGAAACCATCGCTTCTTCCCAGATCGTCCTCAGCCAAGGCTGGGAATTTCGCAACGCATTGGACAGCCTATGGATGCCTGCGAATGTTCCGGGCGATGCCATGACAGACCTCATGCAGCAGGGTAAACTTGAAAATCCATTCGCAGGAACCAATGAGCGAGCAAGTCAATGGGTTGAAACTCAAGATTGGCATTACCAATGTGTTTTTGAATTGATGCCACATCGAGGAGACTCCAAAAGGCCTCTGCAAGAACTCGTTTTTAAAGGCATTGACACCTTCGCCGAAATTCGTCTGAACGGCATCTTACAGCTGAAAACGGACAACATGCATCGAACGCACGTGCTGCCGATTTCAAACAACATTCAGTCGCCATGCACCCTCGAAATTGCATTGCGATCAGCAGTCAACTCCGGCAAGCAGATAATGGATGACCTGCAACTTCTCATACCTACGAGCAATGAAAACCGTCCTCTTGACGAACGAACCAGCAGCGTGACACGCAAAGCAAAATACCAATTTGGCTGGGACTGGGGACCAAGGCTGACCTCGTGCGGCATCTGGCGACCGGTCATCCTGCGTGAAACAAGGCCCATGCAATCTGAGGACATTCAGTTATCACTCGTCTCACTAGATGCACAAGAAGCGATCTATGAAATCAAGGCACCATTTGACCTTAAGAGCCAAAACATGCGCATCGAAGGACCGAATGGCTCGAGGGTACATTGGAACACAACTCTCAAGAATGAAGGAAATTGCTTGATTAAAATTTCAAACCCTGAGCTGTGGTGGCCACGCGGAATGGGGAGACAGCCCTTGTACACACTCAGTTGGTCGGGGGAGAATCAACACCTCAACGTGCGCTTCGGCATTCGCAAGATGCAATGGAACCGGACGCAAGACGCATTTGGCACCTCATTCGAGTGTGTGGTGAACGACATTCCCTTTTTTGCAAAAGGCGCGAACATCATTCCGCCTGATTTTTTCCCAGCACGAGCTCTAAACTTCGAGGATCGCCTCATTGATGATGCAATCGAAGCAAACATGAACATGCTCCGAATCTGGGGCGGTGGGATTTATCCCAGTCAATCATTTCTGGACAAATGCGATGAACGTGGCTTGGTCATTTGGCAAGATTTCATGTTCGCATGCGGCATGGTTCGGGGCGATTCAGCGCACCAAACCAATGTCAAACTAGAAGCCATAGACCAATTGAAAAAGATGCGAAACCATGCCTGTATGGGGCTTTTTTGCGGCAACAATGAATCCATGCACGCTTGGCAAAATTGGGGATGGCCCAAAGCGTTTGATCTCCACGATGAAGATTCACTGGCCACCGAACAAGCTTATCACACCATTTTTGAATCCATTTTACCACATGCCATCGACTCGTTGACCGATTTAGATTATTGGCCTTCATCGCCCATGGAAGATCCGAATGAAACCCGTGGCATGCTCTCAGGAGATGAGCATGCGTGGCGGGTTTGGTTTGACACCTTAGACTTTGACTATTTCTCAGGGCATCGGGGTCGTTTTGCCAGTGAGTATGGGCTTCAAAGTTTACCACACCGAAAGACATTGAACGAAGTTGGCATCACTGAATGGGACGATGAAGCCTTGCAATTTCGACAACGATCCAGCATGGAATGGTTGAAGCCCGGACTCGATGGATGGGGCATGATGCGGATATATGCAAGGCGTTACACCGCCGATCCTGCGCAGACCGTTGAGGCATCAGAAACCGATGGCACAACTGCATTGAATCGGTGGATTTACCTCAGTCAATTGACGCAAGCCATTGGACTTCAAGAAGCAATCGAACGCCATCGAAACAGCCATGGAAAAATTGCCGGCTCGCTTTACTGGCAATTGGATGACGTGTGGCCTACCGTTTCATGGTCCACCGTAGATCACGCGGGTCGTTGGAAGTTGGCTCACCATGCTGTAAAACATGCAAATGCGGATTGCCGGGTGATTTGGAATCGATCCAATCCTACGACTTCATCCATGCAACTGCACAACCAAAGCCCGAAGCAGCTGCACAATACAGAACTCCATGTGCAATGGCGCAACGAACGTGGTGAGCTGGAACATGAAGCAACAAAAACAACGCACTTGAATCCATTTGAATCAATCGAATTGAGCTTCCCAAGCATTCCAAATGAATCCGCCCTTGTTTCTTGGACTTGGATCGGTGATGATGGTGGCACGATTGATGCCGGTCACGTTTTACTGACCAAACCCTCTGAGATCAACTGGCCAAATGCCCATTTAAAACTCATTCAAAATGGAAACGATTTAATCGTCTCTACCGATAGCATTGCATACGGAATCAGACTCCAAAGTGACATTGACGGCAGATTCACTGAAAATGGCTTCTTGCTGCTCCCCGGGAATGAGAACGCCCGCCATGTGCAGTTTCTGCCAACCCACCACGAAGGGGCGACTCTTGGCGTGCATTCGGCGCGGCACTTCGCCCAATTCCAATGAACCAACAGGGATCAATGAACCTCGAATACGTCGAATGTATTTCCACGAAAGGAGACCGAGTCCCCGGCTTTCTTGCCCAGTAAGAGTTGCCCCAATGGAGAGCCTGCGGAAATGGCAAAAAGAGGCTCTTCCGACTCCTTGACACGTCCGAGAGGCACTGAAACAAAATAAATCCCTTGTTTGGTTTTAACCGCTGCGCCCCAAACCACTTCGCTCATCGGATTGGTCGGCATTTGCCCCACTTCGTTCAGCTGCTTTCGAGTGGACTCAATTTGTCCTTGAATGCGCGTAAGCTCCTGCTCCATCATTGCTCGCCCTGTCTCGTGTTTGTCACCCGCTGAGCTCTTGGTCGCTGAACCCTTGGATTCCTCCAATTGCACCTGCTCACTTCTCAAGGCTTCCAATCGAAGCCGAAGTTGACGGTCAATGAGCAGGATCCAGTTCGATTTGAGAGAGTGCATGCTGGCGTTGAGGATTGAGCGTCAAAACTAAGCCATTCCAATCGTTCATCGGAGCAAGTTGACCTGCCCTTTCCACTGACGAGATGACTCGGGAAAAACACGCGAATCAATTTGCAACACCCATGTGTAAATTCCACCTGGCGCAAAATATGCACCCCCATTTCGCGCCTCTCCTACCCAGTGGGCCTCAGAGTCCTGAGTTTGCCAGATCATTTGGCCGTATCGATTGTAAACAACAAGCTCATAACGATCCACCAAGGAAGGGTCGGACAACACTGGCTTCCATCCGTCATTGATGCCGTCTGCATAACCCTGCTCCGGTGGAGTGAATGCATTTGGCACATAAACTTCAAGGCTCTCAAGCACTTCGACCACCATCATGAATTCTGAAGCACAGCCGAATTCATTGATGACTGTGAGCAAAACTTCATAAGATCCCGAGGCATCATAAACGTGATTGGCGTGCCATTCAGAAGAAAGCTGGCCATCTCCAAAGTCCCAAATTGACTGACCCGAATCTGAAATGTTTTCAAATGTCCACGAGCTGTTGAGCGGATCAGGAGCATCAAAAGTCCCCGCATATGGATCGGCATAAAAACCGACTGAAGGACGGGGCAAAACGACAACAGAGTCCTCCAAAGCCAATGACGCGACGCAACCTCGTTCAGAAACAGCCGTTAACTGAACACCGTATGAACCGGGAACGTCTAACATCACTTCTGACACCTCAGCATCGCTCTCATAAACAAGCGTTGTGTCCAAATAAATTTCAAAAACCCAATCTGTCGCGCCGCTTGAGGAATGTTCAACTTCCAGCAAGTGAGGCACACAGCCCATCAAAGGACTGGCAGAAAGAGAAACTTCGGGAAGCGCTAGAACCTCGATGGAATCCTGCGTGAAACTTTGACAACCGAATTCATTTTCACTGATCAACTCAACCACATGATTCCCCAGAGTCAATAGCTCCAACTCAACCACCTCTCCTACTGCAACGAGGATGCTATCGACGAACCACGCCATCTCTGATGCTTCAGACGATTCAACGATTGGGTCAATGATTGCCGGCAAACCACATGATGTAGAGTCCAGCAGCTGGAAGGTTCCAACGGGTGACGGCAATGCCTCAAGCAAAACTGAATCCGAAGAGACGCAGCCCCATTCACTCACGACAGCGTATTGAATCCATTGCGCCAATGGAGTTCCTCCCGAATGGCTTACCGAAATTTCCGGTGAAAACGCATTCGAAAATGGGATGTCTCCATCCATAAACCAAGACCATTCGCCTTCTCCGAAAGTTTCGTTTTCCATCGTCACCTCCAAGGGAGAGCATCCACTGATTGCGCTTGGCTCAACAGCAAGCGTCAAAGGACTATGGATGACAATATCCAATGTGCTGGCAGCCAAACAACCGTTGATGGAATCCGTTGCTTCTGCTTCCAAAGTTTGAGATCCCGGCATGTTCCAACCAATGAGTGCAGGAGAAGGCAGAGTATCCAGCCCCGATGGAGACATCCATTGGATTTGAATGTCACTCGCTGGGCCTGAAGAAATCACATCAAAGAGCACCGAATCGCCCAAGCATGCGTTTGGATTTGATGCTGTAAATTCCAATTCAAAAGCGGGGTGCACTGTCACATTCAACGCAAATGAGTCAACGGAACAAGCACTCGAAACAGTCTGAACAATGGCATAAGTGCCTGATTCCGTGTATGTATGAGAAGCTAACGAATCAAGGCTCATTGCGCCATCTCCGAATGACAACTGAATTGCATCAGCGCCAGAGCTGAGGTCTGTTGCCGTGATTTCCAGAGGCAAGCAGCCCGAGATCGCATTCAACTCAAACTGAGCTTGAGCCAAAGCAGGCTCAATCAATACAGAAGTAGAGTCTGAAGCCGATCCACATGCGTTAGAAGCGGTCAATGTCATGGAATACACAACCGATTCTAGCACGGCCTCGTATGCAGGCCAGGTTGGGTTGGAACCGCTTGACGTTTGACCATTGCCAAAATCCCAGTCTAAATTGTCTGGAGAACCATTCACATTGAATTCAAATTCGGGGAAGAAGGGCGAACAACCTCCTTCTATTGTTTCAAATACATCGACTTCAGGCACAGAGAAGACCACAACAGAATCTTGCATGGAGTCGGCACCACATTGGTTGGACACAACCATCTCCAAAATGAATCCTTCAGCAGGTGATGGTTGTTCGAAAACAGCCGAGTCACCGGAACCGAGGGTCAAATCGACACCATCGATGCTCCACTGCACCGCATCGATCGCGCCTGTCGAAGCGTTTTCAATGCCAACCTCGAAAGGCGAACATCCCGAGTCTTCAGTGAGGCTAAACAAGGCCAATGGCGCAGCAATCCATTGCACCGTTTGATCCGTTGAATCGGCACACCCCCACTCGTTCACAACAACCAATTTCAAAGCTTGTGCCCCTTCCTCAACACTGACAACACTCACATCAGGAGCAACACCCACAAGGCTATCCTCCAACCACCAAGCATATGATTCAAAGCCTGCAAAAGTGGAAGACGTAGCAAATGGCTCGCCAACACATTGCGGGTCGGTCACTGAAAAATCAGCCACAGGAATTCCATGAACCCGAACGAGGTGTTCTGCAGCATTCATGCAACCTGTTGAATCACTTTCCACTTCATATTCAACGAGGTAATCATTCTCCGAAAGATCCACATCAAAAACTCCAGCAAGTGCATCCAAGATGCCTGGCCCACTCCATGCGCCTCCGGATGGCGAGGCAAGAGGTAGCATATATTCAGGGTCTCCAAGGCAAAGCGAACTTTCGGATTCTAAAATGATTGCGGGCAAATCATGGATGACAATGATGCGTTCATCCGATACAAAGCAAGAATTCTCTCCGCCTGCGTATTGAAACTGATAATTGCCCGGATTGAGCGTGCTCAAATCAATGGAACCGGTAACGGAGTCCACCAGCGCGCTCTGCTCCTCCAAACCGAATCCGTTCCACGTTGCTGAAACTCCTGAAAGTTGACCTTCCAATTGAACCAGCGCATCGCCAGCGCAAAACGCCGTGTCAGATCCTGCAAAAATCGCTGGCAACGGTTCCACCACGACATCGAGGGTATCGGCATTGGAGCAGCCCGTCAGGGAGTCGAGGTAAACATATTCCACTCCAAATGATCCCAAACCAAGTAGAGCAGGATCAAGAACACCTGAAGACTGCACAAGTGAAGACGCGCTGCCCAATCCATAAAAAGATCCCGAGCCTTGAGCGCTTGAGACGGGACTTGCTTGATTCAATACCACATTGAAAGACTGATCGCAAAGCGCCAAATCACCTCCAGCAAAAACTTCGGGCAAAGCAGGGATGTTGACATTCCAAGAAGCCTGGGATGAACACCCATTCATGTCTGTCGCAGACAGTTCAACAACATACGTGCCTGGAAAATTCCAACTCACTGCAGCAGCAGGACCGTCTGCCACAAGCGCAGCAGATTCAGCAGAAAACCATGCAAACGTGATTCCCACATTGCCATCATTCACCTGTGTCAGTATTTGAACCGAATCGCCTGGACAGGCCAATCCATCTATGGAACTTGAAATTTCAGGCACATCATGGCTCACCAAGACCAACGAATCCGTCACCAAACATGATGCATCTCCGCTCGAATAGTGATAGTCGTATAACCCCGCACTGAGTGCTGCAAGATCCACGCTGCCCGCAATTGAATCCAACAGAGCCGGACCGCTCCAGAAACCAATTGCATCCAACGGCAGCGGCAGCTGCAAGATGGATCCATCAGCGCATGCCTCTATTTCCGAGGCCAATTCTTGCGTTATCGGAGCGATCACATCAAGAAGCGTGGTGTCTTTCGCGCTGCATCCGAATCCATCAATGTAAGTGTAAATCAATGGCCATTGTCCAATTCCAAATCCACTTGGAAGGAAGATTTGATTCAGATCTCCTTCAACTTCCGCGGCTGCGGGTAACGCCCAAGTCCCCCCTGTTGGAGATGCAAAAGGCAACGGAATGGCAATGCTCTGATCGCAGACCTCAACCTGCGTCGGAACTGAAAGATCTGGTCTTGGGTTAATTGTGTAATTCGCATCCACAAAATTCGAACATCCCAATGCATCTGTGACAATCAATTGAGCCGACAACGTGTCAGGTCCATCAGAAGGCGCGACGATGAAAAAATCACCCGCTTCAATCTGAATGCCCATTCCTGTCCACTCCAATGCGTAGTCCAATAAACCTGTTGCTGTTCCTCCAAATGGCAAAGCCGAAAGCGCAATGGAATCATCAGGGCAATAGAACGATGACGCTTCTTCTATTGTGGCACTCGGCAACGGCAAAACTTCAATGGTGACCGTGTCCCGTTGAGCACATGTAAATGAGCCCGTGTGAAAAATGTAAGAGTGCAATCCCACAGACAACTCGGATGTGGCAATCACAGCAGAAAGTGAATCTGTCACGCCTTCTCCAGACCACCACCCTCCTGCGATGGGAACAAAATCAGTCAAAATTAATTCAGGGGTGCCCTGACAAATGGACTGATCCATGCCTGCAGAAATCGCATCCAAAGCCGAAACTTCAACCACCATTGAATCAGAACCTGTGCACCCCAAAGGGCCCGCTGCCGTGTAAGTCAACAGATGCATTCCTTCTCCTACCAATCCCGGGTTAAAAGTCCCTGATGAATCAACAACGCCATCGCCTGACCATGTGCCAAAAGCAGGTTCAGCGCCGGGAGTGTTCACCTCCAAAGATTGATCGCACAATTGCCAAAGGTCGGGCAATGCTATTTCTGGAAGTTCGAGAGGTTCAATGAAAGCCGACCCCGCATCTGAGCAACCGAGATCGTCAAAAACTTCAACGAAAACAAACGAAAATCCTTCTTCAACGTTGGCAATCCAAAATGGATCACTCGCAGGTGTAAACTGCACACCATCAGACCACTCGTAGCTGTAATCATTGCCTTCTGCCAACGTTCCTCCTCCCGCATATACCTCGAACCAAATGGTGTCCTCATCGCATGAAAAACTGCCTTGAGTAGACAGCAACGCAACCGGGTGTTCAGTAACCGTCCAAACAATCGTATCAGCGCTAGCGCATGAGCCTGCACCGACTTGATAGACAAACTCATTCAAGCCCACTTCAAGTTCGCCCACATCAACGAGACCAGAATATGGATCCATGAGGGAAGGTCCGCTCCATATCCCTGATTCCACTGCTTCAAATCCAGTTAAATTGCCCCATTCATTGCTTTCACAAACTAAGCTGTCCATCCCGGCATTGGCCCAGACTGGTTCGTTCACCAAAACATGCGCCGTATCCATCGAGGCACATCCGTTGGAATCGACAAAATGGTATTCCAATGCAACTGTGCCGGGCTCGAGGTTATCCGGATTGAAGAAACCACTCATCACTCCTGGACCCGCCCAAGCGCCTCCTGCGGGTGAACCTTCGGGCAATAATTCATCAAAATTCTGATTGCAAAACTCCAAGTTTTGAGGCGCTGTAACCACAGGCAATCCGACAATTGAAAAGTCAAATTGCGCATTTCCTGTGCAACCTTCTGGTTGCAACCAAAGCGGAAATGGATCGAATACAACCTCTGCACTCACTGAATAATCACCCTCAGCTAAATTCAATGCTGAAAGGTCCAAGTATTCACCAGCAACAACGCTATCGTTGAACAACCATTGCTGGCTCGTGGACCAGCCGAAACTGATTACCGAAGACTCAAGTCCTACAGGGTCACCATCGCAAATCACCTCTTCCCCGGCGATGCTTATTCCAGGTAAAAACATTGAATAAACTTGAAATCCAGCGGATGCAGAACAGGTTAACCCCCCATAATCATTGAGCCCTTCTACACCTCCAACGACCGAATTTTCCATTTCATAAACCGCTACAGAATCACCTTCAGCCCCGCCACTCAAAAGCAGAGCAGAAGAATTCCAGCTGTATGAATCAGCTCCGGAAGCCTTCACTTCCACGGGAGCCCCTTGGCAAAACCAGTTGTAATCAAAATCAACGGCAACGGAAGGCAATGCACGAACCTGGACATAGCTGGTATCGCTGCTCGTTCCGCAGGTGTTCTCCACCCAGGCAACGACCTCGACCACACCTGCCTCTTCAAAAGGCATGTTCAAAGGAGCTGGAGAATTCGATATGACGCTATCTCCATTGACAATCCAAGCAAAATTTGAAATTGCCGTATTTCCCGGGTTTACATAGACCAAAGTCTCCCAAATGTCAAAAGCACAGATTTCACCGCCACTGGTTGTGCTCACTTCTGGAGCCTGCGCAGCGTTGACATAGGTTGCTTCTGAATAACTGGTGCATGATGGAAAACCTGAAGCAGAGATTGTTAACTCCACTTGATAAAGGACTGGGTCCAAGAAAATCACAGAAGGTGCCGCATCCAACGCTGTACTCCCAGCGCTCCATTCATACGCGCCTCCTTGTATGTTCCATTGGTGCGTAAAATCGCCGCAACTCGGGTTTGGCACGTCGCTCATCAAAGTCGCAGATACAGGAGCGCAAACGCCGTCGAAATCCGACCAAATCTCGAAAGAATCAATGGCATCAATGGCCTCGCAAGGGGTTTCACAATCCTGAGCTTGCAAGGCATCGCTCGTTTGCAAAAAACCGAACACAAAAAGCCAGCAGAGAGATTTTCTCAAGCCGGCTAAAAAAGGATTGTAATTCTTAAAAAAGAACATCGTTTCCTTCTACGCGCAAATCAATGGAAACGTTTCGTATTGAAAAAAATATCTCCTTGCAACGTTCATGGATGTTTCGTTGTTACTATTTTCTTAGATTGGCAGATACATTCCAATTCAAATGACATCAATCATCCCCAGAACTGGTCAAGTCTTTGTGATCATCCTTGCTGCATTGGCTTGGAACACGGCAACAGGGCAAACCCCAATCGCTTTTGATTACAGCGGTGAAGTTGAAATCTACGTTGTGCCGAGCTGCGTAGCTCAGATTGAAATCACACTAGAAGGAGCAAGTGGTGGCGGAGGAAATGGTGGCAATGGCTCTACCGTCTCGGGCATCATTGACGTTGTCGAAGGTCAGGTTCTCGAAATCCGAGTGGGAGGCGAAGGAAACTGTCCTGGCGCTGGATTCAATGGTGGTGGAGCTGGTGGTGGAGCGAACAACAATGCAAATGCCGGCTGCGGCGGCGGCGGAGCATCGGACATCCGAGTCGCTCCATACGGATTGGAAGACCGAGTGGCTGTTGCTGCCGGAGGGGGAGGCACTGGAGGTGGAAATACCGATGCGGAAGCAGGCACTTCGGGGTGCAACAATGGCGATGATGGAGATAGTCCTTTTGGGCAAGGTGGCAGTGGTGCCACAGCAAACAATGGAGGCGCTGGCGGCCCTCCTTGGATCAACTCAGGAAACAATGGGGATGCCGGAACATTGGGAATTGGAGGCAATGGAGCTACGGATCCCTGTTACAATGTTGGACCAGGTGGTGGCGGTGGTGGTGGCAAACACGGCGGCGGCGGCGGCGGAAGCGATTGCTTTGCCTCAGGCACCCTCGGCGGCGGTGGCGGCGGCGGCGGATCCAGCCTGACACCTGCAGGGTTTACTTGCACTGGAGGCAATGTACCAGGAGATGGAACGATTACGATCACTCCTTTGGGCGGAATTGGAATGTCCATTGAGCCGCTCAATCCTCAGTATTGCGAAGGTGATTCGCTTTTTCTAAATCTCGCAGGAGCCGATAATTACCAATGGCTTGAAGCCGACGGACTGAGCACATTTGAAGGCCCTGACGTTTGGGTCAGCCCCGATTCAACGACCGTTTACAGCGTCATTGCTTCCACCGAAGAATGCCTTGACACCATTGATGTCACTGTAACCGTAGTCCCATACCCAATCCTGACGGTCGATCCTGTTTACGCAACCTCTTGCAATGATCCGATTCAGCTCTTTGCGACAGGAGCCTTCCAGCTCGCATGGACTCCTGTTGAAACCCTGAGCAATGGCTTTGGACCATTTACAACGGCCACACCCACTGAAACCACAACCTACACTGTAACTGGCACGAATCAAGGGTGCAGCAGCACGGAAACCGTGACCATTGCATTCCAACTGGAAGTGGAATCGACCGAATATTTTTGCGAAGGCGAAGGCTATTCCCTCCCCGATGGCTCAGAGGTGACCGAAGAAGGCACTTACATTGCCAATTACATCTCCGAAGCAGGCTGTGACAGCATCGTCACGGTGAATTTGTTTGAGCAGTCCACTTACGATTTTCAGATGCCTGTGCAGCTCTGTGCGGGCGAAACATTCACGTTGCCCGATGGAAGCATCATCGAGGCACCGGGAACATACCCCGTAGCACTGGAAACCGCCCTAGCGCAATGCGATAGTTCCATTACAACCGTGGTTTCCATTTTACAGCCTTTCGAAACGGAAAACACCCTTGCGCTTTGCGAGGGTGAGCCCATCGAACTCGGTGATGGAACTGTGGTGACCGAAGAAGGACTCTATGTGACGGTTCTCACCTCTCAGGTCAATGGATGCGATAGCACCGTCACCTCCAATGTTATTTACCAGCCAAATTATGATGTTGCAGTCAGCTTATCGGAATGCGATGACGGTTCCTACTTGCTGCCCGACGGAAACCTTCCAACAAGCTCTGGTGTTTTTGATTTTGAACTGCAGACGCTTCTAGGCTGCGACAGCAGCGTGACAATCGACCTTACGTTAAACCCGGCGTACAACATCAATTATGCAGATGAGGCGTGTGCTGGAGTGGGTTACACCTTGCCGGATGGCTCCAACGTGGATGCTTCGGGAAGCTATACCACCAATCTCATCTCAACATTGGGCTGCGACAGCATCATCACTATTGCGTTAGTGGTCAATGCATTGCCAGAAGTATCCAGCGGCGCAAGTGAAAGCTATTGCGTTGACGAGGGGGACATCGACCTTTCTCCAGCCCCGGCAGGCGGAGAACTCACCGGTGACTTGCTAGAAGGGAGCACATTGATTCACACGGAAGCAACACCAGGCAATTACAGCGTTTCATACACGCTCGTGGACGCCAATGGCTGTTCCAACACAGAAACCATAGATTATGTGCTTGCAACCCCAATCGAACCGTCCTTCACATTCCAAATGATTTGCAATGAATTGAACTTGGTGAGTACCACATCAGATGACAACGAATCGCACCAATATTCATGGTTTCTAGACGGCGAATTGATCGCCTTGTTTGCAGAGTCCATTTATTATTTCGATCAAACCGGAACATTTGAATTGGGCCTAACGGTCACCGATGAATTTGGATGTAGCTTCAATCAAACAGATGAAGTGTTCCTTCAAAATGCACTTGATCTCTCGGGATTTTTTGTTCCCAATGTCATATCACCTAACGGTGATGAATACAACCAGAAATTCGTCATTCCCAGCGCGGTAGCTTCTTGCCTCAATTATACTGTTACCATTTTCAATCGATGGGGACAACAGGTGTATACCATGACTCCAGAAAAAACAGCCTTCCAAGGACTTGATGAAAGCGGAAACGAACTCCCTGAAGGGTCTTATTTCTACATCATGGAAATCCTAGAGTACCCCTGCTCCGACACGCCTGATTTGCAAGAATTTTGCACAGGAACCATCGCCCTTTTCAGGAACTGAATGCAAAGAATTCGTGTCACGCGCATTTGTAAATTAATAAAAGTTAATGATTTTAAATCCAACACATTAACCTGATAAGATTACATTTGGAAATAACCCAACCTAAAACAAAAAAGAAACTAGCGCCCTGAACGTATGATTCAACTTTCATCTTATCAAACGCATCAACTCAGAGAGGCCATTGAACAGAAATGTCAAATGCCCATTCGAAACCAAGCTGATTGCATACTCCTATCAAACTTCATAGAAGAGAACACAGGTAAGCAAGTTGGAAGTCATACGCTGAGGCGCTTTTTCGGAATTGTCAAGTGGCAGGGTGAGTTCCGGACAAAGACCATGGATATTCTGGCTCTTATAGCTGGATTTACTTCAATCAATGCCTTTCTTCAGGAGCTTCGATCTCAAGCCGATTTAAGTGCCTTTCTGAAGGTCAACGATCAGGAAAACTCGGACATTTTCCTCTATGAAAAACTCATCCGAAATTCTCCGAGCATCGACAGCATAATGGTCGTTGGCTCCAACATTCAATCCGCCCTTGAGCAGAATCAAATACAACGTGTCATTGACCTCCTCGGTACAGTTGAACCGATGGCGAAAGAGAAGCAAAGGCATTACAACGCTTTGATGCTTTTCGCACAGGTTGTCGCCCCTCATTTCTACAAAATCCAGGAAGAAGCCATCATCAAACGCTTCATCCAAGAAACTTCTTATGCGGCCATCGTGCTCTGCCACTTTGTCCCAGTTCTAGACTTAGACGCCAGCTTTGGGAAGCACATTCAATGCCTGCTGCGTTTTAGCACCAATCCTGAGCATTTGGCTTTTGGCTACTCGTTGCTCGGAGCAAATGCTTGGCGCAATCAAGACGCCAAAAAAGCAAGAGAACTAACAAATTTAGCGGTTCAAAACAGCAAAGAGATCAGCAACATCCACCCCATTCTAAAGGGCAGAGTTGATTTCTTGTCTCGCATTGTTCATGAAGGCGTTGGAACAGCCTTGGAGCCATCAGATTTGCGGCCTCCTAAAAATCAGCGGTTGCATTATTTCCATGCAATCTCCACTGAAATTGTATTGCTGAAGCAAAAGACATGGTGCCAGTTGTTTTGTGATGAATGCTCGCTGACGAATGATACTGTGAACAACTGGATTGAACAAAGTTTCTTTTCCATGCAAGAGATCGCGCACTTGTATGCAATGAGCGACGAATGGACCAAGGATGAAATCCTCAAGCAGCTGAATGAGAAAAAAACGATCACGTGGCCCAAGGACTTGAAGAAAGTTGCTTTGGCTATGATCGATATCGTTGAAGACGCAGTCCAATAAAAGCGTTGACTCGTCTACATCCACTCAAGATCGCTTTGCTCAATTTGCGCAAGAGACCAATCGTATAATCGAGAAGCGTCCGTTTCATTTAGGTACTTAAACGTCCTGTTTCCTGCGGATGTAGCAAAAGTGATGTGAGCAACTCCTCTTTTTCGCATCACTGCATTCTGGTAAAACACCACCCGCTGCAATTGGTAAAAACTAAACAACGTACGTTTTTTACGAAGCCAACCTGAGTGCAACTGGCACAAATCTGGAGTGACCCTCAACCAGTGATTCTCAAAAATTTTTCGGGACGACCAGAATGCCCAAAGCAAGACCAACCCAATCATGAACAATTGCCCCCATCCTGATGCAAACGCAAACGAGAGGACGCTCCCTGATAAAATTCGAGTGATTAAAAGACGGTAGAACAAATACGAATCGGGTTGGATTTGCTCTGCTTTGACATCATATGTCTGATCATGGAAAACCGCAGTGACTAGCTTTGAAGAGGCTTTTTGAGAAATTCCCGGAACAGATATTGCCAATCCCTTGCCCGATGCATCGCTCTCTTGAGCAGATGCTTGAAAGATGCGAAGCGTTTCGATGTGCAATGAGCGACGAAGCAAATTGCTCTTCCACTCCAAAATTTGAATTTTGGTCAATGGAATTCGGTATTCAAAGCGTCTCAGCAAACCAGCCTTCAAACTAATTTCTTGGGCATGAAGTGCAGCACGAAGGTTGAAGTACTTCAAAAATGCCCCAACTATTGAAATTGTGAATGATACTATCAAAAACAAGAAAACCCCAAGAGGTATGAACAAGAACCAAGTCCATGACAGCACACTCCAAACCATCTCTGGGACCGCTGAAAGCCACACATCAATCCAAGACTTCAAGGGTTCATATAGCGCTATTACCGCACCAAATGCCAAAAACCCATTCCGAAAGTGATCTTGGGTCACTCCCACCTTCAGCAATGCATTGAGCGACAAATGAACCAGCAGCTTCGACTCCGGCTCATTCTCTGACGAAGACGTGACGCTCTCTTCGCGAGCAGACATAATGCCATCTCTTAAGACGTTGGCCTCATCAATCTTCAGTGCTTGAAGGTCTACTTCAGACCCGCTCGTCCCAGCAGTATCTATTTTCAATCCCGTTAAGCCAACAAATCGCTGCCAAGGTGCCTGCTCGAGATGAAGGGCTTGGATGCGGTCAAATGGAATCGTGATCGTTTCCTGTTCAAGCAATCCTTTTTGGATGATGATGGTGCGATTCTCAACGTGAAATCGAAACCGCCAATATTCAACGATTGCAGCCACAACAACCAATGTGAAAATGCCCCAACCGATCACCTCGGCATATTGTCTCAACCCATCAGATATAGCCAATCCAGCGAGAATCGGAAAAAACGAACGCACGAGCAAGACGAGGTACTTCGTGAAATAACGGATCACCCCGAGAAAATGCTGCCTTCTTGGGTCGCTGAAGGCAGCCTTGAAATCATCATTCACTTCCATGCTCATCGATGTAATCTCGAATCCGTTGGGCATCGATAGGGTCCATACCTGAAATGCTCAAATTCGCACCTGAACTTCCTGCTGTATAAATTTTGAGCGTGCACAGTTTTACAGCCCGCGCCAAAGGACCTTGCGAAATTTCACTGTGCTGCAACCGGTTAAATGGAACAGTCGTGTAAGCATGAAAGAAATAGCCCGAGCGAAAAGACAGGTCCCGCTCCCTCATTGCATAGCCTCGAAGCGCGAAGCCATTAAACTCGGAAATTCCCCACAACGAAATGAAAAGATACCAAGCAGTCATAAGCCCCCACAGAACAGCCGGTATTTCTGAAATCAGAACGTCTTCTTTCACATTGGCCCACAGAATCCCCCCGAACAAAAGGAACGAGCTCAAAAAAAGCACCAGTGCCCACGTCCAGAGGCGCAACCGAAAATAGCGGCCTGGGAGCCTCTCAAAATCGAGAACATTCAGCTGCGGAAGCTCATCCAACGACAATTTATTATTTTGAAAATCCTCCATTTGCCGCAATTTAATTCAATAATCAAGGCAATAACAGTTTCTCAAACACCCCCCATTGTTAGAGGAACATAAAATAATCAACGCCGAAATTGGCGCTCGTTGGTTTGCCGGTCCTCCTTGCTCACAAAGGCCTCAATGATTTCGCAAACGTCACTATCCAAGTGCTCGGAATGGGAAGCGTCCACGGTGACGGAATGGTCCAAAGGCAGTTGCTCTAACTTTCTGAGAACGGCCGCCTTGTGCAAGAATGGAACCACTTTATCTAGGTGCACCGTTTGATGTTTCTTTTCCGAATCTACGGTCGTATTCAACTGCGGCTTCAGTCGCAACTTTTGCTTCATTTTTACATGGTCGAAAATTACCAAAGCCACTGCAATTGCAATGCCGATGCCAATGCCCACCAACAAATCCGTGAAGACAATCGCAGCCACCGTGACGATAAAGGGAATGAAATTTCGAATTCCACTTTTCGCGATGGACACAAATTGAGCAGGCTTCGCAAGCTTATAGCCTACAACCAAAAGAATCGCGGCGAGGCTTGACAGCGGAATCAGGTTCAGCAAATTTGGAATGACCAGCACCGAGACCAGAAGCAACAAACCATGCAAAATAGCGGAAAGCTTTGTGCGCCCTCCGCTGATGATGTTCGCAGAACTACGTACAATGACTTGGGTAATGGGAAGACCACCAATTAATCCAGAAATCATATTCCCGGCTCCCTGCGCAACCAACTCTCGGTTTGTAGGTGTTATTCGATGCTCAGGGTCCATCTTATCTGTAGCCTCAACACACAAAAGGGTCTCCAGAGAAGCGACGATGGCAATGGTGGCTCCAAGCAACCAGACATCGCCTCGCATCCACCCGCTGAAGTCAGGAGTAGTCAGCATATCACTCAATCCATTTGTCATCAATGGGATTTGGACCAAATGGTCACCACTGAGACCTAATTCGGTGTTCTGGGTCAGTGTGTGAATCACAACACCTGAAACAACTGCAACAAGTGAACCGGGCAAATACCGCGTCCAGTTCATATTTTTCATGAAAGGTCGCTCCCACAAAATCAAGGCAAATAAACCTACGAATGCGATCAACATCGCCAATGGCTCCGTGTAATTCATCATCAACAAAAGATCCGAGAACGTGTTGTGCGTTGCATCTTGAGCAAACTCAAACGATCCTTCCGGCTCATAATCATATCCTACAGCGTGCGGAATTTGCTTTAAAAAAATAATGATCCCAATCGCCGCTAGCATTCCTTGAATGACAGACGAAGGAAAGTAAAAACCAATGATACCTGCCTTGATAAAACCCAGGATCATTTGAATGGCACCTCCGATAAACACGGCGAGGAGAAAAATTTCAAACGATGGCATTTCTTGGATTCCGTTGAATACAATGACAGCCAATCCTGCCGCAGGTCCACTTACACCGAGTTGTGATCCGCTGATCATGCCGACAATGAGACCGCCTATGATGCCCGCAATCAAGCCTGAAAGAGGGGGAGCGCCAGATGCAAGAGCAATGCCGAGACAAAGAGGAAGAGCAACTAAAAAAACAACCAACGATGCTGGAGCATCTTGAGATAAAGAACGAAACATGACTTGGGTCAATTAGAGAAAAAAGAAGTTTGCACCGCATCTTCGGTACGAAAAAAATAGGCTGGCATTCTCTGCCAGAGTCAACCATTCCTTTATGCTCTGGGAGGTTGTTCTAAATCTTCTATGGTTGGCCGCTCCTCCAATGCTACGTTCAGCCGAACCACGCAGGTCAGCGCCGCACGAGCATCACGCTCTGACTCCAATTGTGACGGATTGCGGGTTTTTTCCTCGTCATCCGTTTGGTCTTTCTCAGTCTCCTTTTCACCACCTCTTTCGTCCTCGGTCAGATCGAATATCCATTCAGTCTGAATGTCATCTGCACTCAATGCTTTGGAAAATTGAACCAACGGCAATATCACCCACATCATGGTGACCGCCGCAAGAATGCATTGAATCGAAAAAGCAACAGGCAATGAAACTGGTGTGAAGTCTTTCATATCAGAGGTACAAAAGTAAATACCGCAATCGGACAAAATTGTTCAAGAGTTGCAAAATATGCCAACGGTAAACGAGCCATCGCCAGGTGCAAGAAAATCCAACCAACGTCATGCCCTGACGAACAAGCTCTGAGCCCCACCACTTCAGAAACTCGCTTGTGCTGCTAAGATGCGGTTACACCTTTTTTGCTACAACAAAAAGCTTGCCTGTTTCCGCCTCTTCACCTGAATTTTCATCGTAACCGATGGTGGTCATTTCAACGGAATCAAATCCCGATTGCAAGACAAGTTTTTCCAATTCCTTTCGATCGCAATAGTGCATGAAAGCGAGTTCATCACCTTTGCTTCTTTTGTAAAAGACGTCTCCAATTTCGTAGCCTTGCGCGCCCAATCGTTGATCATGAAACTGGCGTGCCGCATCAGGGCCCCATTCACTTGGATCAGCGGCATCAAACACATCAAAAATCAATTGACCGCCCGAGCGGAGCATTTGATAGGCTGTTTCCAAAATTTGCTTCCGAATTTTTCGGGTCGGCAAGTGGCCATAAGCGTAGAGTAGCGTTATGGCATCGAAATCATCCCAATTCGATCGTCGGTCGATATCAATCAGTGAAGCCACCTCGACCTGCAATCCCCGCTCCTGAGCCTGATCTGCCATTCCTTGACACAAGTCAACCCCATGCATTTGATAGGACAAAGCAGCCAATTCACGAATTGAAGCTGCCCTACGCCCTGTGCCACAGGCAAAGTGCATGACCTTTCGAATGGACTGATCTGTATTCAAATCACGAAGACATCGCACGATTCGATCGTCAATGGCAGCGGTGTAGCGGTTGCGTTTTAGCACCTGGAAATCCTGTACGTCATATACCGAGGCATGCTCGGCATAGTAATCTGAAACCATTTTTTCGATGGCTTCTGGCGATGGCTTCGGAACAATATTGCAATGAAAATGAGACGCATCCGAAGGAGGGATGTATTCAAATGCTTCAAGCTCAACTGCCCGATAGAAACTCCGATCCAAAGCGACTGAGGCGGTCGGTGCCAGTGAATTGCATGTAAGGCGATTCCCTGAGGGCAAATCGAACAAGACAAGGCCATCGAGATCTGCCAGCGCAGGAGAATAAAAATGAAGCGTGACCAAAGGTTCCGAATCGCTGGCATTTTTTATTTTGTGCAGGGTTCCGTCCGGTTCTGCTATGATGCCTCGTTCCGTAGCGTGGATGATTTCAGAAATACGCAACTGATCTTGCTTGAGCTCAAAAGCGACATTTTCGACAGTTCCTTGGAGGCAAACCACTGCTCCCCAAAATCCTTTATGGTGATGCACGGCGCTCTCAACACCGGGAGGCCATTGAATCAGAACCACCTCGAAAGGCTCCAAGCACAAGATGTTCCTCGCATAGTCTGATGGATCATCCATTGAAGGCAAAAGCGGTTGCCAATCCATGGAATTCCAATCCATGGATTCCACCCACGCGCAAAGGGATTCGTAATTCAACGGATTCGGTCCTTGCAAAGCAAGGTCTTCAACAAGAGACTCAAGCGAGTTTACCATTGAGGTTCGGTCGGTGGTCATTTCCACATTTATAGAGGTGCTTTGCAAAACAAAGCGCAGGTTAGCGAGCGGAATTTACATCAAACACGACCGTTCAGAGCAACATTTTTAAGGCATCTCCTTATGGAATCCTTTTCCGTAGGTTTCTTTCTTCATCCATCTCTAGTCAGCCCTTGAATTCAAATCGAAGTGTTCCGCCCTGCAAAAGTTGATCTGCGTGAATCCGAAGACCTTGAATGACTTCACCATTCCACAATATCCTTTCCACCAACGCTCCATCCCTTGCTCCTTCTGTTTCTATCTGTAAAATTTGATCCCCCACTTTGATCACAGCAGACCGAACGAGAGGAGCTCCTAAATCGTACCAACCGGATCCCGGAGCTACCGGATAAAATCCGAGACTGCTGAATAAAAACCAGGCAGACATTTGGCCTGCGTCATCATTCCCACATAGCCCATTCACATCAGGGCCGTACATCGATTCGCAAATCATTCGGACGCGTGCTTGCGTCTTCTCAGGGGCACCGGCATAGTTGTACAGGTAAGCGATGTGATGTCCCGGCTCATTTCCGTGCACATAATTGCCAATGATGCCATCCCTCGAAATGTCTTCCGTATGGGCAAAATAGACATCGTCTAAGCGCATTGTAAAAAGGGAGTCCAAGTGAGCAATAAATGCGGCATTGCCACCATGCCAGGCAATCAGGGAATCAATTGCATGAGGGACATAGAGCCCATAATTCCATGCGTTGCCTTCAATGAAGCCTTGTCCATGGGTATCGAGTGGATCAAATTCTGCACGAAACGACCCATCAGAAAGGCGCGGGCGCATGTATCCCGAAGTCTTGTCCCAAACGCGCTGATATCCATTGGCACGTTCCTCAAAAACTTTCTGCATGCTCACATCACCTGCAGCTGCAGCCAATTGAGCTATGCACCAATCATCGTAAGCCAATTCCAAGGTTTTTGACACCGATGAATGACTCAAGTCGTCCGGAAAATAACCGTGATCAATGTACGAACTCAAGCCATCAAAATATGGAACCTCTGCGGTGCGAATGGCCGCATCTAGGGCTCTTTCCAATGAGAAATTGGGCACTTTCGTCACCAACGCATCCGCCAGAACAGACACCGCATGGTAACCAATCATGCACCAATTCTCGTTGGCATGGTGGCTCCAAATTGGCAACATGCCGTGCACGCTTTCGTCGGCATGGGCCAGCATGCTCGACACCATATCTGAAGCTCGATCTGGTTGCGTCAAGTTGATCCAAGGATGCAGCGCACGGTAGGTATCCCAAAGGGAAAAAACGGTGTAATTCGTGAAGCCTTCTGACGTGTGAATATTTTGATCTAAGCCTCTGTACTGCCCATTTACATCTTCATAAACAACAGGACTCAACATGCTGTGATACAGAGACGTATAGAATGTTGTGTCATCTTTCAATTCAACCGACTCAATGTGAACAGTGGACAAAGCATCATTCCACACATCATGGGCTTCCCGTTGCAATTGTTCAAATGATTTGGAGACAGATTCCGCTTGGAGATTGGCCAACGCACCGGCCGTGCTTACACCGGACAAACCCACGCGGATTTCCAATGTTTCTTCGGCTTCAAAGGTTCCGAAGTCAAACCAAGCGCGAAGATCTCTGCCCGCCATTTCTGGGAAACCACGTTCCTCATCGAAACGCCGGTAAAAGCCATTGTAAGCAAGCTCTTGACCCTTTTCATAGCCGTAGTCTGCGATTGCATGGTCGAAGCGCATGGCAAAATGAACCAATCGGGTTCGTCCCCATCCCGAGGTCTGCCGATACCCCACAACTGTGGAGTCATTTTCGACGCGCACGAATGTCCAGACATTTTTATCCGGATGATGGTAAATGTTATAGGTCAAATCCAAGGCAATATGAGCAGCACCTCCCTCTGTGAAAGTGTAACGATGAGCACCCGTCCGCGTCGTAGCAGTGAGGTCAACATCAATCGCGTGGCGATCCAAACGCACCCTGTAACGGCCCGGAGTTGCCCTTTCTTGTGAATGCTTGAATGAGCTACCAAATCGAGGCCCTCCTTTGTCATTTGAGTCGAGATCCGGACGACCAACAGTCGGCATCACAAGTAAATCGCCTAAATCACTATGGCCAGTTCCACTGAACGCAGTGTGTACAAAACCCAAAATAGTTGAATCATCATATTGGTATCCCGCGCAATACGGATAGGTAGCAGGATTGTAAGATCCCGACGTATCCACAATCGGCTCAAAATGGGTTTGTGGCGTGAGTTGAACCATGCCATACGGGACAGTCGCTCCCGGATAGGTGTGTCCCATTTTCGCCGTACCGATCATAGGATTGACCCATTTCGTATAGTCCTCTGTATCTGAAAACAAGTGCGAAGTGGTGCTAACATCGATCGTCTTTGGGCCCTCGCAACCCATTGCCGATGCCAACAAGATGGCCAAAACCATCAGACTTAACCCCGAGGATTCAGTGCTTATCATATCAACTTAATTTTCTCTGCAAAGTTTCAATCGAGCATGAGCATCTGGTGAACAAAAAAGGAACCGACACCCTCCACCAAAGGCTGATTCTTTGTTGATCTTTCAGGATGCCATTGAACACCAATGTAGCAGGGATAACGCAAGGTATCCTTGCGCACAACGCCTTCGATCAATCCATCCGGTGCCAAAGCCCACGCTTCGAGCCCTTCGGCCAAACGATCAATGCCTTGATGATGATGAGAAATGACCTGAGAAGAATCATCGGTTTGCCAGGACCCCGAGGACCATTGGCGCAGCGCCACAACTACGTGGGTTGTATCCAATGAGTTTTCAGACACCCCACCCCGATGGCCGTTGTGACCAAGAAAATCGGGGAGATGCGGATGCAAGCTACCTCCATTGTGAACGTTCATGAACTGCATGCCACGGCAGATCCCCAAGAAGGGCAGCCCCGTTCGATCGACTTCATCAAGCAAAAAAGACTCCAGCGCGTCGCGCTCCAAGTCGATGCTTCCGCATAGCAATGTATCCTGTGATTGACCGTATCGATCCGGATGAATGTCAGCACCTCCGGTGAGGAGAACACCGTCAGCTTCTGCCAAAACAGCGGCCAATTCGCGTTCTGTCATTGTCGAAGCATTGTGCCATCTGATGACGACCGGATGCGCCAAAGGGTCAATAAAATCTTGGTACGTTCGGCTTTCAAAAAGACGAGAAGCAACAACAACGAGCGTATCGCGATCATTGGTCGATGCTCTTTGAGATCCATTGCTGTGGCACGCACCGACTGAACAGACAATTACCAACCATGTAAAGATTCGCATGTGGTGAATTTAATACCGAAAAGACAACCTTTCGCGCAAGTCCTTGTTATCAAGAAAAGCCATCAGATGACCCATAAATTGCTAGCTATCGGAGCAAGTTCAAGCCGCAAATCCATCAACCGAGCATTGGCCGTTTGGGCAGCAAATCAATTTGACGCACAAGTTGACGATGTTGATTTGAATGATTTTGAGATGCCGATTTACAGCGAAGACCGCCAAGCAGAATCTGGCATCCCCTCCCTTGCGCAGGATTTCAAAAATAAAATCAAGGCATGCGACGGGATCATCATTTCATTTGCAGAGCACAACGGGAGCTACACAGCAGCATTCAAGAACATCATTGATTGGGTCTCCGTCATTGAAAAAGATTTGTGGGAACAAAAACCAATGCTCCTCATGGCCACCTCACCTGGAAAACGAGGAGGAAAAACTCTTTTGGAATTGGCGGTCAGTGATTTCCCTCATCGTGGAGGAAAGGTCCATTCACATTTTGTCTTGCCTTCATTCTACGCCACATTCGATCGAGGAATCAAAGATCCAGTGCTAAAAATGGAATTTGAAGCAGCATCCAGCGTGTTTGAAAAGGCGTTGATTGGTATGGAAATCGATTGAGCCGAAATCTCAATGCTCTGATTTTCAAACATTTCAAGCGATTCGCTGTTAAACCATTATGCAACGTTTCACTCCGTTCCTGACATTTGCCCAATATGCTCTGAACCCTACCATGCGCCGCAACATTGAGCGGTTTTTGGTGACGTGCGCACTGGTCTTGTTCCTGGTCCATTTGAGTTTGTACGCTGGAAACGAATTCTTCACATGGAACCTGCCTGAGTCTCTTTTCTCTCATCCGTTGGCCACCTTGTACACGCCATTTTCCGTGATTCTGATTGCGGAGGTGTACTTGCTCATTTACTATCTGCCCACTTCGTTTGCACGTTCCCTGGGAAAGCAGATTGAGATTGTGGCCTTGATCGAAATCCGTTCGGTGTTCAAAAACTTGGAAGACACGTCAACGTGGCCTTGGGAAGCCGCATTTTTCCCCCACATGCTGTCAGCACTTGCGCTCGGCGGCATGCTGGTGCTATTTTATCATCTCTTGCCGCGCAGAGTCGCACGATTGGAGGAATCTGAATTGAAAAAATTTGTGCGATTCAAAATGGGCATGGCGGGTTTATTGACAATGTTCTTCATCGGACTAAGTGTATACTCTATTGGAAATTGGCTTTGGGAGTGGATCACTTATCCTGAAGCACTCCACACAGATCTCAACAGCGTCTTTTACAATGAATTCTTCACTGCACTCATTTTAGTGGACGTCCTGTTGCTGGTGGTATCTTTCAAGTACCTGGACGACTTCGGTTTTGTATTGCGCAATTCGGGATTCGTTGTGGCCACCATTTTACTCCGTCGAGCCTTGAGCATCGGCGCATGGTATGCTTTTTCATATGAAATGACAGCGGTACTGCTTGCTGTGATTATGCTCTTGTTGCAGCGCGGGTTGAGCAGCCGACACGCTGAAGATCTGGAGTGAACTGATTAGTTCTGTTCGTTGGACAGGACCTTTTCTACAGTGCCGTCGTCAAATACGTGCAACTTCATTCCCTTTTCCAATCCATTCACTTCCTGTCCGAGCAGATTCAAAACTTTCACCACACTGCGCTCGGCGCCAAAACCATCTGAAGCGCCCGCCGATGTCGGGCAATAATTCCCGTCCGGAGCTACCAAAGGAAGCATGTATGTTGCATCGTTGATCAATGCATGCATCAAAACGTCTGTAATCTCCAAAGCTTCAGGGGATGGCAGCTCCCACTCATTGGAAATCCCTTGGGCAGTAATTGCGTCGTTCAAAATACCCATCTGCGTAACGATGCCCCAATAAAGGTACTCTATTGCCATGCACTCATAGTCACACGTCCAGTCGTCGTAGTGGTACCAAGCTTCTTCTGGGTATGCATCAGGGACGGACATGAACTGGCCTCCCCGGGCCACGTCCATTGCTTCGCTGAGCAATGAAGAATTAGGCTGTAAGGAAAAGGCTTCTGGGTAAACCATTGCATGTCCCACATGGTTGATGGTATGCAGCACTTCTTCCACTGTTGCGTCCGCCCCCCAGTGACCGGGTTGTTCCGGATCAATCTCCTCGTTGTACAGAACTGCAGCAATGCCAATTCCATCGTATGATTCGAAGAGCACTTCTTCAGCATCAGAACCTTCGAAATTCAAAATTGGCATCAAAGCCTGCCCGGTGGACAAAGCTTCCTCGATTGAGGGATCATCGACTTGGCCATCCTCATCTTGGTCTAGTAACTCCGCTGCCACAGCAGCGACGTGAAGCAATTTCGAATCGGAAACACCTGATTCTGCCAAAACATGAAAACACCCCAACACATCAATATAATGAGTGAATTCAGAAAATGCATCTTCCTGTTCAAAAGGATTGCCTTCAATGGAAAAACACACCTCCTGCTGGGCCTTGCAAGTCACGAACGAGCAAGCCAAGCTTATCAAAGCAAAGGACTTTCGAGTCATATTGAGGCGAGATTAAAGGATGATTCAGGGAAGGTAGCAAAAATATTCACCCATCATTTCAGCATTCCCTTGCCAGAAAAGTCGAAATGTCCCTGATTTGACGGAACTTGCACGCTGAAGTAAATACTGCATTGGATTCATTCGACACCCTCGGCCTCTCCGCCCCGATCCTCAAAGCCATCGGTCAACTTGGTTTTGACACCCCCACCGACATTCAGAGCCAAGCCATCCCGCACCTGTTGCAAGGTGACCGCGATTTCATTGGTCTCGCCCAAACCGGAACGGGAAAAACAGCCGCATTTGGTCTTCCTCTGCTCGATCATCTCGACGCATCGGATGACAGCGTGCAAGCCTTGATTTTGGCACCAACACGTGAATTGGGTCAGCAGATTGCGGAACAAATAGAGTTGTTTTCCAAGCATCTCAAAGGAATCAAAAGCGTAGCTGTCTATGGAGGCGCAAATATTTCGACGCAAATCACCCAACTCAAGCGACCACGCCATGTCGTCATCGCCACGCCGGGCCGATTGATCGACTTGGTGAAGCGCAAAGCGTTGAAATTGGACCAAATCAAATATTTGGTTTTGGACGAAGCGGATGAAATGCTCAACATGGGCTTCAAGGATGAGCTTGACACCATCCTAGAATTCACACCAGAAACCAAAAAAACGTGGTTGTTTTCAGCTACGATGCCGCGTGAAATCCGCCGCATGGTCAAGCAATACATGGATTCTCCCTTTGAAGTAAGCGTAGATCCTAAGACCACTGTAAACGCCAACATTGAGCATCGGTATGCCGTGGTCAAGCAGTCTGACAAAACGGAGGCAATGGCGCGCTTTTTGGAGCTCGAGCCCGATTTGTATGGTGTTGTCTTTTGCCGCACGCGAAGAGACACCCAAGCCTTGGCCGAAGACCTGTTGAAAATGGGATTCAGAGCCGATGCTTTGCACGGTGAAATGTCTCAACCACAGCGCGATCGCGTGATGAGTCGTTTCAAGAATCGTGACTTGCAGGTTCTGATTGCCACAGATGTTGCAGCTCGTGGAATTGACGTGAATGACCTTACACACGTCTTTCACCACTCGTTACCAAGCGAGCAAGCTTATTACACACACCGTTCTGGACGGACTGCACGTGCCGGAAAAAAGGGAATCTCACTCGCATTCATCAGCAACCGTGAAAAAGGCTATGTCAACCGAATGGCACGTGAGATGGACATTTCATTCGACCCCGTCGAAGTCCCAGGTGCTGAAGAAATCGTACAAGCCCGAATGATGAAATGGGCACATGATGTCCTGGATCAAAAAGCCTTTGACCGTGTGCCTTTCGATCTCATCATGCAAATGAACTTGCTGTTTGAGGAAACGCCGAAGGACGAATTGATTGCAAGGCTCGTAGCGCGGGAACTGGCGCGTTTGAACGTGGATTCTGGTCGTGACATCAATCAACGCGCCAAACAAGATGGCGAGCGATCTCCGCAACGACGGAGCTCTGCTGGAGGATATGGCCGTTCAGGTGGATCTGGTCGTTCAGGAGGGTCCAGCCGCTCAGGAGGATCTAGCCGTTCAGGAGGTTACACCAAGTCCCGTAGTGGTTTTAAAAAATCCAGCGATTCGAGCAGCTCGGGTGGAAACGGACGCAAAGACCGAAGCGGCTCAGCCGGAGAAGGCAGCAGCAGCGGAGGCGGAAAAAAGTACGGAGGCTTTGGAAAGTCTGGGCGATCCAATGACTCTGGAGGTGGCTTCAAAAAGAAAAAGACGGGTGGGGCTGGGAAACGCAGTGGATTCGGATCAAAACCGTTTCGGGGCTAATCCAAAACCCAACGATTCTAGAGCAAGTAGTTCATGGATGAGAAGGAGGAATGACCTCCTGAGATTACATCTTCCATGAGTTCTTTCTGGTCTTCTGTGCACGCGACCAGCGTGCGGATGGAGAAAGAACGCAAGGCAGCTTTCACGCTAAGGGTGCTCACCGCACTGTCCTTCCTCCCTGTGAAGGGCAATGCATCGGGGCCTCGCTGGCAAGAAGCATTGATGTTTACACGGCAAACTTGATTGACCAGATGATCGATGCAGCGGCCTGCCGCTTCAGCATTTTGTGTGAAAACACTCACTTGTTGGCCATAATTGCTCTCCGCAACATCGGTTAACACCTCCTCAAAATCTTCAAATTCCAAGACGGGACAAACAGGGCCAAATTGCTCCTCGCGAAATATGGCTGTGTCGCGGCTAGTTGGGAAGAGAATGGCAGGAAAAAACGCATTTCCTTGGACCAGTCCTCCCCTTCCATTCACAACCTCAGCGCCCTTGGCGATTGCCTCATCAACATAAGATTGCATGTACTGCACCTTGCCTTGTTCTGGCAGAGGTGTGATGTCTGCATTTTCAAAAGGACTGCCCACGCTTAACTTGTCAGTTTCAGCAGCAAACGCCTTGAGGAACTCCTCGCGGATGCCCTTATGAACATAAATGACCTTCAACGCCGTGCAGCGCTGACCGTTGAAACTCCAGGCACCTTTGACACATTCCTTGACCGCTAACTCAATGTTTGCGTCCTCAAAAATAATTGCAGGATTTTTCGCTTCCAATCCCAAAACCTGGCGCACCCTGTTGGGCTTGGGATGTTGAGAAATCAATGCATTGCTGCTTTTGCTATTTCCGATCAAAGCCAAAACATCAATTTTCCCAGTCTTCATGATGGGCGAAGCGAGGGTACGGCCACGGCCAAATATGATGTTGACAACACCGGGAGGGAAGCTCTCTGCAAATGCTTCGAGCAGCGGTGTAATCAACAGCACTCCATATTTTGCGGGCTTGAACACACACGTATTTCCCATCAGCAGAGCTGGAAGCAACACACAAAACGTTTCATTCAGAGGGTAGTTAAACGGACCGAGACAGAGCACAACACCAATTGGACCACGACGGATTTGAGCCAATGTTCCGTCGACAGAGGTGATGTGGCTTCCTTCCCTGTGTAAGTTTTTGTATTCGGCGACCGTTTCTTTCAGGTAAATCACAGTTCGGTCGAACTCTTTCTCCGCATCAGATCGTTTTTTGCAAATCTCCCAAACAAGCAAATTGACCACCTCTTCGCGTTTGGGCACCATCCGCTCGATGAATTTCTCCATTGCACTGATTCGAACGCTTGCATCTGCAGTTGGCCATGCTCCGCGACCAAAATCATATGCACTTTTTGCAGATTCCAGTGCTGCAATTGCCGAGGGTTCATCCATGTCCGGAGCAGATCCCAATAAAACACCCCTCAGCTCATCCTCTTTTGAGGCATCTGATGGTAAAATGGGACTGCGAACCTCTGCCACGTCTCCGCTCCATGGAATCAGTTTTCCATTGAGCAAGTAGGTCTTGTGGTCGATAACTGGTGGTGTTAATTCGGCTTTCATGCCTTGGTAACCAATATCTTAATGACATGTTCCACCATTCTGACCTCGAGGGCATAAACCGTCATTCAAATGGTCTAAAGCACTTCATTCATATCGATGGAGAAAAAGCAGATCGGCAACTACAACCCTCATTTTGCCATTGTGCATGCACACTTCTTCGAAATTTGGGCTCACTGCAAACGAACCAGTGTTCGGGCGATTGCGCAGCTATTGCGGAGCTAATGAGGAGCTTGTGAGACCAAGCCAATGAATCGCGTGAATCATTTTTACACTCCCAATTTCAAGCTGTCAGCGCTCCAAAGAAACATTGCATTGAGCAAAGAGAATCAAGTCCGTTATGGCTCAGTGAATCACTGAAAACCGAGAGCGATTTCCGTCAGGGAAAATGGCCATGTACATTCCAGTGGACCATCCATTGACGTGCAATTGACCTTGGTCAAGAGGACCTTGAAATACAAGAACACCAGAGACATCAAACACGGACACCGAGGCAGGCCCATTCCATGAGATGCTTGAACGGGTGGGATTTGGGTATCCCAAAGGAGCGATCAATTCACTCCATTCACCCACCGATAGGCTTTTATCTCTCACATGAATCGATTGTTCTCCATCAAGTTCCTGGTCCGGAATGTTCCAGAATTCACATCCGATGTATCCGTCCCATCCTTCAACGGGTTCAATCATAACAGTGAATCGCTCACCTGGAAAAATGTCCATTTCCTCCACATCAAACGGCTCTGGAAGTGGCCTTCCGTCGCTCATGTAGCAGGTCGCGTTCAATTCCGATGGAAAGTCCAATCGCATCAGACTGTAAGCCATGGATCCCAGGCGCAGCGCAATCGGCTCACCAGGCTCAAAGTCAATGATATGGTCTGGTTGTTCCAACTGATTGCCAGAAACACCATTGACCATAAAAACGTCTGGGCGAATGTCATGGAAAGGAAAAGACTGCACGGCATCTACATTGGTCTCAATGGCCAAATCACTGAACAAAATTGGGGCATTCTCAGCGTACGATGGTCCTCCCTCAAACAACGTCATGTCAGGACGATTCACCAAAATCATCCCGTACATACCCATCGTCAAATGCAAGGTCGTCGTCACGTGGCAGTGATAAAGAAACGTGCCGGGATAATCCGCGGTAAACTCATACGTGGCTTCCTGCCCTGTGACAACAAAAAAACTTGTTGCCGGCACTCCATCATTGGCTTGGTCTACGTCCAGACCATGCAAGTGGATTGTATGGCTTTCAGGGCTAGGATTCGTGAAGTTGAGCTGCACGAACTCGTCTTGGGTGTATTCTAGCAGAGGACCTGGCAGGGTGATGTAACCGTCAGCAACCCAACCATAGCCCCAAATGGGTATGGCTGTGCCGTCGGGCAAAAAAGTATATCCCTCCATGCCCGAAAACAACTGAGGTGGCGCCATTTGCCCAGAGCAAAGTGAAGCTCCACCAATGGCACATATCATCAAGCACATTCGAAATTGATTCATGGCATCACATGGATTTGCGTGATCATTCCTCCTGGATAAAAGCCTGCATTTGTTACAGCAATCAAATTGTGATTGTGAACAGGGTACATTCCCATTTGGTTGGCAACGAGTTGAACAACAAGCCCCTCTCCCATGCGAATAGGGACGGTGTCTTTGGACCATCCAACGCGCTCAGGATGATGCGTGCTGCTCACCATAGTCACGTGAAATCCATGAAAGTGAAACACGTGATCCATGAACCCGTGATTCGCAATAGAAATCCAACACGTATCACCAAGGCTCATGGCCACAAGGGCTTCAGGATCATCGACAGTCGCAGGATAAGTGCGCTCATTGATGGTGAATTGCTCGGGTACATATGGCTCTTCCCATGCCACAGGAACTCCCATGTTTGCTGACGCCATTCGTTGCATGGACCAATCTCCCAAATTCCAATGAAAGAGAGGGAATTCCACTCCTAATCCAACTTGCAATTGACCGCTCGCGCCCAAGACATGTCCAATCTCATCCGTAAGACCAAAGAGGTATGTCCCAATGGGAAGTGCGGGGATTTCAAAAGTCAACGTATCAAAAGCTTCAATCGCCCACTCCTCCTCTTCATCCACATGCAGTTTCCACGTATGGCTCAAGCTGTCCGTGTTGACCACCACGAGCGAAGTCGATTCGTCAGACGCTCGAGAAAGGGTGGCGTTAATGCCTGACCAATCTGCACTGGAATTGAATCGAATTGCTTGAACAGAATCCGGAATGTGCGTCCATTCTCCACGAACGATCCACAACGTGTCCTGCGCCGACAAACAATTAGAAATCAGCGCGAGAAATATGGCAATGAGAGACTTACATAATCGCATGTGAGAAAAGTAACTCAGAAATTAAGACCACAGCCAAAAAAAAGAGCGTGCTTTTTGGCAATCGTCCATTGCATGCGCAATGCGATGCACAAAACGCCTCATCGCCAATGCGAGCGTTCCTCTTTTGGAACAAAGGTCCAAGCCAAAATCCGCGTTGTTTTATTTCCAGTGCCCATGGCGATCGTTTTGACCTCCACAGGACGAACGGTCTTCAAAACGGCATAAAGCCCTTTGAGATGCGACTGTTTTGATACCAAGGTGGTGAACCAAAATACATTGTGAGCATAATTCTGGCTCTCACGGATCAACGTTTGAATGAATCTCACTTCACCTCCTTCGAATATCAACTCCTGCGCTATTCCGCTAAAGTTGAGCATGGGATTGGATTGCTTTCCCCCCAAAAGGTTCTTGGTTTTCCGCATCGTCCCCTGAGCAGCATCCTCGGCGCTGGCATGAAATGGGGGATTGCACATTGTAAACACAAAACGATCGGAATCAGTTATGATTCCTCGCAACATGCAGGTGGAATCGTCTTGGTAGCGCAACTCCAAATGGTCTTGGAGCATTGAATTCGACGCGACGATGGATTTAACAGAATCCAAAGAGGCCTGGGCAACGTCACATCCAACAAAAGACCAACCGTATTCAACGATTCCTACGATTGGATAAATCGCCGTGGCACCTACGCCAATATCCAATACTCGAAATTCTGAGCCCATTGGAATGTTGCCAAAGTGATTTTCACGCAACAGATCCGCCATGTGATGCAGGTAGTCAGCGCGTCCAGGTACGGGTGGACAAAGGTTCTCCGGTGGGAAGTCCCAGTGATCCAGACCATAATCGTTTAAAATCAAAGCACGATTCAATAGTTTGACCGCCTCTGGACGCGTGAAATCGATGGTATCCTCTCCCCCTTTGGACTTCTGCACAAATTCCCCAAGTTGAGGCAACCGTTTGACCAAAGCAGGAATCAGATAGCGGCTGAGGTTTCGATTGCGCGGATGCAACCGCTGCCCATGGGATCGGGCGATTTGTTTCGATGAATCTTTTGGCACGCGGCAAGGTACATCGGCAGGAGATGAAATGGGAAACATCAGCATTGAATCGGCTCAACCTGCCAAGTGAAACAAGAACAAAATTTCCAAGGTTCGGTTTTATTGGCGGTTGATTCGGTAGCTTAATGATCGGAAAAATGCCGCTCTGAAGAAAAAACAAATTTTCAAGCATTGAAGTGTCACAATTGCCAGACAATGGAAGTACCACCAAAAATAACCACAGCACACATGATCAAACACATTCTCTTGTTCGCAGCTTTGATTTTTGGATTTACACAAGCCGAAATCCAAGCACAATGTGAGGCAGACCACACTGTTTATCTCACTGATTTTGTCTTCACTCCATCCGCATTGCCAATAACCGTTGGGGAATCCGTGGCATTCATCAATGCAGAAGGCAACCACAATGTGGATGGCACAAACGAAGACAATCCCGAGTCGTTCTTCCTAGAATCGTTGGAAGGCAACATCGATGGAGTCTGCATGGGTGTCATCACGTTCGATACCCCCGGAAATTACCAATACACATCTTCCGTCGGCGTGCAACCAGATTTGGGAATGAATGCGACCATTAGCGTTGATGCCTACACCCTTTCTGATTTGATGAGTGATATGACTTATGCCGACGCCTCCCTTGCTTATGTTGAGAGTTGGGAAGGGGCATACGCCATGAATACCTACCTAAGCCCAAGTCTTTACCAAGGCAGCACCAGTTATGGTGTGGATTTGAATCTCTTGGACGAATACACTGTATTTGTTCCAACAGAAAGTGCCACAGACGCACTGATGGAATTGATGAATTTGAGTCAATTTGACATGCTGAGCTTTTACGATATGCCCAATGCATTGAAATACCATGTGGTCCCGGGAATATATATGGCAGAAGACCTCACCGATGGAATGACCATCGAGACAACAGAAGGTCAATCCATCACAATTAGCATCAATGCTGCAGGCGCCATGGTGGATGACGCAAACATTATCTACACGGATTTCACCGCATCAAACGGTGTGGCTCACATCATCGACAAAGTCCTTGCCCCAGCCGGTTATCCTGGAGCAACAGTGCTCGATGTCATTATGCAAAGCGAGAATCACACGCTATTTGAGCAAGCAATATTCAATGAAGGATTGGACGATGACCTGCGTGGCCAGCCGATCTTGAATGACAATGAAGACGCACCTGGGCCTTTCACTGTATTCGCTCCAACCGACGCGGCGTTGTTTGCTTTTGCTGAATTGAATGGATTTGCTAATGTGGATGAATTGCTCGCTTCCCAAGAAATGGACGAAATTGTCAACAGGCACATCGTAGAAGCTGTGTACGAGAGCTCCGATTTATTCAACGGTATGCAGCTTCAGACCTACAGCAACGACTTCCTCAATGTTTCTGTAGACTCTGATGGGATTGCTGTCGATGGAGCGCTCGTCGAACAAGCTAACCTCCTCGCTTACAATGGTGTTGTGCACTCGATGGGAGAACTAATTCCCTACGATTTTCCTGTGATTGAAGGAACCTGCGGGACCTGGACGGCAAGCATGATTTCAGCCTCAAACCCTTGGGGTGAGGATCCGTGGAACGGCGGTTCATTGGACATCTACGCCGATGGTGTTTTGATTGCTTCTGAGTCACCAAACAATTTTGGGGTCGATTCATTTAGCTTTCCAGCAAATGCGAACAGCACAATCAATGTTGTGTATTCTGGAGGAGGTGGTTCAGATGCTTATGAAATTGAAGATGACAACGGCTATGTGATCTACTCCTCTTCAGGCGGAGCTCGGAGCATCTACGGCCTACGCCCCTGTTCCGAAAGCGCCGAAGCATGCGGACCCATCGAAATCCAGTTCAACGATGATGCCCAAGAAGGCTGGTTCGGTGGAAGCTTGTCTATTTATTCGGGCGCTGAACTCGTTACCTACATTCCTTTCAATCAAACGTACAGTCCTTTCTATCAAGTATCCGTTATGGCACAGGTGGCTCCAGGGCCATTGGATTTTGTTGTTCAATCACCCTTTTTTGAACCGCAATACGCCGGCTACGTCGTCTTTGATGAAGCAGGGGCTCTTTTGGTGGAGGAGACGAGTACAAATGAGGTTCCGCCTAGCTCGTATGGCATTGAAATTTGCGAAGCATCGGCCTCATCAGTGCGCGACAATGTTTTCGAGGGAACCAGCCTCTACCCCAATCCTGCCAATGGCATGGTGCAGCTGAACGGCATCGCCTCTCACATCGAATGGCAGGGCCAACTCATTAGTACTGACGGCAAGCTCGTCAAATCCTACGCAGGTTCAGGTGCACAAAGCATTGAGTTTTTTGGCATCGCGAAAGGATTGTATTCATTGAACCTCAAAACTTCGGAGGGAGCGACTCGATCTTTGCGAGTCATCCAACAGTAATTCTCAGACCACAGCGGATTGCCCGAGAAACAAAAGTTAGGTTGACGGGAACCCTCTCCTATTGGAGCATGAGATCAATTGATTTGGTCTCGTGTTGTTCTTACTCTACTCGCTGAAACGTTGTTCCGTATTTTTGTCACATTTAGCCTGTTAGTTTAGTACAGACCTCAGGAAATCCATTCACCGACGTACATATGCATCGTCCAATTCACGCCTTCACTTCCATCTTCTGGATTGCCCTTGTGCTTTGCATGGCTGCTATTTCGTGCACCAAAACGAATTTCGAAGAAGTTCAAGTTGTCCAAGAACTGCCTGAACACGAGACGGTCTTCCTCATGGATTGTGAAGAGCTCGATCTCAACATTGGAGACACGTGCCATGTGGAGTCTGACCAATTTGGATACGTCATGGGCTTCGTAAACGAAGACTGCGACTGCGATGCCGATGCCAGTGGAGAGGAAATCACCATTGTCATTGAATCAAATCTTTTCTGGAACAGCAACATAACGGTGCAGGCTTCTCCCTCGTTCATTGCAGGTCCAAGCTCATTTGAAGCGCACTCGGGATTGACCTTGCAGCAATACCTCTTTGAAGAAGGCACCACAGAATGTACACTCACCGTCTCCTACACTTGCGGACCAAGCGGGTTTATGTTTTTCCCTGAAATCATTCTTACCGGCACTCCAATCAATGGTGTGGTCGGACCTCTGGTCATCGATTGTTGATGCTAGATGACTGATTCAGAGCACCAGGAAGCGGAGTGGATTGAAGGATGCAAACGCGGAGATACCGCAGCGCAACGGAAATTGTTTGGAGCTATGTTTCCTTACCTCAAAGGAGCAGTTCGGCGGTACATATTTGATGAAGATGAGGTTCAGGACGTTCTTCAAGAGGCCTTCATTCGGATTTTCAAAAATTTGGAAAAGTTTGATCCAAGCAAAGGAAAATTCAGAAGTTGGGCTGCCCGAATCGCGGTCAACGTAGCTATTACCGAAGGGAAAAAGCGACAGCGCATTCAAGAACTTCCCGGACAAACATCGCTTGAGGTAGACCCGTCAGCCCTAGAGACTTTGGCTCTGGGTGATTTGATTTCAGTCTTAAAGGGCATGCCCAAGGAACAATACGAAGTATTGAACCTCTACGTCGTAGAAGGCTACAACCACAAAGAAATTGGAGGAATGTTGGGGATTGCACCGGAATTGTCGCGGCAGCGACTTACCCGAGCGCGAAAGTGGGTGATGGACCGTTTTAAATTATCCGGGGGCGAACTGATCCCCAAAATGCAAAACTTGTCATGAAAAATTGGGAAGAAATTTTAAAAAATCGCCTCAGCTCATACCAGGAAAAAGGAACTCCGGGTCAGGAGGAAACTCTGTGGAATTCCATAGAAAGTCAAATAGCTCCGGCTACTTCCAACTCATCCGCTACGGGTTCTAAGCTTTCCGCCAATTGGGGCAGCTGGGCCATTGCCGTGGTTGCTGTGTTTGGAGTTACAGCAGCTGCCATCTTTTACTCAAGCGAGGCACCTCTGGACACGAAAGCAACCATTGAAACGCAGCAAGTCACTGCAATCTCGACAGAATCAGTTCTGCCTTCTGACCAAATCACGCAAAAAGCAAACCCATTGCTCCAGTCTCCCGTTAAGTCAGAGCCATCAACCTCTGCACTTGTGGCTTCCGCTTTGCCAACCGCAGCATCGACTGAGCCGGAGGCATCATCAGAAACCAACACGCCTTTCGAAACCAGGGCATCAAACATCACCAAAAAAGGCATCAACCTTGCGTCCAATGCCCCAGCTCCTCCAACCAATGAGGACGACACTTCAACTCCTTCCACAAACAAAAATTCAATTGAAATCAACCCTTCTTTGGCGAAAGAAGCCACAAGCGAAACAGCGTTGGACCTCGCCTTGGCAGCGCCTTCCATCGAGCCCACCACCAGTGCAGTTGAGGAAATATCCGCAAAAACACCTTCATATCCCAGTGCACCTCTCGCGGTAGAATACGCTCATGAAAATGCCCAAATAATCGGCCCAGAAACCAACTCGGAGTCAGCAAGAAAATCGCCTCCCATGCTCTTTCTACCTTTGGTGCGGGAAGCACCGATTAAACCAATTCAAGGGTTAGCAATTCAACCAGACAACAACAGTCAAGAATCCGAAGTCGGAATGCCATTCGCATTGCGCGCTTACGGCGGGCCAACCGTCAGTCAATTTGCCTACGGCGATGGCCGAGAATCCGAATTCAACGAGTTTTTTAGAGCAAACTTCAGTGCTGGATGCGGTCTGATGTTGGAATTCCAAAAATGGTCGCAATCATTCGCTGTGGGCATCGCTTGGAATGAATTCATTCAGCATTTGGATTATACTGAACACAGTGAACATGCCATCACAACAGAAGGTGTCCTGTCTGTTCAAATCAACGAAATCACGGGAGACACAATGGCGGTCGTCATGGGCGACGTCGAAGGCATTGAACGGCAGACGCGCGATATATCGCACTACAATCGGTTTCGAGCTTTTGCACTTCCAATCGAGTGGCAAAAGCAGCAGTATTTTGGGCGTTGGCAATTAGGAATTGGATTGGGAGCATTGATCCAATTGAGAAGCTATGCTGAAGGCAGAACCATTGGCACAAACGGACTGGTATCCGATTACTCTGATTCCAATCTGGCTCAAACACGGCTCAACTGGATGCCTACAGGAAGACTCTACACGGGCTTTTACATTGCGCCTGAATGGCGTGCAGACTTCAGTTTAAGCGCAGGGCTGCAGCGGTTCAACAATGGATACAATGGTGAAAACCAAGAGAATGGGGTTCCTGAATGGCGCGGGCGTATGGTCAATGGACAAGTTCAAATCGGAATCACACGATTTTTTGCCGCCCGCATCAAATCAGAGTGATTCAAGCCATTCGAAGCATGTCAATTGTTCCGTAGCTTGGCCATTATGTGGAATGAAACCGACGACAAACTCATTTGTGATTTTAACTTTGACTCGTTTGTGGAAGCCTTTTCATTCCTCAATGAAGTGGCTATTCTAGCGGAGAGGTTCAACCATCACCCTGCGATCTTCAACGAATACAGCCGTGTTCGCCTAGAGCTTACGACCCATGACGCGGGGCACGTGGTAACCGAATTAGATTGGAAACTTGCCAAAGCAATCGATGAAATCAACTCCGGTGCTACGCAGCAAATCGGGTCATAGTTTAATCCTGAACGAAAGCGCAGCGCCAATGCCTTCATGACGTGCTTGATCAGATTTTGTTTGCAGAAATCGGACCTGCTCAAGCAATCATTGCCTGCTCCAGCACACATTGATGGATAAAGTTGTTTCGATGCGTGCTTTGACCATGCCACGCTCACATTCGACTCGTCAGAAACAGATGC
>Ga0208949_1000051_pt1 | contig 53675 bp, 37 predicted proteins | sample AOAMet1_03_M0_10_2_FD_188231 | JGI IMG/M metagenome (GOLD analysis project Ga0208949, IMG submission 188231) | Ammonia-oxidizing marine microbial communities from Monterey Bay, California, USA - CAN11_03_M0_10 (SPAdes) | ecosystem: Environmental > Aquatic > Marine > Intertidal zone | place...
CCCGTTTATACCTTAAAGCGATTTGAGGCGTCTTCAAAGCAACAAAAGCGAGATTATTTAAGACAAAGGCACCCGCTTACAATCCTATTTGGCTATTGGTTTACCTTTCTCTACGGCATGTGCATTCAGCCTTTTCTGGCCGACCCAAGAAAACATGGTGATTCGCTTGTGGCGATTCTACTCCATGCTGTTTATTTGTTTCTCTTTGCATGGAGTTTTGGGCCGCTGAATATGCTGCTTGGAATCTTGATCCCTAACCTATTAACGTTTGCATTCGGAGCTTATCTCTTCTACGTGCAGCATAACTTTCCGGGTGTTCAGTATACAACCGATGGAGAATGGACGTACGAGCTCTCCGCACTGGAATCTTCTAGCTTTCTTAAGCTGCCGTCGGTTATGCAATGGGTCACGGGCAATATCGGTTATCATCACGTTCATCACCTCAATTCACGGATTCCTTTTTACCGACTTCCCGAGGCGATGGAGCAAATCCCGGCACTCCAGAATCCAATCGTCTCAAACTTATCGGTCAAGGAGATCAGGCGTTGTTTGCAATTGAAAGTTTGGGATGAAGGTCAAGGCCTCATGATTGGATTGTCCAGTCGTTGATTAGTAACGAAAACCGCCTCTATTTGGCACAACAATGGGAACAACAACAATTTGAAAGGTGCTGAAAGGCCTTTCATTTCTCGATAGTTGATAGCTCCCAATCAGAATTAGTGTAGAAAACTAGTTTTTGGTAAAGGACTACTTCATCAATTTTAAGATTGTCTTCTGTGAAGAATCAATAGGACTCCGGCAGAATAAAACAATCTTAAGTGGTTCGGCTCATATAATTCAGCTGTAATTTGCGCGCTGCTGATAACAAATCAGATTTCTGCGATCGCAACTCATTCACATATTCGGTGGGCCCTTATTACAGGCGCAGCCTCCGGCCTCGGGGCTTCGTTTATGAGGAGGCTCGCAGAACGAGGCTACAGCATCGTTGGCGTCTCAAAGCCGGGGGATGATGTTACAAAAGTAGCTCGTCGAATCGCTGAGCATTGCGACGTTCAATCCTTTGGAGTTGATTTGGATTTGTCTCAAAGTGGCTGCGCCGAGGTACTCAAGCAACAAATGGATGAAGCTGGGATTCACATTAGTTTTCTAGTTAATAATTTGGGAGTGGGAGGAACTTCGGAGTTCATTCATTCAATACATGAGAGTAACCGTTTGATGATGAACCTGAACATCCAAACCACGGTGGATATGTGCAGGGAATTTCTTCCTGATATGGCCGAACAGGGGGCGGGTCATGTCATCAATGTTTCGAGTATGGCGGCGAATTTCCCTATGCCTTACAAGAGCATTTATAGTGCCTCCAAAGCATTTGTACGCATATTTACGCTTGGCTTGAGAGAAGAGATGAAACCGTTCGGTGTCTTTGTGAACGTGGTGCAACCGGGCGCGATGTTGACCAACCCCATTGTGATTGAACAGTTGAGGTATGGGTCTTTTCTAGCGCGTTTCAGCGCCATGAAACCAGCTGCAGTTGCTGAATCAGCTATAAAGGGTGTGCTTATAAACAAAGCAATTGTTGTCCCGGGAATCAAGAATTGGCTCACCCTCGGTGTTCTCCGGGTGTTTCCCCGGCCATTGAAAACGGCAATGATGGTTTTCAACTACGTTCGCACCAAAAAGAAAATTTCATTGAAGTGATACATTTGATTCCACCATTTTCATCAGCGGATGCTCAGTCTGTGGTTCCTTTGAGTATGGCTTTAGTTGGATTTTTAATGTTTTGGTTTGTGTTTCATTCGGAATCAATCCGGCGTGTATTTCACAGTCGCATGGAACATGATGCTGCCTGCCTTTGGCACATCTTCACTACCAAGGCTTGGGGGTTTGTTACCATGGCTGTTTTCCCTGCTGTGGTATTGCAGTTTGCCATTGGTAAAAGTCCGGTTGATTTGGGCTTGGTCTGGCCGACTGAACATAACGCATTGATCTGGCAATGGACTTTGGGCTTAGGATCAATTGTAATGCTCGTTGCTGCATTGGGTGCCAGAAAATTTGATCCGCAATATCCGCAGATACAGGCGCGTGTTTGGAATGGCTCAATGATGGCACTGAATTGGTTAGGGTGGGCCCTGTATCTTGCAGGTTATGAATTTTTATTCCGCGGCGTCCTCTTATTTCCATTGGTGGAAACATTTGGGGAGTGGCCCGCAGTGGCAATCAATACAGTGTTGTATTCCGCAACGCACGTGCCCAAAGGTCGAGACGAAGCGATTGGAGCCATCCCATTAGGCTTCTTATTGTGTTGGGTGACGTTGCAAACGGAAAGTCTATGGCCAGCCATTTTGGTTCACATCCTCATGGCATGGACCAACACAACTGCCCGGTTTATGCGCCATCCACAAATGAAATGGAAAGGACAATGAAAGTTGCGATTACGGGAGGTACAGGTTTCATTGGGGCCCATTTGATTCGAGCTCTTTTGGACGATGGTCACACCGTTCGCGCGGTGGTGCGCAACTTGAAGCGCGCGCGGCAATTGGAGGCCTGGGGTGTAGAGCTTGCCGTGGCTGAATTATCTGACCGTGAAGCGCTGGAAGAGGCATTCAACGGGTGCGAACAATTGTATCACATGGCAGCCTGTGCGACGGTTTGGGAAAGGCAATCAGAAACCTACTTCAACACCAATGCCCATGGAACGGACCATGTTTTGCATGCGGCGAAAGCTGCGGGCGTTGAGCGCGTAGTGGTCACCTCGAGTGGCGGGGTCATGGGACCTTCTGTGACAGATGTCGTTACAGAGACCAAGCCGCGCGACTTAAATTATTTCAATGCGTACGAAGCATCTAAAGCTGCTGCGGACTTGGTGGTGCTTCGGCATGTCATCGAAGAAGGCATGCATGCTGTACTTGTGAGCCCGACACGAGTTTTTGGACCATATATCTGGGGGGAGCCTGCATCGGTTTCGCTCATGATCAAACGATACATCAACGGAAATTGGCGACTGATTCCAGGTGGTCGGCATTGGAAAGGCAATTATGTCGATGTCCAAGATGTTGTACAAGGGCACATCTTGGCTATGAAGAAGGGCCGAAGCGGATCTAACTATGTGCTCGCGGGTCATAACATGACATATGGTGAATTTTTTGAAACCCTGTCCATTGTGAGCGGCCAGCGTTACCGCATGGTAGTGGCGCCTATCTGGTTGCAAATGGCCTTTGCGCGACTGCATGCGGCGTTTGCTAAATTGCGAGGTAGACGTCCTGATTTGACGACGGAATGGGTGCGCAGAGGAAACTATCACTGGGAAGTTTCACCGGCTCGTTCCATGGAAGAATTGGGGGTTGAGCTCACCTCATTTGCCGATTCGCTCAGCCGAACGGTGGAATCGTTTGGACATTCCCAAATGAATTGAAAATGCAAAAGATATTTATTTCTACGTTGTTTTTGGAGCTTATGCTGTGTTCCTGTTCCGTGAGCGTACCGAAGCACTGATTTTTTTGCGTCATTCCGATTTGCGTTCGTTTCGGAGGCTGAACTGTTTCGAGGGACTGCTTGTTAGGGATGCATTTCACCCCTAGGCGTGAGGGGCTCGACTCCTGTGTGGTCTATTTTTGTTCCATGAATCGAGAAACCACAAGCACCATGCAGCGACACGTATACCTCCTAATGGCCTTTGTTCTGGGGGTCCCCCAATTGTCAGAAGCACAAGTGATCACATGTGTTCCTTGTGACATGTTAGGCATGGTTGTCAATGTGGGTAGTCAAGAAAACATGATCAATCTTTACCACTCAGGTCAATACATGACTCACCCTCAAGATCAAAATGTTTTTATGTGGGAGTTTACAGATCAACAGGGCAACATGCTACATCAGGAGACGATAGAAGATCAACAATTCATCTCTTTTGATCATAATTGGCCATTGACTGATACGATAAGCGTGACCGTGCATTTTGTAAACGATGCGGCCAATTTGGATAACTGGTATGCTTCAGAAGATTTGCCGCTAACTGGGAATTCAATCAATTGTTTATTCGAAGACCAGTTGTATTGGGAAACAGGTGAGCCGACTCCATGGGGGAGCTGGACTTTCATTCATAACAACCCAGGGGTTGATCTCAATGCTCCTACAGGCATTGGCAGTCTTGTCGTGGGGCAAAAGAAATTAATTAAAACACTTGATGCATTGGGAAGAGAGGTCAATCAAGCGGCCAATCAAATCCTGTTCTACATCTACGATGATGGTTCAGTGGAGAAGCGATGGTTGCTCGAAGAGTAATCGACGTTCATTTAAGGTTGGGCCGAAACTTGATAGCGTCAACGCTTCCCTGCAGCGTGTGAAGGAATTTCGAACCAATGCGAATATCCCTTGAGTTCGATTTTTTGTCCCGATTACGGCGGATACAATGGACTTAAAACGCACTTAAAACGCTGTTAAAACGCACTCCTGATGCAAGGGTGCAGTGATCGACTCATGAACTGCTACCAGGCCTGCACTGGCCACTCTCAAAAACCACCTCCATTTGGCACAACAATGGGGACAACAACCCTTTGAAAGGCGCTTAAAGGCTTGTCAATGCTCGATAGATGATGGCCCTCTACGGGCTACCAAATGAAAAAACCCACATCCCTCAAGGTGTGGGTTTTTTCATGCCTAATTTGCCACATGTCCCATGCCCTTTTTTCGTCGATTCTGTTGGCCGTCATCATGGCCTTTGGATGCCGTTTGGCCACTGAACTTGCTGCGGCAACGTCAGGATCAATTGTCCCCGAGCTGCAGGACTCGACGGTTCATCTGCAGGTAGCGCAGTACCCGATTGGGCCGATCGAGGATGCCGACGGCAATCTGTGGTTGGGTTCGGTGGGCAGCGGTGCCATGATGTGGGATGGAGAGGAGTTGCGCTATTTCCATGCGGAGGATGGGCTGCTCGGCGACCGTGTAACAGGTCTGACGCTGGATTCTTCAGGCCAACTGTGGCTGGTTTCGGCGGAGGGAAATCTGGGTGGACTGTCTGCCCTCATGACCTGGGATGGTGAAATTCTAGCGCGGGCAGAGCATCCTGCTGGCTTTCCGATCAATCCGGTGCGGCCCTATTTCGACAACAGCGGAGTTCTCTGGGTGCAATCGGAAGGCCGCTTTCACCGGGAGGTGAATGGGGTTTTCGAACCCTTCCCGCTTCCCGAGCCCAACTTGCCCCGGACCAACACCACAGGCTACGAACCGAAGAGCATGCGCCAGGTGCGCAACGGCGACCATTGGTTTGCCACTTCCGATCAGGGGGCCTTCCGATGGGATGGCGAAGAGTTTTACCAGCTCACCACTGCCGACGGTCTGCCCACCAACAACGTCTCCTTGCACTTGGAGGATCGACAGGGAAACCTCTGGCTCAGCTGTTTCCACTGGCACTTGACCTCAGGTGAGCAACGCGGCGCCCTGTGCATGTGGGACGGCGAAACGATCACAACTTTTCCAGACATCCCGGGCTTGACCGAAAATGAGGTCTACTCCGTCCTGGAAGACCGGGATGGCAACATCTGGATGTGCGCCACCGGCCATGGCGTATACCGTTACGACGGCATCAACTTCAAGGCATTCACCCAAATCCAACCTGAAAATCCCGACTTCAGATTCGGGTGCAATTCCATCTACGAGGATCGAAAGGGCCGCCTGTGGTTCGGTTTTGCGGGCGGACTGCATCGACTGGATGGAGATACCCTCGTGAACGTTACCCGCGGTGGACCTTGGGACTGAATGTCCTGCATGGCCAAAAGAGCATTTGGCACAACAAGGGGGGCAACAACCATTTGAAAGGCGCTGAAAGGCCTGTCATTGCTAGATAATTGATGGCACCCTGCCTGCTACTTTCAAAATCCTCGCATCTTCAACCGATGCGGGGATTTTTGGATTTCACCCATGCTCGCATTGAGCTTCACCCTTAGCCATGAACCATGCAAGCCACGCAAGGGCTAATTTTAGACAATGAAACGCCACATACATTTTCTTCTGGTAGCCATGATGGGGATTCCCATGATGTCAGAGGCCCAGGAATTTACAAGCTCCGTCGATTGCAACCTCCATGGACTTGTGTGCAATATATGCTCACAACCTGATTTCATAAATATTTACCATCCTGGTCCCTACTTGACATGGCCTCCCTCTACCAATGTTTTGGAATGGGAGTTTACCGACGCTCAGGGCAACTTGATGCATGAAGCCACATTGGTCGATGAAAGCACCGTAAGCTTCAGTTTCGACATCCCCATCACGGACACGATGTTTGTCTCGGTGCTTCATACCAATGACTCCGTATTTCACAACGGAAGTGAATATTCATGGGCTTGCCTCGTTGAAGACTACCTCGTGTGGGAGGTGACCGAAGGTCCTTTGGGCCCTTCAGGTTCATGGACATTAAGTGGTGGGGGTGTCGGTGTTGATGTGAGTGAACCCGTTGAGCCTGAGTGCAATCTTCAATACGATGGTGATGGCGATGGGGTTGTCACGGTGGTGGATGTGCTCGGTTTGCTCGGGGAATTTGGTCAAGCATGCGAAGAGGTCTCTTATACCATTGAAGGGAGGTGGCTATGGTCACCAAGTGAAAATGTGGAGGATGCCAATACGATGTATGAATTTGCCGATGGTTTGCAGTACACATTCTACTGTGTGACGGCAGAATGCGACGAAGCCTATTGGAACTCCCTGGATACATCAGAGGCTATTCCAAATCCGGATACGTACTCATTTGATGGAGATACGCTCACAATTGATGAGTTTCCTCAGATTGTCACATTTGATTGTGATGGCGGTGTCCTGCATTTTTCAAATGGAGGTAAACTTTGGAGACTGGGATCTGATTGCCCCTAAGAGCAATAATTGAGGATTTGCCAATGGGTGTGTCTCCAGCAGTTGTCTTGATTGCTAGGGATTGGGTTTGTTGAGTGGGGTGTGAGATATGCATTACCTTCACCTCAACCCCAATGCTTCAACTCATGAAATTCCGATTTCTTAGTCTGTTATTCCTGCTTTCGATTGCGCTTCCTAGTTGTACGATGCAAAAGCGCAGCATCATGCCTGGCTGGCATATTGAACTGCAGGGAGATCGCACAGCCTCCCAAGAAATTGAGAAGTCTGGCGACTTAATCGACAATATTTCTGACACTTGTGCCGAGGTTTTGAATCAAGATTCAGAGCCTTTGACGAATGTTCGATCCTCGGAAAAACAGGTAATCCAGCGAGATCCACTGATTCCCGTCAAATCTTTGATGGCATTGCCCCCACAAATGACAGATCTCTCATTGCTGAAAACCCTTGACGCGGCTCCAATGACCGATTCCTCTGAAGTGAAAAAATCGAGCAGAGGTTTGCTTCGCGCTGTCGGGCTTCGTGCTGTCGGGCTGCGCGCTGTGGGGCCTTGGCGATTGCTATCCTACGATCTGCAGCACATCGGGGCGATACGTTTCTTGCTTTTTTTACTCGGTCTGCCGCTTACACTGCTCGGCGTGGTTTGCCTCCTTCTGGTGGGGTGGGATATCGCCTTCTTACTTCCTGGGCTTGCTTTGCTCACCGCGGGTATTTTAGCACTCAAATGGGCTTTCACCGCGAATGCACGTTGGGGAGAAAGAAAACGAGTAACACCCATTAACTCCTATGGAGGTCACAGCTCGGTCGGAGACTCGGTTGCGAAGGATTCGAATCAAGTTCAAAGAGAGGCAATGGAACGAGCCCGGGATGATGCTCGGCGTGTTCGAGCTGAAAAAAGTCAAGCGCGAAAAGTCAAGCGTCAAGCTTTTTTTCAAACTCCTGCCATAAAAACGGCTTTGGGATTTGTTCTGATTTTCGTTGCATACTTTCTTCTATTTTGAGATAAAATCAATTGTGGGAACGGCCCTGACTTGAATGAACGTGATGCATTCGTCGGCGGACAAAACTGGCGATCTATTGATTGTGAGAAGTGTCATGATACTTTCAACGAGGATGCGTTATTTTGCGATTGAAACAAGAGAAACAGCATGAATCATTTTGCTCGCAAGCAACGCCAACTCAAAAACCTCGCTCAAAGAATCGCGCATGAGATGCAGCGCAATTCTGGGGTTATGACCGCTCAAAACGTTCGCTTAATGCGTCGTTTTCAAAAAGCATATGCTGCATTGTGTGGCGCTATTTCCAGACGTCGGTTTCGGAAATTGGCAGCAGGGCTTGCGCTGATCTTGGTTGCAGCCGAACCGCAAGCGCAGTCGTTTGCGCCAACGATCACCGATCCGCATGGATTGTCAGGCACCGAGGGCATTCCGATTTGGAAGTTTGACTTCGCAGATCTCGATTTGGATGGTGACTTGGATTTGTTTTCGAGGACACAGAACTATCCAAACGAGTTTCGATTTGCCTACCAAGAAAACAACGGCACACCTCAGGTGGCCGCATTTTTGCCGATTGCGGAGCCCTTTGGCAATCTTACCATTGATGGTTTTGACGACTTTGACATTGCAGGAGGTAACGGCTTGGGGGTGGCTGATTTGGACGGCGATGGCGATTTCGATGTTCTCACAGTTGATCGGCTTTGCACGGGATACATGACTGGTTCTGATACATCGTCCACAGTTGATATGCCCGTTGTCTTTTTTGAAAACCTCGGGACGGCTGAGTCACCGGAATTTGTCAATGGCCAGTTGAATCCGTTTGGGTTGAATCTCGAGCCTGTTCTGAACCAAGGTATCGTTGTTCAGTCAATCGCACTTGTCGATTTAGATGGCGATGATGACTTGGATTTGATTGGCACGGGAGGTCAGTTCAGCTGGGCCGGTACGCCGCCACCGTGCAGTTTCTTTTGGTGTGAGAATTCGGGTTCAGCCCAAACTCCACAGTTCGAATCAGCCGTTGAAGCCCCGTTTGGGTTGCCTGGAATGCCCCTGCCGTTTGAAGCCGCTGATGCTCTTGGCCGCGTCTTGAGTTTGGATTTTGTCGATTTTGATGCAGACGGTGATTTTGACATGATGGCGCCTGCGGTGGGTTCTATGCCAAACATCTACAATGTGTCAACCGATTTGAAGTACTATGAAAATACGGGTACGGCAACCGAGCCAGATTTTGGCTTGCCCCCAGTCTCATCTCCGTTTGGTTTGGAAATGGCAGAACTTTCGGATCGTTATGGAATGAAGTTCGCAGATATAGATTCGGATGGCGATGAAGATGCGTTTTACAGCAAGACCTTTGCCATCCAATATGACCCGTACGAGATGACTTTTCAGGAGAACACCTCTCCAGCAGGTGTTCTTGGATTCAATCCAGTGGTTTTTACAACTGATTTTGTCACCCCAAATGTGCTGTCTGTTGGTGATGAAATTCGCGTCGTTGCGCCTTGGGAAGGCGCTTCGTCATTTCAATTTCAAGTCATTGACATGGCCGGTCGCACAGTCCACGTCGGACAATCCACTTCGACGAGCCTCGGCTCCACGGGTGATTGGTTGCCAGGGCAATACATCGTCCGATTGACCCATGATGCTCAGGGGAGCTCTGTGGTGGCAAAAATGGTTCTGCTGCGCAGCGAATGAGGAGCGTTTTCTTTCGCAACGGCAGCAGTGATTGTCATTTGACTTCGGTGATCAGGTCTTCTTTCGGTTTGCGAACCTTTTTCAGGTTGACCAACCAGTCATTCTCAGCATCGCGGTAACCCAACGGGAGCATGACACAGCTTCTGAGTCCTTTGGCTCTTAGGTCCAAGATTTCGTCCACATCACTGGCCTTGAAGCCTTCCATCGGAGTCGCATCCACTTCTTCAAAGGCTGCGGCTACAATCGCTTGCGAAAAAGCGATGTAGGCTTGTTTTGCAGCGTGATTGAAATTGACTTCGGAATCTCGCGGAGGATAGCCTTTCAACAGCATTTGCCTGTAATTCTCCCAGCCTTCATTTTTCATCCCCCTCACCTCATTCACGAGGTCAAACATTCTGTTGATTCGGTCCTCGGTGTAATTGTCCCAAGCGGCAAATACCAGCAAGTGGGAACAATCAGAGACGACGGACTGATTCCATGCAACAGGTCGGATTTGATCTTTGATGGCTTGATCGGTGACCACAAATACTTCGAAGGGTTGCAAGCCACTCGAGGTAGGGGCGAGGGATATGGCTTCTATGATGTTGTCAATCTTCGCCTGTGGCACAACCTGACGATTCATTGCTTTGGTCGCATACCGCCACTTCAGTTTGTTGATCAATTCCATGTTTTAGTTGAATTTTTCGAGCAAGGTTTTCACGGCAAGTTTGCCGAGCTCATTGGATGCCAATGGGCTGGCACCTGTGATGACACCGCGGTCTGCGCATACAGTCTTGTCCATCTTGGAATTCATCAAATTCACACCGAGGCTTTTCAAGGTCTCGCTCACTCCGAAGGTCATTTTACCGGGCAGGTAGCCAAACATAGGCGTCTGATTGTCCATCGAATCGGGGAAAACGGCCATGTTGTAGCCCTTGTAAAGGAATTCTTGATCGTCCAAGGTGGTGGATAAAAATGCGCCCGGACCGTGGCAGAGTGTGATGGTGAACACGTCTTTCTGATGCGCCCATCGCAGGATTTTCGCAACATTTTTATCTTCAGGAATTCCGATCATAGCTCCATGACCACCTGGGATAAATACCGCTGCGTACGATTCTGAATGGTCGAGCGAAGTTGCGATGAAATCCGAAAGTTTTAGCGGATTTTCAAAGTTGTTTTGAAATTCCTTGTAGATGGACTTGACATGCTCATCCTGCTCTGGAAAAGCCCACATTTCAAAAACGACAGGTTTTCCTGTTGGTGTCGCAATTTCAAATTCGAATCCAGCGTTTTTTAAATGAAGCATTGGCAAGAGAGCTTCAACGGGATGATTTCCCGTGGAAAAGTAGCTGCCGTTCTTCATTTTCAAGTTTTTCTGTTCTGTGAAAATTACAAGAATCTTGGATCGTTGGCCCTTGATTTTTGGGTGAGAAATGCTCTCAAAATCGGTCTTGCCAGACACGCTCATTTTGAGGGCCAATTTCGAAGGGCTGTACGAACCATCCGATTCTAATTTGGGAGCGATTCCGAGCAATTTCTTAAGCATGATGGTAGTGTTTTCAAGTTCGACAGCAAAAGTAGATTGCCGTTTTCTTGAAAAAGTTAGCCTATGGTAAGAAATCAATTCTTGGCCATATCAGCACGCACTCGGCTCAAGCTTTGCTGTGTCATTCCCAGATAGGAGGCGATGTGATAATTGGGGATTGACTGTTCAATGTCTGGGTATTGCTCAAGAAACAAACGATACCTTTCGAGCGCAGTCAACTGCAATTGATTCAAAATTCGTTTGTTTAAACCAACGACGTGTCGTTCCAAGTTTTTCCTTTGAAACAATTCGAATTCTGGAAACTGATCATAGATTTCGTTCAGTTTTTGAAAGTTGAATTCCACAATGGTGGAGTCGGTTATGGATTCGACTGTCAGTGCGGCCGGTTCACTGTTGTAAATAGCGATGAAATCACTGATCCACCAGTCTTTTATCGCAAACTGCAACGTGTGTTCTTTGCCTTCCTTATCGATGCAAAAGGAACGCAGGCTGCCGCTCATCACGAAGAATGTCTTGTTGACCGTTTGGCCTTCTTGAATCAAGATATGCCCCTTGGAAACTGTCCTTTCTTTGGCAATGGAATGGATGTATTCCTCAGCTTCTGAAGACAGCGCAATCGAATTCTTTATTTTGCTGATTAAGTTCTGCAACGGTTTATGTTCTCATGGGTTGTCGTGTTCTAGAGCAAGCTGCGTCAATTTTCACGGATGTTTAAGGAACTTGAATCCATGTGATTTTTGTGAGGATCGAACACGAATGATGTAAAATCCTGGTTGCAACGCCGAAACGTCAATGGAAGTCAAACCAAGGGCTTGGCCAGATTGACACAATTGGCCGCGAAGGTTAAAGATATCCCAAGTTGATCTGCCGCTGGAGAGTCCGGAAAGCCAAAGTTGTTCCCGCACGGGATTCGGAAATAGCATGGGTTGCTTGTTGGCTAATTCGGATGCACCCAGGTTTGAATCCCAAGTGAGTGAGGCGAGAACGGCTTGTGATGCGGTCACCTTGCCGTGTCCCCAGACGTTGTCTCCAGCGGGTGGCAGTGTTCCAGTGTCTTCGTCTTCGCGGGCGGTCGATTCTAAGATTGAGCGGATATCCGCTGGGGTAAGTTCCGGATTGGCTTCCAACATCAACGCGACCACACCTGCGACGGCTGGACCGCTCATGCTTGTGCCAGAGAGTCTGGCAAATTCGTACTCTGTCCCATCGTATTCGACCGCGTTGGTAACGCTGTAGCCGATGTCACGGAACGAGCTCAAGGAAGACTCAACGCTTACACCTGGAGCGGATACATTGGGTTTGAGACGTTCATCGAGGGTCGGTCCATAAGTCGAAAAGTTGGCCAACGTGCCACCCACTTCCGTGCCTACAGGGTTCAGGAATTCCGAGTTATAAGCTCCAATGGCGATTACGCTGTGGCCGCAGGCCGGTTGTTGGATTCCATAGTAGGGATCGCCGCTGAGCCAACCCGATTGAGCGGCTTGAAAATCCTGTCCCCAGTTGCCCACATCATTGGATAAGTGCGTGTGATTCCAAGCGTGTACACGACCGCTTTCGCTGGTCACTAGCATGGCCACAGCTACACTGGCGCTCCCTTTGTGAATGCGCATCTGCATGAACGGTCGTCCATTGGCGGGGTGCGATGGTTCGAGTACCACGTCGTAAACAATGGTGTCGTTGTTGACCACTTGTATGGTGTCAAGCATGAAGGGGCCATCGTCCGTGCTGTAGATCGGACTTTCTCCAACCACCGTGGATAAACCAACGGTGAGTTGGAAGCCCATTTCGAATGATTCGCCGACCTCGCCCCATAACGTGAGGTTTTGCCCCCAGGAGTTGGGATTGGCAGATAGCGGATAAAACTTAACCCGCGAACGGATGGTGTCTCCGGGAGCATCAAAGGTGTGATCCAGGTGAAAGTCAACATCACCATTGTTGCCATTGGAGCTTACAAACACGACTCCCTCGTCGGACATGGCGTCGATGAACTGGTTGCTTAGTGCAGTGCCATCTGGCGTGCCCCACTGCGGCAATCCCCAGCTGTTGTTGATGACGAGTCGCTTGCCGTCGGCATCTGCAACGCTTTGCATCCAATCATAGGCATCCAATGCTGAGGCTTCATCTACCATCAGAGTTGCGAATAAGAATTCAGCTGCCGGCGCCATGCCTTTGAGCCCAATTCCAGCACCACTGCCTCCGGCAATTCCGGCCACATGCGTGCCATGCGTTGAGTATCCATAAACGTTGGAGGTGTCACTTCCCATCATTTGGATATCCAGCGGGGATTCCGCCACGGTGCCGTAGCTGTAATCACCAGGCGTCGGGCCTGCCTGTCGGTATTGATCCCAGACGGCACGGATCCTCGAAGTCGACAGGGTGGTGTCGCGAAACATTGGATGCGTGTAATCGAATCCCCAATCTAACACGCCGATGAGCACGCCTTCTCCATGATACGGTTGTGGAAGGTTGAATCCGGCATGCACGCTGTCCACACGCGTTCCGTAGCGGACCTTGTTCACGTCGGGCACGGCACGGGAAGCCAATTCGACAAGCGCCATAGGAGTTTGCCAAAGGGCATCAAGCGCGTAGGCATTCACCCGAAATGACGCAATTCCACTTCGGTATGCTCCCGCAGTCACGGCATCTTCATTATCCGCCCAGGCGCGCCATTCGGTTTCCGATACGCCCGCGGCCAATTGTCCCAAGAATCCTACCGTGGCCCGCCCCTGCACGTCGGCGACTGGATACGCACCAGTGGCTTGCAAGAGGCTTTTGGTGTCGTTGTGTTTGGAGACCAGAACATCCAATTCTGAGAGGGCTTGTAAATCGACTTGAGCGATGTCTTGCGCTGAGCCCGATGCCGCGAAAAAGACCAAGAACCCGAGGATGTAAAATCGAATATTCATAGAGCGAAAGTAATGAAGCATCGCTTGACCTCCCGCTTTGCCTGGATGATGCATTTTGCCTCATCGCCATAGGAGGTTCAAAAATTGTAGTTGAACCTGATGACCATTTCAACGTCGAGCGAATCGGCAGTGAATTCTATCGACTCTGGCCAAAGATTGAGCGAGTCCGCCATGATGAAGTCCTCGGTGGAAAGACGAAGTGCAGCCAAAAGTTCCGGTGGTGATGCAACTTCACTTGAGTCGATGCCGTCGATTTCCCACAAATCGATCAGGATTGAATCTCCCAAGTGCAAATGATTGTCCAGGTATGGAAAGTTCAATTCGCTGAAGACGACTTCTTCACCCGAAGCATTGGGGTAAACGGACGATTGAACGTATTCTCCCCATGGTAGCTGCAAGCCGACAGCGAGGTCGGGCCAGCAACCGGGTACGGCAAGCGTTGAGTCCCAGCCCGCATCTCCTGAAAAGATTGGATAATGTGGAATTTTGATTTCGGTGATGAGAATGTCTTCAGGTGAAAGTGCAGTTTCACAACTTTCACCTGTGAAGCCGTCTTCACAAATGCATGTTCCATGCAGGCATTCTCCGCCGTTGAGGCAGATGACGGTCTCGCACGGTCCATTGCTTGATTCTTTATCGCATCCCACAATGAAGAATGTCAAAATAGAGGCGTGAACAAATAAGTTTAAAGCTCCAGAGTTGCGCATTGATTGGGTGTTTATTGCGAAAGTCAAATCAATAATTTTTAAGGTATGAAAAAAGCGCTTCTTTATTTCGCTTTGGTTGTCTTCGGCACATCGTGCATGAGCGAAAAGTACATGGTATCTCCGCCATTTACAACGGTGGACAACATCGCAAAGGTTTCAGTGGGGATGTCAACTGCCGACGTCAACACAACGCTTGGGATCTCTCCATATGAGGTTTTGTCAAATGTTGATGGGGGCGTTTGGATGTCATACCACTATCGTGTTCAAGAACACATCCTTCCAATTACATCAATGGCGCAAGGATTGGATCAAGTGGGGCCGAATCGAAAGCCAGAGTCCATAAATGACTTATCCGCACAGAATTCAGGTGCTTTGCAATTTGGTGATTGGGGAACCTTGTACGTCCTCTATGTTGATGGTGCCTTTAAGTCCTCTGTGTCTGAAAAAGGCATGCAATTGGGCAACGAGCTGCAAGTCGTTGAGGGGAGTATTCGCAATCATGCGCAGGAGGCACCTGTTTTCATGGTGAAAGGAAAGCCGTACACGACAGAAGCAGATGGAACACTTGTTTCGCCCGAACGTCGTTGCCGTAAACAGCGCAATAAGCGGAGCGAACAATAAACAATCGTTGAATAAACTGAAATAAGATGACACATTATATCAAAGCATTCGCGCTCACGGCAATCATTTGCTCTGGCGCATTCGAGCTCCAAGCTCAAGTTAAGATTGTCTCTGGCAATGAGATGAGCTTCATCGATAGCACAGACCGCAAATCGTATCGCTCCGCACAAGCTGGAGACATCGCGATTTTATTGAATACGAAAATCAATAGCGACTTTTATTTTGATGAAGTTGGGTTCCCATTTCTTCAGCATGAAGAGACAGGTTCTGATGACTTTCTACAGCGAATTGCACCCGCTTTTCGCTATTATCTTTCCTCCAAGACTAGCGTTTCTGCGGGGTTGTTGCTTTCCCGAAGTGCTCAATCGGTTGTAGGTGAAAATGAAGATGTTGAGGCTGAAAGTGGGGGCTTGTCGAACATCGAACAGAGCTATGCATCACGGTCAGTTTCTTTGAGACTCACATACGACCGTTGGAACAAGCCGATTTACTTCAGGAAGTTCAATTTGGATTCTTATTTCGGAATGGCAATGAGCATCGGTCGAAATCGTTCGATTGAAACATCCAATGAAGACTATGCCAATGGCGATTTTGACTACAACACCCGAAGTACACCAAGCGGAGTGTTAGGGGGTGAGTTGTACACGGGATTGATGGCTAGATTCGATCTGTTCTCTATCGGAGCCGAGTTTTTAGGCTTGGGTTTTGATCGGCAATTCGGCTTTGGTGCGTCTGAGATAACTTATTCATTTGATTTAGATGAACAGAATGCAGCAGGCTCTTATTGGATTGGCGGAAATGGAATGCCTGATCAGTTTTTGAATCAGCAGTTTTCGTCGTTAAGAGCAAGAAGTTCAAAAATGTCAATGTACCGTGGCATTCGAATCATGGCTGTTTTGCACATCAACTGATTGCGCTGAACACATTTAAAATTTAGAATAGGGGCGCTCCAAGCGCCCCTATTTTTATGCAGTGACGGGAATTCTCACTCAATCAGTCGAAGGACTCGACTGACTACTTCTCCCGTTTGAAATAAAATCGAGTAATGAAGATGCCGTTGCCATCTTTCTCGCCCGCATCAGACTCAACTCCCGAATTGATGCTTATCAATTCCCATTCATCGGCCATCATCGCATTGACTTTGCTATTGATCACGGCATCATTGGCAGCTATATTTTGGAAACGCAGTCCAGCAATGCTGTAGAAATTTAGCAGCTTTATTTCTTCAAAGGTTTCCATCCGAATATCTTTTCGGCTCGATTTATTGCGACCATCCTTTCCATTAATTGAAACGTAATCTTCGTGATTTCGTTCTTCAGTAGCAGATATGATTCGAGAACGGCCGGCTCCGCCGGGAACAATGGATTCGACTACTGTAAAGGAAGTGAATTCGTATTGTGCGAAAATTGGTCCATCGGCTAGAGTAAGGAAAGCGATGGAAAGGAAAATAGCCAAAAAACGAGGAGCTAGGATATTACTGAGCATGAGACGAATGAATTGGTTCATAGTATGTTACAGCCACTAAGTACCAAAAATCGTTCCGATAATTCAAATTACGGTCACTCAACAACAGACTTTTTTGATGTTGTATTTTGAAAGGGGGCGCTCTTGATGTCTTTTTTGGATTTCATCAGGAGAGTGCCTTATGCTTTGGCTTTGGCTTTGGCTTTGGCTTGAATATTTGTGAATTGGATCGAAGTAATTTTGACTCGAACGTCAAACCACGAAACCTCTTTACCTTGAGCGCATCTGAAATATGAGCTATGGCAAAAAAGATGATTTACTCCACTACGCGCTTTTTCTTGACTTGTGCATCGGCGATTCTCCTGATCACATCTGTTCCATGCAATGCATCGGCCCAAGACAGCGACGATATATTCACCATTTACCTGGTCCGTCATGCCGAAAAGCAGTCGGATTCCAATGACCCTCCGCTCACAGAATGTGGGGTTGAGAGGTCTGAAAGTTTGAGCGTTTTGTTGGATGCGGTGCCATTGGAAGCGGTATTCAGTACGGATTACAAACGCACCCAGAGCACAGCCTTGCCCACAGCCGTGGATCAAGGCCTGGATATAGAATCTTACGCAACGGATGATTTGACGGCAATCGCAAATCAGTTGCTGATCAATCGACAAGATGCCTTGGTGGTGGGGCATAGCAATACCACAGCTGTGCTTGCTGGATTGCTGATTGGTCAGGAAATGGGCTCATTTGACGAGTCGATTTACAACCGAGTTTACCAAGTGGTCATCGCGGGCGATGATCGACGCCTCCATATTTTGCACACAGCCTTTGCTTGCCCTGGTCGTTAGGATAAAAAAATCCCCGCACCGTTTTCGGTGCGAGGATTTCATGAGGTTTTACGGTTCAAAAGGACGCCAGAGCAACCTTAAATTTTGATGACCTTGAAGTTCTTTTCATACGTCTGAGTGTAACATTTGACGAAGTAGGTTCCCGGCGCATAGCCGCTCAACGATACCGTCTTTCGGTTTCCTCCAAGCGGAATGATTCCCGTTTCGAGCACCCTGCCCAAACGGTCCAGAACAATAATTTGCAGAGACTCGTCCAACAGGCCAGAAGATTCAATCTCAATGTTGAATTGATCGCTCGTAGGGTTGGGGTATACTTTGATTGTGTTGGCACCGAGTGTCTCTTCTTCAACATCAACAACGCCGCTCGGGTAAAGCAACCGTTCGAATTCAAATTCGCATACGCTTAAGTTGTCGGTGACGACGATGTTGTACTCTCCAACGGGGAGATTCATGAATGTCCCTGACGATTGAAAGTTTTGACCTCCATCGATGCTAAATTCATAAGAATCTGATCCAGAAAGCGGCGCAATCACAATCGAACCGTCTGTGGTTAAGACAGAGTACGGATGAGTCACGGTAATTTCCAGATCGGTGAAATCGCATACGTCGACAAAAACGGTTTCGAGGAAGCTGCAGGTGCCGCTTACGTTTTGGACAACGACATCATATGCTCCTGCACTGAGACCACTGAATGAATTTGAACCACTGAACGTCTCCCCGCCATCGATGCTGTATTCAAAATCATCTGCATTTGAAAACGTATTGACGGTGATGGTTGCATCATCTGCAGACATGGACGAGGCATGATCAACCTCAACATTGGCTATGATTTCACATCCGTTGTCACCAGCGCAAAACGATTCAACAGCTTCACTTCCAAAATCACCATCGTTGGAAACAATGAGATCCCCTTCTTCATTCCAAACCTGGAAATATCCTTGGCCATAGCCGCAGCACATTCCATCACCATAAGAATCAAAAACATACAGCGTGAGGCATGTGGTGGAACTCACGCAAATTTCTTCCGTGTATTCGTCTGCTCCGCCCCCGAGATCTCCTTCGGATACAATTTGTCCCGATCCCACATCAATCATTTTCCAGGAAGTTTCACCGGGATAATTGTCTGCGAGGAAATAGAGCGTAAGGGTCTCAAAATCCACTTCCAATTCTGCGCTTGCCACCGCTGTGTTATTGCTTGCATCCCCATCATTGGCTCCATTCACACTTGTGATAGCCAGCTGAATGTTATTGCTCGCAGCCAAGAAGTCGTCTTCGATGAGAAAAGAGAAACTGCCCTGCTCCTGGGAAGCGATGTTCACGTCTTCTTCCAAGACTTCCATCACTTCGTCATTGACCAAGACCAAGATTTCCACCGATTCCATCAGCTCTTCGCCATTGTTGGTCAATATGACATTGACACCCATTTGGCCATCGCACGTCGAGTTGATTTGCCCGATGGCAATGGACGCGTCCACGGCATGGATGTGCGTTAGGATAAAATCGAGTGTGTCATTGTTGCCGTATCCATCATCAGGATCTGATACAATGCCCGTGATGAGGTAGTCTCCTGTGTTGGAGAAATCTTGCGGCGTTGTGAATTGATATTCAGCTTCGCCAAATGGCGCAATCACATCGGTGATGTTCATGGTTTCCACCAGCTCACCGTCCACCAACAAGGACAGGTCGAAATCACTCATGTCATTCAATCCAGTGTTTGCCACACGCAAGGTGACCATTTCATCCGTTCCCAAAGAGGAGGATGCCACCGGATCGATGAGTTCTTCGACTGCCAAATCATCATCGGCTTTGATGCCTGCCCAGAATGACACCCACGGCCGAGCTTGTTTGATGACCAATTGATCTTGGGCTGTGACTTTGTATTCAATGTCCATTCCAAACCCTTCGATGCCCTCCACGCCATAAAGGATGGCAAACTCATCGTGAATGGTGCCAAGGTATTCCCTGAGGAGATCAAGGTATTCGAGGTCCATGACCAATTCTCCGTCCTCTACCAAGTTGGAAAGCCGCAACACCACGTAACCAGCAGTTCCTTCCGCTGGATCTTCATAAAGCAGAATCTCCTCTGGAACGGCGTTTGGATCGGGGTTCGTAATCAGAGATTCACCCACCTGGGTGTTCAAATAGAATGTCCCTTGAGTGCTGTAGATAGGGTCGAGGCTGATGCCGACACCGTTGGATTGTTCTTCTTGGAAATTGGGATGACACAGCACGCCCATGGCGGCCATGAAGTGATCCACACGGTAAAAATCGCGTTCTTCGTATGCTCTGAAATTCCACATGCTCGCATACACCTGCTTGATGGATTTTGAGATGTGTCCTTCCTCGGGGTATTGGGTTTTGGACGTGTAAAGACCTGCACCGCTGAAGCCAGGCAAATCTTCATTGTTCGTGCTCGAACGGCAGCGAACATTCGTGCCTGCGGGGAAAGAGTCATGCATGACTTGCAGTGCTTCCATCATCCACGGGGGCATGGGAGCGTCTTTGATGTCATCTCGAAAGTCGCGCAAACGATCTTCACGGAAGTCAATATCGTAGATGAATGACGGATTGTTGACCATGACCTCAGCTTCTTCATAGAAGTCATTGTACTGCATGAACTCGTCATAGAAATAAAACGGAATCCCGGCCCCATCCGGGATGGTGCCTTCAGGAAAGCCAAATGATCGCATAGTGGCTACATTGGTGCATTTTGCACCAAAAGCTGCAGACATGCTGAATTCGATGTCATCGAGTGGCATGATCTCGGTGATGCTCAAGTCACGCACTGGAATTTGAGGTTCTGTTGGACGAAGCGCTTCGTACCATTCATTGACCTCATCCAAGCTCGCTTCTCGAAGAAAGTAGGAATCCGCTTCAACTTTGTAGTAGATGTAATTCCCTAGCAGGCTTGCGATGGAGTCAATTTCGAGCGGATTGGCAATGTAGGCGTTGGGCACATTGTCTTGGATGGCTCGCAGGTTCACATGAGACAGCGGAGTTTGCACGACTGAAGTCATGATGCCTCCGACACGCGGCAGCGAATTCGGTAAGGCATCGTACAGCACGATGTCTCGAGAACCAGGGGTCTCGTCTACTTCCATGTGCCGAAAGAACCCAAAGCCTTCAGCAGCATGGAGCGGAATGTAATCCACATTGCCAAACACAACTGACTCGAGCACCACATCGATTCCAGAATCTTCATAATCGTCTGCGTAATCGTCGAGGTAATCATCTTCATCATTTTCACCGATAAAGTGGTTCATGTTGTTTTGAACGAACGGCATGCTGGCCATAAGCAGCTGGTAGGTCCTCTGGGTGGCCTCGAAATCGTAGGCATCTCCGAAAGAGAAGTTGAATGAATACCCGCCAATGAAACCGTTGGAATTGATTTGGTTGGCATTGAACACAATCTCCCCGGAAGAGTCATCCCCCGTGACATCGGCCCCAATGGCATTCCAAAAGCTATAGTGCACCCCGTGCGTATTGCTATTGATGAAATACACCTGGGGCTCTGGGGAGTCTCGGTTGAGAATTCCGAATTTCACGTACAATTGATCATCCAAGAAGGGCGCCCACCCCACGTTGTTGACATCGGCGAGATTGAGGAATGTCTCTGCATCGGGGATTGACGTTGCTCCGTTCTCGAAATCGACAGATTCGGCAAAATTGAGCGGAGCATCAGTGGGCATATTTTGAAACTCGGTGATGTCATCAATGCCGTCTCCATCGATGTCTCCCGGGTTGGACGCATCGTATTCCCAAATCGTGTATTGCTCTTGTGGGTATGCAGCGCCTGGCTCCGAAATCACCATTGTGCCATCCATGCCCATGGTCATTGAAGAAGTCCAATCAAAGGTTGGGCTATGCTCTGCCTCCAAGATGTAATACTTTCCAGACTCACCTTGAATGGAGAGTTGGACTTGGCCGTAGAGATTGACTGAATAGTTGTCAATTGGAACGGATACCTGCGCAGCTAAGTGAGCGGATAAAGTAGCCGCGAAGAGGAGAAGGAGCGTAATAAGGTGCTTCATTGCAGTTGATTGGTGAATTCTTGCAGTGACAAGGTATTCCTTTTTTTCTACCATGATAGACCGATTGAATATTCCAGGGGTTGCATTAAAGACTCAAAAGCTCATTTTTTTGAATCAAAAAAGCGCAGCACCTCTGAGAAGATGCTGCGCCATTGGTGAGTTGCTCACCTCTTGCAGGAAGATGTTCAGGAGTGGCTCTAACCAAAGACCACGGTCCTATCACTCCTTCAAAAATCGAATGGCTTGGTAACCTCCTCCGGATACGCGGAGTTGGAGGGTATACAATCCTGGGGCCAATGTTTCCACCCGGATCGCTTCGTTCCACGTCCCCGTTTGCTGATGACTCACTTTTCCTTCTGCGCTGCAAACGACTGCCTCCCAGGTTTCATTTGGCTCGAGGCCTTTGATTTGGGCGGATATTCCCACTGGATTGGGGAAAAGGGAGAACATGTCGGCAACGATTTCCGATTCTATCACATTGGATGATGTGCTTTCACAAATCTCAAAGTTTAGAGTGCTCGGCGGTGCTTCGTTGGTGCTGGTTTCGTCAATGACAATGTTGCCGCTCGTATTTTTCACGGTGTAACCCGTTTGGCTGGGAAAGGTGACCGACGGCGTTACAACAAAATCTATTTCGCCTTCATCGACTGTAACCATAACAGGCCGACTCTGAAATCCATCATAATCCGCAAATCCATCACCGTTGAAATCCGGATTGAAGAAAATATTGGCCTCCAGACCTGATTCGGAATAGACCGCCATATTGCCCCCATACCAACCATCTTGAGATCCGTCAGTGAATGTGACTTCAATGATGCCGCAGGTGGGGCCTTCTTCGCATGGATTCAATCCATAAATGCTGACCGGTGGATAAGCAAAGCTGCTGTAGATAACCGCTCCGAATTGATCCTCAACTTCGAATCCGTGGTTCCCGCTCCAGAAGCCTCCCGCACTGTTGTAAATCACGTCAATTCGAGAACCATTATTCACAGGCACGGAGAAGGATTCCGATGCACTTGTTGTTAAGGTCTCAGATGCGAGTAATGTGCCATCCGAAAAAACATTGATTGTTGAGCCTCCCCAACCTTCTGATGGATCATCGAAGGTGAACATGTTAATTTTCCATGCTCCGCAGGTTCCCTCGGGATCGGGAAAGTCAAAAGGCATCACTTCGCTTATCGAATGCACCACACCGTTGTAGGCGAGCAGGTTTGGCTGATCAACGCTCGATCCATTGACTGCTATCGCGTCAGAATCGATGGAGATGGAGATGTTGTCGTTGCCATATGAGGTCAAATACTGACCGTTGAACAAATCATCAGATTCATAAACAGCCTCCACCAAATGTGCGTAGAGGATGTCGTCCATGAATTGGGAGGCGAGTAAGGCATCCACGCTTTCAAAGCCATTCGCTTCTGCAAGTTCAAAAAATGCAGCGTCTGTTGGAGCAAATACTGTGAAAGGCCCTTCCGCGTCTTCGTTGTCGTTGAGAATGGGTTGGCCTCGGAGTGCCTCGTTCAGCCCTTCATTGAGCAAAGCTTGTTCCAAGATTGTATGATCTGGACTTTGGACGATGACATCCCAAGTGGTCGCGCCTGGATAGCCTGCAGGGGCTAAGATTTTATCGATGATGTGGATGACGCCGTTGAAGGCTGCGATGTCGGTTTCAATGATGGTGGCATCATTCACCATGGCGCCTGATTCCCCGATGCTGATCGCGACGGACTGGCCTTCAGCCGTTGGCAGTGCCATGCCGTCTTCTAAATCGCTCGCCATGTAAATCCCCGGAACGACGTGGTATTTTAATGCGTTCGGCATGTCATAAAATCCCAGCATATCAAATGAACCCAAATTCATAAGCTCCATCAATTCGTCCACTGCGCTGCTGCTAGGAACGAATACGGTGTAATTGTCGAGTCCATTCAAGTCGACGTCTCCGGTCCAAGAATCATTGGGTGCTTCCGCCAGTCCATTGTTGAATGTTGCGCTGAGGTAAGTGCGGAACGCAACGCCACTGATATTCCCATCGTTGAGGTTGTAGAGCTGGTCAGCTATGGTGACGGCATCAACGACAATTGTTCCATTCATTCCCAACTCCGATTGCACGCCGATGGATGAAGTAAAAGTGTAAGTGCCAGGAATGTCAAAAGTGACGGTGCCCATGCAAAGCCCTTCGATACTTCCTTCAGACTGCTCCAAGAAAAAAGCTTCGGGATTTGCCTCTGCTGTGCCATCTACATTGTGCACTCCCTCTGCGTTGATGAACGCGACTGTTTGGCCAACAGAAATGGTGAATTCGTTTGGCGTAAAAATGAAATCGGTCAAATACACAGTTGCATCTGCATCACATTGAGAATGAGCTTCTGTGGCAACTGCGCTGAGCATTGCGACGACTGCGATGTGCTTGAATCTGTTCATTTCTTTCGTTTTCTCGGCTTACACGTCGACCAAATGAAAAGTGACACAAAACCGCATCATTGAACATTTGGATGGTATGAATAACCTCAGAAGAGGTTTAAAGTTCATTTTCGTTCAATGCACACCGAGAGCCAGGACTGGGGAATGCCCTTCAGAGCAAAAAAAAGACCGCATCAACGGCGGTCTTTCTCGAGCGTGTGCATGGATTTATTTTGCCTTGACGAAACCGAATATGGCCAGCGATATTGCGAGTATGTCTGGAGCTGCCATTTCAACACTGAAGTCCATCACAGAGGCATTGGAGAAAACCGTGAAGAACAAAGTCAGCAAAACACCCGTGCCGATGATGTAAGCGATGAGCGCGTTTTTGGCAGTTTCCAAAGCGCAAGTTCGAATCATGATCAGGGTCAGGCCAATCATCAAAAGAGCAGGGGATAGTCCATAGTGAAACATGGTGGCCATTTCAAGCAGTTCTGGCGTCTCTTTTGCACGGGTCTCGCCGACCATTTGCAAGGCCATGGCGCCAGGAGCAAAAAGCATTATGATTCCCATGAGCGCGTTGTACGCGCCAAGGATTGTGAGGGTTAGAGAAGTTTTCATTTAAAACGGGTTATGGTTTAGATTTCAATGATATCACATCTTGAAGTGAAAATCAACTGAAGTGACTGGCCTTCGTTAACTTCAGCGTCTCATAGGTGCCAGACCGGAACGCAAACCGGAATGCACACCGGAACGCAAACCCACGCAAAGAAAGAGGAGTTGAAATGGGATTTAATATTGTACTAGTCGAGCCGGAAATTCCGAATAATACGGGCAACATTGGCCGACTGAGTCTGGCCTCAGGGTCGATTCTTCATTTGATCAAGCCGTTGGGATTTGAAATTACCGATAGCCGCCTGAAGCGCGCGGGACTCGATTATTGGCAACACCTCGATGTCCGCTTCTATGACGATCTCGATTCTTTCATGGCTCTGAATCAAAACGCACACTTTGCCTTTCTTTCAAGCAAAGGGGAAAAGTCGCATTACGAAATCGATTACCGTGATGGTATGTTTTTGGTTTTTGGCAAAGAGTCGGCAGGTTTGCCCGCAGAGTTGGTGTCCCGTTATCCGGACCGATTGTTCCGCATTCCCATTTTTAGTGAACACATTCGCAGCTTAAATGTGGCCAATGCGGTCAGCATCATCGTCTACGATGGATTGCGATGTTTGGACAGTTGAGTGCCCAATCACTGTTTTATCACTGCCAGGTCACTGCCTGATCCAGCGCAAGGTTCTGCGTTTTTCTCCGTCGACAATGCGGATCAGATAAACCCCTTGATCTTCAGTGTGTGGAGAGATCCTCGCTGAGGTGCCAGCCTGCCCTTGGTGGATGGACCTGCCGCTGGGATCAAAAACCTCGATGGTTGCATGAGGAGGGAGGCCTGTGATTTGAAAGTCTTCGGCTCCAGGGTTGGGGAAAATGACGGTCCGTAGTTCTTCGCGTTGGGCATTGGTAACGCCCACACTGTTGCATCCGTCAACCCACGAAATGCCGTCGAGGTTCCAATCCGAATCCAGCTCAAGGCACATGTGGTCCATGGCCGTGGCCGCGATGTCAACGATGCGCGGTGTATTGCTGTAATCGAATGTGATGAGCGATTCGGGCTGTTGCCATTCTGCGCCCTGGAGTGCTCCCTCGAGCCCGCTGTTGGCACTGTTGCTTGCTTCAAGTCCCGCACCTTCGGTAAGTGACCAATGAGCCTGCAATGCGTTCCAGTTTGGGTGACTGGCATCCAATGCGCTGCAGTGCCAGTTGGATATCGCGTCATCTGTCAGGACTCCGTGCCAAAATCGTACTTCTGCAATGGCCCCTGAATAGCTGTAGGCGCCCAAAATATCTGAGCCAAAGAACCAGCCACTGCCAACGTCGATTGAGCCAATGCCTGATATGTCCTCCTCACTGGAGAAGACGCCATCGGTGTACAGTCGCATCATGCCGTCGCGGTCGAAAGAACATGAGAGCGTATGCCATTGGTCATCAGAAACACCTGCGTCCCCGTTGGCGTCGGCACGTTCATTGCCGTCGCCAATGTTCACCTTCCAGGCAGGTCCATTGGGGTATTCGAAGGAAAATACGAAGCCGGGGTTGAGTCCAGAGTCCCAATCTTTATTGCCTATGATGGCCACGTCTGGCGTGGATTCAGTCCGAATGCGGACCTCGAGTGTGAAGTCCTGCTCTGACCCCAATTGAAGTTCAGGCGCATCCGCGACAAAGACGGCATCTCCGCTGTCTTCGAAACGGAGTTCAGCAGCGCCTGGTGCAATGCAGTTAACAGGAGGCGAAAGGATGTCCAATGTGTCTTTGACAATGACTTCTGTGGCAACGTTTGCTCCACTGGCAATGAAGAAAATGGTCTCTTCTTCAATGGTGGTGCCTCCATGATTCACGCCGATTCCACCGTGATCCGTGGACAACAAGATGAGCCAATTTTCTTCGGAATAATTCGGTCGGTTCATGAGTGAGGAAACCACGTCGGCGACATAACCGTCGGTGATTTCGATGGCGTTTATGTACTGCGAAACGGCAGGGTTAAATCCAAAGCTATGGCCATTGATGTCCACATCATCGAAATGGAGAAAGAGGGCATGAGGATTTCCTGTTTCCAAAATTGCTACTGCAGCATCTCGCACAGCAGCATCCGTAGGTGCATTCAATGCATCATCGACATCTTCACCGAGAACGTAATCATTGATAGGAGCCCAATGGCAAATCGAATGGGTGTTGAGTTCGGGGTTGTCAGATTCCAGTCGCTTCATGAAGGATGGAAATCCGTCGAAATTGCTTCCCGTAAAATTGTTGCTGGTCACTCCATGGGAATCTGACCAAACGCCACAGAGCATGGCCGACCATCCGGGACCACTGTATGTGATGTCGTTGTTGAGGGCATCCGGACTGAAAAGTCCCTGGGCAATCAATGCGTCGATGGCAGGGGTTTCCGCTGCTTCAAGGCAGTCTGATCGGGTGCCATCGATTCCAATGATGAGTACACGAGACTCATCTGTTTGACCGGAAACGGAGTGGGAGATTAGGCCAAACGCCGCCGTCAAGGCAATGATAAAGGGATGCTTCATGGTCTTGAAAGGAGATTGAGTCGACAAGATAATAAATGATCGATGCGTTCATTGGCCATTGCGCAAGTTCCTTGGGTTGAGTAAATGGCATTACTTTAGACTTTTTACAACGATGAGCTCATGAGACTGCTGCTTTTACTCTCGGTGTTTTTTTGTGGATTCGCAAATGCTCAGTGGGAAGTGGGTCAAACGGATTGGTTGCTCATTGATGAATCCAGGGATGACAGAGAGATTCCTTGCTCTGTTTGGTACCCTGCAGTCACGAGTGGTCTTGAAGTAGAGCCTGAAATGGGCGCTTTCCCTTCATTTGTGATGGCCCATGGATTTTTAATGTCATCCATGGATTACACGGGGTTGGCAGAAACGCTTGTCAGTGCAGGTTATGTTTTTGTGTCGCTGGCCACGGAAGAAGGATTTGTCACCAGCCATGGCGATTACGGATTGGATTTGGCCTTTGTGGCCAACAGAACCGCGGAGGGTGAGGTTCCAGGCTTATTGAGTGAATCAATGAATGGTCGTGTGGCAATTGGTGGCCATAGCATGGGGGGAGGCGCTTCTTGGTTGGCTGCCGCTCAAAATCCGGCCATTGACGCTGTCCTGGCGATGGCCCCCGCAGAAACAAACGTATCTGCTATCGCCGCAGGCGAGAATATCACAGTTCCAGTTCTCGTGTTATCTGGCTCTGCCGATGCTGTTACCCCCCCCAGTACCCAGCATGAGCCGATTTTCAATGCGGCTGTCAATTCACCGTGCCGTGCTTTTGTCTCCATCGCGGAGGGAGGTCATTGTGGTTTTGCAGATCCGGGAACGCTTTGCGATTTCGGTGAATTGGGATTTTCTGGGTTATCGAATTCCGAGCAGTTGGAACTGACCCTAGCCGTGGCTGTTCCTTGGCTGGGTTATTTTGTTCGCGACGAACCCGGCGGTCTGGATGAAATGGATGCCGCGGTAGCATCAAGTTCGATGCTTTCATTGGATTTGAGTTGCGCGCTGGGCATTGCGACTCAGAAGTTCCCTTCTTGGCAGATATACCCCAACCCAACCCAAGGCGACGGTTGGATTCAAAATCAGAGTCAAGGAGTCTTGACATTTCGGGCATTCAACAGCTTGGGACAGCAGGTCATTTCCAATGTGAACGTTTATCCCGGTGGAGAGATTCGCGCACGCTTCAGTTCGGGACTTTATATTGTCGAAGCATGCGATGAGAACGGCAATGAGCAAAGGCAAAAGTGGTTCGTCGACTGAACAAGTGGAAGCAACCGTTTTGCGATTTGATGTGTTTTGATCCAACTACACCTAACCCCATTACAAATGCTTCGTGATTGCCTCCTCATCGTTGTCCTTGTGTCCTTTTGCGAATTGACCCAAGCACAATACACCGCCATCCCTGACGAGAATTTTGAACTTGCCCTCATTTCCTTGGGATTGGATGCTGGAGAAGCAGATGGCCAGGTTTTAACGGCTAATCTCGCTGAAGTTGATGACCTCAATGTCAATGACGCAGGCATTTCAGACTTGACGGGCTTGGCAGGGTTTGTTGCGTTGGAAAGGCTCCATTGTGCTGGAAATGAGCTGAATGCCGTTGATCTTACGGTTCTTCCTTTGTTGTACTATTTGCATTGCAATGACAATAGCTTAACAACCTTGGACTTGTCGATGAATCCATTGATGCGCACCATTTTGTGTTCAGGCAACCAGATTGCAACAATTGCGACGAACAACCTGTCTGTGCTGCGTCAATTTGCATGCGATAACAATGTCATCACATCGCTTGACGTTTCGAACAACCTTGAGCTCGACGGTCTTTTCTGCCGGGGAAATGATCTCACTGAGTTGGATTTGAGTGCCAATACCGTGCTCGAGTCTTTGCGTTGCAATGACAACGAGTTGACTGAATTGGATTTGAGCGCATGTGTCGAATTGGAAACCCTCAATTGTGATAACAATTTTTTGACCTGCCTGAACCTCAATACCGGAATGCAAACCCAACTCGAATACGACGATGAGAAATTTCAAGCGATGGGCAATCCTGAGCTGACTTGCATTGAAGTGTTTGATCCCGAGTGGGGGGCGGCGAACCTCGCATCATTCTTTGACGGGGAGGTGACTTTTTCGAATCAATGTGACAATGCCTGTTCGAGCCAAGTCAGTGGCATTCAATCGGTTCAGTTTGAGCGCCGTTCCCTTGTGAAAGTGATGGATTACTTGGGGCGGGAGGTGCCTGTGACTTTCAATACACCATTGATTTACCTTTTCAACGATGGCACTGTGGAGCGCGTTTTTCTCAGGAATTGAGGCGTTGCTCGAGGGGGGGCGACTAACGCAAATGGCGCGTTTTTGCTCGGCTTGGTTTGGCTTGTGCCTGCTGCAGGCTTTCTATGGCTAGATGAGTTCAAAAAGCGAGCAGCAGATCACAGGCAAGTTTCACTGTAGTGCGATAGCAAGATCAAGAGGTCTGAGACACTGACCAAACCATCGTCGTTGAGGTCTGACGTGCAATCGGTCGTGCAGCTAAAGTCAGCTAACAGGAACAAGACATCGGCCACGGTTACGGCCAAATCACCATTGATGTCTCCGGGGCACGCACATGGCTCGCAACTTCCGTCGTCGTAGTTGGCGCCGGGATTGAAATTGCACGCCGAGGCCGTGGTGCAGCCCGCCTCGCAGTCTCCAAGGATGTTGAAATCCAGCCAATCCAGTCGGCCGTCTACCCAGTCGCGCATGAAGTCCAATTCTTCTTCGTAGGTGTCACCTACAAAAGAATTCGGCCAAACCCATTGCCCCAGTCGAGGCCACCGCGCATGATCGCGGGTGCTGGCATCACCGAGCAAGGTTGCCAGGGAATCAATGGTGCTGTGAATGCTTTCGTTGCTCCATGCACCTGACCGGTATTCTTCCCAACGGCACCGCGTCAAGTCCCTGTAGGCGGGATCTTCCAACATTCGTTCCCACCAAAAGGGATTGGTGTTGCCACAATCAGTGTTCACTTCAAATCCCTCTGTTATGGCGCCCCCACAATAATTTGCGTTGCCCAGACTGAGGTTGTAATCCCACCAAGGTCCCATGACAATCTTGCCGCCATTTGAATCTTTTTGCTTGTAGAAATAAGTGCTCAAGCGGTAACCATCAATGTTTTTTGAGAGCTCGTTGATGAGGTAAAGATCAATGAATGAGTGGATGTCGATGAACGGCGCATAACCCAGTTCGGGATCCGTAAAATTGGGTCCCGCCAAGGCATCTTCAAAAGCAGTGATGTGGTCTTCGATGTAAGCAATCTGCGGCGCGTTGAGGTCGTCGATTTCGGGCTTGTGAAATTGGATGTATAAATTTTCTCCAGCCACTGTGGCGTATTGCGACTGCCACCCTCCGTTGAAGTCACCGGTGAATTTGTCAATTTTGAGGATGTAACCACCAGTGAGTTCATTTCCCTCAATGTCTTCCGGTAAAAGCGTTGCGACATCCACTCTGTTGGCATCACGCTTGATGTTTTCCATCAGCATGTAGACGCCTTGGTAATCGCCATTGATGACTAGCTCACAGTACCGCCGTCTCGGGGTGTATCGATTGAGTTTTTCACCCAATTCAAACACGACGGCATTGCGCATCAATGTTTTGTCGGTGTAGGGTCCGTGGAGAATCCAGTCGTTTTCTTCGGGCATTCCTAGCAACGACACGTTGTTGTTTTGCCCCTCTGCGTCTTGGGTTTCTAACGAATAAGACTTCTTCGGAAACATTTGCGACGAAGAGCCCCTGATCTCGATGGAGATGAACCCGTCGTATTCGTTGGGATCGTCGCCAACGTGATTGAGTCCCGATGCATTGTTGATGATGGCCATGTTCGCCACAATCCTCGGATCATCGAGGATCGGGCCGTCTGATGTGAGTTCGACAATGGGCAAGTTCGATTCTCCGAAATAGACGCAAGAATTGTCATCCTCTGTCGCCGCAGGGAAATAATTGAGTGCTTCCGCATCCGTGCACCCGGTCACCGCAGCGCACAGGCCATCCGTGGAGCACTGACCAAAACAGGTGTTGACCGAGGTCGCTCCCACAATGTTGTCGAGCATTCGGTCGTTGTAGTTTTCGGGGTGAGCGCACTCCAGGCCGGCTATGTTTTCCTTGCAACTCCAATCCAAGCAGAGGCCATTGAGAAACGTGTAATAACCTGTGAACCCTGATGGAACCGGGATGGTCACAGTCCAGATATCATCGCCATCGATGTCGGTCATGGGGTGGTCGCCGGCCACGCCGAAGAAATTTCCGCCTGCGACAAAAACACCAGAAGATGCGACTACTTCGTTGGCCATGTTGAGGTTGAATGTGACATCGTGCATGTCGCCTGAGGCAGGTGCGAACCAAGACGGTGGAGCATCAAATCCAAGGCCGTTTGCAGTCGTACCGACCATCAAATATGGTCGAGCAGTCAAATCTGATGAAGTTGGGTTCACATTGTGCAATTCAATGGCCAATGTGTTACTGCCTTCAACCAAAAGGGCAGCAAAGTCGAATTCAAAGGATGGAGGGATTCCACCGGCGTACAATACCGCCTCGTGGTCGGTGGCGAGGTTTTGATTCCAAGCGATAAAATCACCCGTTTGCCCAGTATTGCCCCGTGCAATTTCCGTCCCATTGAGGTAGGCGATGAATCCATCGTCGTAATCCATTAAGAAGTCAACATCTATCCACGATTCAAGGTTTTCGACTAGAAATGTGTGGCGCAAGTAGAGCGAGCTTGTTGATGAGACAACTGTCGCGTCATCTCCATCTCCATAGCCAAAACCTGAGGGTCCTTCTGGCCAGAAAGAATCATTGAAGCCAGTTGTGGCCCATGCCGCAGCGGGCTGTTCCATGGGAACCAAGTAGTGCCATGACGTCCCATCGAGCACAGCCCCTTCCCAATGATCGACGTTTTCTTGGGCATGCAAAACAATTGATGTGAAAGCCACAATCCAAAGCATTCCCAATCTCCTCAAACGACAGCATACGATTTTATCCCACATCCCTTAAAGATATTGAAATTTCACAGAGAAGGATGAGATCAAAATCCCACATATCGAAGTTCAAGCCCTTCATTAAGCTGTTGGTGTCAACCTTACCTTTGCATCATGGAAATCAAGCAACCTGCCCGCATGCGCCATGCACTTCATTATGCCGTTGAATTCACCGTGATTTTGCTCGGAATTTCTGTTTCAGTGTTTCTCGAGAAAGAAAACGCTCGCGACTACAAGGAGGAGATTAAAAATCAAAGCCTCACGCGCATTCTCGATAACATTGCCCAAGACAGCACCGACTTGGAATTCAATATCTATTTCCATTCCCTGGGACAAGCTTCCTGCGATTGGATGGTGGATCATCGATTGGATTACCAGAACTTTGATCTGGATACGGTGGGAAAGCATTGTTCGCTGTGCTTGCAAGCCAACACCATATTTGTTGACAATCAGGAGGAATATCGGGGTTTGCAAAATTCTGGCCTCATCGAGCTGATTGAGAATGACCGCTTGGCACGTGCATTGCAGTTCAAATATGTGCAACATGAGTTTTTGCGTCAGTTGGAAACATCGATTTCCGAGCAATGCTTAGCGGCGATGCCATTGTTCTATGATCATTTTCAAACACCTGCTGATTTCGAGCGTTTTGAAGGTTTTGTGATTCAAAGGCGCTGGATGGGGGGCACATTGGAGCCTTCGTGGATTGAGCGTTTGATGGATATTTCATCCCTTCGCTCGTTCTATCGAAATCGCATGGAATATCGCATGGAGGACGATGCCGAACTCAAATCTTGGATCCAAGCCGAGATTCATACTGAAATCTAGGCCGAGGTCTAGGCCGGGATCTAGGCCGAGGTTGAATGAAAAGAGCTTGAGGCATCAGTTCATTGCTGTTCGGTCATGCTTTTGGTCCATTGTCATAGAATTGTTAATTCTATTGCCTCGTGTTGCAAAGCATCTCGTAATCGTGCTTTCTTTGCGCTGTGCTTTTGAGAAAACCTCTGATATCACGTGTTTTTAGTGCTACGGGATTGCTCCTTTGGCTGTTCGTGGTGGGCGCACAGAGCGTTCATGAGTGGACACACCATGTGGCTCATCAGACTTCGGTAGAGGAGCACCAACCTCACTGTGCTCATCATCACACGCAGGCATCAATTATTCCGCTAGAGGGAGTAAGTCTTCGAGCGTACGATGAATGTGCTATTTGCGACTGGGATTGGTTGCCTGCCGGTTCCATTGGTGCAAAGGCGTTGCAAGTTCCGAGCCGCAATTGGAGCGAGCTTCTGAAAGTTGGAACCGTTGAACGAGGCTACTTCCGCAACCATTGGAATCAAGCAAAAAGCCACAGAGGGCCGCCGCAGAAAGGATAAATTAATTCTCCTTTTTTTTCATTCCTCTTCCTTTTTTTATGCGTGCAATTTCCTCTGCTCAGGCAGCTGGAGTTTGCGAGTATGGGATGACACAGAGGCTTTTGACCGCTCTTATTCTTGTCCTGAGTTGGACGCTTGTAAAGGCTCAAAATGTTCCTCTTTCAGAAATCAATGGGCACATTGTTCGCAGTGAATCTCAGATTCCTCTGCAAAATGTTCTAGTGGTGGCTTGGCCTTGTGGTCAAACCACGGCTACGGATCGGTTTGGTTTTTATCAGATCGGATGTCCTCTTGGGATCGATTCCATTACTTGCACAGCTTCATTTTTTGAGACTCAAACCGTTTCCCTCGGGATGGACGACCACCTTGATATTTGGTTGGCGCCACTTGAAGTGAATTTGGATGTGGTGTCGATCGAAACCTTGCGTTCTCCAGAGCCCGAAGCTCAGCGGCTTTCGGGGCTGGACATGATGCAGGCCTTGGATCGAACACCAGGACTCCAAAGCCTTGATTTGGGTGATGCCATGGTGCAGCCTGTGGTTCGCGGTTTGGTTGGTTCTCGCGTGGCTTTCTTGGAAGATGGAGTGCCTCAACAAGGAGGGAGATGGGGAGCTGACCACGGGGTTTTAGCAGATCCCGTTTTGTATGGTTCAATGGAATGGGTCCCCGGTGGGGGTCACTTGTGGATGGGGCCAGAGTCAGTTGGCGGTGGATTGCGACTCACGTCTCCAAAACCAAGCGAAAATTTGGAATCAATAACGACGTGTGGCGCATCGTTTCGACAAGGAGATGCACGGTTAAAAACCCATGCGTTGCATGCAGTCACCAAAAAGAATCGGTTCTGGTACGTTGGAGCCTCTGGTTCTGCTTTTGGGAATCAGAACATTCCGCAAACTTCCTTCAGCTACCTCGGTCGCTCGTATGCTTTGACAAATCGCATGTTACCCAACACTTCAGGTCGATCGGTGCATGGCACCGTTGGGCTGGAAAAGTTGGGGCCAAAGGGGAGGAGGGTCGAAGGCTCCATTCGTGCATCGGATGTTGTTCAAGGGCTGTTTCCGGGCATCGTAGGTGTGCCGCGTCAGGGTGATTTGGATGCGCAAGCGCAGACATACCGCTCTGACATACCACAGCAACATGCGTCCCGGGTTCAGGCTACGGCAAATTGGAAGTCCGCGGCCAATGCGATTGGTACTTCACGTTCGTTGAAGGCATCCATGGCCTGGAACCGTCGATTGGAACTGGCTCCTCCGCACGCACATGGTTGGGGCCCAGAACCTGACTCAGACCTCAGTTTGTCGCTGGAAGAGTGGACTGGTTTTTTGGAGACTGCAACGCGTGGTCCACATGGCACGTGGGGAATGCAAATGGAAGGTTTGGTGGTTGCCACATCCGGATGGGAGTTCTTGGTGCCGAGTCATCGTCGCTTGCGTTGGTCAATACTGGGTGAAAAAAGCATCGGAATTCACCAGTTTGCCCTTCGCGCTGATCTGGTGGGCACCGAACAAGAGGGTCATCAAGAGCCGCTGTATGATGCCGACGGGTTGATTGTGGGGTCTGATCGCCGTGCCGAGGCAATGCGCCGTCTCATTCCAGGAGGTATGGCGTCGTGGCTGGTGAATGTTGAACCCGCGGCGGCATCCTGGAAAGGAACTGCATCTGTGACTGCATACACGCGAGCCCCGAGCAATTATGAATTGGGAGCTCACGGAATTCATCATGGAACATTTCGATTCGAGAAAGGCGATGCATCCTTGCGGTCAGAAAAGTCGCTTGAGGCTCGTTTTCAAGCGAATTCGACTGCGAGCACATCAAAGTGGGATTGGCGCATCCAAGCATTCTCCGCTTTGCATCAGGACTTCATTGCCTTGGGGCCAAGCGCCACATTTGCGCCCATTTCCCATGCGGGTCAGATCTACACATTCGATGCTGTGAATGCTTTCCGCACAGGATTGGAAGCTTCGTTGACCACATCAATGGGAGGGTGGTCGGCATCGGCTGACGGATCTCTTTTGGGGCAATGGGATGTGGCGACGGGTTTGGGTCTTCCATTTACAACACCGGCGCAATTGAATGCGACCATCGGTCGCAATCTTCGTAGCAACCATCAATTGACGATTTCATGCCGTGCTATTGCCGATGCAAAACTCACGGCGCGAAATGAAGCACCCACAGATGGGACTTTTCTGTGGGGAATGGGCTGGAGCTTGGCAAGAAAAGCCGGCACTTGGTCCATCAATCTACACAATGCATCCAACACTGCTTGGCTGGATCACACGAGCGCGTATCGCGCTTTGGGTCTCGCCGCGCAGGGTCGATGGATGCAAATCAGTTTCACCACTTCGGTGAAACGAAGCAAAAAAAACAAACAATAATTTATCGTATGAATTTTTCTATTTCTAACTCTTTTATGGCCTTGACCGCTACAGCCATCTTGTTCTCTTCTTGTGGCAAAACAGATGCTGAAAGTCCTACCGTTTGCACCGAAGCGGGAAGCGAGACGAGTGTTCTCGCGGACGAGATTGAAGCCAATGCCGGAACATCCGTCACCATCACGGATATCTTCTGCGACAATGAAGAACTCAGTGAAGTTCGCTGGGACATTCACAACGCTGCAGACCACGCCCACGAGGAGGGTGAGTCAGACGAGGGTTTTGTGTTGCACAGTGGCACAGAGTACGAAGTGATTCAAACCACTTCTTTGACTGGCACCAGCAATACAAGTTCCATCACGTTGGACATTCCGCTCACGGCACGAGGTGTATGGGATGTTGTCGTGTCGTTGGTCGATGAGGCTGGCAATGCTGGTCTCGATGTCGTGACGCAAATGCACATTGAAAATGATCACCTTCCTGAATTCACACTCAGTGACGTGGATGGTGTTGATCCTGCCACTTGGACTGGTGAGCAAGAGTGGGGTGCAGGTGCTGTTGTCGTCCTCTCAGGAACGGTTGCCGATTCTGATGGGGTGTCTGCAGCAAGTATTTCAGTGGTCAGAGAATCTGATGAAACGGTGGTTTGGGAGCTTGATCTCGCACCTGACAATGCCGTCGATTTTCCATTCACTGCGGAAGCCGCAATACCAGCGGACGCTGAAGCTGGTGAGTATCACCTCGAAATGACCGCAACAGATGCAGCTGGAAATGCCATGGAAACAGGCTTCCACGTAGAAGTTGAGTAAATACGAGTTCTGACGCTGTCTGCAGCGTTATTTTCAAAAGCTTCTCTGCCCTCATGGGCGGGGGAGCTTTTTTTTTGCATTTTTCGAAAAGCTAATTCATCATCATGCGCATTCCACTTCTGCTTGTCAATTGCTTTTTGTTCTCTGTCGCTTCGGCACAGTATTCCATGCCACATGAAGAATCTCCGCATGAAGGCACTTGGCTGCAATGGCCGCATAATTTCACCTACGGTTCGGGAGCTGAAGATGTCCAGGCGAGTTGGGTGGAGATGACCAAGGCGCTGACGGTGGGGGAGCGCGTGCACATCATTGCTTATGACGCTGATGAGGTTGCTGAGATAGCAAACATGCTTCAAATGGCAGACGTGAGCATGGAGCAGGTGGATTATCAGGTTTGCCAAAATGACGACTTTTGGGTGCGCGACAATGGGCCCATTTTTGTGCAGGATGCGTCGGGAGAATGGCTGATTTTGGATTGGGGTTTCAACGGGTGGGGCGGAGATGCGCCCTTTGAACTGGATGATGCAGTTCCCTCAGTCATTGCGGCAAACCTCAACATTCCAGTCATCGATCTAAGCGCCATGGTCTTGGAGGGCGGCGCCATTGAAGTGGACGGGCAAGGAACCCTCATCGCTACGCGTTCGTCCATCACAGGAGAGGACCGCAATCCGGAATTGACAGAAGCCGAAATTGAGGATTACCTGAGTCAATACCTGGGGGCGCAGCAGATCATTTGGTTGGACGGTGAGTTTGGAGGTACGGAAGACATCACGGATCAGCACATCGATGGCTTTGTCAAATTTGTGGGGAATCACACGTTGGTGACCATGAATGATGCAGACCTCGCCTATTGGTATGTTGGGGCGGGTGACCGAAACATCATTGACCAAGCTGCAAATGCGGAAGGGATTCCTTACCAACGCGTCAACCTCCCGCTGACGCAGTTTCCTGTCCAGACCACTTCGGGTCAAAATGTGGGGTTTCGCAGCAGCTATGTCAACTTCTATGTGGGCAACGAAGTCGTATTGGTTCCTGCGTATGATGATCCTCAGGATGAAGTTGCGCTGAATATTATTCAGGAGCTATATCCTGACCGGACAGCAATCGGCATCAATTGTCAGAATATGTTGCAATGGGGCGGGATGGTGCATTGTGTTACACAGCAGCAGCCACTTGGCTCCGGGACTACGACAGTGTCTGAGAGTCCGCTTCAGCGTGATCACGGCCGGTGCATCAAGCGAATTGATTTCAGAGGACGCGAAATTGATCAGCCCACTCCAGGCCAGCCTTGCATTCAATTGTATGAGGACGGCTGGGCTCAAGTGGTTTTTCAAGGCAACTGATTGCAACCAATCGCAACTGATTTTTTAATCAAAAAAAAAGCCCGCACGAGGCGGGCTTTTCTTTAGCACAATTGCGACAATCACTGGATGATTACGCGCAGTGTTTTTGATGCTGTTGCATTCGATGTCAATTGCAAGAAGTACAAACCGCGTTGCATTCCGGACAGTTCAATTGGGGTTGAACCGGTGCCGTTGAATTCACGCACGAGGCTACCTGAAATGTCAACGAGTCGTCCCGTCCAAACTGAGTTGGCTTCGAGTCCGGAGACCATGAAGTAGTCTGTTGCTGGGTTTGGATAAATGATGGCGTCAGCAAACATTGCGTTTGTTTCGTTCACACTGTTGACTGAACCACTCTCACCACCGTCGAGTACTGTGATGGTGAAGCCGCTCACAAAGCCGCCCAACATGCCCAATGAATCCACTGAGATGGATTCGCAGTAGGTGTCTGAGCATCCCGCTGCATCGTCGGTCACTGTCAAACAAAGCGTGTAAGGACCATCTGTGATGTACTGCCAAGATGTAAATGGCTCGTCGCTGGTTCCTTCGTCACCGAAATCCCAAGCATAACTTGCGTTGATGTTGTAATCGTAAATCGTGATGTTCACAGCGCCTGGGATGGCCTCGCCGCTTTCTGTTTCGGCCTGCGCCACATCGAACGTTGCGTTGCATTGTGCGTCATCACCTTCAGCGCAGGCAGCGATGCCTTCGACGCTCTGCGGTGCCTCAAATTCAGAGGATTGGTCTACGAGTAGCTCACCACTCGGACCATATGCCATGTAACCGCAGGCATCGGCATAAATTACAGGCTCGGCAACAGCGAAACCAATCTCACCTGTGTTCACAGGTACAAAAGCTTTCCGTTGCGCAAAAGAGCCAAAACTTGGGCCGTAAGTTCCGAAAGGGTCGAAATCGATGGTGGCGTAGCTGCCATACTCATACGAAAAGACTTCCAACGCTCCGCCTATCCACCCTTCTTGGGATTCATCGGTGAAGAGGACTTCCACATAGCCACAGGAAAAATCTGTGTCACAAGGCTTCAAACCAAATACGCTTCCGGCTCCGTAGTCCGTGTCATCTTCAGTTTGAAACAGTACATTGCCGTTTTCATCCAAGACTTCATACGACGGCCATCCTGATCCATTGATGTCTGTAAATAAGACGTCGATCGTTGAACCTTCGTTTGCAGCGAACGAGAAAGTGCTCGTGCCGAGTTCTTCCGGAAATCCATCAAAATCCGCATCTGTAGCCAATTCATTGTTCGTTTCAGAACTAATCATCGTGCCGTTGACGTATACGTCCACAGTAGATCCGCCCCAATCTTCCGAATCACTCGCATTGAACAAATTGATGGTCCAAGTTCCACAGGTTCCCTCCACAACAGGAATGTCCAAAGGCAACACTTCGGCCAAAGAATGCACCACACCATTGTAGGCAAGAATGTCCACGATTTCAATCGCCGCGCCTGAAGCTGTTGCTCCAGCGTCGCCGAGACCAATCTCGATGGTCTCTCCGCTTATGGTTGTCAACACTTGACCGTCACTCAAATCGCCACTTTGGTATACACCGACGACGATGTGACGTTCAACGAATTCGTCTACGTTTTGTGAGTTGATGAAAGCGTTTGCATCGGCATAGCCATTGATTAGGGCATACGCATTCACTGCGTCATCAGAAGGGGCAAACACAGTATATGGTCCTGGAAGCGGATCACCATTGTTGTCATCGTCTGCTTCAAGTGCCTGAGCACTTAAGTATTCGACCAAATAAGCATTGATGATTCCAGACATGAATGACGTGTGCGCTTCACTTTGGGCGATCGCCGTGACAACAGTTGCCTCAGGATAACCACTTGGAGCCATTGTTTTGTCGATCACGTGAATGACACCGTTGTCTGCAGTGATGTCTGTTTGAATCACATTGGCATCATTGATCATAACGCCTGCTCCCACAGAGACACTGAGGCTTTGGCCTTGCAGCGTAGGCAGTGACATGCCATCGGCCAGATCAGCTGCCATGTATGTGCCGGGTACGATGTGGTAATTCAATGCGGTAGGCAAGTCTGAAAAGCCAGCTAGGTCCCACTGGCTCAGATTCATCAAAGCCATGACCTCTGCCACCGCGTCTTGGTTTGGTACAAAAACGGTGTAATTGTTGTCTTCATCGGCTAGCTGTTCGAGGTTGAAGCCTTGCAAGACATAACCTGAGTTGAAGCAACACGGTTCAGGGACCGAGTCGCTGCTGTACATGATGCCACCCAAAGCATCGTCGAGTGTATAGGACCATTGCGCGTTGGCGATCGGTCCGACTATCAGTGCTAAGCAAAGTGCCGCACTCGTCTTGAGAATATTTGTAATCATTTGAAGTTGGTTTCGATTTTGTTTGCTGTCATTACCAACCCCGGTCGGGTTACGTGACAAACCGGCTTTCGTTTGGGTTTATTTTGAGTATGAATGATCATGACAATGGTATAAAGACATTGAATGCGGGTTTTGTTTCACTTTTTTTTTCGCTGGACTCGTTGAGGCCACGCAAGGGAAGACTGGCAAAAGCATTAAATTGCGCGCAGTCATGCGAACTGCACTGTTTTTTCTGATTCTGTCATTCCCGGGCATCGGTCAAGGCCAAATGTTGCGGGCCATTGCCCGCGACGGGTTGCCACTTCATGCTGAGCCTTCAAGATTGTCCGAGGTGCTTGCAGTTGTGCCTTTTGGTGCTGAAGTTGTGGGCGAAGCGAATGTTGACCAACGCGAACAGGTCGATGGAATGACTGGGTTTTGGGTTCCTATTTTCCATGAAGGCAAGGCCGGTTATGGCTTTTCTGCGCATTTGCTTCCTGCGATTCGGCCGATTTCGGATTGGGAACTGAAAGGATCTACCGATTGCATCATCCTTCCGAGGTCCAGACCGCATACACAGTTTGAACCTGAGCTCCGGCCGAACACGTTTCAGGCCAATTTTTATCATCCTGATTATTTCTGGTACGGAATGAAAATGCGAGACGGCGATCTGATCTTCGAGCCAGTTCAAGTGGTGGTATCACATTATTCATATGCCCCAGAACGTGTCGGCGATATGCCAGAAGATTACCGTGAGACTGGTTTTTTCTACGAAGTTTTGGATTCTGTTGCCTTTGATCGGTTGGTCGTTTCAAAGCAAAAGATGCCGGCAACCGCCCTACCGTCCGAGGAAACGAATGTATCACTCATCGAACACCCTTATCCAGACCCGTCCCGCGGAGTTTCTGTGGTCTTTGAATCGAATGACAGAAAGTATAGTATGGCGTCTGTTCTTTCGCCCGATGCTCACCAGTTGGACGTTGAGCTGCTCATCGATGCGGCCTCGGTGGATACATTGTATCAAGGTTACGGTCAAACATTCTTGCATGTGGTGTGGACCGGTGATTTGAATGGAGATGGAGCGTTGGATTTTCTAATCAAAGAAGAATCGCTTGCTGATTGCTGTGGCTGCCATGCCTATTTGAGATACGCCTATTCTCGCCAAAGTGATGAGGGCCTTCACTATGATTTCACCAATGACTTTTGGTGAATCTGGCACACGGGTGCACCCCGTGACTTTTATCCAAAACTGGAGATTTTGCATCGTCTTGCTGCTATGTCTCGGGATGTCTTTCGCTGCGTTTTCGCAGGGAGATCCCTTCGTGGAACTGAGCGAAAAATATGACCGCGACCAAAGCTATTTTGCTACGATTGGCGGCGATTCGATTGAAATGAATCTCGAGTTTGACGGCATCATCAATCCGGAATTTGCGAGTATCTACCAATGGTTTGGAGCGGTTTCAGGGCATTATCGATGGAAAGGGTCAGAAGAGCGTGTTCCGCTGAAGGGGGTTTTGTGGAACCCCGATAGCTTATCGCTTTATGTCCCAGATGTAGCGGAGGATCAATCATGTTGGTTGGATGTGCCAAATCCCGATTCGATCGCTTTTTGGGCTGCCGATAATTCGGAGCAACCTGTTCCGGTCTTGGAAGTGTTTTCCCTGCAGCCGACGGGTGGGCTTTGGAAAAAAGGCATTGCATCAAAGCCCGTTCAGGGAATTGACTTCGAAGCACACGGACTGCAGCGCACAGCGGTTTTAGAGGTTGTAAACGCGAACGGAGTGGTTCGTCATGTGGATGTATCTGAATTGATTTGTCAGCATGTTGGATTGAGCCAAGAGGAGTGGGTCGGTTACAGCGGGTGGGCAGAGACCGATGTCGTTCTCAATGAGTTTACGTTTGTCGAAGGGGGCGTCAATGTTTTATTGGCCATCGATGTGTCCGGGTCGTGCAATACGGATCGGAGTTATCTGCTCGCGTTCCAATTGGATGATGCGGGTGCGGTGGGGAAAGCGCATCTTTATCAAGTCTACAATTGCTTGTTTTATGGAGCAGAGGAGGGATTGAATCAATCTTTCAACGTCGTGCTTCACGATGCTCCGGAGGGAGGTGCATCACCATTTGCAGACGATTCATTGCATTGCATTGGTGCGTTTCAAATTGTCCAATCGGAAGTGGTTGTTGAAAAAGCGTGGAGCGGCATTGTGAGCCGAAGCCCTCTGCCCTAGTGGAGGTTCGGAAAGCTTGTTGATCAATTCGATAAAAAGAACAATACTTGACTTCAGTTGTCCCTTGAGCATGGGACGCAAGCGAGATTTGAAAAACGTCAATGGACGACGACCACCGCAGTTTGAGGCCACAAGCCTTGAAGCCATGAATGAATGGGGTGAGTCGTTGGAACGCATGACCGAACGCCGTCGCATGCACAATGAACGCCATGCACCGAAGCGCAAAGCCAAGTCTTGAGGCAGGAGCAGAATTCACCGATATGGGCTTATTTTTGGAACAATGACTGCCACGCACCTCCATCAATGTCTGCCCGGTCCTCGATCGAAGTGGTTTTTGGCATTTTTGTTGCTGCTCATTTTACCGGAACCGTTGCAATCACAAGTTGTGATCAACGAATTCATGGCTTCGAATTCACTCGCATTTGAGGATCCGGACTTTGACGATACGGGCGATTGGGTGGAGCTGTTCAATTCAGGGGATGCAACCGTGAATCTTTCAGGTTGGCACTTGACGGATAACGCGAGCAATCCCACCAAATGGACCTTTCCCGATGGGGTTGAAGTACCCGCAGGCGAATTCCTCGTTGTTTGGTGCGATGAACAAAACACGGCAGGACTGGCGTTGCACAGTTCGTACCGATTGAGCAGTGCGGGTGAAGAGTTGGCCCTCTTCACGCCGCAATTGGAGGCAATGGACTCCTTCGTGTTTGGTCAGCAACAGGCGGATGTGAGCTATGGACGCCTCGAAGATGGTGCGTCCAATTGGGCTTGGTTTTCAGAAGCGACTCCGGGCAATTCCAATGACTCGAGTGAACCATTTTCAGGCATAACTCACGGCGTTCCCTATTTTTCAATGAAAGGTGGATTCTTTGAAGGTGCGTTGGAAGTGGAGCTCACGTCAATCGTCGGCGAAGTGCGTTACACGACTGATGGACGCACTCCGACTTTGGTTGATCCGATTTATTCCAATCCCATAGCGGTTTCAGCTGACGCCTTTGTGCGTGCTCGTGTTTTTGAAGAAGGTCATATTCCCGGGCCGGTGGTCACCCATTCGTATTTCTTGGAGCCTGAACTTTCGGAGCGTCCATTGCCTGTCGTTTCGTTGGTGACAGATCCGGATTATTTCTGGGATGCCGACACAGGCATCTACGTGCAGGACTTCAAACCCGATTGGGAATGGCCGGTCAATGTGGAATTCTTTGAAAATGACGGCAACAATGAGGCGGTTTTCAATGAACGGGCAGGTGTAAAAATCAACGGACAAAACAGTTGGGTGCTTCCACAAAAGATGTTGGGGATTTATTTCCGAGGCGGTTACGGCAGTGGCAGCTTGGACTACCCATTGTTTCATGACCGCACCCGCACCAAGTTTGATAATTTTGTTCTGCGCGCCAGTGGGTCCGACTGGGCATCGACTTTGATGCGCGATGGCTTGGGGCAATCTCTTCCTCAAGTAAACGCTCACGTGGATCATCAAGGGTTCCGGCCGAGCATTGTTTTCGTGAACGGAGAATACATGGGCATTCACAACATCCGCTCGCGCATTGATGAAGAATTTGTCACCGAAAATCATGATGCGACAGCTGGTGCTTTGGACATGATTGCTGACCATGGCGGTGTGGAAGAAGGCAATGATTCTGCTTTTTGGGCCATGGATGAATTGTTTGCCGAGGATTTGAGCATTCAAGCCAATTTTGACGCGGTCGCAGGGGTCGTCGACATGGAGAATTTTGCAGACTACTGGTCCACGGAAATCTGGTCCAGCAATAGCAGTTGGGGGCACAATGTGATTCTTTGGAAACCCCATCAAGGCGGCAAGTGGCAATACGTCTTTACCGATTTGGACCGAGGGTTTTCAGGAGCTACGAATGACGACATCAACGAGTTTACAGCGCCGCAGAACGACAATTACGATTATGCGCGCTTGTGGGTGCGGCATGCCCTTGAAAACGATGACTACAGAGACTTCTTTGCTCGGCGATTGGCGGATCATCTTCACACCTCTTTTCATCCGACCCGTGTGAATCGATTGATCGACGAATGGTCGGAGCGCATCGAAGCCGAAGTGCCATTTCACGTTGAGCGCTGGAACGGAACGACCTCATCGTATGGTGATGGGATTGAAAGTGTCGAATTCTGGGAGGAGGAGGTCAGTGACCTTCGCGCCTTTGCTTCTGCCCGTTCCCCATTTTTATGGGAGGACATGGCCGATGAATTTGATTTGAATCCTTCAGTTTCGCTTCAGACAGGAAATTCTCCGGAAGGTGCGGGTCACATTCGACTGAATGAATTCCGGATTCCAGACAGTCCTTGGGTGGGACCATACTTCGAAGGAATGCCCCTCAACTTGACAGCTGAGCCTCTCCCTGGCTTCCAATTTGTAGGCTGGTCTGAAGTGGAAGATGTGCTCGTGGTCGCTGCGGGTTCCGATTGGAAGTACAACGATCTGGGTGAAGACCTCGGCGAGACGTGGCGCGAGATGGAATTTGATGCGGGTGCTTGGATGACAGGTGCGGCCGAGCTTGGATACGGTGATGGGAATGAAGCGACAGAGGTCTCCTACGGTGATGATCAAAACGACAAGCACATCACAACTTATTTTCGGCATTCATTCGAGATTGACGCTCCATTTTCCGCTGCTTCAAGCGGCCTTATTGAATTGCAGCGAGACGACGGAGTTGTGGTCTACCTCAACGGTGAAGAGCTCCTGCGAAACAACATGCCGATGGGTCCCATCGGTTCGCAAACGCCGGCGAGCAATGTCATTTCAGGTGCGGCTGAATCGAATTGGACAGCGCATACTGTTGGGGTTGAATTGCTCACCGGTACAAACGTTTTGGCGGTGGAAATCCATCAGGCCTCTTCAACGAGTTCAGACATTGGTTTTGATTTAACCTTTTCGATCACGGCACCTCTTGATGAGATTCTGACGACAAACAACCCATTGGAATTGTCTTTGAGCGGGGTTTCGGGCTACTTCGCTCAATACGAAGCCACCGGCGAATGCAACTTGCCTGCAATCATATCAGAAGATTTGACACTGACTGCTGACTGTTCCCCTTACCTCGCATCCGGGACGAGTGTTGTGGAAGCTGGCGCTACGCTCATGATTGAACCGGGAGTGGAAATTTGGTTTCCAACGGACGCGCAGCTCTTGGTGCAGGGGTCATTGCTCGCAGAGGGAACGGCTGAATCTCCAATTGCCTTTCGTCTCAATCCCAACGAGGAAGGCCCTTGGGGCAACATTCAGTTCGATGCCGCTGATGGAGACAATTTCATTCGTCATGCTGAGGTGGAAGGCGCATCGAGGGGAGAACATCCCGTCCATGATCGTGCGGCTGTAGCGGCTTGGTTCTCGTCGGTCACCTTAGACCACGTGACGTTGATCAGCAATGCGAGCAATCCAGTATACGCCGAGCACAGTGACATTCAATTGGTCAATTGCATGTTGCATTCGGATATCACGGGAGATTTGATCAATGTGCGTCACGGTTCGGCTGTCATTGATTCATGTGTGTTTGAGGGCAACGATGCGCCCGATACGGATGCCATCGATTATGATGTGGTCGATAACGGAATCGTGCGCAATACACTCATTCATTCGTTCAGAGGGAGCAATAGCGATGGAATTGATTTAGGTGAAGGATCGCACAATATTCTGATTGAAAATGGGCTCATCCACCATTGCACAGATAAGGGGATTAGCATTGGCCAGGCATCTGACGCCGTAATCAAGAACATGACAATTGCGCAATGTGCATTGGGCGTTGCGATGAAAGATTTGGGCGCTGCTAGCGTCGATCACAGCACTTTTTACGGCAATCAGTATGCGGTCAGTGTTTATGAGAAGAATCCGGGCATGGGTGGCGGCGATGTGACTGTTCAAAACAGCATCTTTTCCAACAACAGCCACTCGCCGTTGTTTCAAGATGAGGTGTCGACAGCATTGGTCGTCGACGCCTTGTACGATACGGATACGCTGGCGTTTGATGAAGTGGCAATGGCAAATCCACTGTTTGCTCATCCGGATGCATTTTACTTCAGTTTGATCGAGGGCTCGCCTGCCATTGATGCCGCTGATTCTGGGGAGAACTACGGCGCCCTCTTCCCCTGGCCGATTCCTTGGAACATTGATGAACGTGATTTGACAATTGTGGAGTTGGGCTATGCCGGCATAGAAAATCTCAACCGCGAATGGATCAAGGTCCAAAATGAGGGTTCGGAATCGGTCAATTTACAGGGCTACAGATTGGAAGAAGCGGTTTCTTGGGTTTGCTCAAGTCCTCTTTGGATTGAACCAGGCGCAGCCATTTGGATTGTCAAGGATGCAGCATTTTTTGATGAATCCTATGAGCAAGTGGTTCAGTGGGATTCAGGTCAATTGGCCAATGAAGGAGAGCGGATTCTGCTCAAAGATGCAGCTGGAATTGTAGTGGATTTCGTAAAGTATGGGGTCGAGGCTCCTTGGCCTGTGCCAGTAGCAGGCGCAGAGGCACTCGTGCGCGCATCCCCTTGGTTGGACAATCACTTTGCAACAAGTTGGACCCTCGCTGAACTGGACAAGGTGATCTTCCCTGAAGACCACGTGCAAAGTGGATGGAGTGTTTATCCCAATCCTTCAGAAAACAGCCTTCACGTATGGCTTGAAATTGCCCCGTCAGCTCCGGCAAATTTTCAGTGCTTCAATGCCACGGGGCAATGCATCAAAAATTGGATGGTAACCGACACTGGTGGAGAAATCACCCTGGATGTCTCTTCATTCCCATCTGGAATGTACATCCTTCGCTTCAATGGGGCGAGTCGTTTGGTCCAGGTGCTTTGATTGGAATTCGAGATGGTGTAAAAAATGAATTCCATAGGTCCTCTGAAAACCAAGGATGGCCAAGCTTGACTGCCATTTCCCTTACTTCAGTGGGATAAATAAATGCGTCATCATTCAGTTCTGCTTGCAAGCGTCGAACAGGGAAGAGGAGGAAATCATAGAAACACGGTCGGCGCAATTCGTTTTCGTCAAATCGTGACATCCAGAATTGGGCATCCCTCAATCGATCATCGAACAATGCGCACATCGCTTGCATCAAAAAATGCACATGGAGATCATGAAGTTGAAACTGTTGCAGAGCTGATTCGTTGATTTGAACTTTCTGAATCAACCATGTCGCGAGTTCTCGATGGCCAGTTGCCAGTGCAAATGTGCTGGGCTCAATGAATGCAGACAATTCAAAATAGGTCTCGTCAATTCCGCCGAATGTAGACTTCCATAGGTCATCATAGGATGGAGATTCATTCTCCAATAATTGCACGGTGAAGATTCTTCCTTTCAGTGCTGGATGCAATTCTTGACGAGGCAATTCGGCCCAATTCCAATTTGGAATTGTTGTCTGATTCAAGAATGATTTCAATCGTTCGAGGCATGCGATGAAGATCTGGCATTCAACAGAAATCGGTTGATTTTGGAGCAAGTGCGTCCACTCACCATAATAGCCGTTTAGCGCGGAGTAATCGATGAGCCTCAAATAAATGCTCTCAACGAAATGAGGGTTTGAAAGCAGAGGAATGCGGTTTTCCAAAGGGTGTTTTCGAATGATGAGCCCTAAGGCAATGGCGGTGTGTATTTGATAGGTGTAAGCGTGCCGGTCAAGTTCATAGCAACCTGCGTTGAGAAGTGAAATGATGAAGTCATCTTGGTTGGAGACGTATGACTCTCGAAATACAGTCACCAATAATTCAAGTTTGACCAAGTCGTTATCGACGCCTTCAAAAAAAGAAATGGCCGATGACGCATCTCCTAAGGAGAGAAGCAGGTACAGTTCTTCTCGTTGCTTCCAAAGGCTCAGTTTCGGTTGATCAACGCAAAAATTCCGGTAACCATCGTACCCGCAGAATTTGGACAACACATCCAATGTTTGTTGCCTTGGTTTGCCACCTTCAGCTAAGCCAAATAAACGACGCAGTGTATTGTAGCTGACAAACATATCGGTCTCTACGAGAATAAGTGCAGAAAGAAGTTCGCAATCGCCGCGGGTATGAACGTCAATCCCCGATGCCTTTATCACTTCTGTAAGTAGATTTTGGATCATTTATCATAATGTACCAATTGTGTATCAAAAATCCATATAATTCAAATTATTTTTGACGAAATAAAGATATTTAAAGACTAAAACCTTACTCATGAAAGCCTTTTTCACCGGAATTTTCACGTGTTTTCTCCTCCTCGAAATCAGCGCTCAGGAAGCAATCGTTTATCCGTACAATCCAGATGCAGACAATGACGAAATCGTCGGCGTGACGGATTTGTTGCCTTTGTTATCCGTTTTTGGAGAGGATTTTCAACCTGGTGAAATCTTGGTGGACGGAGTCGCTCTGGCGGAAGTTCTGATGACGATGCAGCAAACGATTGAAACGTTGCAACTGCAGGTGGAGACGTTGGAGGCTCAGGCCATTCCTGAACTGGCGGCTCATTTATCGTTCGTCGACAGTTCTTCTACGTTCCATCTGGAGGCGGCCAATTTGCAAGTGTCGAATGGAGGTAGTGCCTACCTCAATAACGGGCTTGGAAACTTGATCATTGGGATGAATGGTGAAGAAGAATATGTTGATTCTGTTGGCCGCGGAGGTTCTCACAACCTTGTGATCGGAGAAGGACATGCTTATTCGAACAGTCATGGCATACTTCATGGCTTCAATGCCACCTTAACCGACCGGTACGCTGCTTCCATTGGCGGAGCCAATAATCGTGTGGACGGTGCTTATGGCGTGGCCATTGCTGGCACGCAGAATGTTCTTTTGGACGACGCTCGTTTTGCCGCAGCGATAGGCGGAGAAGGCAATTCTCTAAATGCTGATTACGCTGCAGCGATTGCGGGTATAGCCAATGAAATAAATGGGCGCTGGTCTGCGGGTATAGCCGGGATTCAGAACAACTTGACTGGATCAAAGACCGCTGTGGTCGGAGGTCGAGCTGGCGAGGCATCTGGTACAGAGTCTGTAATGATAGGAAGTAATAATAGTTCACTTGATGGTCATCAAGCGGTGATCGTCGGCGGAGAGGGACATCTTCTTGGCTCAGATTCTACTGACACACGTTTTTCAGTGATTTTGGGAGGGCGCTTTGCCAACCTGAATTCAGGCTATTGCGGGGTCATTTCAGGCGGTTATGGCAATGCACTCACTACTGACTCACTATGGCAAGGAATGCAGACAAGGTCTATTTTCGGAGGGTCAGGTAATGATAATAAAGGTTATACAGGAGCGACCATTGTCGGAGGACATGGCAATGAGCTATTGCAACGGCCAGGAGGTGGGGTAGACTTGTCAATTGGCGTGAATTCATTCATCGGAACCATACAGATGGACAATACGCAGAACATCCGGATCACAGGTGAGCCTGAAGAAGAGTGATCAGTCTTTCACTCGATTGAAGCGAAGCATCCTGAGCATCCACTTGGGCAGGGCTTTGCCTGCTGCGCGCTTTCGTGTATCGAGGTACCAATTCATTTTTTGACTGATGGGAATCTTATGGGTTTCCACGAATTCAATCCATGTGCTGTCGGGATCTTCTACGTAGGTGAATTGCCCGCTAGCTTCGCCCATGTCAAATGAGGAGGCGCTATTGACTGTAAAAGGAAAGCCAGCGGCTTCCAATTCTTTTCCCAAGGCTTCCATGTCGCGGATGTCCCAACAAATGTGGATGTAACCGAGATCGCCCCAGTAGCGGTTTTCAAATAGGTTGCGCGGCTTGCGGTCCAGCGCTTGAACCAGTTCAATTTCACCTCCACCCAATAGTTGACTGAATGGTCCGGATGTTGGTTTTGTGCGGCGCAACACCACGCGCCGGTAAGACTCTTCGCCTCCTGGAAGTTCATGCCATCCTGGTAGCTTGCCTGATTCGTCCAAAGCGATGAGGTCATAGCCAAGGACGCCGCTGTACAAAACGAGCGCTTTGTCGATGTCTGAAACGCCGATAACGGCTCCTCCGACGCCTCCACCATAGGGAGCGGGTCCAAACCATTCGTCACTCTCCACCATTTCAAAAACGTATCCATGAGGATCGTTGAGGTAGTAGTGCTTGCGACCATCAGCACGGACATGGACAGGGCTGATGGGTTTAATCCCACGACGCAGGTGCTCTTCGTGCATAAAGTCGGCATCCTTGCATTTGATCTTGCACATGAAAATACCCGTGTCTCCCAGTCGCCCTTCGAAAGCAGCGGGCTGGGGTTCCCGACTGGTGAACTGCCATATTTCCATGCCCGCACCACCGCCCATGTGCAATGCCAATATAGCACGGCGCGCATGCACTTCATCGCCTGTGTAACGAGTCATCAATGCGGCCTCGGCTGCTTCTTCGAACATGCGCACGTCAATGCCAAAGGCTTTTCGGTACCATTTCCAAGCTTTGTGTACATCTGGAACGCCAATCCCAATTTGTTGTATGCCACTAATTAATTTGCTCACGAAGTCAGATTTGGGGTAGTGATGCCAAAGATGCAGAAAACATGCGGATTGCATTATACATAGGGAGCAATTTGCTTGCTTCTCGCTTTACCTTCGTTTCCAAGTGTGCTGAAACAGCTCGTCAAATAGTGCCATGAAAAAAATACTCTGGAGTGTTGTTTTATTGTTCTTACTGGGAATAGCTTTTGCATTTTCCTACGCTGGGATAAACGCTCCTGACTACAGCTTTGAATTGCATTCTGATGCCGTTAGCGCTCCGGTTGAAATTATTTTCGACGACATGGCTGTCCCGCACATTTATGCCGAGACTGAAACGGATGCCATGCACGCATTGGGATTTGTGCATGCTTCTGAACGATTGTGGCAAATGGATTTGCTAAGACGGGCTGGTGCCGGGGAATTGTCGGAGCTGTTTGGGGAAGATATGATTGAGAATGATCAGTATCTTCGATCCTTGGGCATGCGGGAAGCAGCAGTGCGGACGTCGGCAGCTTTTGAAAGGGAAGCACCAGACAATATCCAGAAGGCCATGGCTGCGTACATCGCAGGGATCAACGCATTCATAGCAACAGATAACCGACCTTTTGAATACCAATTGCTCGGAGAAAATCCTCGCCCCTTCACTACACGTGACGTTTATTGTTCGACGGGTTTCATGGCATATTCCTTTGCCATTCAATTGAAGACTGAGCCAGTTTTGGACTGGATCAAGCACAACCTTGATTCGATGTATTGGAAGGATTTGGCATTGGGACAGGAGGGGTTTAGACAAATCCCCAATGAAGGAGATGCTGCCCATGTGCAATTAGACGCGTCTGGATTGGCTTCTCGAGTGCATCGGTTGGATGAACTGCGACCTGTGCCCCAGTGGTTGGGCTCAAATGCATGGGTCATTGGTGAGGACCGCACGGCCTCTGGGAAGGTCTTGTTTTGCAATGATGCACACATGGCTTACGCTGCTCCATCGGTATGGTATGAGGCGCATCTCGTGACGCCAGAGATGGAATATTATGGCAATCACCTCGGTGGGCTTCCCTTTCCCGCCATTGGCCATACCCGCGATCACGCTTGGGGCATTACGATGTTTGTGAATGATGACATTGACTTGTACCGTGAAACCATAGATGGCAATCGTTACCTCCACGAGGGCGAATGGTTGCCCCTTGAGTCCTCAACGGAAACCATACATGTAGCAGGTGGTGAGCCGGTACGTTTTGAAGTGCGTAAAACACATCATGGGCCGCTCATCGAGGAAGATGTGGCCATGTGGTGGACATTCACGCAATATCCAGACAATCGCATGCATGAGGCCTTTTATGGTTTTTCACGTGCGTCAGATATGAGTGAATTTCGAGATGCAGCCGCCTTGGTTCATGCTCCTGGACTCAATTTGATGTATGGCGATGCGGAAGGCAACATCGCTTGGTGGGCAAGTGCAAAGCTTCCCATTCGTCCGGAGCATGTTGATACCAAGACATTGATCGATGGCCGCCATGCAGCCAATGATCCAGCAGGCTGGTATCCCTTCGATCAAAATCCTCAATCGGTGAATCCAGACTGTGGATTTGTGTACTCTGCCAATAACGCGCCGGAGCCTCGCGAAGGCATGCGCTATCCCGGTCATTACTACTCAGGAAACACGCGAGCAGCTGGAATCGTTGAAGCGCTTTCAACCTCGAAAACCAATTGGACGGTTGCGGATGCACAGGCCATTCAGCTCGATCATCATTCACGGGTTTATCCTCAAAATGCAAAGCGGATGGTCGAATTGGCAGAACAGGCTGGCGAGACGGTAGAATCGTTTTTGCAGGACTGGGACGGCAGTCATCTGGGGCATGAGTTAGCACCAACACTATACTATCGTTGGATGTACCGCACGATTGAAGGCGCAATGGCTGATGAGTTCGAGCAAAACGCCACAGACGGCACAGCGGGCGATAAATTTGAAGCCTTTCATCGCACGCTCGTAAGTGAAAACTCGTTCCCCCGCTTGTTAGCTGATTCCGACTCTCCTTGGTGGGATGATGTGCGAACAGAGGCGCAAGAGGATGCGCCTGGTGTCGTGGCGGCGGCTTTGGTTGCTGCGCGCCAGGATTTGAAGAACACGTTGGGATCAGATCAAGCTGAATGGCGTTATGACCGCCTTCATACCGTCACGCATCGCCATGCGATGGGCACTGTTCCAGTGATTGGGGATTGGTTGAGCGTGGGTGGAATTCCGCTTCCGGCAGCAAAGGATGCCTTGAATAAATACGAGTTTAAGCTGAAAAAAGAAGTGAATTATGAGGTGTTCTCTGGCCCTTCAATGCGCATCTCCATTGATTTTTCGGATGTAGGTGGATCTGAAAGCATTTTGCCCACAGGACAATCTGGGAACCCGTTCAGTACTTTCTATTCGAATCAATCAGAGCTGTATCATTCAGGGAAATTTAGGAAGCAGCGAATGGTCCGGGAAGACATCGAAGCGCATCAAACCGCTGCGGCTTATTTTAAGCCTAAATAACTTTTTAATCTAGATTAAATATTTATTTTTGTCTCTATGAAAAAAATGGAGGCGCAGCGAAGCATCATGCCACTTAGAATGTTGG
>Ga0208949_1000052_pt1 | contig 53431 bp, 49 predicted proteins | sample AOAMet1_03_M0_10_2_FD_188231 | JGI IMG/M metagenome (GOLD analysis project Ga0208949, IMG submission 188231) | Ammonia-oxidizing marine microbial communities from Monterey Bay, California, USA - CAN11_03_M0_10 (SPAdes) | ecosystem: Environmental > Aquatic > Marine > Intertidal zone | place...
CCGCCATAGCCTGTCCTGCCACAACGTGGTAAAGGAGTACATCCGTTAATCCAGTATATGCGAGCAACTCTTCAGCTGTGATGTCCAATGCTACCATCAATGCTTCGAATGCATCGTCTGTTGGAGCAAATACTGTGAATGGACCTTCTGCACTCAATGCGCCGGCCAAATCTGCTGCAATCACTGCAGCCTCTAATACAGTGTGTGCCTCGCTCTCCACAATGATGTCAACAACAGTAGTTGTTTGGGCTGGAGCGGGAACAAGAACTGCATCAATGACATGGACAACTCCGTTGTCTGCAACAATGTCTGCTACCGTTACCATCGAATTGTTGATGAACACTCCCATCTCGTTGATGGTAACTGTCACATCTTGTCCGAGCAGGGTGGTGATCATCTGACCATCGCTAAGGTCTGCGGCCATTGCTGTGCCTGCCACTACGTGGTGCAAAAGAATGTCCGTGAGGCCAGGATAAGCCAACAACTCTTCTGCTGTGTAGCCCAACGCCTCTAAAAGAGTGGCGAAAGCATCATCTGTTGGTGCGAAGACAGTGAAGGGACCGTCACCGCTTAGCGTTCCTGCCAAATCAGCTGAAATGACAGCTGCTTCGAGGACTGTGTGGCTCTGGCTGTTGACGATAATATCTACAACTGTTGTTTGTGGTGGTGCAGGTACCAACACTGCGTCAATCACGTGCACTACACCGTTATCAGCTGTAATGTCGGCTGCAGTGACTTGGGCGTTGTTGATGAAAACACCCGCATCTCCGATTGTCACTTCCACATCTTGTCCCAATAGGGTTGTGATCATTTGACCGTCGCTGAGGTCAGCTGCCATTGCTGTAGCTGCTACAACATGGTATTGAAGAATTTCAGCCAAGTTTGGCAGTGCCAACAATTCTTCAGCAGTGATTCCCAAGGCTGTCACCAATGCCGTTACAGCGTCGTCTGTTGGCGCGAAAACTGTGAAAGGTCCGTCTCCGCTCAAAGCTCCTGCAAGGTCTGCTTCGAGTACGGCCGCTTCCAGCAATGTGTGGTCTTCGCTGTTTACGATGATGTCCACTACGGTGTTGCTCTGTGTAGTTGGGTTTACAGTTACCGTTGCGACCATTCCGTTCGCAGCGTGATTGCCGATGGAGCAGTCATAATCATACGTTCCTTCGACCGTGAATGTGTGCGAACCAATGCATACACCTTCACTGTTGCCAGAAACGGCAGGTAAGGTGAAGAATTCTGGATTATCCCACATCTCACCAATGGTGCTCATGCTTGCGTTAACATCGTGCGTTCCACCTGTGTTGACCCAAACGACAGTTTGGCCAACTTCGATGTCGAGAGTTGATGGTGAGTATTGGAAATTGGAAGCCTCAATCACTACGCCTTCGACACCACATGGGTTGTCTTGCGCGGTTAAGGTCAACGCTGTTGCACCAACAAGGAGGAGCGACAGAAGAGAGAATAATTTTTTCATTGTACAGGTTTTTACTTTGAAGTGCTTTTACAACACAGGTTAATTCAAGTTTGTTCTGAGCTCTTCAACAAACTTTTAAAAACAAAATGCAAAACACCCCGGTTATTGATGAACAGCCGTGCAAGAGCCATACCCATCCTGAAAAAGTCACCCCCCCTTATGAAAGAAATAGCCCTCCACTGGATGCGCCGAGACATGCGACTGCACGATAACAGAACACTGTTTTCCGCGCTCAAAAGCGGATTGCCTGTTCTAAGTGCTTTTCTTTTTGATGAGGAAATTCTGCGACGTTTGGACAACACGCAAGACCGCCGTGTGTCCTTCATTCATCATCGCACCCTTGCTTTGCGGAATGAAATACGAGGTTTGGGGGGTGAACTGCTCGTCGGACATGGCACACCGCGCGAAGTGTGGGCTTCTTGGATTCAACTTTTAGCCTCCAAAGGATTCGCTGTGAAAGAAGTGCATGTCGGAAGGGACTACGAGCCCTATGCTCAAGAACGCGATCAATCCCTCGCTGCCTGGTTTGACGAGCAGGGCGTGGCATTCAGGGGCACCAAAGACAGTGTTATTTTTGAGAAAAGCGAGGTGACAAAAGACGATGGTAAGCCATACACTGTCTTTACACCTTACAGCAAAAAGTGGCGCAAAGCGCTTGAGTCCAAGGATTATGACTTGGCTCCCTCTGTTGAAGCCCTTACACAAGCCACATTGATCGGCACCTCTGAGTTGGGAGACCTCGTGCCTCCTAGTCTAAAATCAATGGGCTTTGAGGACGTTTGGGAAGAAGGCACATGGATGCCACCCATCACAGTCGCCAATCGCGTGCTGCGCGACTACGGAGAACACCGCGACTTTCCAGCTCTGCCGGGCACATCTCGGCTATCTATGCATTTGCGCTTTGGTACGATCAGTATCCGAGAAGCACTGCGGCAAGGGCTCAAAGTGAGCGAAAAATGGACCACTGAACTCATCTGGCGAGATTTCTATCAGGCAATCGTGTACCATTTCCCCCATTCCGCGACAGACTCATTCCGACCGGCATACGATGCCATCCCTTGGATCAATGACGAAGTGCAATTTGACGCTTGGTGCCAAGGAAAAACGGGATATCCAATGGTGGATGCGGGAATGCGCGAATTGCTTCAAACGGGATTCATGCACAACCGTGTGCGGATGGTTGTGGCTTCGTTTCTCTGCAAGCACCTGCTCATCGATTGGCGATGGGGTGAGCGGTTTTTTGCCCGACACCTTCTAGACTTTGACTTGGCCTCCAATGCCGGTGGATGGCAGTGGGCGGCAGGATCAGGTTGCGATGCTGCACCCTATTTCCGCGTCTTCAATCCTTCCTCCCAATTGCAGAAATTTGACAAGGATTTAATCTATGTCCGAAAATGGGTTCCGGAATATGGCTCGGCAACGTATCCAAAACCGATCGTCGATCATGCAATGGCGAGGGTTCGGGCAATCGAAACCTACCGCTCCGTGCTAAAACCGAATCCTGCGTGATTAATTTCACGGCATGACCGAGAACCTCCCGACCCTCCATTCCATTCGTGTATTGGAATTGGCCAGCGTCTTGGCTGGCCCTCTAGCTGGCGCAGCCTTGGCAGAGCGTGGTGCTCAAGTGACAAAGGTCGAACGCCCCCCTTTTGGCGACGTAACGCGCAGCTGGAAGACCCTCGGTGAATCAAAAGACTCGAAGAGCTCAGCATATTACGCATCAGCCAACGGAAATAAAAAAGTCGTCTGGCAAGACCTGAAAACATCCGAAGGTCGGGATTGGCTCGAAGAAGCCCTGAAGAGCCATGATGTGGTCATTGAAAACTTCAAAGCAGCAGACCTCTCTCATTTTGGTCTCGAACCAGAAGATGTGGCCCGACGTCATCCGCACCTCGTCCACATTCGACTCATTGGATTCGAAGGCCAACCTCATCGACTTGCCTATGATGTGGTGGTGCAAGCGGAAACGGGATTCATGCACATGAATGGCCAAGCCGAAGGTCCGCCCATGCGCATGCCCGTGGCATTGATGGATGTCTTGGCTTCACACCAAATACGCACCGCAGTTCTCGAAGGACTGCTGTCTCGGGCTCAAGGTAGCACAGGGTTTTTCGCAGAAGTTTCACTGGAGGCAAGTGGTTTGTCTGCCTTGGTGAATCAAGCTACAAACCACCTCAACGCGGGCACTTTGCCCGAACGCAATGGAGGCCTGCACCCCAACATTGCTCCTTACGGGGATGTACTGCATTGCCAAAATGGTTTTATCGTGCTCGCAGTTGGAAACGATCGTCAATTCAAGTCGCTGTGCATGGCATTGGGAAATGAGGAGTGGGCGAATGATTCGCGATTTTCAACCAATCAACTCCGTGTGCAAAACCGAAATGACCTGATGCATTTGCTCCAATCAGCGGCCAATGCTACTGAAAAACAGGCTTTGATGGAACGGCTCCATGACGCTTCCGTTCCTGCAGGTCTCGTTAAATCAATGGACGAAGTGTTTGAAGGTGGCACAAACGGGGCCAATGCTTTGCTTACAAACGAGGACGGGCAAGTCCGTCCTGCCGCCATCGCATATCGCGTGCGCTGCTATGGAGTCACAAACGACGAACCAAAAACCACGGGTTAAGCAGGTTGTCCCGATTGTAGTCCAACTCCTCTGACGTTTCCCAATTGAGCACTTCGCATCCGGCATTCGTGCAAATGGCTTGACCTGCTGCCGTATCCCATTCCATGGTCGGTGCGAACCTCGGATAACAATCCGCTCGTCCTTCGGCCACCATGCACAACTTCAGCGAACTGCCTTTCGAAATCAATTCCACTTCTCCAAATTCATCCCGCAAAGCTTGGATGTAATCTTCCGTTTCGGCACTCATGTGAGAGCGACTTGCCACAACAGTGTGTGGTCGATCGTCCGCATCAAATGGAATCGATTGAGCGTTGGAAACCCATTCTTCTGGCGTCCATTCAACAGAACCTGCGCTCGCTTTGTGAGAGCCGTGTTCAGTTGTTCCAAAATATAAATCTCCCGCAACTGGCACGAAGATGACCCCCAAGACAGGACGCCCTTCTTGCACCAACGCAATGTTTACCGTGAACTCGCCATTGCGCTTGATGAATTCCTTCGTACCATCGATGGGATCAACAATCCAGAGCGTTTTCCATGATTGACGCTCCTCGGTAGAAATCGCTTTTCCTTCTTCCGATAGAACCGGAATTCCTGTGGTTTTAAGGTGCTGCATTATCACTTCGTGAGAAGCCACATCTGCGCGGGTAAGGGGGCTATCATCCCCCTTGACAGTTACGTCAAAATCGCCAGATTCATAAATTTTCATGATGGCCTTGCCCGCTTCCAAAGCAGCCTCAACGGCAACATTCAATTCTACTTTCATTTTGTATTTTTCTTATTCAACCAAATCCATTGCATCATTGCACAGGCAATTTCAATGCAATTGAATCCCCCTCTGAAATGTTCAATTGACGCGAACGTAGCCAAGGGTTCAATGTTTTCAATGCCTTGAGATTTGTGCCTTCATTCAAGGCAAACGCAGCCAAATCGGAAATGGGACCTTGCTGCCAAAACACGCGTGACGCGTATGGCGCGTACAACGCCTCCGGTTGAATATGAAAACCAAACGCCTCGGGATCTTCAAAGATGGTCTTCAAGGCCAACAACCTAAAAACGTAACGCGCAGTTTCATCGTTCAAATGCAGGTTCCAATACGACCCTACGCCCTGATTCTTTAGCGCCTTCTTCACACCTGCTCGTCCCATATTGTATGAAGCAGCGGCCAATGCCCAAGAACCAAACTCAGATTTCGCCTCAAGCAGATATGCACATGCAGCCCGTGTGGATTTTTCGACATGATACCGCTCGTCGATTTGACCATTCACGGTTAATCCATAGGCCGGTGCCGTGGATTTCATGAACTGCCAAAAACCTGCTGCTCCAGCAGGCGAGACCACTTGACTCAAACCGCTTTCAATAAGAGCTAGGTATTTGAAATCATCTGGCAAACCTTCCTCTGCTAAAATCGACTCGATCACAGGAAACCAGCGAGCCGCTCGTTTGAAATAAAGCATGGTTGAACTGTGCCGGTAAGTATTGACAATGAGCTCACGATCAAACTGATCCCGAACACCAAATGCTTGCATCGGAACCACTTCACCAGCCAAGTCCTCACGCACAGGAATTTCAGGCGCATTGTTCTGAGCAATGATGCCAGTCCGAGTGGGCTCAAAATTCAAATCCAACCCTTCAGAGCGAGTCGACGCATTGGAAGCGAAAAGTCCGGCAATGAGAAACGCAACAGCCAAAAAAGGGCTAGTATGCTTGAGCCCCCTTTGCAAACGACCGTGTTTTGTGGCTTTCAGTGTTTTGTCCAAAATTTCCATTCAGCAAAACTATCTCCAAGTCCTATTCTGTGGTCATGAAACGACCTCAAATGAGGGATTTGTTGTGAACAGTTTCCGCAATGCTTGTTGATGGAACAGGAATCAAAGCGTGATCTGCCCTAAAATGGCCATTCAATATCCGCTAGCAAAGGAGCGACCGCGTCTTTTTCAGAAAGAAGCGGACCACCGGCAGGCAGCCCCGGTGATGCTGCATTCCAATCGATTCCGACTGCAGGATCATCCCACAGAATGCTTCCTTCTGATTCTGGGCTGTAGAGCGATGTGCATCGGTATTCGACCACACAATCGTCCTCCAAGGCCAAAAAACCATGAGCGAATCCTGCAGGTATCCACAATTGGCAGCCATTCTGGCTGGATAATTCACAACCAAACCATTGTCCGCGCGTCTCGGAATCAATTCGAACATCAACGGCAACATCGAATATGCGGCCAGAAGCAGCACGAACCAATTTGCCCTGCGCGTGAGGGGCACGCTGAAAATGCATGCCACGCAAAGTACCCGCCTTGGATATGGAAAGATTTTCTTGCACGAACTCGAGCGGATTTCCCTCAGCATCATCCAGCATTCCTTCGCGCCATGTTTCCCAAAACACACCTCGATCATCTGCAAATTGGCGTGGCGTCAACTTTATCAAACCCGCAAGAGGCAACCTTTCAATTTTCATCAATTGCCATTTAAAACAAATGCATAAAGCACGGTAAGCGTTGAAATCAAACTCGTAATTGGCGTCAAACTCTCGGTGGTCTCTCGAACAAGTTGTGGCATAGGTTCGACGTAGATAATATCGTAGGCCTGCACAACTATGTTGGCATCATCCAAACCATCCACCACCGATAAATCCATTTTATAGACTTCTCGCCCAGCCTCTGTTTTTCGAATAAGCTTGACCTTTGACGCGTTGCCCCTGCGCGCAATCCCTCCTGTCATGGCCAGCACTTCAAGCAGCGTAGTATTCATATTTGCCAGTGGAACCACCGTAGCCTGTCCGGCTTCTCCGGGAAACACAAAAACACGGTTGTTCGTTACACGGAGAATCACATAGGGGTCATTGTAATAGCTTGTGTACGCGTCCTCAAGTAACTCTTCCGCTTCTTCGATTGTAAGCCCTTCCAACCGGATGTTGCCTAATTCCGGAAGCTCCACTAAGCCGTCTGGCTTTACCAAGTAGGTGAGACCTCCTTGTTGCCCCATGTTCATAGGTTGCTGCTGATTTTGACTGCCCCCCGCCTCCGACTGACTGGTCATTGTCCCGGCTGTGCGTTGATTTAGTCGTTCACCGTTGTTGCTGAACAACTGAAAAGAGAGCATGTCATTCGATGCGAGTCTGTAGCCCGTGGCGTCTTCATTTTCGAGATCTTCCAAATTGGAAAACTCGAAGTTGTCACCTGTACGAAACAAAATATCCTGATTGATGGTGCAACCGCTCAGAAGAAAAACAGCGCTACCAAGAACAGCTAGAAGGAACTGATTGAATTTCATTTGTGAATCGAAATTTGACGCAAATTACCAATGAAATCCGCACGACCTGCAACATGGGTATCTTTGCGCCATGTTGGAGAATCAAACCCATCGGCTGCGTGCCGTAGAGCCGACGGATGCTGTGCAATTGTATCGCATTGAAAACAAGTCAGATGAATGGTGGCTGGGATCGAATTTGGCCCCTTTCAGTCGAGCTACGTTGGAGCATTACACCGCAGGAAAACACGATCTGTGGAGTGATTTGCAACTGCGAATGATGATTGAGGCAAAGGGAAATACGAGCCTATCTGTGGGTGCTGTTGATCTTTATCAACTGGACCCAAGGAACCGCAGAGCCGGTGTAGGCATTGTCATCGAGGAAGAAGAACGGCGCAATGGACACGGCCTATCTGCCTTGAATTTATTGTCTGAATATGCTTTTGGACACCTTGGGCTGCATCAGATATGGGCTGAAGTTCCAGCCTCCAATGGAGAAAGCCTCGACCTGTTCAACCGGGCTGGTTTTGAAAAAAAAGGCACCCTCAGCGATTGGGTTTGGCATGGATCAGACTACCATGATGCTCATTGGATGCAAAAAATAGCAGGCCAATGACGCTGAAACGTTGGGTGCGCGCAACACTGATCGTTGGAACCATCGTTTCGGCGGGATTGGCGGCTTCCTATGCTTGGTTCTATTATAAAATGTGGAATCGACCTGTGGGAAGCGATAACGTCTGGTGCATTGAAATCACACCTTCAGAGGCGCGAAGCGATGAATGGATGGCACGGCACCCAGAAATTGCAAGCGTCATTCAATGGCGCCGCTGGAGCTCCTATGCCGGTCGGTATTGCGAAAATGGGATCACCTCCGCGCATCAAGTTGCCCGACGAATCGCAACGGGACAGCGCGAAGAAATCACAGTCACCGTTCCTGCAAAAAGAAGCGTTCAAGAAGTGGCTTCGGTCATCGCTGCAAAGATTTTCGCAGACAGTGCAAGCATCGTTCAAATCCTCTCACCCGATTCTGTCCAATGGCAGATTGTGCCCAACACATACAACATGTATTGGGAAACGGACGCCAGCGAACTGCGCACGCGTCTATTGACTGAAAGCCAGAAATGGTGGACCCGAAAACGCATGGATCAAGCATGGAAAATGGGCTTGAGTCAAAAAGAAGTGGTCACGCTTGCCTCCATCGTTCAAGAAGAGACCGCCAACAAAGCCGAGGCAAAGACAGTTGCGGGCCTTTACCTGAATCGATTGAATCGTGGCATGTTATTGCAAGCCGACCCCACCTTGAAGTTTGCACTGGGCGACTGGTCCATTCAGCGCTTATTGGACAAAGACAAAAATGTTGCCTCACCTTACAACACCTACCGAAATCAAGGCCTTCCGCCGGGTCCTATTCGGATTCCCGATGCTTACTACATGGAGGCCGTTCTCAATGCAGAATCACACAATTATCTCTACATGTGTGCCAAACCCGATGGTTCGGGTACCCATGCCTTTGCTCATTACTACAGCCAACATTTGAAAAATGCACGGGCTTGGCAGAACATGTTGAATCGGGAACGGATTTATCGTTAATCGGTTGCTCTGAATATGAATCCCTTGCACACCCTATCCTGCTGCAAAACTGCTGCCCCACTTTTCCTTGCAACGTGCATGGTTGCCATCGGGTGCCTGAAAGAAGCGAACGCGCAAAACAACCTTGCGGACCGCAAAATCGCTTTCGCAGATCGGCTCTCAGGGCTCATTCAAATCGACGGGTCTTTGGATGATGGTGCGTGGATCAACATTTCAGTGTCTCAAGACTTTCAAGAACTTTCTCCACAACCTGGGACAAAACCGCAATTTGATACGGAAGTGCGTTTCGCATACGATGACGACGCATTTTACATCGGTGCGAGAATGTGGGACGACGCGCCAGACTCCATTTTACACCAATTGAGTGAACGCGATCGCATGGCCAACACCGACGAATTTGGCATTTGGTTCAGCACTTTTGATGACGGCTTAAATGCCGTGAGATTCGCTACCACGCCCGATGGAATCCAAGTTGACGAACAATTGTCTCCGGAGAATAGTGATCAATCGTGGGACGCCGTATGGGACGTGGCATGTCAAATTGACTCCGCCGGGTGGACCGCTGAATTTCGCATCCCTTGGATGGCCTTCCGCTTTCCGAAGCAAGCAGAACAGGCTTGGGGAATGAATATGTACAGAACCCTGCGTCGGTTGCGAGAAGAGAGTGTTTGGAATCCCATGAACCCAACTCAGAAACTCTTGAATCAAGGAGGAATCCTTCGCGGCATATCGAACATTGATCCGCCTCTGCGGCTCAGCTTGTTTCCCTATCTCAGCGCATACGGAATTGCCCAAGGAGACGAACTCGCAGCATCCTACAACGGAGGAATGGACATGAAAGTGGGATTGGGAAATGCGTTTACACTCGACATGACGCTCATCCCAGATTTTGGGCAAGTGGTCACGGATGCACTGGTGTTGAACCTTTCTCCATTCGAATTGCGTTTTGCCGAAAATCGGCAGTTTTTCAAGGAAGGTACCGACATTTTCAATAAAACCGGGACGTTTTACTCGCGCCGGATGGGTGAAGAAGGACGCTTGCTCAACTCCACCAAAATTTCTGGACGGACAGGAAGCGGCACAGGCCTTGGGCTTCTGCAATCCATTGCAACAGCGGAAGAAGATACCAGTTTGGTGTCGTACACGGTTGCTGTGGTGGATCAAAACCTTCCCAACAACGGCTACGTCACCACCTCCGGGACGATGGTCGTTCGCGAGGGCGACGGTTACGATGCATGGGTTCAAGCTGCACAATTCGAACTTCGAAATCGAGACAACACATGGAGCTTCACCGGGAATGGAGCAATCAATCAAAAGTTCAACGCAAGCCCGAGCGAAGATGATGAAGGCCATTCCTATGGGGTTGGCATTCAAAAAATCTCGGGCAATTTCACATTTGATGCAGGGCATTATCTCGAATCTGAATCATATGACCCCAACGATCTTGGATTTCTCGCAGCTCCCAATGAAATCTCCTCCTTCGCCACGTTCAACTACAGAACCTTCGAGCCTCGCGGCCGATTCAACCGGTTGCGTGCATTCATTTCTGTGGACCACAATCAAATCGAGACGCCACGGACGTTTGACAACTGGGGACTTGAAATCGGTGGTCGGGCCACCACGCGCAATTTCAATACATGGAACCTCAGTTTCAATTCACAACCAACCATTGGCAATGATATCTTTTCCTCCCGCATTGAAGGGCTTGTATGGAAAGAACCCGCATGGTACTCGATAGACAGCTGGTTCAGCAGCGACTACCGCAAACAGTTCGCGTTGGACCTAGGCGGATGGTATGGCGGTGGAAATGCTTACCGGGATTGGAAGGAACGCACCCTTCGAATCGCTCCACGCGTGCGCTTCAGCGACAGAGCAATGCTGACTTATGTCTGGAAAATCATTGAGCGCGACAACGAGCGTGGATGGCTCATGGTCGACTCACTTGGTGGCGATGAACTTCAAAGTGTTTGGGGCAGCCGAGACAACGTCGAACGCACCCAAGTATTGAATTTCACTTACATCTTTAGCAATCGCATGAGTTTGAGCACGCGCATTCGGCACAGTTGGAGCCAAGTGCGCTACAATCATTTTTACACCTTGCCGTCATCAGGTGTACTTGAAAGAATCGGCGCGGAAGCGACACCAGAGAGCCTTCAAAATGGCGCGCACAATGTGAACTACAATGCTTGGAGCATCGACATGGTGTACCGTTGGATTTTTGCACCCGGGTCCGAAATCAATGTCGTTTGGAAGAATCAATTGCAGCAAGACGATGTAGGCTTGCCATTGCCGGAAAATTACGGACAGAACTTTGAAAGCATGATCGAATCAGGATTCTCCAACAGCCTGTCTGTCAGGCTAATAATGTTTCTTGACTACAGCAGATTCAAGCAAGGAATCAGAGGTTTTCAAGGCTAACCGCTGACGCGTAATCCGGGTTAAAACTGCACCCAACCTTCCCAAGAACAAGGATTGCCTGCTTCGTCCATTGCCGTGACGATAAGCCGTTGTTTTGCTCCCTTGAGATGACGTCCGTCACCTAGTTCGTACCATACACGCTCCCTCTTCGGATCCCATTGCATCAAAATCCATTCACCATCCAGCGAAGCACCAAAATTTGCGATTCCTACCCCCGCATCGGAAAGGTTGAAGCGCAATTCATTGCCTGCCTTAACCACCAAAATAGAATCTTGAGCTGTGCGATGTCGAAGGTGTGGGCTGATTTCAGGGGCCAAGGAGTCCACGGCCAATTCAAACCGTCCCAACTGACGTGTCGAAAACACAAACATCGAATCCTGGCATGTCCCATGATACCAACCCAACTCATCACCATCTTCATCCAAAGAGCGAACGGCAGTTTGGTTTGAGCACTGCCTGTGCTTTGAATGAAAATCAGAAAGTCCCAATGTCACTTGCAAAGGCTTTGATACTGGCACTTGCGGTTCTCCAATTTGAAAAGTGACGGAATCAATTTTAGCCACATCAAGTGCAAAGTCGTCGTAAAATGAAAGAGGCGGACACATCACCTCCACCCCACCTTGTTTGGCCTTGAGAATGTGGGTGTTGGATCTATTCAATCGCACAGCGCCGCGATTGATCTCGTCCCCTGAAGTCTCGGACTGAAAAACGATGTCCCAGCTTTTCTGAACGGCATTGCCATGAACATCCCAAACATGAATCGCCAAAACACGCTGGCATTCAGTCAAAGAATCGCAGGCAACAATCCCTGATGTCGTTTGCTTTGGGTAAATGGGCAAGCGATTTCCCGGCAAACGGTGCATGCGGTGGACTTGTTCTCCGCTGGAATTCCAAACTGGGAAATATGCGTGCGCATTCATATCACGATTCACAGCAAAATCCAAGGTATCCAGTTCCCACTCAAAAATCACGGCACCATCCAAGCGCATTTCCGCTTTGTAGATTCCGCATCGGTTGTTGGCTGCATCCAACCGATCCAATGCATCGATGGCCACGCGGAAACCTCCTTTTACAACCACAACGCCCTCACGTTCCAATTTCACCGGACGACGGCGTCCATTGATGGATCCCGATTCATGAGGAAGCAGCCACAAACCGCGAAGCTCAGGCGCTCGTTTGTCTGCAACATCAAAATCCCAAAGCAGAGGGTTCAAAGGCTTCTGCGAGCTGGTTTCGCGGATTTCAAAATGCAAATGCGGCCCTCCACTCCCCCCTGAATTCCCAGACCATCCAATCGTATCGCCTTGTTGAAACACAAAGGATTGCCTGGGCCATGCATCCAATTCAAAACGTTCTTGGCTGTATTGCTGGTCCAAAGCCCATTGGTCAATGGCCGGCGCAAATCGCTGAAGGTGTGCATAGACAGTGGTCAATCCCCGCGGTCCACTCAAGTAAAGTGCCTTGCCGTATCCAAAAGGAGAGATTTTGACCCGAGCGATCACTCCATCGGTAGCTGCCAAGACCGGAAAGCCCTCTTTTCCTTGCGTTTTGAAGTCGAGCCCTGTATGAAAATGATCTGCTCGCAATTCCCCGAAATTTCCCGACAGAACCAACGGAATATCCAAAGGCGCAAACACTCCTTTGCGTTCTCCTGCCCATCCCATGGAACGAGAGGAGTCACTGACGACCCGGGCCGTCTGAAACTTCTCATGCAAAAGAGGCGTCGCCAGAGCTCGGTCAAACTGCAGAAATAACCCGCAGAACAGCATTGGTCCGGCCAAGAATCGAAAAAGTGAGGTAATCCACATGGAGGTTGGCAAAACTAAGCCAGGATGTTAACGTCTTCGGCTATGAATTCGAGTTCAATTTGATTAAGTTTGTACAGAACCCTCAATGATGATCGAAACGACGAGTAGAAGCACCAAAGCAACATGGAATCCAATAAAATTGGACCATTTTTTGGCTCAAGTGCAAGCACTCGTTGAAATGCACAACCTTCAAAAAAAAGAGTTAGAAGAAGCAAAATCAGCTTTGCGCGAGGCGCAATTGGAGTTGAATCAGCGCGAGAGGTCATCCAACCCTCAAATGAATCAATCCACTGAAGAAGCAGATTTGCAGGCGACTCTCGACACAAAGGCAACAGCGCATTCCGTTCCAGAGGATGAGAACTTGGCATTCGAAAACCATTCCAATGCCGGGATGAAATGGGACAGTCTTTCAGACATTCCGGGTTCAAAATCTATATATTCACCCCAACCCCACCAACCACAAGACCTACGAGCTTTTGACCCCAATGTGGTTCAAAAGCTATTGGAAGAAATAAATTCATGCATTGCCCTTCTGGAAGAATAAATGGAAACGGTCAACGTACATATCGCAGGACGTGATTATCCTTTGCAGGCTCCGGCCTCTCAAGTTGCTCGCTTAAAGCAAGCAGCTGAAGAAGTGAACAAGCAGTTCATTGCCTTCAAGGAACAATTCGCTGTGGAAGATGCTGTTGACTTGCTCGCTATGACTGCTCTCCATTTCGCATCAGAAGATGCCGTGCACAAACAAGAACCTATCATTGAAAGGCCCAATACGCCCTCCGATTCTACGGTTCAACACTTGGACGATTTGTCCAAACGAATTCAAATGCTTCTCGAGGTCTGAATCACTCAGCACCCATGGAACCCACAACATTGATCATCGGATCCCTCGCCGGCCTTGCGCTTGGAGCGGGATTAGGATATTTTATTTTCAATCGCATGCTTCAGAAGCAGGCGAAAGAGATTTTGAGCAAAGCCGAAGCAAAAGGCGAACACATCAAGGACAAGAAAATCCTCCAAGCCAAGGAGAAATTCATTCAACTGAAGGAAAAGCACAACTCGGAGATCAAAGAGAGGAGTGCCAAAGTTCAGTCGAGAGAAGACAAGATTCGCAATGAATCGAACCAGCTGAAAAAGGAACAAGACCGAATCAAAACTTCTGACAATTACATCAAGAAGGAAAAAGAGAAGGTCGAACAGCGCCTTAGCGCTTTGGACAACAAAGGGAAAGAACTCGAGAAGAATCGTCAACGTTCAGTGGAGTTGTTGGAGAAGATTTCCAACATGTCCGCAGATGACGCAAAAGCCGCATTGCAAGAGCAAATCTTGCAAGAAGCAAAGGCAATGGCGTCTACCCAAGTGCAAGACATTCTAGATGAAGCCAAGCAAAAAGCGAATCACGATGCCAAGAAAATTGTCATCCAAACGATTCAGCGAGTGGCCACTGAGCACAGCGTAGAAAACAGCGTTTCCGTATTCAACATTACCAATGATGATGTAAAGGGTCGGATCATCGGAAGAGAAGGACGGAACATTCGTGCGTTGGAAGCAGCAACCGGTGTAGAATTTATTGTCGATGACACTCCCGAAGCGATCATCCTTAGCTGTTTCGATCCCGTCCGCCGCGAGGTTGCTCGTCTCTCCCTCCACCAACTGGTAACAGATGGTCGAATTCACCCCGCTCGAATTGAAGAGGTCGTAGTCAAAGTCAAAAAGAAAATCGAAGAAGAAATTCTTGAGATTGGAAAACGCACCTGCATCGATCTCGGAATCCACAACATGAAAGGGGATTTGACCCGCATGATTGGTCGAATGAAGTACCGCTCATCGTACGGACAAAATTTGCTTCAGCACAGCCGTGAAGTCGCGAATCTTTGCGCCACGATGGCCGCAGAATTAGGACTGGACACCAAAGCCGCCAAACGGGCAGGTTTGCTGCATGACATTGGAAAAGTCAGCGACGAAGAAAGCGAATTGCCACACGCATTGCTTGGAATGAAATTAGCGGAACGTCATGGAGAGAAACCAGACATCTGCAATGCCATTGGAGCTCACCACGATGAAATCGAAATGACGACTCTACTGTCTCCCATCATCCAAGTTTGCGATGCCATTTCTGGCGCCCGTCCTGGAGCAAGACGCGAGATGGTCGAAGCCTACGTTCAACGACTGCGCGATTTAGAAAACCTTGCTTTGGAATTTCCGGGAGTCACAAAATCATTTGCCATTCAAGCAGGCCGAGAATTGCGTGTCATGGTAGAAAGTGATCAAGTATCTGATGAGGATGCCGATCAACTCTCTGTTGATTTGTCCCAACGAATCATGAATGAGATGACTTATCCTGGACAAGTGAAGGTTACGGTCATTCGTGAAAAACGATCGGTCAGCATCGCCCGCTGATGAGCCAACAGGCAAAACCAGAATTCGCTTCTTCCATCCGTTGGCAATCGGTCAACGTGGTGACTCAGGTGGTTTTGCAACTTATTTTCATTGTGCTCCTGGCGCGACTCATTTCCAAAGCAGACTTTGGCCTTATGAGCATCGCTCTGGTGGTCGTGGGATTCGTAGAAATATTCGCGCAGATTGGCATTGGTCCTTCTTTGATCCAACGTGGAAAACTTGAACCCGCTCAAATACGAGCGGCTTTTAGTTTCTCCGTTCTGCTCGGAGGCGTATTTTTCTGCATCACCTATGCCATGGCTCCTGCCGTGGGTGAATGGTTCGAAAGCAGCAAATTGGCAGAAGTCCTTCGCTGGATTGCGCTGAGCTTTATTCTTTCGAGCCTCGCTTTGATTCCTCGGAGCTTGTTGATCCGCAATATGGAATTCAAGACGTTGTTCATCGCCTCCTTGGTGAGCATGGTTCTTGGCAATCTGGTCATCGGACTGGGGCTAGCTTATGCCGGTTATGGTGTTTGGTCATACGTGGCAGCACTGCTCAGCCAAAATGCTTTGCTCGGAGTCATGTATTGGGTGATGAAGCCTATGGAAGCTCAAGGCGCTTGGAAACCTGAGAGCTGGCGTATCCTCGGCCCGATGTTATCTTACGGAGGACGGGCGACCGCATACAATTTATTGAATTACGCTTCAAGTAAGATTGACACAGTCTTGGTTGGGCACCATGCTCAAAATAGCAACTTGGAATCCTTCGGGCAATCAACCGACAATTCAACAGGCTGGACCACCACCGGGCTTTACGACAGATCTGCCTATCTGATGTCTTTGCCTATTAGCGTCTTGGGGAAACTCGGAGACAGCGTTCTATTCAGCGGTATGTCCGCCATACAAACCGATCAACAAGCGCTGCAATCCGTTCTCAAACGGGCACTTGGACTCATTGCCTGGCTCACATTTCCTGGAAGTTTAGCGTTGGCCTGGTACGCCGGAGATGTCGCCGCTTTGCTTCTCGGCGAGCCATACGCCGAAGCGGAACCCATCGTCCGAATTCTGTTCATAGGAGTCGCCTTTCGATCCATGATCAAACTTGCCGATGCCTTGATCCGCGCCGTTGACGCGCTCAATGTAGCGATCATTATAAAATCACTGTTCTTAGCTGGCCTTGGGATATCTGCTTGGATCACCTTGTCCAAAGGATGGGGAATCGAAGGAGTCGCTTGGTGCGTCACGATTTGGACACTGATCCAATTCATCTGCATCGGCTGGTGGACCCTTCGCGCTGCTCAATGGACATTCCAGGAAGCCATCAGGGCTGCAATTCCAGGAATAAAGGCGCTTGTCTTTTCAGCAATCAGCATTGCGTTGCTCCACGCAGCGCTTGATCAATTCATTGGAACAATGAACCAAGCACCTTCTCTTCTCGCAATGCACCTCGCTCATGCGGCAGTGGCAGTGATCAGTGTTCTGATATCACTCGTTATTGCCGCTATGCTGCATCCCGAAGTCATCGATGGCGGAGATGTTGCTCTTCGAGGACGCTGGGTCGCATATCTGCCAAAGTCGTTGCAAAAAAGGATCCCTTGAAAACCCTGCGCCATTCACCGCAATTCCTGTTCACGCTGCTGCTGATTTGGACCATTTTTCCTCGCATGCTTTGCGCGCAAACGATTGAGCAACCGATTGAGCAACCGATTGCGCAATCGCGTGCTTTAAGTCCAGATACGCTTATTGTTACGAGTTCTGCATCCGTCGATTCATTGATCCCCTCCCCTCCCATGGCATGGGTTCGATCCGTGCGCACCGTACCCGAAATAGATAGCTTGTGGACAGATTCAATCTGGTCTTGGCGAGGTCCTTGCACAGCGCCAACAGCATTGATTCATTTCGAATGGCAAAACCCAACCGATTCATCGCAGCACATTTCCGTCCTCAAAAAAATCCATTGCGTTTCTGCAGATGAGGAACTTGAATTGAGCGGCAATGCATTCCGCGGAGAGCTCAGCGCTGATGCTTCAGAACTTCACACCGAAGCTTTCTTGTCTCTAGAGCATTCCGTTTGCTTTCCCCCAACATCTGCTGATCGAATGCGTGCCATTGAGGATCTAATAAATGAAACCATTTTTGAATCAGAAAAGGTGCGATTGGCAGCTCAAATCAGTGTTTCAGAATGCTTCAATAAGCAGCAAATCAAGCAGCTTTTAAAACAAATTCCCAGCGAAGATCGAAGGCTGGAATTGTTTAAAAAAATCACGGATGCCGACCATGCGTGGGAACCTTCTGACGTGGAAGAAATCTTTCAATTGAAATTCATCGGACAAAAGGCCATTCAACATTTGGATAACCCCTGATGTGACGGGGATAATTCTTCGAAAATTCCAAAACATTTGTTCGGACTTCAGAGTTGTTCATTGCAACTTTACACCATGAAAATCCACAATTTCTCAGCTGGTCCTTGCATCCTACCAGAGACCGTCTTGCATGAAGCCGCTCAAGCTGTTTCCAACTTCAACGGTTTGGGGCTATCACTCGTTGAAATCTCCCACAGGAGTCCCGATTTTGTGGCCGTAATGGAAGAAGCAAGGTCACTGACCAAAGAGTTATTGAACCTACCAGAACGGTTCGATGTGCTCTTCCTTCAAGGTGGAGCGAGCCTGGGATTCTTGACCGCAGCATACAATTTCTTGCCCGAGGGTGGCCATGCGGCGTATGTTGATACAGGAACATGGGCGAATAAAGCTGTGAAAGAGGCCAAGCATTTGGGAGGCGTTGACGTCATTGGTTCGTCCAAGGCATCCAATTACGATCACATTCCCGTTACGAGTGATGTCCCTCAAGGATCTTCATACGTGCACTACACCTCCAACAATACCATTTTTGGAACGCAGTTCAAAAATGCGCCAAGCACCAATGTTCCTCTGATTGCCGACATGAGTTCGGACATTTTCTCGCGAGAATTTGATGCGACGCCTTATCATTTGATTTACGCAGGTGCTCAAAAGAACATGGGCCCTGCGGGCACAGTCATGTACGCATTTGATGCGGAAGCTGCAGGTAAAACGGGACGCAACATCCCATCCTATTTGGACTTGCAAGTGCATGCGAGCAAAGACAGCATGTTCAATACACCTTCTGTTTTTCCTGTCTACGTAACCATGTTGACGTTGCGTTGGATCAAGGCAATGGGAGGCGTCAAAGCAATGGAAGCTCGAAATGGGGAAAAGGCAGCGCTTATGTATGGTGAAGTTGATCGCAATGAACTCTTTGAAGGACACGCAGCGTTGACCAGCCGTTCTACAATGAACGCCACTTTTCGACTAAAAGACGATGCGCATGCCGCTGCATTTGATGCCATGTGGAAAGAAGCTGGTGTCAGCGGAATCAAAGGGCACAGAAGCGTCGGTGGCTATCGAGCATCGATGTACAACGCCCTGCCCAAAGAATCCGTTGAAATCCTCGTAGAGGTCATGAAGGAATTGGAGCGCAAAGCCTAACGTCCCCCATTAGCGAATCATTATCGAATCATTATTGAGATCAAACTGACATGAACATTCTCGCAAACGACGGAATACACCCAGCAGGACAGGCTGCACTAGAAGCAGCAGGCCATAAACTCTGGACCCAATTCATTGAACCCCAAAACCTCGAGAATTTCATCAATGAAAATGCCATTGAGGGCGTTTTGGTGAGAAGCGCAACCAAGGTGCGTCAGCCGCTCATCGATGCTTGCCCGAACCTCCGATTCATCATTCGAGGAGGAGTTGGAATGGACAACATCGATGTGGCGTATGCAAGGGAAAACGGCAAGGAAGTGAGGAATACACCGGCAGCAAGCTCGCAAAGTGTTGCCGAATTGGTCATGGGGCATCTTTTTTCAATCAGTCGATCATTGCATGACAGCAACCGCAGAATGCCCGTAGAGGGCGTAGAACAATTCAAAGCGCTCAAGAAAACGTACGGCAAGGGGCGGGAACTACGCGGAATGACATTGGCCATCGTTGGTTTTGGGCGCATCGGACAATCCTTGGCGGAATACGCATTGGGTTGCGGTATGCATGTCATTGGAGTGGACCAGAAAAGCGGCGTGAAAAATATTGAAGTCACTGTTGGAGGACAATCCGTTCAAGTCGAAGTGCCAATCATGACACTTGCAGAAGCGCTTCCTCTGGCAGATGCTATCAGCCTGCACATTCCGGCCCAATCCAACGGACAAGCCGTGATCGGTTCGATGGAAATGAGCAAAATGAAGCATGGAGTCATCCTGCTCAATGCGGCACGAGGTGGAGTTGTGGATGAGGACGCTTTGCTCGAAGCGCTTGATTCCGGTCAAATTTCTGGTGCAGGTGTGGATGTATTTGTTGGAGAACCGAAGCCGCGGCAAGACATCATGAGGCATGCTGCAATTTCACTTTCCCCGCACATTGGAGCGGCCACCGGTGAAGCACAGGAACGCATTGGTTTGGAAATTGCATCGATTGTTGCCGAAATTGGCTCCAAATAAGCACTTTGAACTGGATCCGACCCTTTACGTTGATTGCACCACCAGCTGACAAATCGCACTTGGTCGCCTCACGATCGTATTTGACGTATAGCAAAGCAGAATTGAGGGATAAATTGGACAGAAATCCATATTCCTATTTGCACGTGATCAATCCGACGGGAATCGGATCATCCAAAATTAAGCGAGGGACAGCCCCGTTCTTCGACCGTGTCCGTGAACGTTACTTGGAATTCAAGGTTTCTGGCTGGCTTAATTTTCAGGGTGAAAGCAGACTCGCGATATACAGACAATCTTCAAACGAACATACCTGCACGGGGATCGTAGCCAGCATCTCCCTCGATGGCATTCGAAACGGTGAGCTCAAGCTGCACGAGCAAACACTGAAACGTCGCGAACAGCTTTTCGCGAAATACCTCAGCAAGGTGCAGTGCAATGCCGAGCCTGTGCTGTGCGCATATGATGACAGCGCACTAGCAGATGCCAACGAAATTCAAAAAACACTGGAGCTGCACACAAGCAGTAGACCGGACATGGATTTCACCACCACGGATCAAATCCGACATTCCGTTTGGATTCTATCGGATGCTGAATCCGCCGAATTGAGTGAGCTAGCTCAATCACTTACGCCATTGTACCTCGCTGATGGCCACCATCGCGTTGCATCGAGTTTGGCTTTGGACGATCAGCAGGGCTCTAAAAAACCGAGCAGCGGACTGATGGCCTTTATCATTCCAGAATCAGAACTTCTCATCCGCGGCTATCATCGGGAATTGAAAGAAGTTGAGTGGAATACCGCGCAGTGGGAAGAAGCACTGAACAGCCTAAAGCCACATCTTTCATTCCAACGCAAAGAACGAAATCGACTGATTGAACCCACCGAAGTAGGAACCGTTCACCTCCATACAGCAAGTCAAAGTTGGAAGCTAACACTGAATGAAAGCAGTTTGGAGCGTGTTGACGCCGAAATCATACAGACGCGAATTTTCGAGGGGTTGTTTGGCATTACCGATGCCAGAAATGATCCCAAGTTGAACTACATCCCCGGAACAGTGAGCAGCAAGGCATTGATTGAACAATGCGAGAATCAACCAGACCGAAGCATCTTCGAGATGTCGCCGATCAGCAGCGATCAAATCAAGTCCACAGCAAATCGCGGAGGCTTTTTGCCTCCTAAAAGTTCCTGGATTGAGCCCAAATTACGCAGCGGACTTTTTATACATGAAATCTGAATCATCCATCATTCAAGAACGACTTGCTGCCGTTCGAGAAAACATGCCGGAGCATGTAACCTTGATAGCCGTCAGTAAAACCAAACCGAATGCGGCCATCGAAGCCGCAGCTTCGATGGGACAAGTCGAATTCGGGGAGAACCGCGTTCAAGAATTGGCCGAAAAGGCCCTAACTCTTCAGCACCTAAACGTTCGCTGGCACCACATCGGACACTTGCAGACCAATAAAGTCAAACAAGTTGTCCCCCACGCCGATCTCATACACGCAGTAGACAGCGAGAAGCTCTTGCTTGAGATAAACAAACGAAGCGCCAGCATTGATAAAGTTTCCGATGTTTTGCTGCAAATCCACATCGCTTCAGAAACCAATAAATTCGGCTGGAGTTTTTCAGAATTCGATGCGTTTTTGCAGCAACAGTCATGGCAAAAACTCGAGAATGTGCGTATCAGAGGCCTGATGGGCATGGCAACGTTCACTGAAAACCACCAACAAGTTCGAAATGAGTTTCAATCCTTGAAAAAAGCCTTCGATGCTTCCTCTTCCATGCACCAGGATTGGGACACGTTATCCATGGGCATGAGTGGGGATTGGGAAATAGCCGTAGATGAAGGATCTACAATGGTGCGCATAGGCAGTTCAATCTTCGGAAGCCGATGAAAAAAGAGCACACATCATCCGAGCCCAGTCTTCATTGGCGAAAGCTCTACGATCCTTGGCTGAAAGCATGGTTGATCCTGATGCCCATCGTTGGGGCAGGCAGCTACTACCTCACCCGGAATGCTTGGCGTCGCATACAAGCCATTTTAAATGGTGAAGCCGGAAGCGTTTGGGATGCCCCGCCCGTGCCCGAGGTTTCTGAACCAGCCTCTTTTGTTTCCTACGGCATCGTAGCTTCGCTTATCTTCTCTCTTTTTTGGATGATCATTGCACGGCTCTACGTCGCAGCTCAAGCATCACAACGAACGAACAAACACAATGAATAACCTTTCTTCCCCTAGCAACGCCCTGGTCCTCTTGCTCATTCTGGGCTCCATGGCCACAACAGTCTTCGCACAGACTCCAGGCAATATCGAAGCCGCTGAATATGACCCAACAGGCAACCGCTGGTTTATCTCCAACAATTCAAGCCTTTTGGAGACTTCGAATGGAGGTGAAAGCTATGCCTATTTTGGAAACGCCACAGCTTCACATGGAATGGAAGTAATCGACGGACACCTTTTTGCATTAGGCAGCAATGTCATTCGCGCATATGCGCTCGAAACTGCTGAATTGATTGGCAGTTACTCCATTCCAGGTGCCAGCTTTTTAAATGGTATGGGCAGCCGCACGCAAGAATTAATCGTGAGTGACTTTTCCAATGGGAAAATTCATCGCGTTGACATCTCAGATCCGACCAACATGTCGAGCAGTGTCATGGTTAACAATACTGGAACCACACCCAACGGCGTCGTCATTGACGAAGAAAACAACCGCGCTATCGTGGTGAACTGGGGGCTCTATGCGTCAATTATAGCGATTGATTTAACGACTGAGGAACAAACCACAGTGGTCGCCAACACCGGATTGGGAAATCTCGATGGTGTCGACATGGATGGAGATGGGCGCTTCTACGTCAGTTCGTGGTCTCCAGCGCGCATTACCCGATACTCCAATGATTTCGCTGCATCCGAATTCGTCGTACAGGGATATGTGGAAGGCCTTTCAAATCCAGCTGACATAAGCTACAGCATTGAAACGGACACCCTTGGTGTGGCCAACAGCGGAAACGGCATTCCATCGTTTCACTACTTTGGATCCACGAGCGGTATCAGTCAGCCCGAAATCACAGAATCCGTCCTGTGGGATGGACAGCAGCTATGTGTCGAATCGCATCTCGCAGGCACTTGGAGTCTGTCATCCTATTCAACTGCAGGCCAATTGATTGTTCACCAGGAATTGGAATTGCCGAGTGCGCAGATCAAGATTTCACCCGAACGCTTGGGTATGAACATCGATAGCGGGTCAATATGGCGCATCGTATCCCCTTCAGGAAAGGTCTATTCCGTTAAGACGGGTCCACGTCAACGGTGAGCCTGATTCGTTTGAAACGATCATCGGATTGAAACGCATCCAAATCTTGGGCGAGAAGCTCCTTGTAACTTTTCGGTGACAAGGATCGCTCAAACTTGAGCAATATCACACGGTGATACAAATCGTTGATTTTGCTGATTTGAGGGGTTTCGGGACCGATGGCGCGTGCTGCAAATCGCTGACGCAATCGACCGGCCAAGACTTCGGATGCTGCGTCCAGTCTCCGCTCATCTGAATGCTTCAGCGTCAGGCGGATCAATCGGTCAAATGGAGGATACCGGTAGTTTTTGCGCTCGATCAACTCCTGACGGACCAATCCATGGTAATCATTGGCCATGACTTTTGCCATCACCCAATGGTCAGGATTGTAAGTTTGTAGGATCACCTTTCCCCGTTGGCCAGACCGGCCTGCTCTGCCAGCCACCTGGGTCAGCATCTGAAAAGCTCGCTCAAAACTTCGGAAATCAGGAAAGTTGAGCATGCGATCAGCACTGAGCACACCGACCAGTCCTACGTGAGCAAAATCGAGGCCCTTGCTCACCATCTGCGTGCCGACCAAAACATCGTATTCTTGATTGGCGAAGGCTCTGACCAAACGCTCGTGCCCATGCCGACTTCGTGTGGTGTCACGATCCATTCGCGCCACGCGTGCCTTGGGAAACAGTTCTTGAAGTTCTTCCTCTACACGCTCAGTTCCGAGCCCCTTTGGTTCCATCGTTTTTTTGCCACATGAACCGCACAATTGAGGCGGCGGAGCAACATGGTAACCACAATGGTGGCAATTCAATTCGTTCTTCCACTTGTGCACCGTGAGCGGCACATCACAACGCTCACATTCTGGAATCCAAGCACATGTGCCGCATTGCCATATGGGCGCAAATCCCCGGCGGTTTTGGAACAGAATCACTTGGCGATTGGAATCGAGTACTTTCTCTATTTCCAGTTTAAGCAACCGTGTAAAATGTCCGGTCATGGCACGCTGCCTTTGAGCCTTCTTTAAATCTGCGCACCATATTTCTGGCAGCAAGATCCCGCCATATCGCTCGGTCATCTCTACCCGATCAATTCTACCTTCCTCTGCCAACCAGTGCGTTTCCACGGAAGGCGTCGCTGAGCCAAGCACCAAGAATCCACCTGCCTCACGCGAAAGCCACATCGCTGCGTCTCTCGCCTGATATCGCGGGGCGGGATCATGCTGCTTGAAACTTGCTTCATGCTCTTCATCAACAATGATCAAACCAAGGTTTTGAAATGGCAAAAACATCGCAGAACGGGGACCCACAACCAGTTGGGCTGGTGATCCACTCCCCTTTTTACCCAACACCTCCAACCATGTTTCCGTGCGTTCTCTCGTGGTAAACCGGCTGTGATAGACTTGAAGAAAGCGCTTAAAATGAAGCTCCAAACGCTGAATCAGTTGCGTCGTAAGTGCAATTTCAGGAACCAAAAAGAGCACGGTTTGCCCCTTTTCGAGGGCATCAGCAATCAAATGTATGTATACCTCCGTCTTTCCTGAACCGGTGACACCGTGGAGCAAAGCCGTGCGCTTTCCCGTTTGATGACTTGCAGTAAGCTCGCGGTATGCGCGCGCTTGTTCTTCGCTCAGTATAGGCAAGGGCTGCACTTGTGGGGAAAGCAACATGCCCTGAGATGCTTCGGGTTTCTTTGTGCGTTCAAATATCCCCTTGTCGACCATCCGGCGCACGGCACCTGTATCCGCGTCAGCAGATTCAATGAGGTCCTTTTCCAAGAATTCAGCATCCCATTTCTGTGCCTGGCACAAGGACAGAAAACCCGTCAGCACCCGAGCCTGTTTAGGGGCACGACGCTCCAACTCATCCAGCAATGATGTCAGCACCTCTTCCTCTTGAAAATCTGCGGTCAAACAAACATAATTCGCCATTTTAGGCTTGTACCGTTCCTTCCACTCTTCCTCAGAAACAATCAGGCCATGTTCCATAAGACCATTGAGAAGCCTTTGTGGATTTTTTAAATCCACAATTGCCGCGGCTTCAGACAACTGGATCCCACCTTGGGCAACAACTGCTTCATACAAGAGCATGGAACGCTCATCCAATTCACGCCATACAGCGTGTTGTCGGTTTGGCGGTTCTGGATGAGGTAAGAAACGCGTTTGACTATTCAATTTCAATCCCGCAGGAAGCGCAGCTGCCATCACTTCTCCGCGGGTGCACATGTAGTGACTAGCCATCCAATCCCACAGTTTGCGCTGTTGCAAGGGAACAATGGAATAAGCATCGACCACAGCCTCCAAAGGACGAGGTGCATAAGCTGTCGGCGGATTGTCATGCACTTGCCAAACAATGGCAATGTACCGTTTGCGTGTGCCAACTTGTACCACGACTCGCATGCCCGGAAGCACCTCCTCCTCTTGGTCCATCAACCCATAGGTCAATAGCTTTGGAACCGGCAAAGGAACCACTACATCCGCATATTTCCCCTGGGTTTTCATTGAAGCAGCAAATTGAGAAGAAAACGGCAAATCTGTTGCACGAACTTGTATGAAATAGATTTGTTATAAAACCATGACACAAATCGCCTCACCTCTGAAAGCCGGACAAAAAGCACCGGAATTCCAAACAACCATCCAAGATGGTTCAAGCCGAAGCTCGTCCGATTACACTGGCAAAAAATTCGTCGTCTATTTCTATCCACGTGATATGACACCCGGATGCACCGCTCAAGCGTGCAACTTGACTGAAAATTTCAACGCACTTCAAGACGCAGGCATTGAAATCTTAGGCGTGAGCCCTGATCCCGCTGCAAAACACATGAAATTCATTGATAAGTACGCCATACGATTTGATCTAGCCTGCGATGAAGACAGGTCCATGCACAATGCGTTCGGCGTGTGGGGCTTGAAGAAATTCATGGGGAAAGAATATGAAGGAACCCATCGAACCACTTTCTTAATCAACGAAAATGGCGACATTCACGATGTCATTCTCAAGCCCAAAACAAAAGACCACGCCCGCGAAATCCTTGCTGGATTTGGCCTTTGAAGCATTTACAAAAACAAACGTTGGTTCTTCGTTGACAAAAAACACCCCACAACGTAAGTTCATTACGATGTAGGTAGGATACCTTCGTCTCAAACAAGAAAATATGGCTGCAGACACACAAAAACTGAAGGCGCTCCAGATGACCCTGGACCGCATGGACAAAACCTTTGGCAAAGGCGCTGTTATGAAACTCGGAGATGAGGCTGTGGAAGCCATTGAATCAATCCCTTCTGGATCACTCACCCTGGATCTTGCGTTGGGCATCCAAGGATACCCAAGAGGTCGTGTGGTGGAAATATATGGCCCGGAGAGCTCTGGTAAAACAACGCTCGCCATTCACGCCATAGCGCAAGCTCAAAAACAAGGGGGAATCTGTGCCATCATTGACGCGGAGCATGCCTTTGATAAGTTTTACGCTGAAAACCTTGGTGTCGACACTGAAAACCTTTTGATTTCGCAACCAGACAATGGTGAGCAAGGTCTGGAAATCGCAGACAACCTGATTCGTTCTGGTGCGATCGATTTAATCGTCATTGATTCAGTCGCTGCACTCACACCTCGTGCGGAAATTGAAGGTGAAATGGCCGACTCGTCCGTGGGCTTGCAAGCGCGTTTAATGTCCAAAGCATTGCGAAAACTGACTGGATCAATCAGCAAAACAGGATGTTGCTGCATCTTCATCAATCAGTTGCGTGAGAAAATCGGTGTGATGTTCGGCAACCCCGAAACCACAACCGGTGGAAATGCATTGAAATTTTACTCATCGGTGCGGCTCGACATTCGTCGCTCGACGCAATTGAAAGATGGTGATCGTGTTTTGGGAAACCGTACGAAAGTCAAAGTGGTCAAGAACAAAGTGGCTCCACCCTTCCGAAGAGCTGAATTTGATATTCTTTATGGACAGGGCATTTCGAAGTCGGGAGAAATCATTGATCTCGGTGTGGATATGAACATCATCAAAAAATCTGGATCATGGTTCAGCTATGGTGAAACAAAATTGGGTCAGGGCCGTGATGCCGTGAGAAATCTTCTTCTTGACAACCCCGAATTGCAAGATGAACTCGAAGCCAAAATCAAAGCAGCCATCCACAAGGAGAACAATCCTGAAATTGTGGAGGAAGCCGAAATGGCCTAATGCATGCACATGACCCCTATTGCATTCGAAAATTTCCGTTTTAAATCAAAGGCACCGATCATCGGTGCCTTTGCCATTCTGTTGGTGGGATGCACTACGTCCGATTCCGCTTCCAAAAACGAATCCTCAGAACCAGCAAACAATCCATTGCAGATACTGGACAATGCGATTGTAGAACAACCCAATGATCCTTCCGTGTACCATGATCGTGCCGTTTGGAAGTTGGCGCAATCCGATCCACAAGGTGCTTTCGATGATTGGGACTTGGCTTTGCGGGCAGACTCCGGTTTCGCCCTTGCGTGGGAAGAACAAGCAGACATGCTTTTCCAGATGCAAAAATTCGAAGATTGCCTTTCAAAGCTCGATGGGTGCTTGCAACATGCACCAGAAAGCACTCCGTGCATGCTCAAACGAGCCGAATTCTCGATTCATCTGCAACAATTCGAGCAGGCTTTTCAATACCTGAATGATGCGCTTCGTTTGAATGACCAACTTCACGACGCCTATTGGATGAAGGGGAAAATCTACGCGCTCACTGGCGCAGATGATAAAGCCTTGAGTTCGTACCAAACAGCCATTGAAGTCAATCCGGAGTTTTATGAAGGCTTCATCACTCTGGGCATCTTTTTGGCCGAACGCTCCAACGCCATGGCTGAGGAATATTATCGTTCAGCAATGGAATTGAGGCCATCGGCCGTTGAGCCCGTTTACAATTTGGCGATGTTTTACCAGAACGCCGGCCGCCTTGCTGAATCGCTCGACTTATATCGTGACATTCTACTCCTTGACCCAGAAAATGCCACCGCATCATTCAACCAAGGGTACATCCACCTCGAGTACCTCGCTGAATACGATAGCGCTGTGCATTGGTTTTCAGAAGCGATCCAACGATTGCCATACTATCATCAGGCATTCTTTAACCGAGGGCTGGCGTTTGAAAGCTTGGGAATGAGTTCAGCTGCAATCGAAGATTACACGCAAGCGCTCAAAATCAAACCAGACTATACGTCAGCGGCCCTTGCCAAAGAGCGCGCGATGAAAGGACAATGAAAGGACAATGAGTCACGAAAAAATCGCGTAAGCGGGTCTCCATTGATCACAAACACAAAAAAGGCCCAGCGAAATCGCTGGGCCTTTTACTGTTATCAAAGGGATGTTAGCTTCAAGCTCCTGCCTCTAATTCTTCCAATTTCTCTTGAGAAGACTTGAAATTTGGACTCAACTCAATCGCTTTCAAGAAGTTCTCTTTGGCAGCGTCAGCATCACCCGCTTTCACGTAATAATCTCCCCGGCTGTCATACGCATTGGCTACATCTGGAGCCAACCGAACGTACATGTTGAAGCAATCCAAAGCCTTCTCCATATTCTCCTGTCCCATGTAGTAATATCCCATCATATTGAAAGGTCCTCCAATGGATCCCCAACGTTTGGTCGCTTGTTCCAAAACAACCTTGGCCTCTGCCTTTAAGTCTGATGCCATCATCACCCACGCCAAGTTCACCTGCGTAACGGGAGAGTCCGGAGCCAATGAATGAGCCATTTGCGCATTCTGGAGACGATCTCCCTGTTCAGAAGATAGAGACTTCAGCAAATAAGCTATCGCAGGATCTTCATCATCCGCTTGAGCCAGGCCCTGCTCGATGAGGCGATTCCATTCATCGGCGTCGCTATTGAACCACGCTTTCCACATGTTTCCATAACCCGCCATCGCCATAGACGGATCCATTTCGAGCAGAGAATCTGAAATCGCACTGGCCTTGTCAACATCGCCTTGCACCGAATGATACAGCATTGTATAGCACAAGTCTTCTGCACCTTCAACGTCAGAAGTGACATCAAATCCATTTTTTGCTAGCATGCCTGCTTCGACATGAAACCAACGGTCCCAGCGATAGCCATCGCCATTCTTGACCACTGTACCGTGAAAGTAACGATCTCCAGTAAAACTAAAATTATGAAAATGGATGACCCCCATAGCGCTGGCTACAGGACCATTGATGTGCAATTCCATAACATCGACTGTGATGGAATCTTCGTAAAACCAATCCGCTGATACATTGTCAAGATTCGCATTGGACGGAGCATCCATATTCGGATGGAAATACATCGACTCTGTCGAAAGTCCGGATTTGTAAGGTTCAACTGCGGCCTCGAATCCCACCTGAGAGGTGATGTGATCCACCACAAACGCCTTGACTTCAGATTCAGACAACGATGCATCCTTGGTGGTACACGCCGTAGCAAAGACAGCGATAGCGACCAGATAAAGATAGTTTTTCATACTGTATAGAGTTAGTGGGACAAAAGAAGGAATTCCACACCACAATGCCAAATCCGCCCTTGCCGTTCGGAATCTATGGCTCTTCCGATTGTTGCAAACGAAAAAAGCCGGCATGCGCCGGCTTTTTACTATCGAAGAAGTTTCGTTTACTTCACCTGATTCACCACGGCTTTGAAAGCATCGGGATGGTTCATGGCCAAGTCAGCCAAAACTTTTCGGTTGAGCTCAATGCCTTTTTTGGAGCATTTGCCCATGAATTCGCTGTATGACAAACCATGCTGACGTGCACCTGCATTGATTCGTTGGATCCATAGAGATCGGAATTGACGCTTACGCTGCTTTCTTCCTGAGTAAGCATAGAGAAGTCCTTTCTCTACTGCGTTTTTTGCGACGGTCCAAACATTCTTACGGGCACCGTAGTACCCTTTGGCCATCTTGAGGATTTTTTTTCGGCGCGTCCTCGACGCGACTGAGTTGGTTGCTCTTGGCATTTTTAAAGTTCTTTTTGGTAAGCGGCGCTGAACATATTCAGACTTGATAAGCCGATTACCGGGTTAAACGTACCGGTTGGTTAGGATTGAATAGGCGTTTACGCGCAGAGCTGCATCTTGATGCTCTTGACATCAGCCTTAGAGACTGTAGTCGTGTGCGTCAAGTTTCGCTTTTGCTTCGTACCCTTCTTCGTCAGAATATGACTCTTAAAGGCGTGCTTTCGCTTAATCTTTCCACTTCCCGTGAATTTGAAACGCTTCTTGGCGCTTCCTTTGGTTTTCATCTTCGGCATGGCCTCGGATTTTATGGTTTGTTATTTTTTCTTCGGATTGAAAAGAACGGTCATTCGCTTTCCTTCTAATCGGGGCAGTTGTTCAACTGTTCCATACTCTTCAAGCTCTTGTGCAAACTTCAGAAGGAGGATTTCTCCGCGCTCTTTGAAGACGATGGTCCGACCTCGAAAGAAAACATAAGCTTTAAGCTTTGATCCTTCTTCCAAGAACTTCTTAGCGTGCTTCAGCTTAAAGTTGAAATCATGGTCATCCGTGTTCGGTCCGAAACGAATTTCCTTGACAACGACCTTCTGCTGCTTGGCCTTGATCTCCTTTTGTTTCTTCTTCTGATCGTACAGAAACTTCTTGTATTCAATGATGCGGCAAACGGGTGGATCAGCATTGGGGGAAATCTCCACCAAGTCCAGTTCCAATTCTTTTGCCAGCGCTAACGCGGCGGGTGTCGACATCACTGCCGATTCCACGTTATCTCCCACCAAACGGACCTCCGACACAGTAATCTTGTCGTTGATCTTGTGAAGATCTTCCTTTCGGACGCGGCCCCTATATGGGGTCCTTTTTCTACGAATTGCTATAACTCAGGAGTTTTAAATGACACAAACTTTACTTCAACATCTCGGCGATCTCCGACTGAATCAGTTCAGCGAAAGCTTCGACTCTCATGCCTCCGACATCACCTTCTCCCTGCCTTCGCACGGAGACTGTTCCTTCTTTGGCCTCGTTTTCTCCCAGTATGAGCATGTATGGGACTTTTTCCAATTCCGCATCGCGAATCTTCTTCCCAACCTTTTCAGACCTGTCGTCTACGAGGGCGCGAATATCGTGATTTTCAAGGACTTTTGAAACACTTTCGGCATATTCGTTAAAACGATCAGAAATGGGCAAAATTTTCACCTGCTCTGGCGTAAGCCACAATGGGAATTTTCCAGCGCAGTGCTCGATTAAAATGGCAACAAAACGCTCCATGGAACCGAATGGCGCTCGGTGTATCATGACCGGTCGATGCTTCGCGTTGTCTGCACCTGCATACTCCAACTCAAACCGTTCAGGCAAATTGTAATCAATCTGCACGGTACCCAATTGCCATTTTCGACCAATCGCATCGCGAACCATGAAGTCCAACTTCGGTCCGTAAAATGCAGCTTCACCCAGTTCAACAACTGTTTTCAATCCTTTTTCGTCCGCAATTTCTTGAATCGCCTTTTCTGCATTGTCCCAATTCGCATCCTTCCCGATATATTTATCTGGATTTCCAGGATCGCGCAAACTCACCTGAGCGATGAAATCTTCGAACTTCAGTGTGCGAAAAATGTAGAGGACAAGATCGATGACCTTTCCAACCTCCTCCTTCACCTGGTCCACGGTGCAAAAAATATGCGCGTCATCCTGAGTGAATCCTCGTACGCGAGTCAATCCATGCAACTCACCAGACTGCTCGTACCGATAAACCGTTCCAAATTCTGCAAAACGCACCGGTAAATCCCGGTAACTTCTTGGCCTCGATTTGAAAATCTCACAGTGGTGCGGACAATTCATAGGCTTCAGCAGATACTCCTCTCCTTCTGCAGGAGTTTTGATCGCCTGGAAGCTATCCTCTCCATACTTCGCGTAGTGTCCAGATGTAATGTACAATTCCTTGTTGCCGATGTGCGGGGTAATCACTGGCTCATAACCTGACTTTCGCTGGGCATCCTTCAAGAAATTCTCCAATCTCAACCGCAGATCAGCTCCTTTTGGAAGCCACAATGGCAAACCCTGCCCCACTTTTTCTGAGAAATGAAAGAGATCCATTTCTTTGCCCAATTTGCGATGATCCCGCGCTTTGGCCTGTTCCAGCAATTCTAAATACGCATTTAATTCCTGTTTCTTAGGAAAAGTGATGCCGTAAACCCGAGTCAACTGCTTGTTCTTTTCGTCACCCTTCCAGTAGGCACCTGCAATGCTCATCACCTTTGCCGCTTTCACAAATCCTGTATGAGGCATGTGCGGTCCTCGGCACAAGTCCGTGAAGTTTCCCTGGTTGTAAAATGTGATCGTACCGTCCTCCAAACCCTCGAGCAAATCCAGTTTGTATTCGTCGTCCTTTTCCGTGAAATAGGCAATGGCATCCGCTTTGCTCATTTCAGATCGGACAAATGGGTTCTTCTGCTTGGCCAACTCCAACATTTTGGATTCAATCGCTCCAAAATCACTATCCGTGATCGTCTGATCACCGAAATCAACATCATAATAAAAGCCGTTCTCGATAGGAGGTCCTACCCAAAACTTAACACCGGGATAAAGCGCTTCTAGAGCCTCTGCGAGTAAGTGCGCTGAGCTATGCCACATGGTACTCTTGCCCTCATCGTCTTTCCATGTGAGCAATTTCAAATTGGCATCAGATGTCATTTGGCGCTGTGGATCCCAAACTTCGCCGTTCACTTCGGCCGCAAGAACGTTGCGGGCTAGACCTTCACTGATACTCATGGCTACATCAAGCGCTGTAGTTCCAGATTCAACTTGGCGTTTTGAGCCGTCGGGCAAGGTGATGTTAATCATTCTCTTATCGCTTTTCTAATCGCCGCAAAGGTAAGGCCTGTCAGGACGAGAACGATGAAAAACATGCGAGCAATCCCGTTTGATTCATCCCCGGTGTCGCACACGACTCCATGGCTTCACGTGCCAATGAACTTGCGCCTCTGCCACCACCTCACCATTGGAGTCTAGCAGACGTGATGGAAGAACAAACCGACTCGCCCCATCTTGTGAAGTGTCGATCTCGGCATTCACTCTTGCAGCCAAATCATCCGGAATGTCTGCAACTGCCGTGCAATCTCCTGGAGCAGGTCGACGCAAGTACTCCACTTCTAAGCGATTCATGATCAAACGATAATCCGTCATATCGAAGCGGATCAACACGGCTATGCCTGAGCAAAACTCACATGCAGTGGCCATGGCACACGCGTGCATGCCCTTGAGATGATTTTGATTGGCTCGCCGGCTGGGCAACGCGACCTGTACCTGGTCTTCGTTCAATCCCGAAATCTTGATGCCATGAGGCGCATTGAACGGCAACACCCGCTTAAACACGACGTTTAACCAAATGAAATTACCGGATTTCGCTCGTTCAACTGCCCAAGAAAACATGGTTTTCATATTCATGCCTCAGCCTCTTGCGCAACATGATTTTGAAGCACTTCAGCAATTCTAGGCTTGAAGTACTGTTCGCCCTTCATGACTTTTCCATCTTCTCGGTAAATCGGCTTTCCATCGGCTCCTAACTTTGACATGTTTGATGCCTGAATCTCCATGAAAACATCCTCTATCACATGCTCCATACCGTGGCTCAATATCGTTCCACAAAGTATGTAAAGCTGATCCCCTAACGCGTCTGCAATCTCCACTGCATCGCCCGCCAGCGCAGCCTCCAGATATTCCTCCGTTTCTTCAGCCATCAAGCGATGACGCAACTCAACTGTGTCGCGTGGCAGTGCAGCCTCCATTTCTGGGGCATTGCGGATGCCGAAGCGATTATGGAATTCGCGAACACAGGCGATAATGGCCTGGAAAGATGGATTTGTGCGAGGCTTTTGATTCATTCTGCTCTGAGGGCTTTAACATGATTTTATAAACTCACCAATTGAGTACTGATAGGCGAAAGGTATATTCGCAAGTGTTGTAAGCCAAATGAGCATTGAATAATCGTAGTATGGAAGAAAAAGACCCAACGACTGCCCCCATCGAATCTGCCACAATCGAGCAGAAGACAACAGAGGCATTCGCGGCACCCGAAGCATCGGCACCAGCTGTCACAGGAGCTCCAAACATCCGCGCATTGAATGAACGCATTCAGAAATCCAGCCATTTCGTAGATCTCCTGCGCATGGAATTGTCCAAGGTAATTGTCGGCCAGCGAGGCATGGTAGATCGCTTGTTGATCGGACTCCTGGGCAATGGACATGTCTTGCTCGAAGGGGTTCCCGGATTGGCCAAAACACTCGCCATTAAAAGTCTTTCTGAGTCCGTTGATGCTCAATTCAGCCGAATCCAATTCACCCCTGACTTGTTGCCCGCCGACCTCATCGGCACCATGATCTACAACCAGAAAGAAGAACAATTTTCAGTAAAGAAGGGTCCGATTTTCGCCAATTTCGTTCTCGCAGATGAAATCAACCGTGCACCAGCCAAGGTGCAAAGTGCACTGCTCGAAGCAATGCAAGAGCGCCAAGTGACCATTGGACCAGAATCATTCAAATTGCCTGAACCTTTCTTGGTTCTTGCGACACAGAACCCTGTTGAACAAGAAGGCACTTATCCACTTCCAGAAGCGCAAGTGGACCGCTTTCTCCTGAAGGTGGTGATAGGCTACCCCACAAAAGAAGAAGAGCAAAAGATCATTCGAGCCAATCTTTCTTCTGAAGGAATGAACACGCCACAAAAAGTGGTGACTACAGACGAAATCGTAACTGCTCGGAAGTTGATTCGTGAAATTTACCTCGATGAAAAAATCGAACGGTACATCGTCGACCTTGTGCATGCAACGCGAAACCCAGATGAATATGGCCTGGGGCATTTGACACAACTCATCAATTTCGGAGCTTCCCCGAGGGCAAGTATCGGCTTGGGCATTGCATCGAAGGCACATGCATTCCTCAACCAGCGAGGGTATGTAACTCCTGAAGATGTGCGAACCATTGCGCTCGATGTTCTTCGCCATCGCGTAGGACTCACCTTCGAGGCAGAGGCAGAAAACATCAGTGCAGAGCAACTCATCACAGAAATCATGGACCACGTTCAAGTTCCGTAATCCAAACGAGCAGCAAAACTCTCACTACAATGGATACGACGGAACTCATCCAACGCGTTCGGAGGGTCGAACTCAAGACCCGCGGATTGAGCGATCGCATTTTTTCTGGAGAATACCATAGCGCTTTTAAAGGACGCGGCATGGCCTTCAGTGAAAACCGCGAATACCAGCATGGGGATGAAATTCGAACCATTGATTGGAACGTCACTGCGCGCATGGGGCACCCGTTTGTAAAAGTATTTGAGGAAGAACGAGAGCTCACGGTGTTCTTATTGATTGACATCAGCGCTTCGAATGCAACGGGCTCGCAGCAGAGAAGCAAGCACGAACTGATTACAGAGTTGAGTGCCCTGCTCGCGTTCAGTGCTATGGGAAACAACGACAAAGTCGGTGCAGTCCTTTTTAGCGATCGAATCGAACGGTTTATTCCACCCAAAAAAGGGCGGTCTCACATCTTACGGATCATCCGAGAAATCATAGAAATAGAGCCCGTTGGCACCAAAACCAACATTGCTTTTGCTTTGGAGCACTTCCTCTCTGCCATGAAAAAAAGAACCATCGCCTTCTTGATCTCAGACTTTCGCGATGGAGAATTTGAACGGCCATTGAAACAGGCTGGCAGAAGACATGACCTGGTGGCGTTGCGTGTGACCGATCCATTGGACCGGAAAGTTCCTGCCGTCGGATGGATTCCGATTCAAGATCCCGAAAGCGGCATGCATCGCTGGTTCAATAGTGGAAATCGTTTCTCGCGAAAAAAACACGAGATCAACGAACGTAAACGTGAGTCGCATTTGAAAGACTTATTTGCTCGATCCGGAATCGATCAAGCGGTATTGTGTACCAATAAGCCTTATGTACAACCCCTCATGCAACTTTTTGATCGCCGTGGTTGATTTCACCAAAACGTGCATTCCCAGCTTTGCCCGCGTCATCCTTCTCGGGTTGGTGGGCATTTGTGCTTCACTGCCATCGAATGCGCAATTCGTATCCATGGAATTGGATACCAACGTGATTGCCCTGGGTGACCAGACAATTCTCACCGTGGCAGCAACGCATGACCCAATGCATGGGTCGGGCTTCTTTTCCTGGCCCACTTGGGGAGATACGATCGACGGAGGACTTGAAATCATAAAGTCTCAAGGACTGGATACCATGGCCGTGGACTTGCCCAACGGAAGCTCTGGAATTCGGATGACGCAAAAACTCACAGTCACGCATTGGGATAGTGGATTTCACGCCATTGCCCCCATCCGAATGCTCTGGAATAAGGACACATTGGAGAGCAATCCAATTGGCATACAAGTGCTTATGCCCGAACCCGGAAAATCGGGAGAGATCGCAGGGCACGCTCCCATTAGAATGACTTCATGGTCTTGGCAAGAACGCCTTAGGCAGTGGTTGCCTTGGCTTTTGGCCACCCTGTTGATCGGCGCTTTGGCAATCTGGTCGTTCCGGAAATACAAGCAACGCACACCACGAAACAAGGAGGATAGAATTGCAGTTGACACGCCACGGGAGGCTGCGCATGTCATCGCTCTGCGCACGCTGGAGGCAATTCAAAAAGACGCGGTCTGGAAAAAAGGCCAAATCAAGACCCATCATGCTTCAGCAAGCACTGCCCTTCGATTGTATCTGGAGCATCGGTTCAATTTCCCCGCGTTGGAGAGATCGACGACAGAAATCATTCAGGCAATCAATCGATTGCCTTTGCGCGAAAACGACACAGAGAACCTGATTGAAGTCTTAACACTTGCAGACTTGGTAAAATTTGCCAAGTTCACGCCTGAAGTTTCCGATCATCAGCGCATCATCAGCCGTTCGATTGAATTTGTCGAAAACACCATGCCTTCCCAGGAAGCCAATGAAACATTGGTGCCATGAAAAACTGGACACTCCCCTTGATTCCTCACCTGCTCGGAATGTTGCTATTTGGTGCGGCGCTTCAATACGGCAATCAACATTTTGAATGGGAAACGCCTTATTTGCTGTGGCTCGCTCTTGGAATGATTGCCCACGCCTTTCTGCGCGCGAGGAAACAACAGCCCAAAGGATTTAACGGTGTAAAATGGAGTTGGGGGACCGACCCCAAAGAAGTCAATTGGCAAGTTCGATTGTATCAAATGCTCCCGGAAGTTCCTTATGCCTTGAAGACTCTTGCCATTGGCTTGCTGTGCATTGCGGCGGCTCGTCCCCAGTCTTCTTCCTCCGTGGAAGATTTCACACGCGAAGGCCTCGACATTGTCCTGAGCCTCGATCTATCCGCATCCATGCTGAGCAAGGACTTTTCACCGAATCGATTGGAAGCCTCAAAGGAAGTTGCCATTCAATTTGTAGATGAGCGCCCGAATGACCGCATTGGTGTGGTGGCGTATGAGGGAGAAGCTTTTACTCAAATTCCATTGACCACAGATCAACGGGTCGTGATGAATGGAATTGCCGAGTTGGAAACCGGATTGCTCGAAGGCGGCACTGCAATTGGCATGGGTTTAGCGACTGCAGTTAATCGCCTGAAAGATTCCGAAGCGGAGAGCAAAATCATCATACTGTTGACCGATGGTGTTAACAATGCGGGGCAAATCAATCCCATTGATGCTGCTCAACTTGCCAAGCTAAATGAAATCCGCGTTTATACCATCGGCGTTGGCACCATCGGAAAAGCACGCAGCCCTGTGCGAAAGGTTGGCAATCGCTTCCAATACGACTGGATTGAAGTCAAAATCGATGAAGACGTCTTAAAAGAAGTGGCAAAAACCACGGGAGGACGCTATTTTAGAGCCACAAGCGAGGATAAACTCGCGAACATTTACAGCGAGATTGACCAGCTGGAAAAGACGCGATTCAACGTGCTTCGGTACAATCAAAAAACCGAGGAATTCTTGCCCTTCGCACTCGCTGCTGCGCTGGCATTGCTGCTTGAGTTTATTCTGAAACATCTGATCATCCGCACGCCGCTATGAGCCAGATCACCCCCCGTTCATCAAAGTCGAAGAAGCCGACTCAACCGCAAGGATTTCGTGTTTTTAGCACTGCCATCTCGCTGGCATTGGCAGAGGTTATCCTGTGGATTGCCATTTTGATGGCTTGGTATAGTTTGCGTCAAATTGCTCCGAATGTTCAGTTGGAACGTGGCAATTGGTGGCCCATCCTCCTCATCACACCTTTGGCTGCGTGCGTATTCGTGTGGAGCTTGAACCGCAAACAGCACCTCGCTCGTCAGCTCGCAGAAGAATCGCTTTGGCCCACCATTTTACCCCATTGGAAGCCGCAGCTGCATGGATGGAAATTTTTCGTCTGGAGGCTAGCATTTGCGGCAGTTCTTATTGGGATTTTAGACATAAAAGTTGGCGCTCGTCTAAAAGAAGTAAAGAGCGAAGGTGTTGATGTCATGGTCGCCTTGGACGTTTCCAAAAGCATGGAAGCAGAAGACCTTGGTCCAAGTAGATTGACAATCGCCAAAAGAAGCATTGAACGATTGATTGACCAGCTCGATGGCGACCGCATCGGCTTGGTAATATTTGGAGGCGATGCTTTTGTCCAATGCCCCATCACCACAGACTACGGTGCAGCCAAACTATTCTTACAAGGAGTCAACACCGGAATAATCCCCGTTCAGGGAACGGCTGTTGGCAGGGCAATCGAAGTCTGTGCATCTGGCTTTTCTGAAAATTCTCCTGCATCCAAAATGATTGTTCTTTTTACAGACGGTGAAAGCCATGAAGATGATGCCGTTGCCGCGGCAGCCACTGCTGCTGAAGGCGGAATCGAAATCCACACCATTGGCATGGGCAGCGCATCAGGCGCACCCATTCCACTTTATGATCGATACGGACGTCCTGCAGGATTCAAAACAGACGCGGAAGGCAACCCTGTTGTTACCACTTTGGACGAGGCAACGCTTATCGAAACTGCACGGGCTGGAAACGGCAGTTACATGCAAGCCTCAAAGGGATTGGTTAACATCTCCCCTATTGTACAAGCCATGGATGGCATGGAACAGGCTGAGGTTGCAACCATGTCTTACACGGATTACAAGCACCACTTTCATTGGTTCTTCATTTTTGCCGTTATCATGTTATTACTGGAAGGTTTATTGAGTTCAAATTTGTTTCACAGACGCAATAGCACTGAATCATGAAACCAATCTCAACCGCGCCATTTTTCATTGCTGCTTGCACGCTCATATTTTCCAACACCGAGCTTCGAGGCCAAAACGTTGATCAGATCGCAAAAGCCTCTATCATCGCAGGCATTGAGCAATTTGAACAGGGAGAATCTGGAGCAGATAGCCTATTCGCATTGGGAGAATCCCATTCACAACTTGCTCCCATAGCGGCATACAATAGAGGCCGTTCGATGTTGGAACAAGAAGAAGGAATGGCAGAGGCGAGGCAAGCATTTCAGCGTGCTATTTCAGCTACAGAGGACAAGTCACTCGCAGCTGACGCTTGGTATAACACGGCCAATAGCCTCATGCTTGAACAAGATTTAGAAGGCGCCATCGAAGCTTATAAATCGGCACTTCGTGCAAACCCCAAGCATGACGCTGCGCGGTTTAATTTGGCACAAGCGCTCCGCATGCAGCAAGACCAGCAAGATCAGCAAGACCAGCAAGACCAGCAGGACCAGCAGGACCAGCAAGACCAGCAAGACCAGCAGGACCAGCAGGACCAGCAGGACCAGCAAGACCAGCAAGACCAGCAAGACCAGCCTCAGCAAGTTGAGGGTCAAATCTCCAAGGAAGACATGGAGAAAATTTTGGAAAGCTTAGAGCGTTCAGAAGAAGAAATTCAAGCGAAATTGCGGAAGGCAAAAGGCAAAGGGCAAAAAGTGAAAATTGAAAAAGACTGGTAAGCATGTTGAACCATCGATCCATACACTCATTTTCTCTGAGTCTTGCATTGTTGCTTTGCGCTCTAGGCACTGCCATTGGCCAAGAATCGTTCAATGTAACAATCAATAAAAACCCCATCCGCAATGGTGAAACATTGCAGCTCAGTCTTTCGCTGAAAAACCTTCGAGTCGATGCATCTGCCCCTCAAATCAAAGGTTTGAAATTACTAGGGGGACCAAGTACCTCCCAGAACAATTCATGGGTAAATGGAGTGAGCTCCTCTGAGATTCGATACACATACACATATCAGGTGCAATCCAGTCAGGACATCAATGTTCCGAGCTACACGGTGAACGGGAGCAACAAAATACTCAAAAGCAACGCTTTCAAAATCAAGGTTTTGCCGCGCTCAACAAAGCAACCAAAGAAAAAAGGAATTGGTGAATTGGCCTGTGTCATCGAATTGTCAAAACGAAACGTATTTATCGGCGAGCCCATTTTAGCTTCATTCAAAATTTACAATCGCGCCAACAACCTCGACGTGCGGGAGTATAACGTTCCTGAAATGGCGGGGTTCTGGACCGAACAAATTGAAATGCCCGACGCGAGATGGGAACCTGAGGTTATTGATGGCCAACGATACAATGTTGCCACTGTGCGAAAGGTGCTCATGTTTCCTCAAAAAACTGGCGAAATCAGCATCGACGGCTTCAACTTGTTAGGCTACAAACGAACTTCTTTTTTTGACGGAAAGAACGTGAGTGCAAGTGCAACGCCCGTTCGCGTCAAAGTCAATCCGCTCCCTGAGCCTATTCCAAACGCAATGATTGGAGCGTTTAACCGGTTTCGAGTCCAAACCAAACAAAATGCCTCTGCTTGCAAAACCAATGAAGCTTTGACGGTGGATTATATCTACAGCGGAGATGGGCACCTAAAATTTATTCAAGAACCTAAATTGCAATGGCCGGGTGAATTCGAAGTTTATGATCCCGAAATCATCGATCGCATCAAAGTAACCAGCACAGGCGAATCAGGTTCGCGAACCTTCCGCTATGTCATCATTCCTCGTGCTCCTGGCGAGTATTCCTTGCCATCCGTTCAAGGTGAATGGTTCAACATCAAAACGCGTAGCTACACCTCACTGCCTGAAAGCAACAATAGCATTCAAGTGGAGCGTGGAAATGCCAGTGCGACTTCAGGTCTCAATTACAATTCCAAAACAGACATACAGGTATTGAATCAGGACATCCGCTTCATTGACACAGAGTGGAAAGGCTGCGGTTTGGATCGGAAACGCTGGCAATCGTCATTTCCGCTATCCACGGGATGGCTGGCTGTCGGACCTTCGCTGCTCGCACTGGTATTCTTAGGCAAACGCCGAAAAGAAGAAGACTCAAAAAACCCAAAGAAGACGAGGCAGCGCAGAGCCAGAGCCACTGTTCGCAATGAACTCCGTGCAGCTAAGAAACACTTGAATGATCCTGCCCTATTCTTTCCAGCCTTGGGGCAAGGAATTGAACAGTATTTGCTGGCGAAACTGGGGTGGTCGGCAAGTCAATACCAGCGTGAAGCTGTCCTCTTGGAACTAGCGCAAAAGACTCCGGATACGGCGACTCAATGGAAGGATCTTCTGGATCAGCTAGATTTGGCGCGCTACGCACCAGGAGCAATCCCTGCTCCGAGTGAGATGATTGCTCTATCCGAAACACTCGTCGAAAAAACCGAAAAGTCATGGACCAACAGCTGAACCACTCGCCTCGCCTTTGGCACCTGGTCTCCCTTCTTCTGTTCACGCTGTTGGGAACTTCGACTGCTGGCATTTCGCAGACTGAGGAAATGTACCGAGCCCACTTCGATAGTGCAAATGCCGCGTATACCCGTGGAGACTTCGAATTGGCTCAAGCTGGTTATCTATCCATTCTTGAAGATCGCGTGCACCCTGGAGCAGAATTCAATTTGGGCAACGCTCTTTTCAAACAACAAGAACTGGGGCTTGCCATCTTGCATTTTGAACGTGCGAAGCAACTGATTCCCAACAACGAAGACTTGGAGACAAACTTGATTTTGGCCAACTCCCAAATCAGTGATCGCATTGAAGCCTTGCCAACTGCGGGTATCGCAAATGTCTGGGAAGGAATAATCGCTCCAGGCAGGCACCTTATGTGGCACCGCTTGATGATTGCCTTCTGGACCTTGGGCTTCATAGCATTTGCCGCGCGATTGCTCACTGCTGATTTCGGAAACCGCCGGATTTGGGGAACTGCAGGCGCAGTCCTCTTAACACTTGGCATCGGATTCATGTCGCTTTCACGGGCCGCTTTGAGCCGGATCACGAACGACACTTCCGCCATTGTTTTGGCGAATGAATCTCCCGTAAGAAGCCAGCCAGGCGCTAGCGGAATGACACTATTCATGTTGCACGAAGGCACCAAAGTCGCTGTCATTCAGCAGGTAGAGCTCTACACAGAAATCAAGTTACCCAATGGCAACGTCGGTTGGATTGAATCCAACGATATGGAGACAATCTGACCCGAGTTTCGCATCACTTCAACACTTCGAGCGTCCACTGATCGGAAGCTCCAGTGGTGTTCCAACCCGTCACTTTGTACAAGCCGCTCGCCCACAACTGAGCAGGCAATCTCGATTGGCCTGATCCGTTGGCGCGTGCCTCATGAACCAATTGTCCTGAGGTCGCACTGAACACCCGTACAGTCGAACCTGGCATCCAACCGCTTGTAGTTGCCTCAGAAAGAGTCGGATTCGGATAACCCGAGACTTGAGATTTTTGGGCCTCTGTGATGCTTTGGGTCTGAGTCAAATCATACAAGACGATGTCATCAAGTGCTGCCTCAATCAAAGATCCACCATCCAAATATTCACCAAGCGTAGTGCTGTCAGAAGCGATAAAACGCATCTGAAAGGAATCGGTTGGTTCAATGACATCAGACACGCGGAAAGCCATGCGGCGCCATGATATGTCCTGTTGCAAGGTGTTTTCGAGATATTGCCAATTGGACCCACCATCATTGGAAATTTCAACTTGCCACCAATCAGACGCTGGGTTGGCACCAGACGCAGGAGCATTGGCGTACCAACGCCAGTATGTCATAATAGGATCCTCAAAGGCAGTCAAGTCAATGATTGGAGAAACCAGGGTGGTCTTTCCAGCATCGACATCATTTGCACCGATGCCATCATTCACGCCTGGATTTAAGCCCGTAATAAATGCATAACCCGCCAAACCAATTGTGTGGTCACTTGTTGGCGCTACAATCGTGGAGGGGTCATTGACCTCGGCATATGAGCCAACAGGAATGGATTCCTCCCAAATACCTGTGGTTGCATCATCAACTCCAGGAAGTCCTGTGGTCCAACCTCCAAAATCTGAATATTCGTCAGAATCGTTCACGAGGATAGGTTCCACTCCTACAAGAACAAAATTGGGGAGATTCGGATATGGAGCATTGGCCGATGCGAAGGGCGTGACGGCAGCAATTCCACCGAAGTCATCCGTTATGCCCATGTAGTAGGCCACAACACTGCCCTCTTCTTGTGCAGGAATGGATGCCGTGAAAGTGGAAGAACCTTCTTCATTCTCCATTTCTACCTCCGTCCACTCACCTCCCGCTTCCGTCTGATACCAGAGACGCACCGCATCGAAGTAAAGGTTGTATGGAAATACGATTTCCGTCTCTGCCTCAATTAACAGGACTTCTTCAGCTGGTGCAAACTCCACTGGGGAATGATCGATTTCTGCGTAAGAAAAGACTGAAATTCCATGAAGGTCAAACCCCTCGACGATCGCTGCAGCATTGGGCGTGCCGTTCGATAAATCACCATCATCGTCGTCCGCCTGCAGCACATCGATCAAAACGTCGGTGTATGCTTGGCCTTCATTTCCGTTTTGAACAGTCGCTTGCAACCCTGGGTAAGCATCGATGAAAAGTTCCATCGTTGCATCCCAATCACCTCCCATGAGCAAATGCGTGTCATACCAAGCACCGCAAATTATCTCACCGTCAGCGTGAACTTCGCCCACCAAATCTTCCGGATACACCTTGGGATCTGCATCATATTTACGAATTCCATCTTCGTTGTCTGTATAAAAGCCTTTTCCGATTTCTGCGATGTCACCAAGGCTCATCGCCCATAAATCAGCGTAGCCCTCATTCATTGCGCCATTGTTGAATCCGGCTCCAAGCGAATTGTAATAGTAATCGTTGATGCCATGTCCGTATTCGTGCCAAACCACATCTGCAATCAAAGATGTTGGATTGCAGCCTCCACCCGTGTCGTAGAAGTTGACACTTATTCCATCATAGAAAGCGTTGCACTCCCCCTCCACATCAATGTTGGTGGTCAATGAAAAGTCCAAGCCATCGAAATTGGGCATGTACGACTTCATGTGCTCGTGAATAAGCGTAACCGATCGGTATGCAGAGCGTTCCTTGACATTGCCCAGTGCATCCAAGTTCACGTCGTTGTAACCATCCTCAAATTGGACACCCACTTGCGGTGTATTCCCTCCGGTGTATACCGTACTCCATGAACCAGAAAGGTCCACAACCGTGAATTCTGAGCCCGATGCAGTGCTGATGAAACTGCCATCAATGTCTGTGGTGACCGATCCTCCGGGGATTGGCAAAAACAACATCGGCAGCGGCATTTCAATCGATGCTTCGTACGGGTACATTTCATTGATTGTGGATTTGATTACACCACTGATGACCATGGCTTCAGCAGGACTGTCCAGTCCCATCCTCTTGACCACTCGCTCAGGCTTGGAATCGGAAGCGGGCATGCTTACCCTCCCATCAATGTGGACAACACGGTTCTGACGCATCAAGACCTCTCCGCTATGCACATCGACCCAAGTCTCATATCTCCTTGGAATTGCTCCCACCCGGCCATTGATGAATATCGTTTGAACCAAATGCCACTCTTGAGTGCCTTGAACACCAGGCAAAGCAACCAAGCGGACGATGTCCAACTGAGGCGCGCTCCATTCATCGAGCTCCAATCCAGCGGAAGCAGCTTCCTCAATAGCCATGAGCGACAATTGTTCCCCTGTCGGAATCTCAACATCTCGGAACCAATCTGCTCCCCACATCACCAATTGATCATTCCACCACTTGGTAATGATATTTCCACCCTCAACGCGAATGCCTTCAATCGATTGGTTAGCGAATGCCCATTGGTGCCTTCCTGTGGAGTTTTGAATTGTCCATTCTCCGTCGAATTCAATGCCAAATGCTGCCAAGTCATTCGCAACAAAACTTGCAGCTTTTTCTGTAAGGTTATTGCCTGGTACTTCCAACGCAGGTCCGAAAGCACGGTGCGGGAGACGGGTGGAAGCGTTCATAACAGATCGCCACGATGGATGCTCGGAGGACCAAGCATTCCACTCTGATTGTTCCCGCAACACTGCCTGCTCTTCTTCAAGAGGAACAGAATTTTCGAACTTCAACCGAATTTCAAATGGATCCAAAGCGATCGCTGGATCGTAAATGGCAGGAGATTCGCTCTGCGCAAATGTGGTTGAAGCGATCAACAAAGCACTGAGGAAGGGAAACAGGCGGTAATTCATGACAATGGCTTTTTCAAAAGATGCAATTCAGTACGCGCAAAGAAAACATCTAGTTTCGCATCTTTGTTGCTTCGAGATGAAGAAACTTTTCCACGCATACCCAGGTTTCGGTATTTTGGCTATAAGCCTCTCGCTTGGAGCATGCAACGAAGCACTTCAAACACCAGACGAACTCGTTTGGAATGAACACCGGGCACCGGAATACACTGATTCCCAGGATTGGGCAGCGTTGCCAGGCCGCGGAGATCTTGCAGATGAAGTTCCAAAAAGACTTCCGGATTCTGCAAAAGTTTACAGCGAAAATGAGCTTCCGATTGACGTATTCTTTGTCTATCCTACGCAATATTTTGAAGGCAAATGGTGGAACGCATCTTTGGATGATGAAGACATCAACGACATCACAGACAACTATCCCATGAGGTTGCAGGCCAGTGCCTTTCAAATGGGTGGGAAACTTTATGCGCCGCGCTACCGTCAGGCGCACATCGGTGTTTTCTCTTGGCAAGACAGCACGAGCTATGAAGCACTTGAGTTGGCCTATGCCGATGTAAAGGCCGCATTTCAACATTATTTGACGCATTGGAATGACGGTCGTAAAATAATCTTAGCCGGTCACAGTCAGGGCAGCTGGCACCTCAGGTGGTTGCTCCAAGAATTTTTTGACGACCAACCACTCCAAAAACAACTAGTCGCCGCGTATGGTCCTGGTTTTGACTTGTATGCATCAGATTTCAAATCCATTCCTCCGTGCAGTTATCCTGCGCAAGTTGGCTGCGTATGTTCATGGATGACTTACGGAGGATCTTACAAACCACCATGGTTGGGCTACAAAAATGAAACCCCAATTTGCACGCATCCCGTCCATTGGAGTGATGCTGCACCATGCAATCAGCAAGAAGATCATGCTGGAGTCGTGCTCTCAAAAATGAAATTTGCTCATGAGCAATCACTTGAAGCTTGCATAGAACAAGGCATTTTAAGCCTCGGGGAACCAGATGTTCCGTTTGGCAGACAATTGCAGCGCGATAATTGGCACATTGGGGACATCAATTTGTTTTGGTTGAACATCAGAGAGAACGCGCGATTGCGAGCGATTGCGAGCCGTTAGACGTGCCCCGCTCAAAACTGAAGTCTGTCATTAATCGACAAACAAGCTTAAAATAACGTCGAATCAAAGACTTGCGTTTATTTTAGTACCTTTAGAAAAACCAAATACCCTCCACGAATGCTCAACGTGAGAACGATATTACTGAAGCCACTGCACCTCATTCTTTTGATATGTGGCATGGTTTCATTTTCGGCCATTTCGGAAATCCACGCACAGGCGCTGACGGCGAATTCGTGCAATGGACTTCCTTACAACCCTGACGTTGACTGCAATGGATCGATCAATACGCCAGATTTCCTTTTCCTGCTAACGTTATTCCAAGAAGAATTTACCGCTGAAGCGGACTCACTTAGCCTGAATTTAGAATACCTCGGGGATACATTGTACCTGTGGAGCAACAGTGGAATACTAATTGATTCAGTGGAACTTGGTTTCGCAGATGGGCTAAGCGCCTTTGAGCTTTGGTTAGAAAATGGAAATACAGGAACCATCGAAGACTTTCTAGCAAGTCTCACTGGTGAGCCTGGACTGGACGGCGAGCCCGGACCACAAGGAGAACCCGGCATGGACGGTGAGCCTGGACCACAGGGAGAACCCGGCATGGACGGTGAGCCTGGACCACAGGGAGAACCCGGCATGGACGGTGAGCCAGGACCACAAGGAGAACCCGGCATGGACGGTGAGCCAGGATCTAGCGCTTATGAAACATGGTTGGGCCTTGGGAATGAAGGAACGGAAGAAGACTTCATTGCAGCGCTTTCAGGTAACGCTGCTTTGTCTCCCTCAGCTCATGGAGTTTTTGATTCTGAATCCAATGGGATGGTGTTTGTTGTTGATCAAGCTATATCAACCTTGAGCATTGAATTGTGGGGAGCATCCGGAGGAAATGGAGGTGATGTTTGCGGCTCAATGACCGGGTTATCTGACTGTGCACTTTGCAACGCCGAAGGAGGAGCTGGGGGACAAGCATTGAAGATGCTCAGTATGGTGTATAATCTCGCCAACGGTGACACGTTGGAATTGATTTCAGCCGATGCTGGAGTCGCCGGCGAACAAGCATCTTGCGAGGTGGGAACCACCGGATGGACCAATTGGGATTGCGGGCCTGGCACCAATGGCACAACAGCCAATACCACTCAATTGCTTTTGAACGGCATGCCCATTGCTGAAATTTCAGGTGGAACAGGCGGAACAGGAGCTTGTATCGGATGTCAGGGCGATGGTTGTTTCTCCGGTGAAGCCGGAACTGCTGGAACGTTGGAGTCCAATGCCGCATGGATGACTGTGCTATCAATGGAATCCCTTGACGCTCCGACTGGTTCGCGATTGGTCCTGCGCTACTGATTAAACAAACGCATACTAACTTGCGTGCCTCGGGATCAAAGCTTCTGCAGGCAATATGAAAGTTTCAGGTTTTACATTCATTCGAAATGGCATCGACTATGACTACCCCATTGTCGAAGCCATCCATTCCATTTTGCCGCTTTGTGACGAAGTCATCGTTGCAGTGGGAAACTCAAATGATGAAACCCTTTCCCTGATCCAATCCATTCAATCTGATCGCATTCGCATCATTCAAACCGTCTGGGATGATTCGTTGAGAGAAGGCGGTCAAGTGCTCGCGGTGGAGACAGACAAAGCGCTTGCAGCCGTCTCAAGCGACAGTGATTGGTGCATCTACATCCAAGGGGATGAAGCATTGCATGAAAACGGTTACGACAGCATAAAACAAGCCATGCACGAAAACCTCCATCGTGATGAGATCGACGGACTCCTCCTGCCGTACCGACATTTCTATGGTTCGTATGATTACGTGGGCACCAGCAGCAAATGGTACCGAAACGAGGTCCGTATCATCAAGCCAGGGCGTGGGGTGTTTTCATTCCGCGATGCACAGGGTTTTCGGAAACCTCCCAATCAGAAATTACGTGTCGCTCGAGTGAAAGCCTACATGCATCATTATGGGTGGGTAAAGGAGCCCGCTGCGATGCAACGAAAGCAGGAAAACTTCCACAAAATGTGGCACGACGACCAATGGGTTTCTGAGAACGTAATTGCATCTGAGTCATACGATTACGGGAGAGATGTGAGTCAATTGGCTCGGTTTAAGGGCACACACCCAAGTGCCATGCTCGAACGTGTGAATCGCCAAAACTGGACCTTTGATACGGACATCGCCGTTGATCGCAGGACGGTCAAGGACCGGTTGAAATCATTTTGCCATGACCGGCTTGGAATCGAGCTCGGTTACAAGAACTATCTTGCGGCGCGATAACAGCAACTATAAAGACAGAGAACATGGCAATGATTGAAGAATTGGAACGCTCAGGCAATTTGCTGTTCCGCGGACGCTCCTACTTTCCCCTCGTTCTGTATGTATTGATGGCAGTGGTGATTGGCTTGGGATGGGATCCGTTGTTTCAGTCTTTCGACCTCATCAGTGCGCTGACCTGCATCGCCGTATCCATGCTAGGATTGCTCATTCGCGCCCTCACCATTGGTTACACACCTCGTGGAACCTCTGGACGAAATACCAAAGCGGGCCAAGTGGCTGAGGTTCTCAACACGCAGGGCATGTATAGCTTGGTGCGACACCCCTTGTACCTTGGCAATTTCTTCATGTGGTTGGGCATTATGATTTATGTCGGTAACATTTGGTTTACAGTGGTATGCTGCCTGCTTTACTGGTTGTATTATGAACGCATCATGTTCGCTGAAGAGGCCTTTCTACGAGGGAAATTCGGGCAATCCTACTTGGACTGGTCCGTGGATGTGCCGTCGTTTTGGCCGCGCAACCTCAAGTGGATTGCTCCCGACGTAGAGTTCTCAATGCGAAACGTTTTAAAGCGAGAGTACAATGGTTTTTTTGCCGTGTTCCTCAGCTTGGCACTGGTATCGATGGGCAAAACCTACGTGCACATTTCCCAAGATTGGGAAGCCGTTTTGCACCCGTTCTGGCAGAATGCAGTGATTGGTTCATTCGCTGTGTTTTTTATCCTTCGCAGCCTCAAGCGCTACAGCCGAGTTCTCCACGTAGAAGGACGGTAAACGCGAACGCCTCCTCGTCATCAAATCCGTTCGACCTTTTTCTGGCGCAGTGGCGTATCCACGCCACCTGTGTGATCCGTGCTTTGCGGTTCAAAAAGCATGATCCACGTCTCTTCAGTTGCCAGAGGCTTGTGCTCCACTCCTCTGGGCACGACGATGATTTGTCCCGGGAGCAGCACTTCGATTTTGTCCCTGAAATGGATCTCGAGACGCCCTTTCACCACATAAAACAGTTCGTCTTCCTCATCATGAGCGTGCCAAACAAAATCTCCTTCAATTTTGGCAAGCTTCACCTCTTGACCGTTTAGCGAGGCAATGATTCGCGGATTCCAGCGGTCATCTATGGCTTTGAATTTTTGTTCCAGATCAATCGTATTCATGGTTCTAAGGTCTGCATAAAGTCAATTACAACAGCACGTTAGGCTAGCACAAAAAAAACGACCTCGACCATTAACACCACCTGTAAAACGAAAACCAAGACATCCACATCCAGTGCGCTTTTGACTCTTGGGGCTATAAACATGAGAACCAAGACCGAGAGAGGAAGCAACAACGCGGCAAGCCACCGCAAGGAATAGTAAGCTCTCGTCTGCATTTGTATGGGCTTGCACCAATTGACTTCGTCGAACAAACGGGAAATAGAATACTCAATATCGTCTCCCGCTTTTGTGCACTTTGCCACCGTTTCTGAAACCGCAAACGTATGTTGAGTGGAACTCAATTGGTACGAATAATGATAACCTTTTGCGGCATTATTGTGCTTTTGAACTTTCCTATCAACCTTGATCACTTCGGTGGTAAACCGTTGTCCAGGAAGCACAAAATCGAAAATCAAGGCCAAGGCAACCAGGGCAATCGCGGCCCGCACCAACAGCCGTAGCATTTTCTGTATTTGACCCATGGTATTTCACAAAAACGGCGCACCGCAATGGCACGCCGTCTGTTGGTTATGGGTGGAGAATATCGGAGTCGAACCGATGACCTCTTGCATGCCATGCAAGCGCTCTAGCCAACTGAGCTAATCCCCCATCTTTGCTTCCTTCGAAGCGTTTGCAAATATACGCTGAATTGCCCGATGAGCCAAAGGGATTAATGCCACTGCGTTATCTCCACAGCATGCATTGATTGTAGGCCCTCACTCCCTGATCAAGCTCCTGCTCTATGCGATTCATCCGACCTGAAATGGTTGCTTCCATGACTCCTCCGGCCAGGCCTGTTGCGATGCCAAATGCCAATTGATCGCGTTCGATAGCTAAAATGCTGACCGCAACTTCAACAATTCCAACATTCAGAAGCACAGCATTCCAACGGCGCATTTTACGTGCCTTAGCAAAATGTTCACCTGCAATTGGACAAACGGAATGGGTGATTTGAAATGCTCTTGCAGGTCTTAAGCTCTCCCCTTCCAGCTCAACCTTGTGACGTTTCCCGCGGCTCATCATTTCCTGTGCTTCCATCTGCAGTGAAGAAAAACCTAACACAAGGGCAACGGCAACAAGTTGAAACCCGTTTTTCTCTGGTTTGAAAAGTTGAAAAAACAACGGCATCAGGGGGCAACGATGAGAGGACGTGCAATGAGCGAGTCGAGCGCACTCGCATAACACTGATGCGCATTGTATCCAACCAGCCGGGCCTGGCCGTTCAATGCTGCTCCATGCAAGGCATATGTTTCGACCGGCAATGACATACTCCCACCACTCGAAGGCGCATAAAACATTCGCAAGCCACTGAACATCATGTGCCCTTTTTTCTGCATTGGACGAAAACGCACAGGCACTGCCACGGAATCCACCCAAAGCTCCCAGGTGCTCATTTGCTCTAAAACTTCCATCCAATGATCTGTTTCTTCCTCAAAAACCTTCACTTCCAACCGATACGTTCGTTGCTTGCGCACGTTGGATTCCACTCCTGGCAATACATCCTGTTGTGTCACTGAAACGGATTTTAGTGGGATGAATTGACACTCGGAAATGCGGTGCGGATCCGGCACATCGCTCAATCGTTTTGATTCAACGCATCCCACAAGTGCGAGAATCGCGGCTAGCGTAAACAACCCATAAGGCAGCAGAGAACGCCGGTGAAACAATGCCGATTGTGCTTGTCTGGGACGGGGTGGTTGAGACGTATTCATAACAATTCAATCAGCAAGATAGGTGCCAGAATTTCAAAGTTGAGTTCCGCTTCGCCACGTGCGATGCACAACGCATTCATTGCACCACAATTAAAACCAAGGGCCTCATGGGCCTCGACTGGTTTGCATCGCTGCAAAGCATCCAAACCATACCTGCTGGCCATTGTGAAGCATCTGCATGATTTTCGCATCCTTCCGCAATGGTTCGGCCGCTCGCGTCCATCACTTTCCAGCGTTGTCCGGGCTGATGCCCACGAATTTCAAACACCCCTGAGACGGGGTTGGGAACGACCTGCCAGACTGACTCATCGAGGAGCAAGTCCGACGGAGTCGAGAGTGAAACATCTGTGATGTTTGTTTCAACATTTACGTAATAGTCCCCAACGGAAGCATCTTCAAGTTGAAGCAAATACACATCATCGCGACCATTGGAGTAGCCATCCGTTCGACCCAAAATCCAAATGCGATTGGCTGCATCGTGCAGCATACTTGCGGGACGTTCATCCCATTGGGTTCCAAAGGTTGGACCACCTTGCCAAGCACCCGTCACAGCAGACCATCGTGAAAAGAGCAACTCTTCCCCACCCAAGCCAAGGCCTTCTGTCATCGAAATCGTCGCAAAATCCACATCACTGTACCACTGCAAATCGAAGGATTCTACATCGACCCCCGAACCTGGAATTTTCTCCAGCAACGTGTCTCCATCCAAACTCAAGCACGCAAAGGCCAAACGCATTCCCTCTGCTGTCTCTACGTTCATAAGCGCAGCAACCGTCTGATTGCGTGAGTCGAGAGCAACTGAAACAGTGGGTTCATTCCAAGCACTCGTAAATGACCAAACTGTTTCTTCGGTCATCAAATCGAACGCCGATAATTGCGCGCGCTCCAAGCCGGGCAATGTTGCGCTCACAAGCAAAGTATCGCCCACAATAAGTGCATCGGTCACAACCTCTTCTTCATCAAACCCAAAAGATGAGGCATCCGATAACGCCCAACTGTTGCCCATCCAAGTGTGTCGCGTCCATTGGGTATCACCGGCGCCAGAGATGTAGGTTGTTCCTACCGACCAAAGCTCACCCTCTCGGTCAAAACAGCGCTGCGGGAGATCCCATGCCGCGGTCCCCCACGTTTGACTAGAAACGACCGAACCATTCGGATCCAACGTGTGCCACTGCCAATCGTACCCTTCTGCGGCATTGGCGTAACGCATGCTCAGAACTGTGATCCGTCCATCCTCGTGCTCTACGGCATCCACTGGTTGCAGAAGAGGTTCGTCATTCAAGGTGGTTTCCCAGATGGGTTGTGCGTCTCCGTCAAGTCGCTGAACCCAAGCTTGCGGCTGGTCATTGGAAGTGCTATT
>Ga0208949_1000064_pt1 | contig 48871 bp, 34 predicted proteins | sample AOAMet1_03_M0_10_2_FD_188231 | JGI IMG/M metagenome (GOLD analysis project Ga0208949, IMG submission 188231) | Ammonia-oxidizing marine microbial communities from Monterey Bay, California, USA - CAN11_03_M0_10 (SPAdes) | ecosystem: Environmental > Aquatic > Marine > Intertidal zone | place...
TTACAATGGCAGTGTGGTCTCAAGTACCAAACATGCCTGTACTATTGAAATTAGAAAATGCCTCTGGAGCAAATGCAGAAGTAGCAGTAAACACAACCACAACAGGTGCGTGGGAAACCATTACTTTTGACTTTAGTGCAGTAGGACAATTAACGTATGAGTCTGTAACATTATTCATGAATTTCAACCAGACAGATCCAGCAACTCAAGTTTACTACTGGGATAACCTAGAACAAGTAGATGTTGTTATTACTGGTGGTGCTATAATATCAGAGGTTGATGCAGATCAAACTGGTACAGATGACCAAGAATTTGTAGAAATACAAACAGAATTTGCAAACCAGTCATTAAATGGTATGATTGCTGTTTTCTATAACGGTTCAAGTGATACTAGTTACAGAACTGTAGATCTTACTGGATTTGCTTCAGATGATAACGGTTATTTCCTACTAGGAAGTGATGCAGTTGCAGGAGCAGACATTACAATGGGTGCAACAAACACTATCCAAAACGGTGCAGATGCCGTAGCATTACACACTGCAGATGCAGCAAACTTCCCTGATGGAACACCAGTAACAACTGACGGTCTTGTTGATGCTGTTGTTTACGGAACTAGTGATGCTGATGATACTGGATTATTAACAGGTTTAGGTCAAACCACTCAGTGGGATGAGAACGAAAATGGAGCCAAAGATACTGAGTCTCTTCAATTTGATGCGGCTACTGGCACTTTCTGTGCTCAAGTACCTACACCAAAAGCAGCAAACATTCTTTGTGGACCACCAGCTCCACTTGTGGAACTACCTATTACTTTAGAAGATGGTCAACTTCCAGGATTTGGAGATTTTAACGGATCATTCACTCAAGCAATAGCAAATCCAGATGCAACTGGAGAAAACACTTCTGCTACAGTAGCAGAAAATACGGTACCAGCTAATGCAGGTTTTGCAGGAGTTAACTTTGCGCTAGATACTAACATAGACATTACTACAGATAAATTCTTTACAATGGCAGTGTGGTCTCAAGTACCAAACATGCCTGTACTATTGAAATTAGAAAATGCTTCTGGAGCAAATGCAGAAGTAGCAGTAAACACAACCACAACAGGTGCGTGGGAAACTATTACTTTTGACTTTAGTGCAATAGGACAATTAACATATGAGTCTGTAACATTATTCATGAACTTTGCTGTAACTGATCCAGCAACTCAAGTTTACTACTGGGATAATTTAGCCCAAACAGGTGAGCCAGTTGGAGATGATGGAATTAATTGTGCGGTAGCAATACCCGTAACTCCAGGAGTTTACAATGATGCTGCTATTACTGTAGGTTCTGGCGGTGCTGCACAAGATGATGCTGCTGATGCACTTTGGTACGTTTATACTGCTGAAGGTGACGGAACAATTAACATCAACTCTTGTTTTTCTGTTCCAGAAGGAATTGATACAAGATTAAATGTTTACACAGATGGTTGTGATACATTAACTCCAGTTGCAGATGATGATGATGGCTGTGATGCTCCAAATGGATTTGGATCTATCTTAACTGATATTGAAGTTGTTGGTGGTCAGGATTATCTTATTGAGTGGGATGACAGATGGGGTGCAGATGCCTTTGACTGGGAATTAACATTTACACCAGCACCAGGATTTTCATGTGCTACTGCAGTAGTAGTAACACCAGGGGTTTACAATGATGTTGCAATTGTTGTAGGTTCTGCAGGGGCTTCTCAACCAGATGCAGCAGATGCCTTATGGTATAGCTACACAGCAGAAGCTGATGGTACAATCAACATTAACTCTTGTATCTCTGATCCAGTAGCTATTGACACTAGAGTATTTGTATACACAGATGGTTGTGATACATTAACTCCAGTTGCAGATGATGACGATGGTTGTGATGCTCCAAATGGTTTTGGATCTATCGTAACAGATGTAGCTGTTGTAGGTGGTCAAGAATACCTAATAGAATGGGATGACAGATGGGGTGCAGACCAGTTTGACTGGGAATTAACATTTACACCAGTAGCTGCTCCAGTGGTAGAGTTACCTATTACTTTTGAGGATGGTCAATTACCAGTATTCAATGATTTCAACGGATCTGCTACGCAAGTAATTGCAAATCCAGATGCATCAGGTGCTAACGATTCTGCAACAGTTGCAGAAAACGTAGTTCCAGCTAACGCCGCCTTTGCAGGTGTTAACTTTGCGGTTGAAAACTTAGACATCTCTACATTAAAAGGATTTACAATGACTGTTTGGTCTCAAGTACCTGATATGCCAGTTCTTTTAAAATTAGAAAATGCTACAACAGGAGTAAATGCTGAAAGAGCTGCTACCACCACAACAACTGGTGCATGGGAGACAATCTCTTTTGACTTTAGTGAAGAAGGTGATTTAACTTTCGAATCTGTAACTGTGTTTATGAACTTTAATGTTCTTGGAGAAACAGATCAAACATACTACTGGGATAACCTAGTTCAAGGTGAGCCTTTAGATGTTACACAAAATGATCTTGTTGATATTGCAATGTATCCTAACCCAGCAACATCTGTTGTTACTTTAGATGCATCGCAAGAAATCGCAACGATTCAGATCATGAACCTGTTAGGTCAAACTGTTTCTATTATTGAAGTTAATAATACATCAAGTACAGTAAATGTATCTCAGTTAAGAACTGGAGTATATATTGCTAATGTATTGTTCTCTAATGGAAGTATTCAAACTATGAAGTTTATTAAAGAGTAATTAATATATTCTTAAAGAGGGAGGCTTAAATGGTCTCCCTCTTTTTTTTAAATAAAAAAGTAAATTAATATCAGAATAATTCCAAAAAAGGGAGGCTAATAGCCTCCCTTTTTTTATTTTAGTAGTCAGAAAGTATTTTGAAATTTCAAAGAGAATTTTTCAAAGAAATCAACAAATCAGTTTTTAATTAATATTTAAGGTTATGAGAAAAATTTACATTTTATCCATGCTTTTTTTGGCAACCTCTTTAAGTTGGCAAACAAACGCACAAAATGGTGGTGACACTTGCGCAGATGCAGTGGCAGTAACACCTGGTATTTACAGTGATGCTGCAATTACAATAGGTTCTGGTAGTGCAACACAGGTTGGTGGAACAGACGCTATGTGGTATAGTTATGTTGCAGAAGGAGATGGTACAATTGGTGTCAATTCTTGTGCCTCTGACCCAGCTGGGATAGACACAAGACTATATGTATATACAGATGGTTGTGATACATTAACATTAATTGCTAATGATGATGATGGTTGTGATGCTCCAAACGGATTTGGATCATCAATAAATGAGGCTTTCGTTAATTCTGGGCAAGAATATTTAATACAATGGGATGACAGATGGGGTGCAGATGCCTTTGATTGGGAGTTAACATTTACTCCAGCTCCAACAGGTGGAGTTGTTTGTGCAGACGCACTTATAGTTACTCCTGGAGTGTATAGTGATGTAATAATCATTGATGGCTCTGGAGGCGCATCTCAAGGGGATGCTTCAGATGCCTTATGGTATAGCTATACACCTTTAGAGAGTGGTACTATAAACATTAATTCTTGTGGTTCTGACCCAGATGGTATAGACACAAGGTTATTTGTTTATACAGATGGTTGTGATACATTAACACCTGTTGCAAATGATGATGATGGCTGTGATGCTCCAAATGGTTTTGGATCTTTAGTAGATGCAGTTTCTGTTACTGCAGGACAACAATATCTTATAGAATGGGATGATAGATGGGGCAATGATGCTTTTGATTGGGAACTAACTTGGACACCTCTTCCAGATCCAGTTGTTTTACCTATAACACATGAAAATCAATTTCCAGTTTTTGGAGATTTTAACGGATCATTTACCCAAGCTATTGAAAATCCAGATGTAACTGGAGTAAATACTTCTGCTACAGTAGCAGAAAACACAGTTCCAGCTAATGCTGCCTTTGCAGGAGTAAACTTTGGGTTAGACACTCCTATTGATATTGTGACAAATAAAGGCTTCACTATGAGTGTATGGTCACCGATTCCAAATACTCCAGTACTATTAAAATTAGAGAATGCAACAACGGGTGTAAACGCAGAGAGAGCTGCTACAACTACTACAACTAGTGCTTGGGAAACAGTTTCTTTTGACTTTAGCTCTGAAGGTGATCTAACCTTTGAATCTGTAACTATATTTATGAATTTTAATGTGGTAGACCCTGCTACTCAAGTATACTACTGGGATAACATAAATCAATTTAACCTTAACGTTGGTGGTACAACATGTGCAGAGGCACTTGAAGTAACTCCAGGAGTTTACAATGATGTATTTATTGTTGCAGATTCTGGCGGTGCTTCTCAAGCTGGTGGAACAGATGCCCTTTGGTATAGCTATACACCAATAGAGAGTGGTACCATTAATATTAATTCTTGTATCTCTGATCCAGGTGCTGTAGACACAAGATTATTTGTTCACACAGATGGCTGTGATGTATTAACACTTGTAGATAATGATGATGATGGCTGTGATGCTCCAAACGGTTTTGGATCTATAATAGAAGAAATCAATGTTATAGGAGGTCAAGAATACTTAATTGAGTGGGATGACAGATGGGAAGATACAGACCCTTTTGACTGGGAATTAATATTCACTCCCCTACCTGCGTGTCCAGAACCTTTGGATGTTGCAATTGCACCAAATGCTTTTGATGCAGTAATTACATGGAGCGCCGTGGTAGAAGCTACTACTGGGTACATAGTAAATGTATTTGTTGCAGGTGATGATCCAACTATTGATATTCCTGTGTATACAGAAAATGTAGCAACAGGTACTCTAACGGCAACAGCAACTGGACTTACACCAGAAACAAGTTATCAGGCATATGTAATAGCAGATTGTGACACAGAAGGGATATCTCTTGCAGACCCTAACTTCTTTACCACTTTAGTAGCATGTCCTGCTCCTAGTAATTTTACAGTTACAACAACTGTAGACACAGAAGCAACTTTTACTTGGGATGTTGTTGCAGAGGCTGTAAACGGATACACTTTAAGTGTATTTGATGCTGGCGCAGACCCAACACTTGACACTGCTGTTTATACAGAAACTTTAGGGGCTGGTATTGTAACTGCAACTGCAACTGGATTATCAATAGATTCAGGATATGATGCGTATTTAGTATCAGATTGTGATACTAATGGTTTCTCACAAGAGAATCTACTATCATTTACAACTCCATTTCCTGCACCTGAGTGTGGTGGTGTCTATGTAGATTCTGGTGGATCTGCAGGAAATTACCAACCAAATGAGCTTACAGTAACAACCATTACTCCAGATGTACCTGGTGAAGCGGTTACTGTAACCTTTACATATGTTGATATGGAAACAGGTGGACCTTTCGGGGGATGTTGGGATTTCCTAACTATTTATGATGGACCAGATACCACCTTCCCAGTACTTGCACAAACACTTTGTGGTGAAGAAAGTGGAGATGGTGGACAAGCTGGTGAACCAGGAAGTATATTATCTATTGGAGATTCATTTACATCAACAGATGAAAGTGGAGCATTAACTTTTGTTTTTGATTCAGACGGATCTGTACAAGAAACAGGATGGTCTGCAGATGTAACATGTGGTGTACCACCTGTTGGTTGTGGAGATGTTTACTATGATGAAGGTGGTGTTGATGGAGATTACTTAGCTAGTGAAACTACGGTAACAACAGTTTCTCCAGAAGTTGCGGGAGATGTTGTAACAGTAACTTTTACCTATGTAGATATTGAAACTGCAACTGGAACTGGATCACAAGATGGATGTTGGGATTACCTAACAGTTTATGATGGACCAGATACTACCTACCCAGTACTTGCACAAACACTTTGTGGTGAAGAAAGCGGAGACGGTGGTGTACCAAGTGATCCTAATAGTTTACTATCTATTGGTGATACATTTACATCAACAGATGTAAGTGGATCTCTAACGTTTGTGTTCACTTCAGATTCAAGTGTACAAGAAACGGGATGGGCTGCAGATGTTACCTGCGCGCCTATTGTAATACCATGTCCAGAGGTAGAAAACTTTGTTGTAGGAAATGTAACAGAAACCACTGCAGATCTATCTTGGGATGCAGCACTTGGAGCAATTTCTTATGATTGGGCTGTATTTATTGCAGGAGCAGACATAGAAGTTGATTTACCTGTAGCTTTTGAAAATACAACAGCTACAACAGGTACTGCACAAGGATTAATACCAGGTGTTAGTTATGATGCATATATACAAACAGATTGTGGAGGTAATAACAATATCAGTGATTTTGTTGGACCTGTCACTTTTACGACCACAGCTCTTGGAGTAAATGATATAGATGTAACTACATTTGTATTTGCTCCAAATCCAGCAGATGGAGATGTAAGTATTGTATCAACAACTGAAATTACTACATTACAAATAGTAAACATGCTAGGTCAAAATGTACTTTCTATGACACCAAATAGCAAAGAATTTACAATAGACGTATCTGGTTTATCTAGTGGAGCATATTTTATAAATGCTATCACAAATGGAGTAACTACTACAAAAAAGCTTATTAGAAAATAATAATCTTTTTAATATCTTTAGAAAAGCCGCTTAGCAATAAGCGGCTTTTTTTTATACACTGCTTTTAAATTAGATTTTTTACATTTACACAAAACAAATGTATGGGCATCTTGAGAAATATTAAAACAATAGTGCTACTGCTAGCAGTGTTCGCGCTAGTAGAAGCATGTAAAGAATCTGGTAAAATATACGTTTCTGAAAAAGAGAATACCAGCGTATATTATTTTATTAGACATGCAGAAAAAGACAGAAGCGACTCCACAAACAAAAACCCTTCTCTAACTATACAAGGGCTGGAGAGAGCAAACAAATGGGCTCTTTTTTTTAAAGATAAAAACATAGCTGCAGTGTATAGCACAAATTACAAAAGAACACAGCAAACTGCCCTACCTATTGCCAAGGAGCAAAACTTAGAGATTATTAGCTACACAGCTAAAGAGCTAATTTCAGAAAAATTCATAGCAGACAATAAAGGAAAAAATATTGTTATTGTTGGGCATAGCAATACCACGCCAGAGCTAGTAAATAGTCTACTTGGAGAGAAAAAATATGAAGACATTGCAGATCGTGAGAATAATAATGTTTTTATTGTAACTCTTAAAAAAAACAAAACAACTGCAAAAAGAGTGAAGGTTAATTAAATTTCATTGAACAATCCCCTTTATAAGTTCTATTTTTACAACATGGCCATTCAAAAAAACATACAAATAAAAAACCGTAAAGCTAGATTTGAGTATGAAATCTTAGATAAGTATACAGCTGGTATTGTACTTGTAGGCACAGAGATAAAAGCAATAAGAGAAGGTCAAGCCTCTATTGCAGAGAGTTTTTGTGAGTTTAATGAGCGGGGAGAATTATTTGTGATTAATATGACTGTGCAAGAATATAGCCATGCAACTCATTTTAATCATAACCCAAAGAGTGAACGCAAACTATTATTAAATAAAACAGAATTAAAAAAGCTTTTTAAAAATGTAAAAACATCCGGCCTCACTATAATCCCTCTAGTGTTATTTACCAATGACAAAGGACTTGCTAAGATTACTATTGCCCTTTGCCGCGGAAAACGTGAGTTTGACAAAAGAGATGACATTAAAGACCGTGACAATAAAAGAGACTTAAGCAGGCTTAAAAAAAGTTTCAACAACTAGGGCGTTAGCGGTACCTTAACTAAGGTGAATTTCAACAAATAGAGTAACAGTACCAAGAGTATTTCGTCTGTATAATATAAGCCTATGAAACAGTTAGTAACCCTACTTTTATTACACATTATTACTTTTGGACAAGCTCAAATTGTTGGGAAAATAACAGACACCAATGCTCAGGCAATACCCTATGTAAATATCTATCTAGAAAACTCCTACACAGGAACCACATCAAATGATGATGGTAATTATAAGCTTGCTCTAACTTATACAGGTAATCATACTATTGTCTACCAGTTTTTGGGCTACAAAACAGTTACTAAAAAAATAACCATTGAAAGCTTCCCGTATATCCTTAACATTACTTTAGAGCCAGAGACCACCACTCTGCAAGAAGTTGTGATAAATAACAATGAAGATCCCGCAGACAGAATCATAAGGGCCACTATAGCAAAGCGAAAAGAAAATTTAGCTAGTATAAGTAAATACACTGCAGATTTTTATTCTAGAGGAGTATGGAAAGTGAGAAATGCGCCCGAAAAAATACTAGGCCAAAGCATAAGAGGAATTGAAGGGTCTTTAGATTCTACAAGAAGTGGTATTATATATCTTTCTGAAACTATTTCAAAGATATCATTTCAGCAACCTGCTAATTTTAACGAGCGTATTATAGCAAGTAAAGTAAGTGGTAATGACAACGGCTTTAGCTTTAACAATGCGCAAGATGCAACATTTTCTTTTTATGAAAATACGATTGAATTAAACACGGCAATAGTATCTCCTATTGCCAGTAATGCGTTTAATTATTATACGTATGAACTTGATGGTATATTCTATGAAGCAGACAAGCTCATAAATAAAATTAAAGTAATTCCGAAAAGACCCAATGACAGGGTTTTTAAGGGAATTATTTACATTGTAGAAGACCATTGGCAATTATATGGTATAGATCTAGCCACAACAGGAGCTGCTTTACAAACTCCTTTTATTAAAGAGTTGGTCTTTAAACAAAATTTTAAATATGATACCACTCAAAAGTTTTGGGTGAAATTATCTCAAACCCTTGATTTTGGCTTTGGTTTTATGGGGCTAAATGGCGATGGCCGCTATACATGTGGGTACAGTAATTATGATTTTGAACCTAATTTCAGTAAACGCTCTTTTAGCAACCAGGTGTTGTCTTTTGAACCAAAAGCCAATAAAAAAGATAGTCTTTTTTGGAACACAATACGCCCAGTACCACTCACAAATGAAGAACTTAATGATTACATAAAAAAGGACAGTCTTCAAGAATTAAAAAAATCAAAACCATACCTTGACTCGCTAGATAGCGTATCAAATAAGTTTAATTATACAGATCCTTTGTTAGGGTATACCTATAGAAATACCTCTAATAAATGGAGACTAAATTATAAAGGGCCTGGCGCAGGGGTTTCTTTTAACACCATACAGGGGTATACTAGTAAAATAGGGGTGACTTTTTTTAAATGGTATACAGAAAACAGAACAAAGTGGTTATCTATGAACCTAAATGCTACCTATGGCCTAGCCGAAGATAGACTGAGATTTACAGCAGGTATAGCCAAAAAATTTAATAGCAAAAATAATTTAAGAATTACACTCTCTGGAGGAACTAAACTAACCCAGTTTAATGACAGCGAGCCTATTTCACCCCTAATAAATAGTATCTCTACTTTATTTTTTGAGAGCAATTACCTTAAAGGATATAACCTTGATTTTGCGCAAATAAAATACCGTCAAGAACTTTTTAATGGCCTAGAGGTATTTGCAAAAATTGGTTATGAAAAAAGAAGCACCCTTTTTAACAACTCTGACCAGTACTATATCAATAATAAAGAACAGCAGTACAGTTCAAACAACCCACTAGCCCCGGAAGATTTTACCACATTATCTGTGGAGCAGCACCAAGTATTTAAATCACAAATTACAGCGCGTGTTGTCTTTGGACAAAAGTATGTCTCAATTCCAGACAGGAAAATTAATATTGGTAATGGGCGGTATCCAAGAATTGATATTACCCTTGAAAATGGACTTGGAGCCACTAAAAGAGGCTATAACTACACACAACTAAGAACAGAAATTTATCAAAACTTTAGTGTTGCAAACAAAGGTGATTTTTATTACAGGATAAAGGCTGGAACATTTTTCAGTGCAGATGACATCTCATTTATAGACTACCAACATTTTAATGGTAACCAAACACAAGTAGGAACAAGAGCAAACTATACCAATGTTTTTAACACCCTACCCTACTATGATTTTAGCACCAATAAGAGCTATATGGAAGGACACCTAGAACATGATTTTAAAGGTTGGATTTTAGGTAAAATTCCGGGAGTCAATACATTAAACTTCAACCTAGTGGTGGGGGCACACCTACTTGCAACACAGGAGAGAAAACCCTATTCAGAATTCTCTATAGGAATAGACAATCTTGGCTTTGGCAGCTATAGGCTGTTACGTTTAGATTATGTACTATCCAACTTTAATGGCATACAAAATGGAAATTTAGTCTTTGGATTGAAATTTTTAGATTTTTTAGGCCTATAAAAAATAAGACCAATAGCCTTTAATTTTTATTTTCAAGCAAGGGCACAAATCTAAACTCCCCAAACGTTTCTTTATCAAAAGCTGTTTGTGAAGTTCTTGTAAAAACGGTCATTATTTGAGATTTCTCTCCCACAGGAATTACCAACTTCCCTCCTATTTTTAATTGAGCTAATAATGGTTTTGGCACAAAAGGAGCACCAGCAGTCACAACAATACCATCAAAAGGGGCTTCTGTCTTTAGACCAATATACCCATCCCCAAATATGAGTTTCTTGGGAGTATATTTTTGTTTTTTAAAAAAATTCTCTGCTTTTTTGAAAAGCTTGTTTTGACGCTCTATACTATACACAACAGCGCCAATTTCAAGTAATACGGCTGTTTGGTAACCGCTTCCAGTTCCTATCTCTAAAATTTTAGCGCCTTTTACTACCCCAAGTAGTTCTGTTTGTCTTGCAACGGTATAGGGCTGAGATATGGTTTGATCTGCAGCAATAGGAAATGCTTTATCTACATAGGCATGATCTATAAAACCACTATCCATAAACAAATGCCTAGGGATGGTATTTATAGCCTGCAAAACAGCTGGGTTAGTAATCCCTTTTTTCTCGAGGGTTTCCACCAGTTTTTTCCGCATGCCTTTATGAGTAAATGTATCTTTCAAAAGAGAGGTTTTAACACCTGCAAAATACTAAAAAGTGGCTGATATTTTTAAAATTTCGGTAGTTATCATCTACAAAAAATACAAGACTTTTTCTAGAAGTATACCTATCTTTGCCCCATGGGAAATCATCCAGATTCTATAAGACTCAATAAAGCCATTAGTGATAGTGGGTACTGCTCTAGACGTAAAGCAGATGTTTTTATAGAACAGGGGCGTGTTACACTTAATGGCAGCGCTGTTAGTCTTGGAGACAGGGCCATGCCTGGTGATCTAATACATGTTGATGGGCATTTAATTACAAAAAACACAAACTTAGTATACATTGCCTTAAACAAACCCGTTGATATCACGTGCACTACAGATCAAAGAGTGGAAGGAAACGTGGTAGATTTTATTGGACATAAAGAGCGTATTTTTCATGTAGGACGTCTAGACAAACCTAGTGAAGGGTTACTTCTTATGACCAACGATGGAGATATTGTAAATAAAATATTAAGAGCAGGAAATAAGCACGAAAAAGAATACATTGTCACCACAGATAGACCCGTTACCGATGATTTTATCAGAAGAATGAGTAGCGGTATACCTATAGCAGAACTAGAAACTACCACCAAAAATTGTCATGTAGAACGCCTTAGTAGGTTTGCCTTTAAAATCATACTTATTCAAGGGCTCAACCGTCAAATACGAAGAATGTGTGAGTATCTTGAGTACGAAGTACTTACTTTAAAGCGTATTAGAATCATGAATATCAATCTAGGAAATCTTGAGCTTGGTACATGGCGTGATTTGACACCAGAAGAGGTTAAAGAACTACAAGAAGCTGTCTCTGATTCAAACAACAACTCATATGCTGGACAGACGCCCCCTCAAGCCCCTGAGCTTGAAAAAAGAACTCCTCTAGTAAGAGCACCAAGAAATACAGAAAGACCCTCACAAGACGGCCCAAGAAGGCGAAGAGGAAGAAATACTTAAAATAAAAAAGCCCTGGATAAATCCAAGGCTTTTAATAAATTTATAAGCAGTATTATCCTAAAACAGCTTGTACTTTATCTGCTGCTTCTTGAAACTCAATAGCGCTTTGTACATCCAGGCCACTATTATCAATTAATTCTTTAGCTATATCTGCATTGGTTCCTTGCAAACGAACAATAATTGGCACGTTAATGGTACCCATGTTTCTGTATGCATCTACAATACCTTGTGCAACACGGTCACACCTTACGATACCTCCAAATATATTTACTAAAATTGCTTTTACAGCTGGATCTTTTAAAATTAGGTTAAAGGCAGCCTCAACACGCTCTGCATCTGCAGTACCTCCTACATCTAAGAAGTTTGCTGGCTCACCACCTGCTTGTTTAATTAAATCCATGGTAGCCATTGCAAGTCCTGCACCATTTACCATACAACCAACGTTTCCGTCAAGATCAACATAGTTTAAACCTACCGCTCTTGCTTCTACCTCAACTGGATTCTCTTCGCGTAAATCACGCATAGCCTCATAATCTTTATGACGATACAAAGCATTATCATCAATACTTACTTTAGCATCAACGGCGATAATTTTATCATCGCTAGTTTTTAAAACTGGATTAATTTCAAACATTGATGAATCACTAGACTCATAGGCTTTTACAAGAGCAGTTACAAACTTTGTCATTTGCTTGAAAGCCATACCGCTTAATCCAAGATTGAAAGCAACCTTTCTTGCTTGAAAAGGAAGTAATCCTGTTGCAGGATTAATTTCTTCGTGAAAAATTAAATGTGGTGTTTCTTCGGCAACAGTTTCTATATCCATTCCACCTTCTGTAGAATACATAACCATGTTTTTACCTGTTACACGATTTAACAGCACACTTATATAATATTCTTCTGGCTCGCTATCACCAGGGTAATACACATCTTCGGCAACAAGTACTTGGTGTACTTTTTTACCCTCTGCACTGGTTTGAGGTGTGATAAGGTTCATACCAATAATATCATCGGCAATACTTCTTACCTGATCAAGATTTTTGGCCAGTTTTACTCCACCACCTTTACCACGTCCACCTGCATGAACCTGAGCTTTGATAACATGCCAACCTGTTCCGGTTTCTTGGGTTAATTTTTTGGCTGCTGCCACTGCTTCTTCAGGTGTGTGTGCTACAATTCCACGCTGGATAGTAACACCAAAACTATTTAATACTTCTTTTCCTTGATATTCGTGTAAATTCATATTTATGCCCGTGAAGGGGGTATCTATTTAATTACTAAAAAATTTGGCAATAATACATTACCTCAAAAGTGATGCAAAAATAATAAATGTTATCAGATTGCACTAATTTTTTAAAATGTGCTTGACTGATAAATTAGCATCCAAATTAATGGGCTAAGCGCATCTAGTTTTGTGGTTTAGGCCTCACTGTTTTCTTGGGCATTGGCCCACGAAGATGAACAATTAATCCGTTTAAAAAATTACGTAGGATTTGGTCACCACATTCAACATATTTTGGGTGATTTTCGTTTCTAAATAAAGCCCCTAACTCACTCTTGGTAACGTTAAAATCTACCAACTGCAATATCTTTACAATATCGTCATCGCGTAGTTTATGAGCTACACGTAATTTTTTAAAAATATCATTATTATTTAATGGCATCTGTTCTGTTTTTTTCAAAGATACTAGTATCCTGTGAGTTTTATTAATCTGAAAGATCTTTTACTAAAAGGTATTATATAACCACCCTCAAAGCGTTTAATGCATTGAACTCTTCTATAATTTCACTAACAATTTCAGCAGCAGGCTTAATTTGATGTATAAGCCCTGCTACTTGACCTATTTCTAGCTCACCGCCTTGCAAATCACCCTCAAACATACCACGCTTTGCTCTTGCTCTGCCCAAAAGGTCGGTGAGTTGTTCTTTGCTTGGGTTTGTTTTATACAGCTCCATAACTTGATCAAAAAACTTATTTTTAAGAAGGCGTACAGGTGCTAGTTCTTTTAAAGTTAAAAGGGTGTCCCCTTCTTTTGCTTTAACAACTTCTTGTTTAAAGGCTTGATGCGCGCTACTCTCTTGACTTGCCACAAACCTACTACCTATTTGCACCCCATCTGCCCCTAAAATCATTGCAGCTAACATACCCCTGCCGTTGGCAATACCACCAGCTGCTATTAGTGGGACACGTATCTGTTCTTTGACCATGGGCAACAAGGTAAAGGTAGTGGTCTCATCACGGCCATTGTGGCCTCCTGCCTCAAACCCTTCTGCAACTACAGCATCTACTCCAGCATCTTGTGCTTTTAAAGCAAACTTCACACTACTAACAACATGCACCACTGTAATACCGTGCTGTTTTAAACGCGCAGTATGAGTTTTAGGGTTTCCTGCTGATGTAAAAACGATAGGAATTTTTTCCTTAATAATGATTTCAATAATTTCTTCAATGTTAGGATACAGCATAGGCACATTCACCCCAAATGGTTTTAAGGTAGCCGCCTTACATTTTGTAATATGTTCTTGTAATACATCTGGATACATGGATCCTGCGCCAATAATACCCAAACCGCCCGCATTACTCACAGCGCTTGCTAGTTTCCAGCCGCTATTCCAAATCATACCAGCTTGTATGAGTGGGTATTGTATTTTAAAAAGTTTTGTAATTCTATTTTCCACTATTTTTTTATCAGTTTAAAAGAATTTTTAGTTCCACCAGATATTACCTTTGTGATGTAAATCCCTGGCGCTATAGCGGAGATATCTAAGGTGTTTTGTTGTGGTGTGATTTCTGAAGAAAATACCTGTTGCCCAGCAGTTGTAAAAACACTAACCGCTGCGCTATCTATACCAGAGGGTATGTTAAAAGAAACAACATCTCGTGCAGGGTTTGGATACATGGCAAACTGAATGTCTAAAAACTGAGCTTGAGCTCCAAGAATTTGAAGGGCATTATAGGCTATTTCGAAATTTGGTATTCCGTACCCCATAAGATCTGTTGGGTTGTCAAACAAATGAGCCGAGGCTCTTACTATTTGCATTATTTGTGCATTGGTAGCCTCTGGTCTTGATTGCCATAAACTAGCAATAGCTCCTGCCATAATTGGGGAACTAAAAGAAGTACCGCTATTAAAATCTACAGCGCCATTTTGATCTACAACAGCTGCAGAAACACCTTGCGCCATTACATCTGGTTTTCTAAGTCCTGAGCTGTTAGGGCCAAAAGAGCTAAAACCAGCATACACTCCCTCTTGGTCTACAGCGCCAATACTAAAGCATCCTGGAGCATCTGCAGGAGTTGCAACAAAACCAAAAGATTGGCCATCATTTCCGGCAGAGGTTAATAACAGCATTCCTTTATCAAAGGCATGATTAGCACCCCTTGCAGCAATGGTTGTAAAGCCGTCTAGATCTTCATAAGAGTGGGTGTAGGCCGGGTTGTCATAGTCTTGATACCCTAAGGAAGTATTAACAATTCTAACTCCAAGGCTATCTGCACGTTCTAGGGCTTCTACCCACCAAGCCTCCTCGACTGGGTTTTCTTGAGTTACATCTTCTGTAACATAGAGATAAAAAGAGGCGCCTGGCGCGGTGCCAACAAATTCGTTTTCTAAATAGCCTCCAATATCACTAAAGGTTTTTGACCCGTGAGAACTTGAAGTATCTGCAGACTCCTCTCTTGTTATAAAGTTATAGGTACCTAATAGCCTTCCCTGATCTCTCAACGTTTCAAAGGCTGGATTTGTTAATACTCCAGGAAAGCCACTATCCAAAACAGCAATGTCAATACCAGTTCCCGTAAAATCTTGCTGGTGTAAAAAATTTGCTGCAATCATCTCTACTTGATTGGTAGCCGCGCCATAATCATACACAATACTTTTGGTTTGATTTTCTATAAAAAATTTATCCTCTGTAACGCCACCAATAATAGGTCCTAAATTTAAACTCTTATCTGCAAACTCTACATGGCTAACAAAGTCTAACCCTTCAAGGGTTTCAAGGTTTTGCAAATCTCCCCTAACATACAAGCAGTTCATCCATTTAGATTTTGCAAAAACAGTAATACCAAAGATATTTTTAATAGCTGTTATATAAGCCTCATTAACAGGTACGTCCCTTGAATCTATGGGTGTGTTATGCAATAGTTTTCTATCTATTGCTTTTTGAGTTAGAATAGAAATAGGGTTTGCTAAGGCCGCCTCTACGTTTTCTTTGTCTTCAAAAAAAACCAGAGCATCTTCTTGTGAATATGCAATATTGACCTGAAAAAACAAAAAAGAAAGAAGTAATACCGTTTTTTTCATAGCATGGTTTTTATTGTTTGATAGGAGCAATTTCTAATAAAAAATAAGCCCTCTAAAGATACTATATATTTGACTTAAGAAATAACACCACTACCCAAACATTCGTCTGCATCATACCAGGCAACAAACTGACCCTGAGTGATGGCAGACTGCAGAGCATCAAAAATAACATACATACCCAATGCTGTTTTATGAAGCGTTGCCTTTTCTAGCTTTTGCCTATACCTAATTCTGGCCATAACACAGAGTGTATCCCCATTGTTGAGCGCAAGATCTTCCCGTATCCAATGAATTTCATCTTGTTTTACAAACAAGCCCCTACGGTATAACCCTGGATGGTCTTTACCCTGCCCGGTATATATAACATTTTCATCCACATCTGTGGCTATGACAAACAATGGTTCTTTGGTGCCTCCAACAGCAAGCCCCTTACGCTGCCCATTTGTGAAATAATGTGCCCCTTGATGGGTTCCAACTTTTTTACCATCTTCAATGCTGTATGTTATTTTAGTTGATAAGTGTTGTAGCCTTTCTGTCTCAGATGTGAAGCTAGCAGGTGTGTTTTTATATTTTTGATTTTCTAAGGACACTTCAATTATAGCTCCTTCTTTGGGTGCTAATTGTTGTTGTAAAAATTCTGGCAAGCGAACTTTGCCAATAAAACAAAGACCTTGAGAATCTCTTTTGTCTGCGGTTATTAAATCCTGCTGAGCTGCAATTTTACGAACATCTGGCTTTAGTATTTCGCCAATAGGAAACAATGTTTTTGCCAATTGTCCTTGAGATAACTGACATAAAAAATAGCTCTGATCTTTATTAGCATCTTTACCAGATAACAAACTATAAACATCTTTGCCATCAATGCTTTGAATGGCTTTTCTACAATAATGACCTGTTGCTACATAATCTGCGCCCAAATCAAGGGCTATTTTCATAAAAACGTCAAACTTTATTTCACGATTACAGAGTACATCTGGATTTGGGGTTCTACCCATTTTATACTCTCTAAACATATAGTCAACGATACGCTCTTGGTATTGCACACTTAAGTCTACTGTTTGAAAAGGTATGTTTAATTTTTGAGCCACTAACATAGCATCGTTGCTGTCTTCTAACCAAGGACACTCTTCACTAATAGTTACAGAATCATCGTGCCAGTTTTTCATAAAAAGGCCAATAACCTCATAGCCTTGCTGTTTCAAAAGATACGCAGCAACACTAGAGTCTACTCCCCCACTAAGACCAACAACAACACGTTTCATTTTCTGTTTTTAAAGATCTAGGTATGTTTTACCTATAATCTATTACTAGTTTTTATTTTCTGGCTTCGGAAAAGTTTCACTTAATAGAAACCTACCATCCTTATAATAATTCCAAACACCATGATGTATCCCATTTTTATAATCTCCTTTCATGGTAAGTTTACCAGTATGAGAATAATACGCCGCAGGACCGTCTAATAAATCATTTTTGTATGATAGCTCTTTTAATTTAATACCATCTGGGGCGTAATAAGAACTCTTTCCTTGTTTAAGACCATTGAGATATGTAGTTGTTTCAATTATTTCTCCAGAAATATAATAGGTTGTAATTTCTCCATGAAGTTTACCAGATACATAAAGCTCTCTAGTCATCACTTTTTCTGAATTTTCATGAAAAATAAGCCACAAACCCGAACGCTTTTTGCCAATCATAGCTCCCTTACTGAGCAAATTTCCTTTTGTACTGTAATACCGAACTTGGGTGGGAATATTTGGAGAAAATTCTTTGACACAAAAGGGTTGATCCCCACAAGTTTCGCAGTAAAAAGAAAAGGTGCCCACTTCCTTATCATCTACAAAGCTTCCTTGGTATCGCAGTTGCTGAGAGTCTGGGTAGAGCTTTTGCCAAAGCCCTTGACGCTTGCCATTGGCATCTTTTTGATTAATTTGCTGGGCAAAAAGAGCTCCTACAGAAAAACAAAATATAAAAACAAATACAACAATCCTTCTCATAGATATAAGCGTTTTGTGTTATACATTATACTCTATTACTTATAATAACCCCTGCTTTAAGCACTAATGGCTATTATTTTTTCTTTTTCTTTTGTAATTTTTTCTGCTCCTCTGCCTGCTCCATCATCGTTGCCATTTTCTTTTGAAACTTATTTTGTTTCTTAGGTTTGGCTTTATTTACGATAATTTGCGCCTTGATTTTTTCTTCATCAATAATCATGTTTTTAATTACTAACATAATACCAATAGTAATTAAATTGGACACAAAGTAATACAGTGATAACCCACTGGCATAATTATTAAAAAACACCAACATAAATAGTGGAGACAGGTACATTAGTATCTTCATGTTTGGCATACCAGGCTGTTGTTGAGCTTGCATGTTTTGCCCCATAGTCATGGTCATGTACCAGAAAATAGCTAGTGATGCTAGGATAGGAAATAAACTTACATGGTCTCCATAAAATGGAATAGAGAATCCTGCTGGGAATTGATAAATAGTATCATAACTAGATAAATCGTCTGCCCACAAGAAACTTTTTTGACGAAGGTCAAAGGCTGTCGGGAAAAAAGTAAACAAGGCATAAAACACAGGAATTTGCAATATGGCGGGCAAACAACCCTTGAGAGGACTGGCACCTGCAATGTTTTGCAGCTTCATTGTTTCTTGTTGTATTTTCATTTTATTGTCACCCAAACGCTCTTTAATAGCATCAATTTCTGGCTTAAGCACCTTCATTTTTGCTTGGGCTAGATACTGCTTGTATTGAACCGGAGATAAGGCCAGCTTCAATAAAATAGTTAACATGATAATAGCAATTCCAGCTGGTAAGAAACCACTCAAAAAGCCAAACAGAGGGATAATAACAAACTTATTGATCATACCAAAAATACCCCAACCCAGAGGCATTGCCTGATCTAAATTACGGTCATACTTTTTAAATATTTGATAATCTGTAGGGCCGTAATACATATTCATGTTTTGAGCAACCCCACCAGCTTTTGGCTCAATTAATATTTTAGCCCCGTATTGTTTGGTGTAAACAGTATCTACCGTTTCATCCTCAACAAGATCTCTAGAGCTGAAGGCTACCTCTTTAAAAGAGGTGTCTGTAAGTAGCATAGAGCTAAAGAAATGCTGACGAAAATTTAACCAATTAACAGCTACCTCAACATCTTGATCCTCTCCAGTAGGAGATAGCTTAGAATGTTTGTCATTTTCATACTCATAGGTTAATCTAGAGTATCTGTTTTCATAACTAATACTTTTTGCGTGTCTGTACCCTTTTAGTTTCCAATCCAAATACATGGGTTGGCTGGTGTTTAAAACATCTTCTAAGCCCTTAGATTGTATAGAAAAATTGGTCATGTATTCTCCCGCAATAAGCTCATAACGGTATTCTAGGTAGGCATTGTCTGAAGATTTAAGACGCATGGTTAATACCTGGTTGTTTCCATTTAGAGAAAGGCTTGGCTCGAAATATAAATCCTGTGTGTTTAACAATCTATTTTCTGCAGAAAACTGAAAATTCAAGCTTGCATTGCCATCTTTTATAAGGTATACTGGTATAGAATCATAGGTTGTATGCTTTTTTAAACGCGCCTGTGTAACATACCCTCCTTTGTTGCTTATAGTTAGAGACAACACATCGTTTTCTATGACAGTTGTTGCATCACTTGCAGATGGAAGAGTCGCAGAATAGGCAAAAGACCCTAATCTGTTTTGAAGCTTTTGCATACCTACAGAGTCTGTGGCGCTTCCAGAGGCCATGCTCTGAGTTGCTTCACTTAAAGTTACATCACCATCAGATGCGCTAGAGGCTGCCATATCTGCTGCTGCCTTTGCTTGAGCAGCAATTTCTGCTTCTTGGGCAGCAATTTCTTCCTCGGTAGGCTGTTGTAGATACAACATCCAAATAAAGATGGCTCCAATTAATACAAAACCTATAATCGAGTTTAAGTCAAATTTCTTTTCTTCCATAATAATGCTCCGCTTTTAAATTTTCTGCGGAAATAATAAAACCAATGTTACTGGTTTTGGTTGTTTAATATTTCAGAGCTTGCTCTGCAAACTTTATTTCAATAATCTAGCCCAACTACTATTTGCGCCAAATTGTCTTACTTGGTATTGCTGTAGGTAAGCGCAGCAGCAACCAAACTAACAAACAATGGATGCGGATTGGCAACAGTACTCTTGTACTCTGGATGGTATTGTACCCCTACAAACCAAGGGTGGTCTTCGATCTCTACAATTTCTACCAAATTGGTCTGAGGATTAATCCCTGTTGTTTTTAAACCTGCAGCTTCTAACTGAGTTCTGTAGGCGTTGTTGTATTCAAAACGGTGACGATGTCTCTCTTCTATGTTTGAAACACTGTACACATCTTTTACGATACTATCATCCATAAGCTCACAAGCCCAGGCTCCAAGACGCATAGTACCTCCTTTTTCTGTTATGGTTTTTTGAGCCTCCATTAAATCAATAACAGGAAAAGGTGTGTTTTCATTCATCTCTGTAGAGTTAGCGTCTTTTAATCCAAGGACATTTCGGCTGTATTCTATAACGGCCATTTGCATTCCTAAACAAATTCCCAAAAAAGGAAGTTTGTTTTCTCTAGCATACCTCACGGCCTCAACCTTGCCCTCTATACCCCGTTCTCCAAAACCTGGAGCCACTAAAACCGCATCTAGATCTTTCATTTGGTCGGCTACATTGGAGGCGTCCAAAAATTCTGAATGTATAGACTGCACCTTCACTTTCACCTCATTGGCAGCACCTGCATGAATAAAAGACTCAAGGATAGACTTATAACTATCCTGAAGCTCTACATACTTTCCAATGAGACCAATAGTAACATGTGCCTTTGGGTTTTTATATCTTTTTACAAATTCATTCCAAGCAATAAGATTAGGTTTTCCTTCATCTTTTAAACCTAGTTTTTGAAGGGTTACTTTATCTAAGCCCTCTTCTAACATTAAATTTGGTACATCATAAATAGTAGATGCATCTATAGACTCTATAACTGCATCCTTATGTACGTTACAAAACAAGGCTAGTTTATGACGTAACTCCTCACTTAAGTGGTGTTCTGTTCTGCAAACCAATATATCTGCCTGTATACCACTCTCCATTAAAGTTTTCACAGAATGCTGCGTGGGTTTTGTTTTTAATTCACCTGCTGCAGAAAGGTATGGAATAAGGGTTAAATGAATCACCAAACAATTTTGATTTCCTAACTCCCATTTTAATTGACGTACAGATTCTATGTAGGGTAATGATTCTATATCTCCTACCGTACCTCCTATTTCTGTTATAACAATATCATAGTCTCCGCTTTTCCCCAGTATCTGGATGCGCTCTTTTATTTCGTTTGTAATATGAGGTATTACCTGAACTGTTTTTCCTAAAAACTCACCACGACGCTCTTTTTGGATAACACTTTGGTAAATTCTGCCCGTAGTAACATTGTTAGCCTGTGAGGTAGGAACATTTAAAAAACGTTCATAATGGCCTAGATCTAAATCTGTCTCGGCGCCATCATCTGTAACATAACACTCACCGTGTTCATAGGGATTTAATGTTCCAGGATCTACGTTAATGTAGGGGTCTAATTTTTGGATGGTAACTCGATATCCCCTCGCTTGTAGTAGTTTAGCAAGAGATGCTGCAATGATTCCTTTCCCTAAAGAGGAAGAAACCCCGCCCGTAACGAAGATGTATTTTGTAGTACTCATGAATGGCCTTAACTTAGTTTGTATACGGGATGTAAAGTTAGGTATTTTAACCCATATCTACATACTATTTTTTAAAGAAAGGGAAGGAAACTTTTAAGGGTAAAGCACAAGCTATTAAAAAACAAATCTTACAAGGTTATTAATCATTACCAATGGGCAAACGCTCATTGATTGTGTTATTGTTTTTTCTGAGTAAAATAAGTGCAAAATAAGCGGTGCCGCCAAAATAAAGCGCTCCAAAACAAAGCAGCAATAAACCCCTAGGAAAGAAAAAATCTAGATTCACTATGTCTGAAAAGACAGCCAGCATCATGTACAAACTAAGCAGCATAAAAATAAAAGACAAGGCAATACCAAAGGTTTTATTTTTAAACCGAAGTTGAGCTACCAGAAGCACTACTAGTGAAATAGCAACAGGATTAACAAGGATTGCCGATAGTGCCCAATAGATAATCACAGAAACAATTAGAAAGAGTTCTGGATACCACTTTGATACAGATTTGGCTATTAAATACATAGATTTTTTTATGATGTACTTATCTAAGATGTAACTTTAAAACAATGGTTGCTTGTAAAATGATAAAAAAATAAATTATTTTCTAATCAAGGGACGTATTAAATCTTCAAGGCCGTTGAGTTTTATTTCATACATTTCTTGTAAGAGGTTTCCAAGGGTACCTGGAGGGAATCCTTTTTGCTTAAACCACACGTAATAAGGCTCTGGAATATTGACCAAGTAACGGTTTTTATATTTTCCAAATGGCATTTTGTAGTTTGCCAATCGCACCAAATGTTCTGGAGCAGAAAGCGGTTTTTTAAATCCAGAGGCCATAGAAAACTATTATTTGTTTATTGAAAAATTAAAGCAATATGCAGTAGAATATTAAAGATACACTACTATTTGCTTAAAAACGATGTTCTAAAATTTATAAATCACCCCAGTGGTAGGTAATCACTTTTTCAATATCTGGATGCAGGCTATAATGAACAGGACAAGTATTAGCTGTGTTTTCTAATATTTTTCGTGTCTTAGCTTCCAGTTTTTTTGGGAAGTTAAATACTACTTCAATTTTAGAAATACGCCTTGGATTACTGGCCATTGTTTTTGTAACAAGTGCAGTAGCACCATCTATAAAAGCCCCTTCTAAAGTAGCTGCTTTTATACCCATGACCGTCAGCATACAGCTTGCTAGTCCAGTAGCAATTGTGTCTGTGGGAGAAAAAGCCTCCCCTTTTCCGTTGTTGTCTGTGGGAGCATCTGTAATAAATGTAGTACTAGATTTTAGGTGCTCGCATGATGTTCTTAGGTTTGATTGGTATGTAACTTTGGCTGTGCTCATTATTCTAAAACTTGAAATTGAAGATTGTCTTGGTATTTTATGATATAAAAGGCATTGTTTTGATACCCAGACAACAGACTTTTTGAGTACCTAAATTTATTTTCAATATACTGCGTTTCAAATTCTTGCTTTGATGCAGTAAATATATCTTCAGAGCTTGCTAGTCTTAAAATAACATCATACGTTAAATCAAAACCACGAACAGCAAACCTATTAGGCAGCACTCCGTATTTATTTTTATAACTAATTAAAAAGGCGTTTTTATCCTTATAATTATAACTTTTATTCACAGATGGAAATGTAAAATTTAATTCGGCTAAATGTACATTAGAAACATCATGGTAATCAAAGGCAGCATTTTTATCTAAACTAAACAAACGTATTTCATAATCTACAGGCTCCTCGTCCTCCTCTAAATCTGGGTCTATAACAGGCAAACCATTTAAAACCCCCACCACATTACTTATTAAAATGGGATCTATTGATTCAAGAATAACCCAGTTTTCTTTGGTCTCATCTATTTGAATTTCAATATCCTCAAGGCGTAAAAAACCTTCTTCGCGCAAAGACACTATCTTTGCATCTGGGATAGCAGCCATAATTTTTGCTAGCTGGATTGTTTTTGCACTATCTGTAATAACTATTACATTTTTATCACTCATACCAGCGACAATGTACTCAAGCATTCCATCCTCAAGCATTGCATCACTTGGCAAACTCTGAAACACATTTTTAGAAACCTTGATTTGTTTGTTGCTCAAAGGAGAAAAAATAGGCACATTAGTATCCTGAAGCATAGCAGCAGCATTTTCTATGTTTTTTTGACCAAGTGGTCCTACAACAGCATCAAAAGTATCAAAAGTATTGTCCTTAATAATATCACTAACAGTAGTAGTGCTGTACTGGGTGTCAAACACATCAAGCTGCAGCGAGATTCCTTTGTCTTTGGCAAATTCTGTGGCCATTAAAAGCCCACTGTAAAAATCTAGAGACAAAGACATCAATCTATTTCTCTTTATCTCCTGTTGTTTTAGGGTTAAAGAATCTGAGATTATTTTATTTAAACGAAATGGCAATAATACCGCGATACGTTTTTGTGAGGTATCAATAATTGTTTGCTGTAAATCTCTAATGTTAATTTGGCCAGTTAATGAAGTAGAAGCATTTGTAGGGATTTTTAGGATCATGCCATCTTGTAGCCCGTCTTTGGCATACGGATTTAAAGCAACAATTTGTTCTTTTGTTAGGTTGGTTTTTACTTTTAATCTGTAAAAACCTTCTTTTGGTTGCACCTGATAAAACGTATAGCCTTTCTCAGCAATAGCAGTTTGTAAGATAGCTTTAGGCGGAACATTAATAACCGCATATTGAGCAAGCCCATCTCCTAACTGAGGATTCATTTGCTCCAGCTCATTTACTGTAATACCATACATTCTAGCAATACCATATCGTGTTTCTTTGGCCTTCACTGTATGTTTTGAAAGCTCAGATGAGTCTATAGTTGTTGCTCTAGAGCTTATGGAGTCATTATCAATTGCCACTGGGGCATCTACAATTTTTAAATGCAGCGGAATCTGTAATCTCTCGCCTTTTTTTATTTGACGAGCGTATAGCTGTTTATTGTAGCGTTTTATCGCATCAATAGAGACATTGTATTTTTTGGAAATGCTAAATAGGGTTTCTTTTCGGCGTACTTTGTGTTTTTTGAATTTGGGAGGATTTTGAGTATTTATTGATTTGCTACCTGCAGGGATTACAAGCAAAGTACCTACAATTAACTCATTTTCGATCTCTGGATTTCTCTGTTTTATAGCGGCTTGAGAAACCCCATATAATATAGCAATTTGAGGTAGAGTTTGGTTTTTTTGAACTGTATGAGTTTCATACTCTTTTTGCGCAGTAGCCAAGCTACTAACAAAAAAAATACACACTATACAAAGAGACACTAAATACTTCATGTTTGTGTTTTTATGAATGCTTCTGAGATTTAAAAATAAAAAATCGCAACATACAGCCAATGTAAGTACTAATAAAATAACCTAAAACGTTTTTTGACTATTATTACAAAACTAGTGCCAAGAAAATAATAGCTGTCAAAAGAAGTGAACGAACACCTTTACAGAGGCTACTCCCACTCTATCGTTGCTGGTGGCTTGCTGCTAATATCATACACTACTCTATTAACTCCCTTAACTCTATTTATAATGTTATTACTGGTTTCTTGCAAAAATTTATAAGGCAAATCTACCCAGTCTGCGGTCATACCATCTGTGCTCTCTACAGCACGAAGGGCTACTACTTTTTCATAAGTTCTCTCATCACCCATCACCCCTACACTATTCACTGGCAGCAACATAGCACCAGCCTGCCATACTTTATCATACAAATCCCACTTTCTTAGGCCTTGAATAAAGATATGGTCTACCTCTTGTAAAATATGTACTTTCTCTGGAGTGACATCACCTAAAATACGGATAGCTAAACCAGGACCTGGAAATGGATGGCGCCCTAATAATTTTGGGTCAATACCCATTTGTGCACCAACACGTCGTACCTCATCTTTAAATAACATACGTAGAGGTTCTACAATTTTTAATTTCATGTAATCTGGCAACCCGCCTACATTATGGTGCGATTTAATAGTTACAGAAGGACCATTAACAGAAACGCTCTCTATTACATCTGGATATATTGTTCCTTGAGCTAGGTATACTACATCTTTAATTGCCGTTGCCTGCTGATCAAACACATCAATAAAAGCTCCTCCAATTGCTTTACGTTTTTGTTCAGGGTCTGACTTGTCTTTTAAGGCGCTCATAAACAGATCTGAGGCGTCAACCCCCTTTACATTGAGACCCATTCCTTTGTATTGTTCTAATACGCTAGAAAACTCATCTTTTCGCAGAAGTCCATTATTTACAAAAATACAATAGAGGTTTTGTCCAATTGCTTTGTGCAATAAAATAGCCGCAACTGTAGAGTCTACACCGCCACTTAGGCCTAATACAACTTTATCATCACCAATTTTTTCTTTTAACTCTGCTACTGTAGTATCTACAAAAGCAGCAGGTGTCCAGCTAGGATCCACCCCTGCAATTTCAATTAAGAAATTATCTAAGAGTTGTTTACCATCCTGGGTGTGATATACCTCTGGATGAAATTGTATGGCATAGGTGTCTTCGCCTTCAATTCTATAGGCTGCATTGGCAACATCATTGGTGCTGGCTAAACGCACACCTTTATTTGGCAACTCGCTAATGGTATCACTGTGGCTCATCCAAACTTGTGTGTCTTCTGAAATACCTGCAAACAAACCTGCATGATCATGTATGGTCGTTAAGTTAGCACGTCCATACTCTCTAATGTTTGAAGGGGATACTTTTCCTCCAAAGAAATGCGCCAGATATTGAGCACCATAACAAACACCCAATAGGGGTAAAATACCTTTTATATTTGAAAGATCTGGAGCTGGAGCTTCATCTGAACGAACCGAGGAAGGGCTCCCAGATAAAATAACGGCTTTGAAAGTTGATAAATCTTGTGGAATTTTATTGTAAGGATGTATTTCGCAGTAGATATTTAATTCTCTAACACGTCTAGCAATGAGCTGCGTGTATTGCGATCCAAAGTCAAGAATGAGGACGTTATTTTGCATAAGCAAAAATACTTCAAAAAAGTAATTTTGCTAGGGCTTGTCAAAAGAATTTATTGCAAATTTTAACAAAGATGTAAACAAGGCTGTTTATTAAAAATAAATTATAGTAAACTTTCCGTCAAGCGGTTTTAAATTCTCCTTAATTGCAGGTATTAAGCCGGTTCCATATTCTAGATAAAATTCAGAAAAATTTGTTGTTCTTTCTTGCAGATTCCCATCAGGAAACAACTCGCCGCGCAGGGCAATCAATCTTTCTATCTGAGCTGCATGTTTTCTTTTTTGCGCTTTTAAAAGACGTTTCTCTAGACGGTTCAAACCATTGATCTGCTTTTTTTGTTGAGCCGCTACTGCCCCTAAAAAGGATGCGTCGGTTTGGGAAGCTAAAGTGTAAAGTTCCTCAAACTGTTTTTCAAGATGCGACCGCTGTGCCGAAAAATCAATAGTAATCTGTGAAACTTTATGGACAAACCAAGTGGTAAGAGCGGTATCTTTTTTAAAAATATCTTGAACAGAAACATCAAGTTGTTTTAGGGTATGTTCTAGTTTTCTATTAGCCAAAACGGCGCTATTACGCATCAATAAAACAGGAAATACAACCCCAACAGATTCAAAATAATCTTTTAACTGAAACCAGTACGCTAGTTCACCTCCACCGCCAACATAGCAAAGGTTAGGTAAAATAACTTCCTGATACAAAGGACGCAATAAAGCATTTGGAGAAAACCGCTGGGGATACTTAGTTACTTGTTCTTGCATCTGGGCTTTAGAAAAGACCAAAGATGTATTGTTAATTAAAAACATTCCGTCTTTCTCTAAAATACGCTCTCTTAATCCATCTTGTATGTAAAACAAATTAATTTCTCGCGGATGTACCTGCTGGCCATATCCAGCAGAGACTAATCTTTGGCTTGTTTTGGTGATTTCTTTAAAGCCTTTTTTGGTAAATAGCTCCTTTTCTATATAAGAAGTAAACTGTTTTTTTAACTCTTGATCATCACCGTCCAAAACAACAATACCATAGCTACCAAACAGCTCGTTGGTAATAAAACGAGTAGCCTGGGTTAAAGTGTCGTTTTGTGTGTAAGCACTCTCAAAAAGAGCTAGCAAATACTGACCATTGACGGTTTGACCAAATTCTGTTTTTAAAACAGTTACTAATTCTTGAAGGACCTTAGTAGAAAACCTACCTACAGGACCGCTTTGATTAGCTTCCCATTTTATTTTTTTTCCTTTGAGATTAAACCCACTAATTTCTTCAAAATCATGATCTTCTGTAGCCATCCAAAATACAGGCACAAAACTATTTTCTGGGTATTTTTTGGCGAGTTGTTCTGTGAGGTTAATGACAGAAAGTATTTTATATATATAATACATTGGGCCAGAAAACAAATTGAGCTGATGGCCAGTAGTAATGGTAAATGCTGTGTCTTTTGACAAAGCATTAATATTATCCTGTGTAGCTTGAGTTATAGCAAGACCTTTGTATTGTTCTTGTAATTGAGACACTAAAACACTTCTTCCCTTTTGGGTAACACTCTTTTGCTTTTCTTCTAATTGCTCTTTAATACCCTCTATGGTTGGAAATTTTCCGTAGAAAGACCCTAGAGATATATCTTGCTCAAGATAATCTCTCATGGTCTTTGAGAAATAACCTGTCTTTGAATAAGAAATAGAGTTTGATGGCATAAAACAAAAATACCCTTTAATTGATAACTATCATTTCTGAAAGGAAATTTTTAAAATAATTAACAAAGAAACAGCCCTCATTTATGGACTAAATATTTTGATAAGCACCTGTTTTATTAAATTTCAAAGTATATTAGCATTTGAAATTATTACACCAAAAAAGACTATGAAAAACGTAATTATTGCCCTTGTACTTTTTGTGAATGCTATTGGATATGGCCAACTTCAATCTCCAAGCGAATTTTTAGGCTATACCATTGGGACACAATTCACGCGTCATGCAGATGTGGTAGACTATTTTGAGCATGTAGCTTTACATAGTGATATGGTGCGTTATAAGGCATATGGTAAAACCAATGAAAGACGCAGCTTAACCTACGCCATAGTCTCAAGTGCCCAGAACATTGAAAACGCAGAACAAATACGCCTAGATAATCTTAAAAATGCTGGTATTATAAAAGGAGAGTCAGCACCTTCAAAAGCAATTGTTTGGCTGAGTTATAATGTACATGGAAATGAGGCCTCTAGTACAGAAGCCGCTATGAAAACCCTCTATGAGTTAATCACACAAAAACAAGCTTGGCTTGAAAATACGATTGTAATTATAGACCCATGCGTAAACCCAGATGGGCGAGACAGATATGCAAATTGGTATAATCAAGTAAAATCTACGCCTTATAATGCTGGTCAAGATGCTGATGAGCACAATGAGCCTTGGCCAGGAGGAAGGCCTAACCATTATCTATTTGACCTAAATAGAGATTGGGCTTGGGCAACGCAAATAGAAACTCAGGAGCGTTTAAAAATCTACAATAAATGGATGCCACACATTCATGTTGATTTCCATGAACAGGGCATCAATGAACCTTATTATTTTGCGCCAGCCGCAGAACCATTTCATGAAATTATTAGCGATTTCCAACGAGATTTCCAGACAAAAATTGGTAAAAACCACGCTAGGTATTTTGACCAAGAAGGATGGTTGTTTTTTACCCGAGAGCGTTTTGATTTATTATACCCAAGCTATGGAGATACCTACCCAACCTTTATGGGCGCCATAGGCATGACCTATGAACAGGCCGGTCATGGCCGCGCAGGATTAGGGATTAACACAGACGAAGGATACGAGTTAACCCTTGTAGACCGCGTGGCACACCATACCACAACTGGGCTATCTACCGTTGAAATGGGTAGTAAAAATGCCTCTAAGTTAAACTCAGAGTTTAAAAAATTCTTTACCAACGATGCACTTCTATATAAAAGCTACGTACTACAAGGTCATCCAGACAAAATAGCGCTACTCACTCAACTTCTTGACAAACATGAGATTACCTACGGATATGCAGGTCAAGGTAGTGTTTCTGGGTATCACTACACTACCGCTAGTAATGGCTCCATGGATACCAATGGCGCATTGGTAGTAAGCACCAATCAAGCTAAAGGAAAAATGATTAAAGTTTTGTTTGAACCAGATGCAAGCCTAGAGGAGCCCCTAACCTATGACATCACAGCATGGAGTATCCCGTATGCCTATGGATTAGAGGCTGTTGCTTCAAAAAAATTGGTAACTGCAACACAGCCCAAGACAGCTAGTAATACAGAAAATACAAACACAACAGCTGCAGGTTTTATAGCCTCTTGGAATACCATGAAAGATGCTCATTTTTTAGCAGCGCTTTTACAGCAAAATATTAACGTACGTTTTACAGAGAAAAAACTACGCTTTGGTGGAGAAAATTTTGAAAGAGGTAGCTTAGTTATCACAAAAAGTGACAATAAAAACAACCCTAACTTTTATCAAAAATTAAATGAAATCGCAAACAATCATGGCCGTACATTATTTGCGTCAAATACTACTTTTGGTGACACCAGGACAGACATGGGATCTCCAGATATAAAAATGATCAACGCCCCAAAAATTGCACTTTTAAAAGGGGATGGAGTATCTTCTTTAAGCTATGGAGCTGCTTGGCATTTCTTTGAAAAACAATTACACTACACTGTAACACACATAGACACCCAAAGCATGTCTTTCTCTAGACTAGCCAGATATAATGTCTTGGTATTACCAGAGGGAAGATATAGCAAATTACTTGGCGAAGAGCAAATCAAGGAATTAAAAAAATGGATACGTAGTGGCGGAAAAGTAATTGCCATTGGTAGTGCAACTAGAAACTTTTTGGATAAAAAAGGATTTGATTTGAAAAACAATGAACAAGATGATCTAGATGATAATCAAAGCAAAGAAAACTTAACTCCATATGATAAGCGAGAGCGTGAGAGTGTAACTAATTTTATAACCGGAAGTATTTACAAAATCACATTAGATGCTTCTCATCCATTAGCCTATGGATATGGAGATACTTACTTTTCACTAAAACAAGGAAGTACCTCTTACCAGTTTATGGAAGAGGGATACAATGTGGGGTATATTGATGGAGATGCAAAAAGTGTTTCTGGTTTTTCTGGAGAAAATGCCAAAGCAAAACTAAAAAACTCAATGGTTTTTGGAGAAGCTAGAATGGGTTCTGGAAGTGTTGTATATCTTGTAGATGACGTGCTGTTTAGGTCTTTCTGGGAGCAAGGAAAATTATTTTTTGCAAATGCTCTATTTTTTGTGAACAACAATAAATTTACCCTTTAATACACTAGAAAATTAAGTGTTTTAGTGCGTGTAAATTATACTTTGTTTTTTTCTTCAATCCATTTACTGAGGTATTTTGATGCTTGTAAACTTTGGTGTTGAAGGATTTGCCCTATAAAATGTGCCTGCCTGTGAAGTTTTAAATTTGTTTTTAAGGCATCTAAGCGAGTCATAAAATCCCTCGAAATTGCCTTACTATTGTAGCGCTCTTTTATAATCTCAACACCTCTTTGAGCGTTTTCTTGCCACTTTATTTTATTGCTATATATTGCTACAGAATGCTCAGCAAATCTCTCTGGAGTATCTGCAATAACTCCTGGCATTGGTAAATCTCCATACATCCCTTCAGCACCTATTGAGGTAGTTACCCCTGGGGTTCCATACAACATGGCATCAAGCAACTTCCCTTTTAATCCAGCTCCAAAGCGCAAAGGAGCTAAGCATACTCTTGCCTTTTGCATTACATGCGCTACAGAGTCTGCCCAACCCATTATGTAAAAGCCTTGCTTTTGGTTGTGCAGTTCTAAAATATGCTGGGGCGCATAATTTCCGTAAATATATAACTCGGCCTGAGGCAACTGTTTTTTTATCAGTGGCCAAATCTCTTTTTTCAAATACAACACGCTATCTACATTAGGCCCATGAAGTAAATTACCAATAGTCATAAAATTGGTTCTTTGCTCAAACCCAGGAAAATTACTAGAATCAGGCAACTTGGTAACCATAAAAGGAAGGTAGTATAGTATCTCTTTAGAAACAGCGAAGGTATCGGTGAGTAGCTTCATTTCAAATTCAGAAATTATCAAAGAAAGATCACACCTTAAAATACTCGCAATTTCTCTTTTTGCAGTCTCTGTAAAGAGGTTTGAGTCTTTAACATCTGTTGCGTTTTTAAGGGCCTGCTGCCTTGCCTTTCTTAAAAAATGAAGGTCTTCTGTGTCTAAAATCTTTAAGGCTTTTGGGCAACTCTGGGTCACGCGCCAAGCAAACTGTTCTTCTGTAATAAACCTATCAAATAAAACTAGTGTTGGATTTAATTGCCTTACAAAGTCGTCAAAAGAAGAATCGTTTATCGTGATTTTTTGGGTAGCAACTCCAAGAGAATCTAGATTGAAGCTTTTTTCTGAGCTACTTGCGCTACTTGCAAAAGTAATAGCATACCCATGACTTATAAACATCTCTATAAGCTGCAACATCCTACCGCCCGCTGCTGTTGTAGTGGGCTCTGGAAATGTTTGACCAATTATAAGTAAACTATGCAAGATTTGTATTTGTTTTTAACCGCCGGTAAGCAGCAGATTACTTATAGATCTTCTACACGAACGCGCATCGTTTTGATGCTCGGTGTATTAGTATCATCCAGAAGTGTCATAGCGGCATATATACTGCCGTTTAACAGTTCAATTTGAGGAAAACCACTAGCTCGCCCCGCATTTGTTTTAGTGAGCGTTATGGTTGGGCCTTTTTCTCCAGAGTTTGTTATTTTAGCTATTTGCACATAAGCAACATCATTGGTATCTCGCTCCATCCAAGAGACCACAGCCTCTGTATTGTTAAGTGCAATGACATCTACTCTACCTAATGTTTCTTGGGTATTAATGTGTATTGGTTTGCCAAATGTTTCTCCGTTATCACTGGAAAAAACTACTTGTACTTTGGGGATTTCATTGGCAGCTGTAAACCAGGCAACAGCTAGATTTTTTTCAAAAGCAGCTACAGCGGGACCATTAACTGGACAACCGGCTATCTGCCAATTATCTGTATGAATTGTTTTAGGGGCAGACCACGTATTATCAGCTTGCCACCTAACTATAGATATATCTCTAATTTCCTGATGGGTTCTGTCTCTATAGACTACAACAGGACCATTAAGAGTCATGGCAGCGCTTGTTTGGCAGCAATCACAAATACGATGGTCCAGCTCTTTTGAGTTAATTACATTGCCCTGAATATTAACCATAGCACCTCGCAGGGTCATTGCACCTGGGCCAGAATGATCGCCATTTTCATGATCTGTAGGGTTGCTTTCTATAGTATTTCGGCCATCAAGCCAAGTAACAAAAAACTCATCTTGGTTATTGGCAGGAATCATAGACACAAAACCATGCTCTGTTTTAGTGCCGTCTGTATGTAAAATGAAATTCTTTTTCCAAGAAGTGCTATCTCTATTTTTATAGTTCAGCTTTACATCATAGCTATAAGCGGCTTTGTCAGACTTTTGCAGATAACTTGTCAATAAACTTCCATTGTTTTCTGCAATAGCAGGAAAGTCTGCCCAGTTTGTAAACCAAGTATCACCCCAGGCAATAACTACAGGTGTAGACCAAGTATCACCAGTGTAACTCGAGTAATGCAGGTAATCTATATCATCTTTAAAAGTAACCCATGACATGTATAAGGTAGCCGTATTACTAAAGAGTCTTGGGGTTTGGCTATCTGTTTTTGTTGGATTAGACAAAGAGACAACTACAGCATTTTGAGAATCTAACTTTTTGCTTTTACTGCTAGCAGCATCTTTGCATTGAATAAAAACAAAAGAAAATAAGCCAATAAATAGTACCAGTTTTTTCATAAACCGAAAGTACAAAATAGATTTGAAATGCTTTAGAAAAAACACTTAAACCATGCTATTTTACAACCTCAGCATATAAGTCGAAATCTTCAGCGCCCGTAATTTTTACAGTAAAAAATTCTCCAGTTCTTAGGTAGCCTTCTTCTGCGTTAATCAATACTTCATTGTCAACATCTGGGCTATCAAACTCGGTTCTTCCTACATAGTACCCACCTTCTTTGCGGTCTATAATAACAGAAAACTCTTTTCCTATTTTTTGTTGGTTCAACTCCCAAGAAATGTGAGATTGAATTTCCATAATAGCATTGGCACGCTCCATCTTAACATCTTGTGGAACATCATCTTCTAGATTATAGGCATGCGTGTTTTCTTCATGAGAGTAGGTAAAACAACCAAGTCTCTCAAAACGCATTTCTTGAACCCAATCTCTTAGTGTTTCAAAATCTTCTTGAGTTTCTCCTGGATAACCAACAATGAGAGTGGTTCTAATAGCCATGTTAGGAACTGCAGCTCTAAAGTCTTTCAGTAATTTTGTAGTCTTAGCTTTGGTAGTTCCTCGGCGCATTGATTTTAATATTGGATCTGCAATGTGCTGCAAGGGTATATCAATGTAATTACAAATTTTAGGCTCTTTGTTCATCAAATCAAGAACATCCATAGGAAACCCTGTTGGAAAAGCATAATGCAAACGTATCCACTCTATCCCAGATACGGCTACCAATTTTTCTAGTAGCTCTGCTAAGTTTCTTTTTTTATAAAGATCTAAACCATAGTAGGTTAGATCCTGAGCGATTAATATAAGTTCCTTTACACCGGTTGCAGCTAATTTTTCTGCCTCTGTTACCAAATCCTCCATAGGAGTAGATTTGTGTTTTCCGCGCATAATTGGTATGGCACAAAAAGAGCAAGGTCTATCACACCCTTCAGCAATTTTAAGGTAGGCGTAGTTTTTTGGGGTTGTCGTTAAACGCTCCCCTATTAGTTCATGCTTGTAATCTGCGCCTAATGCTTTTAAAAGGCCAGGCAATTCTGTAGTGCCAAAATATTGGTCTACATCTGGAATTTCTTTTTGAAGGTCTGGCTTGTAACGCTCACTTAAACAACCCGTAACAAAAACCTTGTCTACAAGGCCCTCTTTCTTTTTTTGAACAAACTCAAGTATTGTATTTACACTCTCCTCTTTTGCATTGGCAATAAACCCACAGGTATTAATTACCACTACATTTCCTTCCTGCTCATGAACAACCTCTTTGTTGTTTGCACGAAGTTGGCCCATGAGCACTTCACTATCGTATACATTTTTGGAGCAACCCAAGGTCACTACATTAATTTTATTTTTCTTAAGTGTTTTTGTACGCATGATTGTGTGATACTATATACGATTTTTGAATATCGAATTATTAGTTTGCAAAGATAGTTGTTTTTCTTAGGGGAAATAAACCTTTCAAACTGCTATTTAGCAGATATAAAACGCTACAAAAAGTATTGTTTATAGAAAATGTGTTTGTTATTGGTATGGCTCAGAAGTTCTAATTGAAAAATGAATCTACAAATTCTAATTTATTAAATACTTGCAGATCATCAATACCCTCTCCTACTCCAATATATTTTACTGGAATTTGAAATTGATCACTAATTCCTATCACCACGCCACCTTTTGCGGTACCATCAAGTTTAGTAACTGCAAGAGAAGTAACCTCAGTTGCTGCAGTAAATTGTTTGGCCTGCTCAAAAGCGTTTTGACCTGTAGAACCATCTAAAACCAAAAGCACATCATGTGGGGCATCTGGCACTACTTTTTGCATTACGCGCTTTATTTTAGTAAGCTCGTTCATCAGGTTTACTTTATTGTGCAAACGTCCTGCGGTATCAATAATAATGACATCTGCTTTTTGCTGAACGCCGCTTTGCAGAGTATCAAAAGCGACACTTGCAGGATCACTCCCCATATCCTGTTTTATAAGGGGAACATCTGTGCGATCTGCCCAGACTTGTAATTGATCAATGGCTGCAGCTCTAAAGGTATCTGCGGCGCCCAAAACTACATGTAAGCCTTGATTTTTGAATTGATTTGCTAACTTACCTATAGTGGTGGTTTTACCAACACCGTTAACCCCTACTACCATAATTACATGAGGACCACTTTCGTGCTTGGGAACCTCAAAATCTGTAGCATCTCCCCCATCAATTTCGCTTAAAAGCCCTGCAATTTCTTCACGAAGTATCGCATTAAGCTCACCTGTACCTACATATTTATCCTTGGCCACACGAGCTTCTATACGCGTTATTACTTTAAGGGTTGTAGTTACTCCAACATCACTTGACACTAGAACCTCTTCTAGCATATCAAGCACATCATCATCTACGCTGCTTTTACCTGCAACGGCTTTGTTTAATTTATTAAAAAAAGAAGACTTAGATTTCTCAAGACCTTTATCTAGGGTTTCCTTTTTTTCTTTGCTGAATATTTTTTTAAAAAAGCTCATGATCTGTTCTCGTGTTGGCACCTATAAGTGTATATCAAAAATAGCGCTACTTTAGCTTATATACAAGATGTTTGTACTGCAAACATAGTGATATACAAAAAGCCACTTTAAAAGTGGCTTCTTATTAATTTTGAAAAAGGTATTATTTATTTCTTACTCAACCAACCACTAACCTGGTCTGGAGCCATAATAGCCTCTGTAAAGATATAAGCACCTGTTTTTTCAGATTTAACCATCTTGATAGCTTTGGTTAAACGCTTTGATCCTGTTTGTAACGATGCAACTGATTTCTTTGCCATAACGTATAGTTTTTATCTTTTTAAAATATAAAAAGAATAATTATTTAATTTCTTTATGAACAGTCATTTTCTTTAGTACAGAATTGAATTTCTTCAACTCCATTCTATCTGGTGTGTTCTTCTTGTTTTTTGTAGTAATGTAACGAGAAGTTCCAGGTTGTCCTGATTCTTTGTGCTCTGTACATTCTAATATAACCTGTACTCTATTTCCTTTTCTAGCCATTGTAATTGACGTTAAGCGTTATGCAATTATTTGTTTAAAAAACCTTTTTCGCGAGCTTCTTTAACAACTGCAGAGATTCCTCTCTTGTTAATATTTTTTAAAGCCGATGTAGATACCTTAAGGGTAATCCATTGGTCTTCTTCTGGTATGTAAAAACGCTTTTTCTTTAAGTTTACATTAAACTTGCGCTTTGTTTTATTCATCGCGTGAGAAACGTTGTTTCCAACCATTGCTCTCTTTCCGGTAAGCTCACAAACTCTAGACATTTGTATAATATTTAGTTATTTTTAATCAGGGTGCAAATTTAATTAATATTATTGGTTTGCACAACAAAAGGATTTCAGTTTTTTGATATTTCTTTTAAAAGCATCTCAAAAGCTTTATTTGTTGCCTTTTTAATGACGCGTTCTCTTGAGTTTCCGAAGTTAAACTCTTCAGAAAAAACACCTCTAGGACTAGCAATTGCAATACATACCGTACCCACCCTTGCCGAGGAGTCTGTCGTTTTAGGGCCTGCTACTCCTGTTGTTGCAATGGCGTACTGAGTATCAAAAAAAATGTTACTTTTTACAGCCATAGCCTCTGCTACTGGAAGGCTAACCACTGAATGCTTCTCAATAAGCGCAGCATCAACCCCTAATACGTCAGTCTTTATTTGGGTTGCATAGGCAATCATGCCTCCTTTGTAGTAGGATGAGGCGCCCTGCAAAATTGTAATTTCTCCAGCTATAGCGCCACCGGTACAACTTTCTACAACACTTAAAAAACAGTGCTGCTTTTGAAGTTTTACACTTATTTGATCCTGAATGCTGGTTTGGTCTTCATACCCTATAGAAATATTACTTAATAATTTATTAAGGACACTCATCTGGGCATCTACATCATTTTTTAAAGTCTGTTCATTGCTACTTGAAGATGACAAGCGAAGTCTAACTCTACCTAGAGAGGGCAAATAAGCTAATTTAATATCTGTAGGTAACTGGTCTTCCCAAGGGGCTATAATTTCTTGTATTTCACTCTCGCCTTTACCATAAGTAAGCAAGGTTTTGTGGTATATAAAAGGCCTGTCAAACTGTGTTTTTATTCTAGGTAATACATGATCTGTGATGAGTTTTCTCATCTCGATTGGCACACCTGGCATAGACACAAAAACGGTATTGTCTTTTTCAAGCCACATCCCTGGCGCAGTACCTATAGGGTTTTGAAGCACTATGGCTTTTGAGGGAACCATGGCCTGTTCTAGATTTGAGGGCAATGGAGCTTTCTGTAAATATTTGGAAAATATGTCTTTTATATTTTGTAGCACTACTGGATTTTCTACCAGAGTGTCCTGAAAATATTCTAAAAAAGTTTTTTTGGTAATATCATCTTTTGTTGGACCCAAACCTCCCGTTAAAAGAACAATATCGACTCTATTTTTAGCATCTTCAAGGGCGTTTAAGATATGTTGACCCTGGTCTTGTACAGAGGTTATTTGGTATACCTGTACTCCAATTTTATTTAACTCTTTGGCAATAAACACTGAATTAGTGTCTGTGATTTGACCAATTAGTATTTCATCACCAATGGTGATTATTTCTGCTAGCATCTAGGTAGGGAAGTCGGTTTTTAGTTCTTCAAAAACATGAGAAAGTACACTGTTTAGTGTATCAATATTTTCTTGAACGGTAGTTTCACTTCTTGATGATTTGGTCCAAGACTCTATGCTTTTTACATCTTTTTGCACCGCAATACCTAACATCTCAAAATTTGGTTTCATTTTGTGTGCAAACTGATAGGCTAACTCTTTATTATTACTTTTTATAGCCTCCGTAAGACCCTCAAGATCTGGAGGGATTTCCTCCAAAAAGGTTTGGGCCACTATAGACATAAAGTCCTGATCACCATCAGCAATTGCGCTTAAACTAGCTTTAGAATAATGTGTGTCCATTAAATTAATTATTTGATTCTTATTTTAAAAAATTCTTCATCTGCTATAAACCCTGCTAACACATCATCTGGATTTACTTTAGCCACTCCTGCAGGTGTACCTGTAAATATAACATCTCCTATCTTTAAAGTGAAATATTTTGATACATATTCTATTAATTCATCAAATTGCCATAGCATGTGAGAAGAGTTTCCCTTTTGAACTACCTGCTCATTTTTTTTTAGTGAAAAAGAAATATCATCTAAGGCATCAAACCTACTCTTAGGTACAAATTTACCAATCACAGCAGCTCCATCAAAGGCTTTTGCTTTCTCCCAAGGAAGGCCTTTTTGTTTTAATTGTTGCTGTAAATCACGCGCTGTAAAATCTATACCTAGTCCTATTTCATCATAATATTTATGTGCAAATTTTTTATCTATATGCTTCCCAACTTTTGTTATTTTAACCAATAACTCGACCTCGTGCTGAACTTCGTTGCTGAATTCTGGTATAAAAAAAGGTTGTTTTTTTAGCAGTATTGAGGTGTCAGGTTTTAAAAAAACGATGGGCTCTGATGGCCTTTCATTTTTAAGCTCTGTGATGTGATCTGCGTAATTTCTACCAATACAAATAATCTTCATAATTGCTGAAACAGGATATTAAAACTTAGTATTTAACTTACTTAACTTAATTTTAGTTAACACCTTTTTGGTATACAAAGGGAAATCTGCGTTTAACAACCACCCAAAATAACCTGGCTCTTTTTCTAAGACATCTAGCACTTGTGCACCCTTGTGTTTCCCGAAGCTAAATACTTCTCTGCCTTCTTTATCATACCCTATGTATCCGGCAAAATCTGCAAACTTTTTGTGCACACTAAACTCAGCCAAGCTAGAGATATTATTATCTAAATCTTCATATCTTGATAACTGGGCTTTTAAAACCTCATACGTTGCATTGGTATCTGCAGCTGCACTGTGAGCATCTACAAGTGTTTTACCACAATAAAATTGGTATGCTGCCTCTAGGGTTCTTTTTTCTTTTTTATGAAAAATAGTCTGCACATCTACGGCAAGGTTTTTCTTCATGTCAAAATCTACACCGGCTCTTAATAATTCCTCTGCCAGTAATGGAATATCAAAACGGTTGCTATTAAAGCCTCCGAGATCACTATCTTTAATTAAATCATAGACTTGCTTGGAAAGGTCTTTAAAAACAGGCTCATTGACAACCATCTGGTCTGTAATACCGTGTACTGCTGTGGTTTGTGGCGGTATAGGAACCGTGGGGTTTACCCTCCAGGTATGACTCTGTTTATTTCCGTTTGGAAATATTTTTAATATAGAGATTTCTACAATTCTGTCTGTAGCTATATTGATACCTGTAGTTTCTAAATCAAAAAAGCAAATAGGTTTGGTAAGTTGTAATTCCATGTTATAAATTATACAACAAAGGTAAAAGAAATTCAATCAATTATTTAGTATGCAGGTTTTATAAACACAAAAACACCGCTACTGACATGCAGTAAAGGTGTTTTTGTGTTCAAATAAAGGATTTTAGTTTTGAATAATAAACATAGATCTTCTATTGAGTTGATGCTCCTGCTCACTGCACTCAACTCCATTAGAACATTGGTTGGTTAATTGATATTCTCCATATCCTTTTGCTGATAATCTAGAAGCTGCTATACCATTACCTATAAGCCATTTCTTGGTAGATAGTGCTCTTCTGCCAGATAACTTTTCATTGTAAATATCTTTTCCTCTTGCGTCTGTGTGTGATTCTATATGAATAATAAGTTCTGGATACTGGCGCATAGCCGCAAGTATTTTCGCTAATTCTATTGCAGCATCTGGACGAATAAAACTCTTGTCAAAATCAAAGTATATAGGCAGCAAGGTTAATCTACATCCCAAATCATTTGGAGGACATGGATCAACAGGAGTTAGGGGTATTACAAGAGATAGTTTTTCTGTTTCACTTGGTGTTGTAAACAGCTCCTCGTTTGTTTCAAATCCATCCTTTAATGCCCTTACAGTGTATTGAGTTTCACAATCTCTGCCAGGAAAACTAAAAGCACCCTTATCTGAGGCTATCTGCTCTGATATTTGCTTGTTATTTTCATCTAACAACATCACGGTAGCTCCTGCAATAGGTTTATCTGTCTCACTATCTACAACAACACCCGTGATGTCAATACTGCAGTTATAGAATTGGATTCTATAGATATCATCATCACTACTTCCCTGCTGTCCATCTCTGTTAGAACTAACGTACCCTAAGTTTAAATCTTCTTCAATAATTAAATTAAAATCATCCTGGTTACTATTTGCAGGCGAACCAACATTTACAATAGCTCCAATATCACCCAGTTCGCTAATAGGGGCAGAAAAAATATCATAACCTCCAAGTCCTGGACGACCATCTGTGGAGAAATATAAATTTCCGTTTCTGCTTATAAAAGGAAATGATTCTCTGGTCTCTGTATTTACATCTGCACCCAAATTAATAGGCAATCCATAGGTTCCGTCTTGTGAAATATTTACATACCATAAATCACTCATTCCGTAACTACCGGGCATATCACTAGAAAAATACAAGCGTTTTTCATCTACACTCAGGGCAGGATGTGCAGTGGAGTATTCCTGGCTATTAAATGGCAACTCTACAGCATCTGTCCAGTTTCCTAAACTATCCTTTGTTGAAGTATAGAGTTTTAAACGAACGGTTCTTTGCTTATCCCTCCCTGGTTTTCTGTCTCCTTGGGCATAGTTGTTTCTAGTGAAATAAATGACCTCTCCATCCTGGGTAAATACCGCAGAACTCTCATGATATTTTGTATTTATTTTGTCACTTAAAGGCTCTTTATCTGAAAGTAGTCCAAGACTATCACGAGTGGCAACAAATAAATCTAAAAAAGGTTGATTTGTCCAAAGATCTCTATTCTCACCAACAGTTCCGTCGGCAGAAGCAAATACAATATTACCGTTGTAATAGGCAGAACCAAAATCTGAGGTTGCAGAACTAATATTGGTTTTAACTAGTTCGTATTTCTTTGACTGAAAAGCTATTTCACTGAGATACTCTTTATTTTTTTTAAAGTTTTTTGAAATTAAATTATCTGCTGCAACAATAGTATATTGCTCCATCATTTGGTCGGAGCGCAGGTAATCACTTTGTGTTTTTAGGCTTTGTGCTGCTCTTAAATAATACTCGGGGGTTGTTTGCTCTGGAAATTGTTCTACTAAACGTAGATACCATTTTGAAGCATTATCATACTCACTATTCCAATAATAGGTGTCACCTAATTTCTTGTAAATCTCAGCAGAACCATACCCATCTTCTACAACTTTTAGGTAAATATCACGAGCATCTATATACGCAAAGCGATCAAAATCCTTGTCTGCCTGTATAAGGGCATTTGCTTGTGAAAAACCAAACCCAATGTTTAAAAACATAACAAGTATGGTAAGTAACTTTTGTATTGAACGGATATCCATAATGTTGCTATTATGTTATTGTTTATTAATTTTATTCTATAGTTGTATCCTAGACATATTAGTATCTAGAAAAATCTTGGTGTAAGTACTCTCTCTGGTTTGGTAAATACGTCAAAGCGTAACATCAACTCATAAGATCCATCACTGTATATTTCTAAATCTGTGGTTTGATAATCATACCCAAGACCAATAAACAAACCATCATTTACCTGAAAACCAGCCATAGCTGTTACAGCCGCGCTCCATCTGTAGGCAACCCCAAGAGTTAATTTTTCATTAAACAGTGCATTTAAAGACACATCTGCTTGCAAGGGTGCTCCTGCCACCACCTTACTCATAAATGCGGGCTTTAATTTTAAATTTTCATTGACATCAAATACATATCCTGCAATTAAAAAGTAGTGTACATTTTCTTGAGGTGTAGACTCAGAATTTGAATTATCTAAACTAGAAACGTCAAAATGCCTTGTAGTTAAGAAGTTTGGCACAGATAAGCCTACATAGTAATTTGGTGTATGAAAATACAATCCTGCACCAATTTGTGGCTGAAACTTGTTATCTATATTATTTTGAAACCTTGGATCATTCTGGTCAAAAACATCCAATTTAGTAAAATCTACATCTAGTATATGCATACCTGCTTTTAAACCAAAAGCTAGGTTTTTATCCTCACCTACTTTGATTGTGTATGAGTAATCTACCGTAAAGTTGGTCTCTACTGCTGGGCCTATTTCATCTACAACAATACTAAGGCCTAAACCCATGTTTTTAGCACTACTTACTGGGCCATCAATAGTAAAAGTTCCTGTTTTAGGGGCGCCATCAAGACCTACCCATTGGCTGCGCATTAAGGCTCCAAAACTAAGCACCTCTTTAGATCCAGCATATCCAGGATTTACAACCTGAGTATTATACATATACTGCGTATACTGCGGATCTTGCTGGGCAGAAACCCCTAGCAGTCCAAATAAAAATACCGCGATACCTGTGATTAATTTTTGTTTCATATTATATAGTTTATAACTAAAAGCTGTGGCCCTTAGCACTAAATTTTATCTTTTATCTATTTAAATATAAGTAACCGGCATAACTATTTTTACCTGGGTTATCTGGACCATTAAATGTAATTATATAATAGTAGGTACCTGTTGGTAATAATGTTTCTGGTGCAACTGTTTGACGACCATCAGAATAACCTCTAAAGACATTCTCTTGATCATTACTTCCTCCATAGCCACTAGTTTCAAAAACTTTAACACCCCAGCGGTTAAATATCTGAACGTTATTGTCTGGCCAATCACTAATCCCACTAACAAAGAAGAAGTCGTTCTCACCGTTTTCATCTGCTGAAACAGCATTAAATATTTCAAACTGACCTCCTACACTTGGCAACGGAGTAATGGTTGGGTCATCAGGATCTCCATCAGAGTCTGGATCTGAATTTGTTAGGTTGGTTGGATCATCAGATGTGTCAATAACAGCTATATTATTTGCTGTTACACTTCTTACCGTAGCTTGATTAACTACCCTTTGTAAATCTATATCTGCCTGAGTTATTACATATGTCGCTGTAAAAGTGGTAGCGTCAATCTGTCCTGGCTCTAATAATGCTATAGGACCTCCTTGCACAACTAATCCCGGCAATGGATCTTCTACAGTAATAGTAAACAATATGAGATTTCCTGTGTTGGTTACTGTGAAATAATAACTAATTGTTTCACCAACATCAGCAAATCCACTATTGTTTTCGTCATTAAACACCCCCTCTTTTTCAAGAAAGATAGATGGATCTTGACACAAAATACTTATCGTACTATCATTTTCAAAGTTGCTATTATCATCAGATAAATCATTAACAACGTTGCCTGAAGGATCAAGCCCTTCCGCAATAGCCTGGTTACTAATTTGGCCATTCTCAACATCGTCTTGTGTAACAGTATAAATGGCAAAGAAGCTTTCAGTATCACTCTCACCAGCCAGTATGGTTACTGGCCCACCTTGTACCGTAACCATTGGATCTGTAACTATAACCTGAGTTAGAGGAACGTTACCAAGGTTTGTTACAACAAAGTCATAGATTATGGTCTCTCCCAGGTCTATACAACCATCACCATTTTCATCTCCAAGTATTGCGGTTTTAATTAAGGCAATAACAGCCAAATTACACAGAGGTGTAATAGTTGGGTCATCTTGAGTTAGAGTGTCATCATCTGATAAATCACTAACAACAACTCCTGCAGAAGTTACTCCTGTTACGGTAGCTGTGTTTGTTACAGCCCCCGTATCGATATCTGCTTGAGTAATCAAATAAACAGCCGTAAATGAAGCCGAATCTTCTTGACCTGGAGCCAGAGTTATAGGGCCTCCTAGAACATTTACCATTGCATCTTCAATATCAACACCAGAAATTGTAGTGTTACCCATGTTTTTAACCATAAAACTATAGGTGATGGTTTCTTTAACATTTGCACAATTATCTGCATTGGTATCATTAAAAACACCTGTTTTTATAAGTGCAATAGCATTGTTTTGACAAAGGGTAGTTACCGTTGGATCATCCTGTAAGAAACTGTCATCATCAGAGGTGTCGGTAATTAGAACTCCAGCTGGGTTTAGACCACTTACTATGGCGGTGTTTGTAAAAGACCCAAGATCAATATCTGCTTGAGTAATTAAATAGACCGCTGTAAATGTAACTGCATCCTCTTCTCCTGGAGCAAGTGTGATAGGACCTCCAAGTACATTTACCATTGCATCTTCAATATCTATGTTTGAAATGGTAGTGTTACCCGTGTTTTTTACAACAAAACTGTAGTTAATAGTTTCATTAACATCTGCACAATTATCTGCATTGGTATCGTTAAATACGCCTGTTTTTATAAGTGCAATAGCATTGTTTTGACAAAGAGTAGTTACCGTTGGATCATCTTGTGTAACTAAACTCTCATCTGAAAGATCAAATACCACTGCGTTTAACCCTGTACCACTCGCAGTAGCCTGGTTGGTGATACTGCCCGTATCAATATCTGATTGTGTAACCACATAGTCTTGAACATATACCCAAGTTTCAGTAATATCTAAAATCGTATCGCCATTGGCATCTCCTGTTGGGACAGCCGTTAACAAGCCTCCAAGTAATGGATCCGTTACGGTAACTCCCGTAAGTGGAGTATTCCCCTGGTTGGTTACTATAAAAGTGTACGTAACAGTGTCTACCAATGCGGTTGAACAATCATTTGCATCTACATCATTAAAGACTCCACTCTTCACTATAGCAATAGCATCATTTTGACAAAGCGTCGTAATTGTTGGATCATCTTGTGTGTAAATATCATCATCAGATAGGTCAGTGACGGTCCCTCCAAGAGGTTTAGTTCCGGTTACTTCTGCTTGATTCTCAAATACACCAGCAATAATGTCTGCTTGGGTTATTACATAAACACCAGTAAAAGTAGTTGTATCTTCTTGACCAACTGCCAAAGTTATGGGGCCACCTACTACCGTTAGTAAAGGATCCGTAACCAGCACATCTGTTAAAGGGATAGATCCAGTATTTTTAACACTAAAGACATATTCAATTTCTTGTCCTGGCTCACTCACACAATTACCCTGAGAATCAAAAGGGTTATATGTTGCAGTTTTAATTAGAGATATACAGCCATCAAAAACAATAATTGTTGGGTCATCCTCTAATGGAGTATTATCATCTGAAATATCATTAACTATAGTACCTGCGGCATTACCAACTACTGTTGCCTGAGAAGAAATAAAACCTAAATCGAAGTCAACCTGTGTTATTGAATACATGGCGGTATATGTCCAGATTTCTGGGACATCTAATATATTGTTTCCATTAACATCACCAGATATTGGTCCCACAACAACACCTCCAACTAAAGGGTGGTCTAAAACAACATCTGTAACAACTACATTCCCTTCATTAGATATAATATATGTATACGCAATTGACATTTCGGTACCAACATCACCGCATGGTGATTCTACCAATGGTGGAGCAAATAAAATCTCACTAGTCATAACCAATGCAATTTTCGGATTTTGACACAACTGAGTTACCGTTGGAATATCATCACTAATAGTAGTTCCAGATAGATCTGTAACCAATCCGCTTACACCCGTGCCACTTGCCGTAGCCTGGTTGGTGATACTGCCCGTATCAATATCTGATTGTGTTACCACATAGTCTTGAACATATACCCACGTTTCAGTAATATCTAAAATCGTATCGCCATTGGCATCTCCTGTTGGTGTAGCCGTTAACAAGCCTCCAAGTAATGGATCGGTTACGGTAACTCCCGTAAGAGGTGTGTTACCCTGGTTGGTTACTGTAAAGGTGTACGTAACTGTATCTACCGTTGCTGTAGAACATCCACTAGTATCTATATCATTAAACACTCCTGCCTTGGTAATAGCAATAGCATCAAAACAAGCTTCTGGAACTATCGTTACCGTTGGAATATCATCACTAATAGTAGCTCCAGATAAATCTGTAATCAATCCGCTTACTCCTGTTCCACTTGCCGTAGCCTGGTTGGTAATACTGCCCGTATCAATATCTGATTGTGTTACCACATAGTCTTGAACATAAACCCAAGTTTCAGTAATATCTAGTATCGTGTTGTTGTTGGCATCTCCTGTTGGGACAGCCGTTAACAAGCCTCCAAGTAATGGATCGGTTACTATAACTGATGAAAGTGGAGTATTCCCCTGGTTGGTTACTGTAAAAGTGTAGGTAACTGTATCTACTGATGCAGTTGAACATCCATTAGTATCTATATCATTAAAGACTCCTGCCTTTGTAATAGCAATAGCATCGTTTTGACATATATCTGTAACTGTTGGTGTGTTATTAGAAATAGTTGTTCCTGATACATCTGTTACAATAGTAGTATCTGGAGCAGTTCCAGTGGCAGTAGCTTGATTGCTAAAGAGTCCTGCATCAATATCTTGTTGCGTAATAACATAACTAGCAATAAACGTTGTAGAATCTGTTACCCCTGGTGCTAAACTTGCAATAGGTGCTCCATTTATCGTAACTAACGGGTCGGTAACCTCAACATTTGTTAATGTTACACTTCCTGTATTAGTTACACTGAAAGTGTAATTAATTGTGTCTCCCACAGCAGAAATACATTCTCCATCAACGTTAAAACCGTCATACATACCAACTTTAACTAGTGCTATACTTGGTGTACCACATAATATCGTAACTGTTGGGTCATTCTCTAATATACTTGTATCATCAGATAGATCCGTTACATTAGCGCCCATTGGAGGTGTTGCAGTAACAGTAGCTTGATTGACAAAAAGTCCTGCATCAATATCTTGTTGGGTGATAGCATAACTCGCTGTATAGCTCGAACTATCTGAAGCGCCTGGTGCTAAACTTGCAATAGGACCTCCACTTACCGTAACCAATGGGTCGGTAACCACAACATCTGTTAAAGTAACACTTCCTGTATTAGTAACTGTAAAGGCATAATCGATAGTATCTCCTACTTCTGAGAGACATTCATCATCAGATCCTCCACAACTTGCATCAGTTATAAACTCATTACCAAACATTTTCAAAGAACCTATGAAGCCTGTGGTTTCTGTACGCCAATAATTACCTCCTGGATTAACAGTTACAGCGCCAAAAATTGTAGCATTTCCGCAAACAATTACATGTCCACCGGCATCTACTGTAATTGTACCATAGTAAGTTCCTGTTTCAGTAATACATAATACTTCACCAGAAGATATAACTCTTGCAGGTTGAGGAATCCAATCATTAATAATTAAATTTATTGTTAAATCGCAAGCTGGCGGAGATTGCGAACCAGTAGTGTTTGATCCATCATAGGTTCCAACTTTAACAAGTGCTACACTTGGTGTATTGCATATTAGAGTATCTGTTGGATCATTTTCTAAATTACTTGTATCATCAGATAAATCTGTAACAATAGTAGCATCTGGAGCAGTTCCAGAAGCAGTAGCTTGATTGGTAAATAGTCCTGCATTAATATCCTGCTGTGTAATAATATAACTCGCAGTGTAACTTGCAGTATCTATCGCTCCTGGTGCTAAACTTGCAATGGCAACTCCAGAGATAGTAACCAAAGGATCTTCAACTACAACATTTGTTAGGGTTACATTACCAGTATTAGTAACTGTAAAGGTGTAATTAATTATATCTCCTACCGCAGCAATACAATTACCATTACTGTCAAAACCATTATAACTACCCTCTTTAACAAGTGCAATGCTTGCTCCTTGACACAACTCGGTAACAGTAGGGTCATCCTGTAAATAACTGCCGTCATCTGATAAATCCTCAATATCGCATACCTCTAAAACTACTGGGATAAATGGACCACCGTTTCTGGAAGTACCATCTATTACTTCAAAATCACCAAAAACAGAACCTATTCCAATAGCAACCGAACAACTAGTATGTATTAGTTGAGTATAAATGTTGTTTATATAAATGTGGATTTTTGGACCAAAATGTTGTTGAGGAGGATCTTGACCGAAAAACTCAAATTCTTCTCCGGGTTGCACAACACCTTGAAATACAGTTT